>Ga0302178_10000775_pt1 | contig 28111 bp, 23 predicted proteins | sample I_Palsa_E1_3_FD_198790 | JGI IMG/M metagenome (GOLD analysis project Ga0302178, IMG submission 198790) | Peat permafrost microbial communities from Stordalen Mire near Abisko, Sweden - I_Palsa_E1_3 | ecosystem: Environmental > Terrestrial > Soil > Palsa > Peat permafrost | place: Sweden... | reverse complement strand
CCGTGATCAGCCGCATGCGGCGGGCGGGAATGGTGAAAAGCAACGTGCCCGCCGCGATCAGCACCCAGGCGGCCAGGGTGGGAGCGTGCCCGGCCACGGCGAACAGCGCCGCGGTCGGGGCGATCCCAACGAGGTAGGCGGCAACCTGCCGAAGCGAGGGAAGGCGGACCTGAAGTGCCTTCCGGTAGAGCGGGGCCAGCAGGATGACGCCCGCCAGACTCGCGAGCAGGTACGAGTACGCCGCTCCCAGGGCGCCGTAGCGGGGCACGAGGACAATCAGGCCCGTCACTTCCGTCACGACCGTGATCGGCATGCGCCGCCCGACCTGACGGCCGTAGCCGGTGGCGAACAGGCTCTTCGTGAGCATGTCCGTCATGAGCGTTCCGAGCGTTCCCGCGGCGAGTACCTGGAGCAGCACCTGAGCGGCCGGTGAGGAGTAGTGCTGCGGGAGGAAAGACCGCAGCACCGGTCCGGGGGCGGCGAACAGCGCGACCTGAACCGGGATGATCAGCAGCGGCACCCACCGCGCGGCCGTCATGAACCACCGGTGCTTGTCCCGCAGGGACTCGCTGCGGGCGATGAAGGGGAAAACCGCGTCGGCGAGCGCGTCACTGATGTAAAAGCTGGCCCTGGCCAGCAGGCTGCAGGCCTGGTAGCCCGCGAGCACCGCGGCCGTCACCCCCGCGGCGGCCCCTGCCACCGAAAGGCCCAGCAGGTCCGCGGTGATGAGGAAGGTCATCGAGGCGGACGCGAACCAGATCGAGCCTGAGTCGGCCAGGAACCTGAAGCTCGCCAGCGGGCCGCGGCCGGGCAGAAGTCCCCGGCATGTCCGCAGCCCGATCAGCACCGACCCCGCGGTCCCGAGGAAGAAGCTGAGCGCGACGCCGTCCGGACCGGTATGCAGGCCGGCCACGAGCACCGCGGCGGCAATGCACTTCAGCAGGATCTCCCCGCCCTGCATCGTGCCAAGCCCGGCGAACCTCCGGCTGCCCTGGGCGGCCCCGGCCAGGGCGCTGTTCACGGCCAGCAGGGGCATCTCCACGGCCACCAGCAGGTCGAGGAGCTCTGAGCCCGTGGGGACCAGCCGCTGGCCGACCAGCTGTGTGGCCATGAAGGCCGCGCCGAGCAGGAGCCCGAGGGCGAGATTGGCGATCAGGGCCGTCCGGAACTCCGGCTTGGCCGCCTCATTATCCCCGTGGGTCTGCGCGACGCGGATGGCCAGCGCCCACGGCAGGCCGGCGGTGAGCAGCCCCGCGGCGAGCAGCAGCACGTTCTGGATCGCGCTGACGATACCGAACCGCGCGGGCAGCAAGAGCCAGGCGAGCCCGACGCCGAAGGCATAGTTGAGCACAGCGCCGATGGCGAAGCGCGTGACCAGGATCACGCCGCCCGCGGCGGCCGAGGTTTCGGCGCCGACCCGGCTCTGCCGCGGGCCGCGCGGGGCTAGGGTCCTCAACGGCCAAACTCAGCGTTGCTCGCCGACACCTCCGGCACGGGTACCGGATGAGGACCCATCCGCGAGCCGTTCCGCAGATCGGCGCCCGGCGCCGAGTTCGCCCGCCGCGGCCCCGAATCATCAAGCCGGGGCCCCGAATCGTCAAGCTGAGGCAAGATCGTGAGCCCGTGCAGCCGGGCATAGCGGCTGCGGGCGGCCTCCAGCAGAACCCCCTCATAGGAAGTCACGCAGCGGTCCCAGGTGAGAGGCTCAGCGGCGAGCCTGGAGGCGGCCTGAAGGCGTTCCAGCTGTTCGGTGTCCCGGGCCAGCCCGGACAGGGCTGCCCGCAGCGCGTCCGGGTTTCCGGCCGGCACGATCAGGCCGGTCGGGTCGGCTATGTCCCGGACACCCGGCAGGTCGGACGCCACCGGGACGCATCCGGCCGCCATACCCTCTATCAGCACCGGCCCGAAGGCCTCCGCCGGGGTGACCGAGGGCAGCACCACCACGTCGGCGAGCACGTACTCGTGCTGTAGCTCCGCGTCGGACAGCGGTCCGGTGAACCGCGCGTTGGCGACGGCCAGCCGTTCCGCGAGACGCCGGTAGCGGACGAGCTCCGGCCCGGCTCCCGCCAAGGTGAGCTTCAGCCACGACTGACCTGCCGCGGCGGCCAGCAACGTCTCCACTCCTTTGTCCGGTCGCATCTGCCCGGCAAACAGGACGTTCAACTCGCCGCGGGATGGCCGCAGGCGGGCTGGCAGAGACACCCGCGGGTCCGCCCCCCACGGAATGGCCCGGACCACAGGACCGTACCGGCTCCGATGCTGGCGGGCGTGGTGCGGGCTGCTGGCCACGATCCGGTCAGCCCGCTGGGCCAGCGCCAGGTGCAGCTTGTGATAGAGGCTCGAGATCCGGGTGGCGCCCAGGATGTCGACCGGAGAGTGATGGCTGTAAACGATGGCGGGCCGGACGTACGGCGGCAGCCGGCTGGACAGCCAGAGGAAGGCGTCGCTCATGGCGGGTACCGGCCCGTGCACGTTCACCACGTCGAAATGCCGCAACTCGCGAACGATCCGCGGCCAGTGGGCGACGAAGGAGGACAGCCGCCACTCCCCGAACGCGACTCGGCGGATGTGCGGAGAGGAAAGAACGGTGACGCGATGCTGGCGGGCGACAAGCCCGGTAGCCAGCCTGTCGATGCAGGTGGAGATCTCGGAGACAATGGGCGGGGCATCAGAGGTCATGATCAGGATATCGAGCGGGCGCCGAAAGGGCACGGCACCTTCGATAGCCGGTTCGGCGCGCAGGTGGCTCGTCATTTCATGTCACGCAAGCCGGCTCGGCACGGACCGCAGGCATTCGCGCCTGCACGGCTTCGGTACATCAGCCGCGGTTGCCTGACCTGGCCACGATCCGCCGCGTCCTGGGCTTGGTGATCCGCGGTGGGCAGCTCAGGCTCGTTGTGGTTGCGAACCCCGGAACGTTCCCTGACCGAGACCTCCTTTACGCGCCGAGCGTGACGATACCGTGCGAATTGCCTCATTTATCAGGCACCTCTCGGGGTAATTGTCCGCCAATCCTGGACAGCGTGATACCCAGCCAAGGAACTAACTGGAGGCTTTACCCAGCCACAGGCCGTCGATTCCCGTATAGCAATGCTGACCACTTCACCGCAGCTTAGTACCCCGATTGCTTAGTGGCGTGACACTTACTAAATATGGGCGTGCGGGTTGGGATATGGGCGTCCGAATTTGGGTCCCTTAACGTTAAAATTGTGAAATGCGTGCGCTAAGCCGAGATATCAGAAATAGGCGGCGCAGGAGTGAGATATCGAAGGCGGCGCATCACATTCGTGGGGTACCTAAGCGGTCCGAGGCGGCGCGGTCCGGTCCGGCGGTGGCTGGGGGCGAGCGCCCCCGCTTTCATCGATGTCGCCGTAGCGCCAGATGAGCAGGGCGCCGATCCGGCTGAGCAGGAACCTGGCGACGATGACGAAGCCGTCCACGTTGAGGTTGAAGCGGGATGCGAAGCCCCAGAATCCGCGCTTGCGGCCCTTACTACGAGACCCCTGCGTGCTGTGAGACGTGAGCGATTAGTGAGGGGTTCCGCCAAAAAAAGATCTTGGAAGATATTGGCTCCGCGGAAAGATTTGCGCACTACCATACCCAAACCCCTCCACCAAGCCAAAATCCTCCATACAAATTCCGTTCTGCTCGTAACTAAGCGATAGCGAAGAGAAAGATGGGGTTATTGGGAATTTTGGGGCAGTCGCGATGCGCACGAACCGGAGGACGTGAGGGGGAATGCAAGCGGAGCGCAGTGAAGGCGGGGTGTCAGCTGGTGACGTCGGCGGTTGTGAAGCGGGCCCAGGCGATGGAGCCGAAGATCAGCGCGTAGACCGCGAATGACAGCAGGCCGCGGAGCAGGGTGGAGGTATCGACGGGGACCCGGAGCAGGGAATCGAACGACAGCCACCAGTGGGTCGGCAGGTACGGGCCCGCCACCGCGAGCTGCGGCACGTTATCGATCACCTCACTGGCTACCACGAGGATCATGACGGTGGCGATGGCGCCGATGGCGTGTTCGGTCAGAGTCGAGACGGCCAGCCCGATCGCGCCGAGCGCGGCCATCGCCGCCGCCACGTACAAGGTCACGAACAGCAGCCGGAGCAGGCCGTCTGGCAGCGAGACGGTGGTCCCCGACAGCAGGGTCACCGGCCCGACCGGGAACAGCGCGGCGCCGGCGACCAGGGCCACCGCCGACACGATGAACGTCGCGCACAGCCCGAACGTCATGATCACGCCGAACTTCACCGCCAGCAGCCGGCTCCGACCGGCCGGCACCGCGAGTAGATAGCGCAGCGTGCCGTAGCCGGCCTCGCCGGCCACCGAGTCGCCCGCCACCACCGCGACCACGACCGGCAGCACCAAGATGAGCAGGCTGCTCAGCGCGATGAAGGTGAGGAACACGCCGTTGCCCGCGAGCTGGTTGAAGAACGCGGCCCCGGACTCGCTCCCGCCTCCTTGCCCGCCCTGCGGGTGCGGCGCCGCCAGGCGCAAGGCGATACCGATGACGAGAGGGAACACGGCGGTCACCGCAAGCAGCAGCAGGTTCCGCCGGCGACCGAAGACCAGCCGCAGCTCAGAGGCGAAAAATCTAGGCACCGACATCGAAGCCCTCGCCAGTGAGGCCCACGAACAGGTCCTCCAGGCTAGGCGAGGTGACCGCGAAGCCACGGACCCCGATGCCAGCCTGGACGAGCTCGGCGCAGATCCGCTCCGGTGCGGCGTCGCCCAGCACCGCTGACACCTCGGCGATGCCCTGACCCAGCCCCAAGCCGGGTCCGGGCGGCCGGTCCGCGGCGGAGGGTCCGGGCGGCTCGTCCACGGCGGAGGGTGCGGGCGGGCGGTCCGCGGCGGCGGGTGCGGGGGGCTGGTCCGCGGGAGCGGATACCCGGGGGTCGGGCAGGCCGAGGGCGGTGAGCACCTTGACCGCTGCCTCGGGGTCGGCGGTCTGGACCGTGACCCGGGCGGCTCCGGTGCGGCGTAGTTCGGGCAGCGAGCCCTGGAAGACAAGCCGTCCGGACCGCATCACCCCGACGTGCGTGCAGATCTGCTCAACCTCGGCGAGCAGGTGCGAGGAGACGAACACGGTGGTGCCGTCGGCGGCGATCTGCCTGATCAGCGCCCGGACCTCTCGGGTGCCCTGCGGGTCGAGCCCGTTGGTCGGCTCGTCGAGGATGATCAGCTCGCGGGGACGGAGCAGGCTCGCGGCGATGGCCAGCCGCTGTTTCATGCCGAGCGAGTAGTGCCGGTACCGCTTCTTCGCGGCCGAGAGCAGGCCCACCCGGTCAAGCGCGTTGTCGATCCGGGTCCGCGCGGTCTTCGGGTCGACGGTCCGGTCCGCGGCGTCGTACCGGGCCAGGTTGTCCAGGCCGGTCAGGAACGGGTAGAAAGCGGGTCCCTCGACCAGCGAGCCGACCCGGTGCAGGACGTGGGTGGCGCCGTCAGGCATGCCCACCCCCAGCAGGGCCGCGGTGCCCCCGGTCGGGAAGGCCAGGCCGAGCAGCATCCTGATCGTAGTGGTCTTGCCGGATCCGTTCGGGCCCAGGAAGCCGTACACCGAGCCGTCGGGCACGGCCAAGTCGATTTGGTCGACGGCCAGCTAGCCACCGCGGAACCGCTTGGTCAGCCCGCTGGTGCAGATGGCGGTCAACGGATCAGCGGCTTGCTGGTCGGGGTCGGGGTCGCGGTCAAGGGATCTTAGGGGGCCGTGGCCTTGGTCGCTGCGGCGTACAGCACGCTGGGCTGGACCGCGCCGACGAACATGTTCCCGTTGTCCGTCATCAGCACCGACACCAAGCTTGTGCGCAGAAGCCGGCCGGTGCCCCAGGCGCCGTGGGTATAGCTCGCGGACGCGATGAGCGCGTGCAGGACCGCGGCGCTGTCGCCGGAGGCGTTGTTCGCGGAGACCGGGCCCGGCCTGGGAGAGCCGGAGGTCAGCGCGGCCGACGGCAGTTCCAGGACGGTCAGCCAGCCCGATCCGATCGCGCTGACGCCGGCACCGGCCTGCTGGCCGGCCGGTGTGTCTTGGCCCGGGTTCACCTTGGTGATCTTGGCCCCGGGGGGCGGTGTGAAGCTGATGTCCGCAGGTGCCGGGGTCGCGAACGTGACGGAGGTGAAGCCCACCGAGATCGCCGGGCTGGACGCGGCGCGGGCGAACACCTGCACCCGCAGCGGCACACCGTTGTGCCCGTCAATCGCGATCCGCACCTGGCCGACGAGCGATCTGGAGTCCTTGGGGGCGAGCACGAGCTCATAGGCAGCCTGCCCGGCCACCATGACATTGCTGTCCACGCTGACCGTCGTGGTCGGTCCGACCGCGGCGAGCACCTGCTTCGCCGCCTGCTGCGGCGTCAGCGCTGGGGTGGCCGTCGGCGTCGGCGTGGCGGTATGGGCCGGGACCGTGATCTCGGTCACCGAGTCGGCCGTGCTCTGCCACAGCCAGACCGTGCGGCCGCTGCGGACCACGTCGGTCTCGCTCAGCGACGACGGCACTGCCAGCCGGTAATGCTCCGGGCCCGCGTACCAGACCTGGAGCGTGTGCGACCCGGTGAGCAGCGACGCTATCGAGGTGGGACTGGCGTTGCCAGGCAGGCTGGGCAGGCCGAGCGACGCGGTCTGCAGCACCATGCCGGACAGCGCCGGGCCCTGATCCGCCGCGACCTCGGCGAGCAGCTGGGCCGCGGTCCGGGACGGCAGCGCCGGCGCCGCCTGCGCGACCGAGATCAGCGAACCGGCCATCACACCGCCGGTAACGACAAGAGCGCCGACCGGGACCGCCCAGCGGGCCCGGCGGGACAGCTTCGGAAGACCAGACATATAGCACCTCACCCGTTATCGAAGCGTACCCGAGGTGGCGGCCGGGGACACGGGTCAGCGGTTACCGGGAGACACGGCGCCAGGCGGGGCGGGGGACGAGGCGGAGGGGGACGGAGAGGACGGCCAGCGGCGCGGGGACCCAGACGGACGTCTTGCGGCCGCGCAGCGCGGCGGCGGTGGCCGCACCGACTTTGGCCGGGGTCGTGGCCAGCGGCGCGGGGGGCATGCCCGCCGTCATCCGGCCGATCACGAAGCCGGGCCGGACCAGCACCACCCGGACGCCGCTGCCGTGCAGCGAGTCGGCGAGCCCGCGGGCGAAGGCATCCAGGCCCGCCTTGGTCGCCCCGTACACGAAGTTGGCCTTGCGCGGGCGGACCGCCGCCACCGAGGACAGCACCACGATGGTGCCGTGCCCCTGGGCCCGCATCCGGGCGGCGATGGCCAGCAGCGTGGTCACGTGCCCGGTGAAGTTGGCGTCGATCATCGCGGCGGCGCGGCGGACATCGCGCTCGAGTTCCTCCTGCGGCACCAGGACGCCGGCCGCCGATATCACCATGTCCAGCGGCCCCGAGCTGAAGATCTCGTCCGTAAAAGCCTGATGGCGACCGGTATCGGCGGCGTCGTAGGACAGGATCCGCACCGGTGCGGACAGTTCCTTGGCCGCGGCGGCGAGCCGTTGCTTGTCGCGCCCGGCCAGGATCACCTCGGCGCCAGCCGGGAGATCGAGGGCGGCCAGGACGGCCAGGCCGATCTCACTCGTGCCGCCGAGAAGGAGGACCCGACGGACGAGCCCCGGTTCGTTCCGGCGGTTCATTCGGTCACCTGGGCCGGAACCGCGACGTCCGGGCTTACCAGCGGCCCCAGGGGAGCAGCGCGGTGACGGCGACCGCGGCGAAAAGCAGCGTCAGGTAGGCGATGGACAGGTGGAACAGGCGCATCGAGGCCGGGGACGAGCCCGCGGCGGCGGGGCCGGGCTGCGCGGCGGCGGGGCCGGGCTGCACAGTGACCGCGCCGGGCTGCGCGGCGGCGGGGCCGGACTGCACAGTGACTGCGGCGGGCTGCGCGGTGACCAGCCCGGTCTGGGCGGCGACGGCGGTGACACTGGCGTTCAGCTGGTGGGCCTCGGCCAGGAACCAGACGCCTAGGGCGGCGGCGAAGACGCCGTAGATCCAGCCGGCGTACGGGATCAGGACCAGGGTGGCGCCCACCATCGCGTAGGAGTACCAGAGGATCTTGCGGACGACCGTGGCTGGGGAGGCCACCACGGGCAGCATCGGAATGTTGGCCGCCTCATAGTCCTTGCGGAACTTCATGGCCAGCGCCCAGAAATGCGGCGGCGTCCACAGGAAGATGACCGCGAACAGCACGATGGCGGGCACGGCGACCGTGCCGGTCACGGCCGCCCAGCCGACCAGCACAGGAAAGCAGCCGGCCGCGCCGCCGATCACGATGTTGGCCGGGCTGCGCCGCTTGAGCAGGAGCGTGTACACGAAGATGTAGAACAAGATCGCGGTGTCGGCGAGCGAGGCCGCCAGCCAGTTGGCCATCAGGCCGAGCAGCAGGGTGGCCCCGGCGCCAAGCAGGATCCCCCAGGCCAGGGCCTCCCAGGGCTTGATCGTGCCCTTCCCGTTGACTACCAGCGGTCGGCGTGAGGTCCGCTTCATCACCGCGTCGATGTCGCGGTCGATGTAACAGTTGATGGTGTTGGCGCTGCCCGCGGCCAGCGTGCCGCCGACGAGCGTGACCAGGATGAGGCGGACAGACGGCAGGCCGCGCTGGGCCAGCAGCATGGTCGGCACGGTGGTGACCAGGAGCAGCTCGATGATGCGCGGCTTGGTCAGCGCGACCAGCGCGCGGCCGACGACCTGGGGCGAGCGCCTCGGCGGGCGGGCCGCGGGCGCGGTGCTACCCGCTGATGCCGTCGCGGCGACGGGAAAGGCGTTCGGCACGCGCGTCACGCGTCGCCTTCTGCTTCGTGCGCTGCGTCAGCTGCGCCCGCTTCGTGCGCTGGGTCTGCTTCGTGCGCTGCGTCAGCTGCGCCTGCTTCGTGCGCTGGGTCTGCTTCGTGCGCTGCGGCTGCTTCGTGTGCCGGGCTCGCTTCGTGCGCTTCGTCCGCGGGGTGCGTGAACTCGGTCTCGGGAAGGACATCGGGATCTTGGAGGGTCTCGGACGCGTGCGGCGGCTGCAGGCCGGGCACCCCGGTCTCCGCCTCGGCCACGACCGCGCTGGCCGGGATGGGACCGCGCAGCCTGATCATGCCGGTGGTGCCCGGTTCGCGGGTGCCGGCGGCGACCTGGTGAGCCGGGGTCAGGTATCTCATCCGGGGCACGCTGTGCGGCCGCTTGAAAATGAAGTAGAGCCCGACGGCGATGACGATGAAGGCCCCGTAGGGCAGCGCGAACGTCTCGATCGACCCGCCCAGGTACCTGGTCGGGCCACCAGCGAGAACCAGCTCAGTCACCGAACCTCCAGCCGTACCGGACATCCCTCTTACTACTGTACGTAGGACTACCGTATGTAGAACAGCACCCAGAAGATAAACGCGACGACGGCCAGGTAGTTCCAGACGACGGTGAACGAGCTGAGCGACGCCTGGAAACGCTGGACGTTGAACGCCTCACTATAGGTGGGCGGCTGCTCGACGAATGAGATCGCTGGGATCGAGCGCGCCCGCATGAACAATATCTCCAGCCATACCATGGCACAGAGCCATATCGTCAGCGCCACCGGGTAGAACCCGACGAACACGCTAGCGAACCCGGACTGGCCCGGCTGGAACGGCAAGTTAAGCAGTTCTACCACCTGGAGTGCGACCGCGGACAGGCCGAGCACCAGCGCGACCAGCGCCGACTGCTCCCACGGGGCCTTGCGCCCAGCCTTGATCCGCGCCAGCCCGGCGGTCTGCACGATCGCGCTCGCCGCGATCAGTCCGGTGATCAGCGCTCCGTAATACATGTGCGGAGGGGTGGTGGAGCTCGGCAGCCACTTCTGGTGGGAGTTGGCCGACTGCAGGTAGAAGTACGCGAACGCGAACGCGCCGAACAGGAACGACAGCCCGCCGATGGCGAGCCTGGAGCCCGTCCACGCCGCGTTCAGCGCGGCCTCGTGGTAGAACGCCTGCTCCTCGACGGCCCTGGTGGCCGCCTCTTCGCTGCCGGCCGATGTTACCTCAGCCATCTCCTCAGGCCTCCGTTCCCACGAGGGCGCCGCTGATCACTCCGGCGGGCGGGTTCAGGTCGGCTACCGGCAGCGCCTTGGGGTCGCCGTACTCGTACGGGCCGGACAGGACCACCGGGACGTGCTGGAAGTTGTTCGGCGGCGGCGGCGAGGAGACCTGCCATTCCAGGCCGCGGGACCGCCACGGGTTCCCGATCTCGCGTTCCCGCCAGAACAGCGTCGACATCACGAAGTTGAACACGAAGATGAGGAACGACGCACCGAGGAGGAAGGCCGAGATCGACACCCAGTCGTTCAGCGTCTCCAGGTTACGGGCGTACTCGAACACCCGTCGCGGCTGACCCAGCTCCCCGACCGCGAACAGCGGCAGGAAGGTGGAGTTGAAGAAGACGAACATGGTCCAGAAGTGAAGCTTCCCGAGCCGCTGGTTCAACCTGATCCCCAGCATCTTGGGCAGCCAGTAGTAGATGCCGCCGAAGAAGGCGAAGATCAGCCCGCCCATGATCGTGTAGTGGAAGTGCGCCATCACGAAGAACGAGCCGTGGCTGGTGGTGTCGGCAGGTACGTCGGACAGGACCACTCCGGAGATCCCGCCGATCAGGAAGTTGAAGTACATGCCGAGGGCGAAGAGCATCGGCACCGTCAGCCGGATCTTCGCCTTCCAGAAGGTACCCATCGCGACCAGGTAGATGAACCCGGTCGGGATGGAGATCAGCTCGGTGGTCAGCATGAACAGCGGCCGCATGTCCGGGTCCATGCCGGAGTCGAAGAGGTGGTGCTGCCAGACGAAGAAGGACAAGATGGCCACCCCGAGCATGCCCGCCGCGGCGATCTTGTAGCCGAACAGCGGTTTCCGGCAGAACACCGGGATGATCTCCGAGACGATGCCGAACCCGGGCAGCGCCAGGATGTACACCTCCGGGTGGCCGAAGAACCAGAACAGGTCCTCGTACAGGTAGCTGCTCCCGCCCAGCTGGTTGACGAAGAACGCGGTCTGCGCGGTCCGGTCGGTGACGATCATGTACATCCCGCCGACCAGCACCGGCGCGGCCAGCACCAGCAGGAAGCCCGTGGTGAGCATGGCCCACACGAACATCGGCAGCCGACCCCACCGCATGCCCGGGGCCCGGTAGCAGATGATCGTGACGACGAGGTTGAACGCGGCCAGGATGGCCGAGATGCCCATCAGCCCGAAGGCGATCGCGTAACCGTCCATGCCCTCCCCGGCCTGGATGGACAGCGGCGCGTACCCGGTCCAGCCGGTCGGGAACCCGCCGACCAACAGGCTGGACAGCAAGATGATGAACGCGCACGGCGTCAGCCAGAACGACAGCGCCTCGATCCGGGGGAACGCGACCCGCTTCGAGCCGATCATCAGCGGCACCAGGTAGTTGCCGAGCGGCCCCATGACGACCGAGGTCATCATCATCATCATCATGGTGCCGTGCTCGCCGACCACCTCGAGGTAGGCGCTCGGGGTGAGCAGGTGGTAGGTAGGCGAAAGCAGCTCGGCCCGGATCGCCATCGCGAACAGGCCGCCGGTCAGGAAGTAGCCGATCATCGCGAACAGGTACTGGATGCCGACCACCTTGTGGTCCAGGGAGTACCTGAAGTACTTGGCCAGGTCGTCCCCGACGTGACCCTCGCCCGCGCCGGTGACCGGCTGGCCGAGCATCTGCCGGACCGGGTCGTTGAAGACGCCCAGCCCGATCAGCCAGCCGAGAATACCGAAGAGATAGCCGAGGACAATCGGGGTGTCGTTACTGTCGGCCAGCGGGAGTTGCTGATAGCCGCTGGAGATGGCGTTGCCCAGCAGGTGCCCGAGCACGTACCCGACGATCGCGCCGATCAGCGCGGTGTGCACGGCCGGGCGCAGCCACCAGGGCCGCGCCTTCGGCGCCGCGGCAGGCTCATGTCCGCTAGGGACCTGCGCGCTTTCCGGCTGGATTTCGATAGCCATCCGCGTTACCTCGCTGCCTTCCGCCAGGTCATGGCTGCTCGGGGTCCAAGGGGTTGTAGTAGCCGCCGCCGGCTCCGCCGATGCCCAGCTGAACCAGCACCTTGCCCAGGTTGGCGATGTCGGTGGGGTCATAGGTCGGGGCGTAGGGCGGCAGCATCTTGGTCACCGAGGCCAGCTGCGTCTCGGTCTGCTGCGCCCAGGCCTGGAAGGCGGTGGGCGAAACGACCTTCCCGTAGTCGAACATCGCGCCGTGCCACAGCCCGCACAGTTCGGCGCAGCGGACCACGAAGCTGCCGGGGTGCTTGGGCGTGGTGTAGGCGACGTTGTTCACGCCGGGGTTGGCGTCGGCCTTCACGCCGAGCTGGTAGGCCCAGAAGCTGTGGATGACGTCCAGCGAAGTGACGTTGAACTGGACCGGCTCGTTCAGCGGAAGCTCAAGTGAGGCGGTCTCGAACCCGCCGAACTGCGGGTAACGGTAGGTCCACGCCCACTGCTGGCCGATGACCTGCACCTGCAGGATGGTGGAGGAGTCCGGCTTCCAGATCGGCTGCGGCCCCTCGCCCGCACCCGCGCCCTGCACGGTCCACAGCTCGACGGTGCCGAAGGCGGCCAGGGCGAGCACGATCGCGGTGGTCGCGGCGATCCAGGTTAGCTGGATCTTAGCGTTGCCGTGGATGGGCGGGCCGTCGGTCTCGTCATCGTCCTTGGCGCGCCAGAAGGTCAGCGCGTACCCCATGTAGATCACCACGCCCAGGAAGACGGGGGTGGCGATGGTGCCGAGGACGGTGAGGTCGAACTGCTCGTTGGCGGCCGAGCTTGACATGTCACCCGGGGGCAGGTGAGGCCCCCAGACGAAGTAGACGATCGGGCAGCAGATGACGCTGGCCACGACCCAGAGGATCAGAATCCGCAGGCCGTGCCGCGGCTCGGCGGTGGGTTCCGGGGGTCCTCCGGCTTCGGGGGGTCCTGGGGCTCCTGGGGGTTCTGGGGACGAGGCCGACGCTTCGGTGGCCATCAGGCCTGCACCTCCATCTGGCCGCTCATGTAGCCGGGCGTTGACATCGGGCCGCCGTTGCCGTCCAGGTAACCGCCGCCGCACGGGACAATGCACTGCCAGCGGAACGTCCCGCCCTTGGCCGGGGTCATGAAGCTGAACGTCACCACCTGATCCGGGCCGCTCGTGCACGGCGAGGTGCCGCACAGGTTGTTGTTTTCGTTCAGCGTCGTCGGCGAGGCGATCGGCACGTTGATGCCGAGGCCCGCCATCGTGAACGTGTGCTGGACGTTGCATCCCGACCAGGAGTTCAGCTGCGACACCGGCTTGCCGTTCACGTACTCCACGCCGCCGATCGTGCCGGTGACCTTGCCCCAGACCGGGTTGCGCAACGGGGTGCAGCCGTCGTAACCCTCGATCGTGATGTTCACCTTGGTGGCGGCGGGCACCGCGAAGTAGGTGGTGTGCACCCACTGTTTGGTCCGCGGGTCCTGGATGAAGTACGACACCCAGTCCGGCTTGTTCGTCACCGTGTTCTGCGGGTCGGTCTGCAGAACGACATTCACCTGGCCACCGCTCGCGTACGGCGTGTAGTTCTCGACCGGGGGGCTGGAGAGAATGAAATGGACGGCGACGAAGGTCACCACCGCGGCGACCGCGACGAAGGCGACCAGCAGCGTCGTCACCCGGGCCGGCAGTGACACCGGTTACCACCTCGTTTCTCTGCTACCCCCGATGCACACGGTTGCAGCGGCCGCCGCCTTACTTGCGGCCTGGCGGCCGACGGGCAGCTTCGGGCGAAGCCCGCAGGCACGATGCCGGGTCACGCACCCGATGGTGACGGCGAAACGAATACGCGCGCAACAGGGCGAGCCGTGAATGACAAAATTGTCATGTGTTACTGGGGGTATCGAACCGCAGGGGCCCGAGCCCGCTCCGGCGAGCCGGCCCGCAGTCACCTGGGACTTTCACGCTTGACTACTTAAAGTAGTCGCCGCGGCCGGGCGGGCCCGCTCGGGGGTCTGCGGGTAGCTCGCGGCTGGGCCGTTCCGTCATTTTGGGGTTATATCCGCACCTCAGGCCCACATACCGACGCGAGGGGAGGATTTGAAAACCTGGGTTGCAATCGTTTGTGACACAGAGCGGTAACAGATGCGGTGCGACCGTGGCTGGCACTTGACCGGCAAGACTTCCGCAGGGAACTATCAGCAACGGTACATATGCGATTATTTTGACCACGGCGTTCGGGACTTGCCGTGAGCATGATGTGGGGGGGCTTCGCACCGGCACCATGCGGGTGCGGCGACGACCACAAGTGGCGAAGAGGCGATGACGTCGCGGGAAACGGCTCAGGCCACCTGGTCCCAGGCAGCGGACGCGGTGGCCGCCAGGATTCTCGTGGCCGACGACGAGCCCGGGATCCGGGCCTTCATCGGGCGCGCGCTAGCCGCGGCGGGCCATACGGCTGATTTCGCCGGGACCGGAGCAGAGGCACTGGACCGGGCCCTGGCCAGCCACTACGACCTGGTGATCCTGGATCTGGTCATGCCGGACATGGCGGGCCAGGTGGTCCTGGAACGGCTGCTGGCCACCGACCCCGAGCAGGCCGTGCTCGTGCTTTCCTGCCTCGCGGACGTGGGTTCCAAGGTGGACTGCCTTGAGCGAGGGGCACAGGACTACCTGACGAAGCCGTTCTCGCTGGCCGAGCTGCTGGCCCGGGTCCGGGTCAGGGTCAGGCCACGCGGCGTCGCCGCGGAGGCCGGGCACGACCGGACCGGGGAGATCGTCAGGGCCGGCCGGCTCACCCTCGACGTCGGACGCCTGGTCGCCGACATCGGGGCGGGCCCGGTGCCGCTGACCAGGCTCGAGTTCCTGCTGCTGCGCGAGCTGGCCGAGCACGCCGGCCAGTCGGTCCCGAAGGGGCAGCTGCTGGCGACGGTGTGGGGGTACGACTTCGACCCAGGCTCCAACGTCGTCGACGTGTGCGTGCGGCGGCTGCGATCCAAACTCGGCTTCGGCCTGATCAAGACGGTGCGCGGTGAGGGCTACCAGCTCGCGGACAACTGACGGGAGTCGCGTCGGGCGGCTCGGGCGGCGCTGGCGGTTTGTCGTCAGGCTCAGGTGGCCGTTCCCGTCCTTGTGGCTCGATGCCGGGTGGGCGATCTTCTCGGCTATTAACGTGGCCGCCATCTTCGTGTTCCCGATCTGGGCGACGATCCCCATTCACGTCATCTGGATCTGCGTCACGCTGGTGTACGGGTTCCGCACCTGGTCGCCCAGGCCCGCGCTGTGGGTCATCGGCGTGGTCATGGCGACGACCGCCACGGACGTCGGGGTCGATCTATCGCGCCGCGCCGAACCCACCGAGGTCCCCCTGATGGCGGCCATATTCTTGGCCATAGTCTGGCACGCCAGGCGCAAAATTGCCGCCGAGCAGAAGTCGAATCTGGTCAGCGAGGAGAACGCCCGGCTGCTCGCCACCCAGCGCAGGTTCCTCCAGGACGCCTCTCATCAGCTCCGCACCCCGATCACGATCGCGCTCGGGCACGCCGAGTTGCTCGCCCGCGGCCTCACCGGCAGGCAGGAGGGGCACGACATCCAGGTGGTCCTGGGTGAGCTGAGCCGGCTGCGCCGGATCGCCGAGCGGCTGCTCGTCATCGCGGCGGCCGAGGATCCCGAGTTCCTGCATCCTGAGCCGGTCTCGCTCGACGGCTTCACCATGGAAATCCTGCGCAGGTGGCGGCCCACCGCCAATCGTCGCTGGCAGCTCGGCCGGCTGGACAAGGTCACCACCCAAGCGGACAAAGAGCGGCTCGGGCTGGCCATCGACGCCCTGCTCGAGAACGCCGTGCGGCACACCGGCGACGGCGATGTCATCAAGCTGTCGGTCATGGCCGCCGAAGCCGGCCATCCTGTGCGCATGGTCGTCTCCGACGCCGGACAGGGCATTCCTGACGAGCAACTGCGGCACATCTTCGACCGGTTCCGCAGCGGCGACAGCGGCCACCCCCGGGGGACGGGCCTGGGCCTGGCGCTGGTCCGCGCGGTCGCGCGAGCGCACGGCGGCGAAGTTCTCGTCCGCAGCCGGCCCGGACAGGGCAGCGAGTTCGAGCTGCGGCTGGCCCCGGGCACGCCGGCGCTTCCGGGCGGGGCGGCGGGCGGGGCGGCGGGCGGGGCGGCTGGGAACGGTGGCAAACTGGCACGAACACCGTGGCGGGAGTCGTGCCCGGAAGGCGCTGAAACGCGAGCTGACGCTTTGCGTCAGGTGAATGCGGCAGAGTGACTTCGTGGGACAGGGGGTGACCTGGTGGGACAGGGTGACCTGGTGGGACAGGGTGACCTCGCGGGATACGGAGAACCCGCGGGACGGGGTGAACTCGCGGGGAGGGTGAACTCGCGGGAGCGCAGGAGGGTGAGGCAGAGGATGGGGCAGCAGACGTGGGGGGGCGCGATCAGAGAGCTCTGGCGGTCGGCGGTCCGGCACAAGATCGCCTCGGCCGTCGTCGCGCTCTGCGTCGCTGGTTCCCTGGCCGGCATCGCCGTAGCGAGCTCGGGCTCGAGTTCCGGCTCGGGCCGCGCCGCCAAGGCTGCCGATCCGGTGGCGCCGACGTTCAGCTTCCCCGCGCTCGGCCATTCCGGCCAGCGGGTCACACTCGGCGACTATTCGGGCAAGCCTGTCATCGTGAACTTCTTCGCGTCCTGGTGCGCCCCTTGCAAGCAGGAGACCCCGCTGCTCGCGCGGTTTTACCACAGCGAACAGGCCAAGGTGGCCCTGGTGGGACTGGACGAGAACGACGTCCTCAGCAATGCGATGTCGTTCACCCACTCCGACGGTGTCGGCTATCCCGTGGGATGGGATCCGCAGCTCAGCGCGGCTGACGCCTATGGCGTGAGCGCGCTGCCGCAGACCTTTTTCCTCAACGCCAAGCACCGCATCGTCGATCGCATCTTCGGTGCGGTAACGCTCGCCGCTCTGCACAAGGGCATCGCGCTGGCCACGGGGAGTTGATCGGTTGAGCACGCCCACCACCACCGACCCGCCGCCTTACGTCCCGATCAGGCACAACGGCTGGCCGGTCCGCCGTACCCCGATGTGGATCCTGCTCGCGCTGGTGCTGCTGGCCGGCGCGGGCGTGCTGGTCTCCCTGTCGCACCGGCCCTCGAACGCGCAGCAGACCGCCGACCTTAACGGGTACCTCAAGGACATGAACGCGGCCATCGAGTCATGCGCCGGAGGGGTCAGGGAATCGCAGCAGGCGCTGACCGCGATCGAATCCGGCGCGAAAGACAGCCTCAGCACCGCGGTCCGTCTGGTGAACTACAACGCGAACAACTGCGAGCCCGCCAACAGCGAGCCGCTGGCCGACCTCACCCAGTATCAGGTGACCGAGTCGCTGGCCCGCTTCAACCTGCAGAACTGTACCAACGACTTCGTGACCTGGGCCTTCGATGCGGTGCCGGTGCAGGCGGACATGGTCACCGTGATGACCGCCCGCAGCGCGGCCGCCCGCACTACCGCCAACGCGGCCCTCCAGCGAGATCAGCTCACGCTCAACGCGGACCGGGCGACGATCTACTCGATCCTGGGGACCGCTGAGCATTCGCTCTCCGACAGTGCGGCGCTGCCCAGCCTGCCCGGCTAGGCGATCCGGCGCGACCACGCTAGCGAAGTGCTCGACAGGCGGCTGATCTGACCTTCCATCGGCTTTTCCCGCTCGTTCTGTACGTCCGTCCCCCGGTCGGTCTGCGTCTTCCGGTTCCGGCGCGCTCCTGGCCACCTCACCGATCCCGTTGGCCCCTATCCCCTCCCAAGTCGCAGCCGATTCGGAACAGCGGGAATTTTAGTGGTGGATCCGGGCTCAGCGGTGGATCCGGTGCACGCGGATACACCCGATCCACCATGGAGCCCGGATCCACCGCAATCCTTACCGGCGGACCCCACCACGGCTCGCTCACGCATCACAGCATGCAGAGGTATCGTCGCATGGCGGGACCTCGGCGAGCGTCACCCCGTTTGCCGGGCGCGGGCCTGCCGGGTTAGGCGGTCCGCTTCCTGGCCTTGCTGGTCGCGCCGGCGACGCCGGTCAGGCCGTAGACCACGGCGCCGTGCCACAGGCCGCTCAGGACCGGATCGATGATGCCGCCCCCGGTGACCACGGTAAGCACGAGCGCGATAGCGGCGCACGCGAGCGCGGGCACCACGGCGAAGCGCCACGGATTGCTCCTGGCCCAGCGGATGGCACGGCTCGGCCGGGCCCGCCACAGCGCGCCAGCCGCGGCCACGACGAAGAACGCTACCGCCCCCATGGACAACGAGCCGCCGACGGCGGCCAGGCCAAGGCCGGCGCCGATGAGATGCAGGCCCAGGTCGCCGACCGCGACGACCCCGCCGGTCATGGTCGCGGCCGCCCACGGGGCGCCCGACATGGCGGCGCCGGAGACAGTTATCCCCTCGCGCCGGGAGAGATCCTGATCACTTTGGGTCGGCGTGGACATCCGAATCCCTGCCCTTCGAGCGGCTAGCAACGATATTCGCGTCATATCGCGTCTTGGACGCACAATATCACGCTATTACGCATTCGTAGCCGAGGGCGCTCCAGCCCCTCCGCGGGGCGAAGGGGTTTCACGAGACCACTGCTTTCCAGGTGACGTCACGGTTTTGCCCGGGCGGCAGGCTTGATCCGCGGGCAACGCGGGAAATCTACAAAAGAGGTCGATTCCGGGCAAAGGTCGTGAGATGCATGAGGGCGACGGGCTTAACGCGGGGTCTGCGCCGTCGCCAGCTGGCCCTCCGGCCGACCCACTGCCTGAAGCGCCTGGTGGCGACCTGGTTCCGGCGGGGCGTCCGAGTTGGTCAGCACCTCGGAGGTGGTACCGCCGGACGGCGCGACGGCGAGGCCGGGGACTGGTGACGTACCTGATAGTGGCGGCCCTCGCCGCGACGGGGGGCGTTGGCACCACCATCGCGGTCCGGCATCCTGGCCCGTCCTATCAGGGCGCCACCCGGACGCCGGACGACACGGCGGGAGCGATGAACGACGAGACCGTCTACAACGAGGTGGAGCCGGGCGTCGTCGATGTCAACTCCAACCTGCAATACCTCGAGGAGACGGCCGAGGGCACGGGTTTCGTGATCGACGCCGCGACCGGCCTGGTGCTGACCAACAACCACGTCATCAACGGCGCCACCAGCGTGGCGGTCACGCCGGTGGCGTCCGGTAAGAGCTACCAGGCGAAGATCCTCGGCTACGACCAGTCCGACGACGTCGCCGTTCTCCAGCTCCAGGGCGCGGCCGGGCTCAAGTCGGTCACGATCGGCGACTCCTCGCACGTCACCGTGGGCACACCTGTCCTGGCGATTGGCAACGAGGCGGGACAGGGCGGACCGCCGACCGTCGCACCCGGCGTCATCAGCAGCCTTGACCGCACCATCGAGGCTAGCGATCAGAGCTCGGACCTGACCGAGACCCTGTACGGGATGCTGCAGACCAACGCCAACATCCGGCCGGGTGACTCTGGCGGGCCGTTGGCCAATGCCGCGGGTCAAGTCATCGGGATCGATACCGCTGCCGGAGGGAGCACTATCTATTCCGGCTACGCCATCCCCATCAACCAGGCCCTTTCGATTGCTGCCCAGATCACCGCCGGACACGGGAGTTCAGCCATCCAGATCGGCCTGCCCGCGTTTCTGGGCGTCCTGGTTCCCGAGAGCAGCAGCACGGACCCCCGGCACCAGGCCAGCCAGGAGCAACGGCAAACCGGCAGCGCGATCAGCAACAGCCGCAGCTGCGTGGCCGGCGACGCGACCGCGACCCCGGCGAACATTGCGCCGGCCAGGTCCGGTGCGCTCGTCGACGGGGTCATCTGCGGGACGGCGGCCGCTTCGGCCGGTATTTCCGCTGGGGACGTCATCACCTCGATAGGCGGCCGGGCCGTTACCACTCCCGGTTCGCTAACCGCCATCGTCGATCGCTACCGGCCGGGCAGCAACGCTCCGGTGGCCTGGGTCAGCCCCGATGGCGGCCTGCACACCGCACTCGTGACACTCAACGCGGGCCCGGCGCAGTAAGGGCCCGCTGATTACGGCGCTCGTCTGCGGGCAGGCATTAGGGCGGCGAGGCGGCGAGGCGGCGGGAAGACCGGCGCGGCTCCGGGTCACCCGCATCGGTACCGGCCACCGCAGGAACGCCGCCGCGATAAGGCTCGTGACCGGGGTCGCCGGGCAGCACGCGGAATTTCGATGACCCTGAGGAGACCTTCAGCTTACGCACAGCATCATGAAGCTAACAGTTAGGACAGCATCATGAAGCTACCTGAACGGTGGCTGTGTCTTAAGGTCTAGGGCGGCACAACCCGATCGGGGCATACCCTGGTCTGGTCGAGGGCGAGGAAGATGCGAGAGAACGAGAGCGATAGCGGAAACGGCCGACGGCAGCCGCCCGGCTACCTCAGCCCGTGGGCGCCGCGCGGAGAAGCCGAGGTCCCGCAGGCGCCAGGCTCTGAATCGAACGCGACTCCGCCACCAGAGGACGGTCTTCAGGACACTATCGCTTTCGGGATGCCCCCCAGCCCGGCTGACGGGCACGGTCCTGCCGTCACGCCCGGCCGCGGCAGCCGGCGTGGCTGGTGGAACCAGCCAGGCCCAGCAAGCCAACCCGAGCACGGGGACGAGCCCGGGTACGGGAACCAGCCGGGCTATGGGAACCAGCCGGGCTATGGGAACCAGCCGGGCTATGGGGGCCAGCCGGGCTATGGGGGCCAGAAGGGCTATGGGGGCCAGCCTCGCTGGTGGAATCAGCCAGGGAACCGGGCCGGCTACGGGAACCAGCCGGGGGAAGGGAACCAGCCGGGGCAACCGAACCAGCCGCAACCGAACCAGTCGGGGCAACCGAACCAGCCGGGGCAACCGAACCAGCCGGGGCAAGGGAATCAGCCAGGGTACGGCCAGGCCAGTTATGGGGACTCTGGGGGTTCATGGATTTTCGGGGCTTCGGGGGAAGGCGGGAGTTCCGGGAGACCCTCGGAGTGGGTGGATTCAGGGGAACCCGGGAGGTCGGCAGATTTCGGGAGTTCAGGGGGACCTGGGGGTTTCGGGAGTTCAGGGGGACCTGGGGGTTTCGGGGGGTATGGGGATGACGGCGGCTACGGGAATTCCGGGTGGACGCTGCCCGGGTCCGCGCCGCCGGAACGGCCGAAGCGGCGCGCGCGCTTCCTGGTCTACGTGGTCGTCGCCGTGCTGGCGGCGAGCGTCGGCGCCGGGGTGACCGTCGCGCTCGACAACCAGAACAGCTCGGCGGCTTCCGGCATCTCCTCAAGCGACGTGCCCGCGCCGCGCAACAACGCGGCCGGCAGCGGATCCTCGGCGTCGACGTTGAACGTGGCGGCCGTGCGGAAGAAGGTCGATCCGGGCCTGGTCGACATCAGCTCGACGCTGAAGTACCAGAGCGAAACGGCCGACGGGACGGGGATGATCCTGTCCTCCTCCGGCCTGGTGCTCACCAACAACCACGTCATCGACGGGGCCACCGACGTGACCGCCAAGCTGGTGCAGGACCCGAGCAGGAAGTACCAGGCGCGGGTGGTCGGCTACGACGCTACCGATGACGTGGCGCTGCTCCAGCTGGTCGGCGCCTCCGGGTTGACCACGGTGAGCTTCGGCAACTCCGCACAGGTCAGGCTGGGCACGCCGGTACTGGCGCTCGGCAACGCCGAGGGACGGGGCGGGGTGACGCCCGCCCAGGGCATCATCAACGCGCTGAACCGCTCGATCCAGGCGAGCGATCAGGGATCAGGCACCACCGAGGACCTGAACCACATGCTGCAGACCGACGCGCCGATCCGGCAGGGCGACTCGGGCGGCGCGCTGGCGAACAACGCTGGCCAGGTCATCGGGATGATCACCGCCGCGAACACCTCGACGTCCAGCCAGTCCGGACCGTCCGGAGGCACGCTGGGCTACGCCATCCCCATCAACAGCGCCCTGTCGATCGCGAGGCAGATCGCCGGCGGGAACGCAAGCTCCACGGTGTACATCGGGCTGCCCGGCTTCCTCGGCGTGGAGGTCGCGGACAGCAGCAGCGCGAATCCGCGGCGGCAGGCCTCCGATGAGGAGCAGTCCGCCGGTGGCGGGGTCACCCCGGCCGGCCGCCAGGGCGCCTGCCAGAGCAGCAACCAGCAACTCAGCGTTCCGGCCATCATCGCGCCGGCCGACTCCGGCGCGCTGATCCTCGGCGTGTTGTGCGGCACGCCGGCGCAGACCGAGGGCCTGGTGCCCGGTGACGTGATTCTCGCCGTCGACGGCCAGGCCGTGACTACCCCTGGCTCGCTGACCGGCATTACCGCCAAGTACCACCCGGGTGCGGTCATCTCGGTCCGCTGGCAGGGCATCCGCGGGGCCAGGCACACGACCTCGATGAGGCTGAGCGGCGGCCCGGCGCGGTAGTGGTGTTAGCCCAGCCAGGCGCGCAGGCGGTCCTCGCACTGGGCGATCTTCTCGACCGGCACGTACTCGTCAGCGGTGTGCGCGATCTCCGAGATGCCCGGACCGTAGTTCACCGCCGGGATGCCGAGCGCGGCGAACCGGGCCACGTCGGTCCAGCCGAGCTTGGCCCGCGCCGTCCCGCCGACCGCCGTGACGAACGCGGCCGCGGCCGGATGACCTAGTCCGGGCCGGGCCCCGTCGGCGACGTCGAGCACGGTCACCGGCCAGGCCGAGAACAGGGACCGGACGAAATCCGCCGCCTGCTGCCCATCGCGGTCCGGCGCGAACCGGTAATTGACCGTGACGGCGCATTCGTCCGGCACGACGTTCCCGGCGACCCCGCCGCGGATGGCGACGGCGTTCAGCCCCTCGTGGTAGCGCAGCCCGTCGACTTCCGGCTCCCGGGGCGTGTACCCGCGCAGCACGTCCAGGATGGGGCCGGCTTCGTGGATGGCGTTGCGTCCCATCCAGGAACGCGCGGTGTGCGCCCGTTTCCCGGTCGCGGTGACCTGCGCCCGCAGCGTGCCCTGGCAGCCGCCTTCGATTTCCGCCGAACTCGGCTCCATCAGGACCGCGAAGTCGCCGGCCAGCAGTTCCGGGCTATGGCGGCTCAGCCGCAGCAGCCCGTTACGGTCGGCGGTGACCTCCTCGCAGTCGTAGAAGACGTACGTCACGTCGCGGGCGGGCGCGGTCAGGCCGGCCGCGAGCCGCAGTTGCACCGCCACCCCGGATTTCATGTCGGTGGCGCCGCAGCCGTACAGCCGGGACCCTTCCATCCGGGACGGGACATTGCCCGCGAGCGGCACGGTGTCGAGGTGCCCGGCCAGTACCACCCGTTCCGGCCGCCCGAGCATGGTGCGGGCCACGATCGCGTTGCCGTCCCGGTGCACGGTCAGGTGCGGCCGGGACCGCAGCGCGTCCTCGACCGCGTCGGCCAGCGGTCCTTCCTCGCCGCTGACCGATGGGATGTCAACGAGTTGCGCGGTCAGCGCCGCCCCGGGAAGGCTGAGGTCGAGGTCCAGATTCACCCGGCCAGCTTAGGCGGGGCTCCCTGAGATCCCTGGGCCGGCATCGCCTTCGCGGCGGCGCGCAGCGCGGTCACGATCACCGCCACCGAGGGGCGGCGTACGCTCGCGGTGCGGGCCACGGCGTGAATGTCCCTGGCCAGGTCGAGGCCGTGCGGCAGGTCCCGCACCGCCACCCGGCGGCCGGCCGCGGTGACCGCTATCCGCGGCAAGATGGCGATGCCGATGCCCCGGGCCACTAGGCTCACGATCGTCGACATGCCCTCGAACTCAGAAAGCACCGGCGGCGTCACGCCCACGGCGGCCAGCAGCCGGTCGACAGCCAGCCGGGACGATTCCCCGGCCGGCGCGGCCAGCCAGGGCTCGTTCCGCAGGGCGCGCAGGTCGACGGCGTGGCCGGGATCGGCCGCCGGGTGCGTCCGCGGCAGCACCAGCACCAGGTCGTCCCGGATCAGGTGGTAGCAGGTCAGAATGCCGCCGGCCTCGATCTCGGTGGCCAGGCGGCTGTTCCAGTCATCCACGATCGCCACGTCGACCTCACCGGACCGCACCTGGCGCAGCCCGTCGGCGGCCTGCGTCTGCCGCAGCACCAGCGCCAGCCGCGGGTGGGTACGCAGGCTGCGCGCCAGGGCGGGGGCGAACGCGACGGCCGCGGACGGGAACGCGGTCGCCACCACGCGGCCCGCGGGCTCGGTGGCCCGGGCGGACAAGTCGGTCTCCGCCTCCTCCACCATGGCCAGGATGCGCTCCGCGTGCCCGGCCAGGCGGCGGCCCGCGTCGGTCAGCTCGGCCCGGCGGGCGGACCGGTCGAGCAGCGCCGTGCCCGCCTCCCGCTCGAGCACGGCGAGCTGCTGGGACACGGCGGACGGCGTGTAGCCGAGGAAGGCGGCGGTCCCGGCGATGCTGCCGCGGGCGGCGAACTCCTGGAGCAGGCGTAGTCTGTGCAGGTCGAGCATAAGTGAATCTTACTCTCAGCCATAGAGATCACCGCTTGCGCTAACGGTCTATCCAGCGGACACTTGAATAGGTGTACAGCGTTGTCACAGCAAGTGAGATAAAACCGTTCACTCCTTGATACACGTGATGACCGTATTACCCTTCGATCCCGCAGCTAGGAAGTGCCAGCCCTCGTGGCTCTCACCGTCGCGCCTACCCATCCCCTCCCGTCTTCCGACACCGATTTCTCCAGCGGGCAGCACGCTCGCGCCGATCACCCCCACCCGGATCACGCCCGGCTCGGCCCCTTGACGATCGGCGTTTCCGCCACGCTCGCCGCCAACGAGACGATGGACGCCCGGCGCCGCAGCGGCGAGCCGGTACTGCCGATGGGGTTCGGCGAAGCCGGACTGCCCGCCCACCCGATGCTGCGCGGAGCGCTGGCCCGGGCCGCGGGATACACCTCCTACGGTCCCGTCGCCGGTCATCTGGCGCTGCGCGAAGCGGCCGCCTTCTACTGGTCGCGGCGGGGTTTGCCCACCGACGCGACCAACGTGGTCTGCGGGCCGGGCAGCAAGGCCTTGCTGTTCGGCCTGACGGCGGCGATCGGCGGCGACGTCGTGGTCACCCGGCCCAGCTGGGTCAGCTACGCCGCGCAGGCGAGCCTGGCCGGACGGGTCGCGCACTTCGCGCGCGGCTCGGCCGGCGTACCCGACGCTGACCAGCTGGCCCGGACGGTCACATCGGCCCGGGCGGCCGGCCGCCAGGTCCGGTCGGTCATCGTCACGCTGCCCGACAACCCGACCGGGACACTAGCCTCGCCCGCGGCCGTTCGCGCCCTGTGCGAGGTCGCGGAGGCCTACGACCTGATCATTATCTCGGACGAGATCTACCGGGATCTGATCCATGACCCTGACACGCCGTTCGCCACTCCCGCCTCCTTTTTTCCCGAACGGACGGTGGTGACCACCGGCCTGAGCAAGAACCTTGCCCTCGGGGGCTGGCGCATCGGCGTGGCCCGGCTGCCGGACGGCTGGCTCGGGCGCGAGCTGCGCACCCGGCTGCTCGGGATCGGCAGCGAGATCTGGTCCGCGCCGGCCGGGCCGGTGCAGCAGGCGGCCGCGCTCGCGTTCACCGAACCGTCCGCGCTAGTGGAACGGGTCGCGCTCAGCCGGCGCCTGCACGCCTGCGTGGCCCGGGCGGTCGCGGACAGATTCACCGCGGCCGGCGCGTCGGTGCCCGCGCCGCAGGCGGCGTTCTACGTCTACCCGGACTTCACGCCGATGGCGGACGTCCTGCTCCAGCGGCATGACATCACCGACGACGAGAGCCTGGCCTCGGTCCTGCTGCACCGGTACGGCGTCGGGGTGCTGCCCGGCTGCGCGTTCGGCGACCAGAGCTGGCGGCTGCGGCTGCGGGTCGCCACCGCGATGCTCTACGGCGACACCGACACCCAGCGGCTCGCCGCGCTGAACTCCGGCGACCCCTGCTCCCTGCCCTGGATCGCCGCGTCCCTGGCCCGGCTAGAGGAGGTTCTGGCCGACCTCACCGGGCCCGCCCGCGGGTGAGGGCACGGCAGACCCGGCCGCTGACCCCGCGACCGACAGGGCCGCTGACCCCGCGGCGGACCCGACCGCTGACAGGGCCAGCAGCTCGGGACGCTTAGCGGAAAGGCCGTCGCCGCTTGAGGCGCCGGTCAGCCTCCGGCGCAGCCACGGCACCGCGAACTCGCGCGCCCAGCGGACATCCTGGCGGCGCGCGGCCCGCCACCGCGCCCGGTTCCCCGAGCCCGCGGCGGCGGGGGGCAGGGGGGCGCGCCAGTCTGCGGTGACCGGGACGGCGAGCACCTCGCAGGTGCGCAGGGCTACCAGCCGGTGCCCTTCCGCGGTCAGGTGCAACCGGTCCGGGCTCCAGGCCCGGGTGTCGTTCAGGGCTCGCATCGACCACAGGTCGACCAGGTCGCACCCGGCCTTGTCGGCGATGCCGCGCAGGTGCATGTCGTAGGCGGCGATCCTCCCCCGTAGCCACCGGATTACCGGGAAGATACGCGGATCGAAGCCGGTGAAGATGATCACCCGGCAGCCCGCGGCCTGCAGCTCGGCGACGCCGGATTCGAACTGGGCGGCGAGCACGTCGACGTCGGACCCGCGCAGGATGTCGTTGCCGCCCGCGGCCAGGCTCACCAGATCGGGGGCCATCTCCACCGCCCGCGGCAGCTGCTCGGCGAGAACCTGGTCCAGCAGCTTCCCCCGGATAGCCAGGTTGGCGTACCGGAACTCAGGCCGCCGCTGGGCCAGCACGCCGGCCACGCGGTCAGCCCAGCCCCGGTACCCGCCGCCCGGGTACGGATCGTGCAGTCCCTCGGTGAAGCTGTCACCGATCGCCACGAAGGAGCCGATTCCGGGCCCGGGGTCACTTTCCGCCATTCCGCCCATGATGCCATCCGGGAGCGGGAGGTGAGGCGGCGGCCGGCGCGGGCCCGACGCACCCGGCGGGGCGGGTGGGTGGCACTGGGTGACGCGGGGATCGTTCGGGGCTGGGGGCGGGCGGGGTGGCGAGGGGTGACACCAGGGTTCGTTCCGAAAAATGGGTCTTTCACTGGCTACCAGGGATATCGGGTCACGGCGCGAGGGTGGGGCGGGCAGACTATGGGCCATGGCCTCCGTCGTGCCCTATAGCGAATCACCGACTCCTTCGTTCCTTTTCGACCTGGACGGGACGCTCATCGACAGCGTCTACCAGCACGTCATCGCCTGGCGCCACGCGCTTTCCGACCTCGGCATCGAGCTTTCCGTGTGGCGGATCCACCGGCGGATCGGGATGAGCGGGGGGCTGTTCGTGTCCGCGCTGCTGCGGGAGACGGGGCTGTCGCTGTCCCCGGCCGACATCGACCGGCTGCAGCAGGCGCACGCGGAGCAGTACCGGGCCCAGATGGACTCGGTCACGGCCCTGCCCGGGGCGCGCGAGCTGCTCGGCACGCTGACCGAGGCGGGCGTGCAGTGGGCCATCGCGACCAGCGGGTACGCGGTCACCGCGCGGCCCGCGCTGGCGCTGCTCGGACTGCCCGAGGACACCCCGATGGTGACCCGCGACCTGGTACGGCACGCCAAGCCCGACCCCGACCTGTTCCTCGCCGCCGCCGCCGTGCTCGGCGTGGAACCGCGGCACGCGATGGTCGTCGGCGACAGCGTCTGGGACCTGCTCGCGGCGCGGCGAGCCGGCACGCTCGGCATCGGGCTGATGTCCGGCGGGTACGGACGGGAGGAACTCGAGCGGGCCGGCGCGTACCGCGTCTACGCCGACCCGGCCGAGATGCTCGCCCGCATCGACGAGGTCGGCGTCCGCACCGGCCAAAGCTGACGCCACCGTGGACGCGGCAACCGCGGTGACCTCGGTGCCCCGGGTGCGCCGAGTCCGCGCACCCGGTCGAGACAGCGGATGGTGGCTGGTCGGGGTGGGGGTGGCCTATGCCGCCGCGCAGCTGGTCTTCGTCTCGCTGCGGATGGGTCTGAGCTGGGACGAATCCGTCTACGTGAGTCAGGTGAGCGCGCACGCGCCGGCCGCGTATTTCGATCCGGCCCGGGCCCGGGGGGTCCCGCTGATCGTCGCCCCGGTCGCGCTGCTCACCAGTTCGGTGGCCGCGCTGCGGGTGTACCTGGCGGTGCTATCTGGGCTTGGGCTGACGCTCGCGCTTTGGACCTGGCGGGGGCTGCGGCAGGCCT
>Ga0302178_10000770_pt1 | contig 28185 bp, 18 predicted proteins | sample I_Palsa_E1_3_FD_198790 | JGI IMG/M metagenome (GOLD analysis project Ga0302178, IMG submission 198790) | Peat permafrost microbial communities from Stordalen Mire near Abisko, Sweden - I_Palsa_E1_3 | ecosystem: Environmental > Terrestrial > Soil > Palsa > Peat permafrost | place: Sweden... | reverse complement strand
CGGCGCGGCGATCACCGCGGCCTGCTCCGGCGTCGGCTCGGGCAGCCGCAGCAGCCGCGCCAGCTGAGCCGGCCCGATCTGGCCCGCGCGGTCCATGCCCGTGATCACCCCGGCATTGGTCACACTGGCGTGGGTCGCACTGGCATTGGTCACACTGACATTCCAGCAGAGACCACCGACATTTGGGCGGCACCTTGGCCGGCCTGCCGGCGGCCGCCTGCCGGTCCGCCGACGGCCGCCCTGCCGGCTTGGAACCCGGCCGGCGGCGGACGGCGTTGACAAGGTAACCGGGGATGGAGGCCGACGTGGATCAGGCCGAGCTTGAACAGATTCAACGGGTCATTAACCATGAGATGAGGGATCGCTTCGCCCTCGGCTCGGCGCAGCGGGCCGTGCTGCTGCAGCACGGCGACGATCCGGCGATCGAGCCGGGGCAGCTGATGGTGCGGGTGTTCTTGCCGCCGCCGGGAGAGGGGGAAGACTACGAGCAGGCCCTGGCCGCCTGGCAGGACGCCCATCAGACGGGCATGGACACGCTCCGGCGCGAGCTCTCGCTCCGGCTGCCCGCGGCGCGGCTGCTCGAGTTCACCTTCGACACGGCCGCGGAGCCGGTGCCGCGGATCTTGATGCCCGACGACGGGTCGCTGGCCGCCGAGCAGATGTCCGGACGCGAGATCGTGACGACGGCGCTGGCGCTGCTGCGCGCCAACTACGTCTTTCCTGAGCTGGCCGACCGCGCCGCCACCGCGGTCGAGGCCAGGCTCGCCGCGGGCGAGTACGACCACCTGGACGAGATCACGCTCACCGACCTGGTCACCAGCCACCTGCAGGAAGTCTGCGAGGACAAGCACCTGGCGCTGCGACTCGGCGGCGGCCCCGGTCCGGGCGGCGGACCCGGCGGCCCTGGACCGGGACCCAGGCCTGGACCCGGCGGGCCTGGACCGGACGGGCCTGGACCTGGCGGGCGCGGTCGTCGTCCCGGGCCCGACCTGGATCGGCCCAAAGGTCACGAGGCCAGGCGGTTGGCCATGCGCCAGATGGGACGGCTGGACAACTTCGGTATCCACCGGGTCGAGCGGCTGGACGGCAACGTCGGCTACCTCGACGTGCGCCGGGTCCCGGTTCCGGCCAACGCGGGACCGGCCATCTCGGCGGCGATGGAGCTGGTCGCCGGCACCTACGCGCTCATCATCGACCTGCGACGCAACGGAGGCGGCGCACCGGAGGGCGTGGTCTACTGGTGCAGCCACCTGGTCGATGAGCAGCCGCCCACTCATCTCAACGACATCTTCCGGGGCGATACCGGCGAGACGCATCAGTTCTGGGCGCTGCCCTACGTGCCGGGCCCGCGTTACCTCGACCGGCCCGTCTACGTCCTGACCAGCAGCCGGACGTTTTCCGGCGGCGAGGACTTCGCCTACACGCTGCAGGCCCTGGGCCGGGCGGAGGTGATCGGCGAAACCACCGGCGGGGGTGCCCACCCGACCCGGCCGTTTCCGGTCAGCGCCGCCGTGCACATCGCGGTACCGTTCGCGCGCTCCATCAACCCGGTCACGGGTACGAACTGGCAGGGCACCGGCGTCGTCCCGGATATCGCCGTCCCGGAGGCGCAGGCCTACGACACCGCGTACGCCAAGGCGCTCAAGCACGTGCTGGCCATGGACGACTTGTTCCCGCCCTTGGCCGACGAGGCCCGCGAGGCGCTGGCCGAACCGCCCGGGCCGCCGGCCGCGGTCACCGGGTGAGGATGGCAGCCGGGGAATAAGTGCTGTTCTGGGTCTCGCGTGATCATCCGCGCCGGGTGAGGCGACGAAGCAGCCGACATGTGAGGATCTCCGTGGTGGACAAGACCCGGGTTTCGGCTGACCTATAGCTTCTGGGCCGGCCAAAGTAGGGGTAGCGTCCAGCCTCGGCGCAGAAAGTTCCCGATCCATGGCGCTTGAACGCGCCTTTACCACTAACGGAGACACCATGTCGCTCGCTAGTTCCTATTCCTATCCGCTGCTCGGTGCGTTCTGGACGATCTTCGAGATCTTCCTCTGGGTCATCTGGATCTGGATCCTGATCTATGTCTTCATCGATATCTTCCGCAGCCGGGACCTGTCGGGCGGGGCCAAGGCGCTGTGGTTCATATTCGTTCTGTTCATCCCGCTGATCGGTGTCCTGGTCTACCTGATCGCCCGCGGCGGCGAGATGCACGAGCGGGCCGTACAGCAGGCGCAGGCGCAGAACGAGGCAGCCCGCGACTACATCCGGGAGGCCGCGGGTACGAATTCGGCCGACGAGCTGGCCAAGCTCGCCGACCTGCGCGAACGGGGGGTCATCACGCCCCAGGAGTTCGAGCAGCAGAAGGCCAAGATCCTGGCCTCATGAGAACGCGCTGCCCGAGGAAAGGTCACGTCTGCGCCACGCTGGGCGGCCTGTTCCGGCTGCGGTACCTGAGCCGGAACAGGCCGTAAGCGATCGGTCCGGCGCACAGCGGCACCCAGTAGGAGGCGAGCCGGTAGGTGAGCGTCGCCAGTACGGCCTGGCTGGAGTTCACTTGGGCCAGCACAAGCAGCCCGGTCAGGCTCGCCTCCACCAGCCCGAGACCGCCGGGGGTGGCCGGGATCATCCCGACGATTCCGGCCACGGCGTAGGCCACCAGGATCAGCGACGGACGCGGGCGGCTCCCGGTGGCCCGCAACGCGAACAGCAGGCAGAGGTAGTCGAACGCCAGACGGCCGGCGGACAGCAGCAGCGCCTGCCACCACTGCTGGCCCAGCACCGCCCGGATCTTGTTGCGCTCCGAGAGAAGGGTTTCATCCAGGTTTTCCAGCGGCGGCCGTTTGCGCATGACCCAGTTCACGACCCGCTGGGCGGCCCGGCCGATCCAGCGGAGCGGGGCGTCGTAGGCCAGGACGACCCCGCCGAGCGCGGCGAAGACCACGAACCCGATGGCCCCCAGAATCGCCGCGTTCACCAGCCCGCGGCTGGTCGGCGCGCCCAGCAGGACGACAGGAAGAGCGAAGACCGGAAGAGCGAGCAGGCCTCCCACGCCGAGCAGAGAGAACGCGGCCAGCCCGCCCACCGTCGAGGTCATGTCCTGCCCGCTGGTCGCGAGCATCCGGAACTGGAGCGCAGCGCCCGGTGCCGCCCCTCCTGGCATGATGAGGCTGATCGCGTTGCCGGCCAGCTGGGACGTGATGACCGGAAACCACGCCTTGGTCCGCAGCGCCAGGCGCTGCAACGCGAACGTACAGGTGAAGTGGGCGATCTCGGCCGCGATCGCCGCGGCGAGCCACCAGGGGTGCAGGGTCGACAGACGCGGCCAGGATGCGAGCACTTCGGTGATCGCCGGGAATACGAGGTAGATGGAGAGGCCGGCCACGGCGACCACCACGGCGCGCTTAGCCACCGTCTTCCACGGCAGCGGATGAGCCTTCTCGGTCTCGATCTTGTCGGCCAGGGAGGGCTTACTCGTAGCCACAGGATGATCGCTCATAGCTATAAAACGAGCCTCGCTCGGTAACGGAGACGGCCAGGTCTGCCGCTTACGGATACGGCCAGGTCTGCCGCTTGTGGTCAGGGAGGTGTTTCGGTCACGCCGCGGGATTCGCGAGCCGTGCTGACGTCGGGCATGGGTGCGGCGGCGAGGCGCCGGTATGGCCGGGCCATCGGCCACTGGCGATCCTCGAGGACGGTATCGGCGTCGAACTGGCCGATGCTCTGGATCATCCTGGCCACCAGGCCGGACCAGCCGGTCTGGTGGGAGGCGCCAAGCCCGGCCCCGTTGTCGCCGTGGTAGTACTCGTAGAACAAGATGAGGTCACGCCAGTGCGGGTCGTCCTGGAAGAGCTTGGTTCCGCCATAGACGGGGCGCTGCCCGTCGCTGTCGCGCAGGAAGGTGCTGGCGAGGCGGCGCGTCAGCTCCTGGGCCACCTCGAATAGCGTCATCATCTTCCCGGAGCCGGTCGGGCACTCAACCTTCAGGTCGTTGCCGTAGTACCGGTAGTGCTGGATCAGGGCCCGGATCAGAAGCAGGTTGATCGGGAACCAGACCGGCCCGCGCCAGTTGGAGTTGCCGCCGAACATCCCGGTGGTCGACTCGGCCGGCTCGTACTGCACCCGGTACTCGGTCCCGGCGACGTCGAAGGTATAAGGATGGTCAAGATGCCAGCGCGAGATCGAGCGGATCCCGTGCGGGCCGAGGAAGCGCTCCTCATCCAGCATCCGGGCCAGGATGCGGCGCAGCTTTTCCTCGTTCACCAGGGACAGGATCCGCCGGCCCCGGACGCCGGGCACGGACGGGTCGGCGATATTGACCAGCAGGTCCTGGTTGCGTTCGAGGAAGGCCCGCGCCTCCGCGGCGATCTGCGGATACCTCTCGAGGAGGTCGGCCTCGATCACGGTGGTGGCGCAGATGGGCAGCAGACCTACCAGGGAACGCACCTTCATTCGCATTCCGGTGCCGTCGGGCAGCCGGAGGACGTCGTAGAAGAAGCCGTCCTCCTCATCCCACATCTCGTCGGGGTGATCGCCGATCGGGTCCACCGCGGCGGCGATCCAGAAGAAGCGCTCGACGAACTTGATCACGAATTCTTCGTAGGTCTTGTCGTACGGCAGCAGAGCCAGGGCCAGCTCGAGCATGTTCTGGCTGAACATCGCCATCCAGGCCGTGCCGTCCGCTTGCTCAAGCCGCCCGCCGGTGGGCAGGGGCGCGCTGCGGTCGAACACGCCGATGTTGTCCAGGCCGAGGAAGCCGCCTTCGAACACATTGTGCCCGGAGGGATCCTTGCGGTTCACCCACCAGGTGAAGTTCAGCAGCAACTTCGCGAAGCTCTCCTGCACGAATGGCAGGTCTACCTCGCCGAGGTCGGCCTCCAGGTTCTCCAGGAACAGAGCCGCGAAGGCGTGCACCGGGGGGTTCACGTCGCCGAAGTTCCACTCATAGGCGGGCATCTGACCCCCGGGGTGAAGATATTCCCGGGAGAGCATCAGGTCGATCTGGCTTTTCGCGAAGTCGGGGTCGACCATGGCCAGCGGAATGCAGTGGAACGCCAGGTCCCAGGCGGCGTACCACGGGTACTCCCACTTGTCCGGCATGGACACCACGTCGTGGTTGAACATGTGGAACCACGACTCGTTGCGGGTCCCCCGCCTGACCGGGGAACGCAGCGGGTGGAAGTGGCGCTCACGCAGCCAGCGGTCCACGTCGAAGTAATAGCATTGCTTGGACCACAGCATCCCGGCCAGGGCCTGGCGCATGACCGCCTTGGCGTCGTCGGTGACGGCCGGGGGCGTGATGGCGTCGTAGAACTCGTCCGCCTCGGCCCGCCGCGCTGCGATCAGCTCATCCGCACCGGCAAAGGGCGCCACGAGCTCGTCCGGGCCCTCCCGGGTAAGCCGGACCAGCATCGCGGCCTGCCCGCCGGCCGGCACGACCAGCCGGACGTGAGCCGCCACCTTGGTCCCCTCGCCGGCCGGATTCACGGTGTCCGCGCCGTGCAGGAGGTGGTCGCCTATGCCGTCCTTGGCGAAAGGCGTCGCTGGCTCGGCGCCGAATACGCGCGCGGTATTCGTCTCGTTCTCGCAGAACAGCAGGGCCGTTTCCGGCTCGGCGTGGAGGTAGAAAACGCCAGCCTTGTGGTGCTCGGCCCGGACGACCGGATGGGCCGCCTCGACGCGAGCGAGCCGGGGTTTAGGCTCACCGTTTTCCCATGACCACACGTTGCGGAACCACAGCGTGGGCAGCACGTGCAGCGCCGCGTCCTGGGACGCCCGATTGTGTACGGTGACGCGGCAGAGGATGTCTTCGGGACCAGCCTTGGCGTGCTCCACCTCGACGTCGAAATAGCGGTCGTCGGCAAAGACGCCCGTGTCGATGAGCTCGTACTCCATGTCATGCGTTGACCGGGCCCGGTTGACCGCCACCAGCTCGTTGTAGGGGAACTCGGCCTGCGGATACTTGTAGAGGTAGCGCTGGTAGCTGTGGGTAGGCAGGTTATCGACGTAGAAGTAGTACTCCTTCACGTCCTCACCATGGTTGCCCTCGGCATTCGTCAGGCCGAACAGGCGTTCCTTCACGATGGGATCCCGCTCGTTCCACAGCGCAAGGGCCAGGCACAGCCGCTGCTTGTCGTCGCTGATCCCGGCAATGCCGTCCTCGCCCCAGCGGTACGCGCGAGACCGCGCCTGATCATGACTGAAGTACGACCAGGCGTCTTCGTTGTCGCTGTAATCTTCCCGGACCGTCCCCCACTGACGCTCACTGAGGTACGGTCCCCAGGCGCGCCACGGGACGCCGGCTCGGGCCTCCCGCAGCCGTCGTTCCTCGGCCGTTAGCGAGGCCGGATCGGCCACGACAGGCGACGACTGAGGCTCGTCGGACTCGATTCTCGGCGTCCGGGCGCTTCCGGCATGAAACTCGTTCGCGCTGTCCATGGTGATGCTCCTGGTGATCGCGGCGGCGGCCTTGTTATCGCGTGGGTGCTCTCTGGCCGGCCGGCCGCTGTCCCCGAACGCTGCCGTCGTGGCATGATCCTCCCCCGCGCCGCGGCCCGTAACCTCCCCCGGAGCGGGTGATACGGGGCCGGCTCAGCGCGTGGCGGGAACGCGCGTCAGCGCATGGCGAGCAGATGGTGACCCCAGGGCGGCAGGGCGACGAACAGCCCTTGGTCAGCGAGCTCGTCGCCGCTCCGCTCGAACGCGCGGTCATCGAGCAGGTCGGTGAGAGTCCAGCCGCGGCCGCGCAGGTCGGTCCAGCCGAGCCCGATCCGTCCCTCGGCGGGCTCGCCGGAGAGGTTAACCACCACCAGGTGCCGGCCGGCGCCGTCGGCCCCGTCGTCAGCCGTCCCGCTGTCGTCGTCAGCGGCCCACGACCAGGCGAGAAGGTGGCGGCAGGAATCGTTGTCCGGCCAGACGCCGACCTCGAGCAGTTGCCAGGCGCCGGTCCGCACCCGGTGCCGGGCGACAGCGGCCACCAGCTGCCGGTACCAGCCGGCCAGGTCCGCGTCGGGTGGCTCAGCGGGCCGGCGCGACAGGAAGACCGGCGGGCGCACTCGCCGGCCCTCGAACTGTCCCTCGTGCCACAAGGTGGCACCCGGCAGGGTGGCGATGGCCACCGCCGCGGCCCGCCCGGCGTCGCCGGGCAGCTCGGCCGCGATGCGCGGCTCGTCGTGGTTCTCCAGGAAGCGGACCAGCCGCGACTGGTAATCCAGGTCGGCGCGCAGGTGACCGCGGACACCGGCCACGTCCCGGCCGATGATCCGGTCATAGAGCCGCTTGTCGTAGCAGAAGTCGAAGCCCTGCTGCTGAAGCGTCCACTCCGTGTCCCAGTAGGCCTCGGCGAACAGCACGGTCTGCGGGTGCTGGCGGCGCAGGCCTGCGATGACGGCCGGCCAGAACTCCTCGGCCGGCTCCGGGCCGGTCCGGCCGCCCCAGGTCCTGGCGAAGACCTGGTTGGTCATCAGCATGGCCATGTCGCAGCGGATCCCGTCGCACTGCCCGGCGATGTCCGTCAGGGTCGCCACGGTCGCCGCGCGCAGAGCGGGCGAGAACGCGTCGAGCTGCACGACATCGGGCCACGGCGGGAAGTACGGGTCACGGCCGTGGGCCAGGATGTGCCCGGCGGCCCGGACCCACGCGGTCGGCTCGGCCTCGATGTCAGCCTCGCCGCCGTTAACGAACAGCTCCGGGTGGCTCGTCACCCAGGGATGATCGGGCGCGACGTGGTTGGGCACGTAGTCCAGGAGCAGCCGGATGCCGCGGGCGGCCAGCGTCGCGCGCGCTTGCGCCAGGGCCCAGGGGCCGCCGAACGCGTCGTCGACGACGTACCGGCGCACGCAGTACGGCGATCCGATCACGTCGTCCGGGCGCAGGTCGGGCAGCGCGCCGGAGAACGAGGCCTGCAGCGCGGCGTTCACCTTCGCCAGCCCGAGGCCGGCCGGGCTTCGTTCCCACACGCCCATCAGCCACACCGCGTCGATGCCGGCCGGCGTGACATCGTCCCAGGTTGAAGCCGACACGTCGGCCAGCGTCACCGGCCGGCCGGCGGCCCGGGACAACTCGCCGAGCCAGATCGCCGTGTTGATCTCGTAGATCACCGGCCGGTGCGGCCACCCGGTCAGGTCAGCATCGTCCGGTAGCCAACGCTCCTGGTCGGCCAGGTCCTTCGTCATTCGCTCGCTCCCGCCGCGAGTCCCGGCCGACCCTGGGTTCGCGAATGGCCGGCAGAACGCCACCTTGACGCCGTCCGCAGCGGCGCGCTTCATCCGCACGGGATGATTCCGCGCGTCTTGAGCCGGGCACATAATGCTGCCCAGCGGCTCATGACGGCATCCAGAGGGACCTAGCGGCGGCTTTCGCGTTTGCTGGTCGCCTGACCACCTCGTGACGGGCGGGAGCGTATCCGCGGTGATGAACTCTGAGACTCACCTGCTGGTGGTGGGCGGCGGCCCGGCCGGGGTCACCGCTGCTCTCCAGGCCCGCGAGCTCGGCGCGCGGGTTACCCTGCTCGAGGCAGACCAGGTCGGCGGCACCAGCCTCAACCGCGGCCCGGCGCCGGTGCGAACGCTGGCGCGCGCGGCCCGGCTAGCGCGCGACTGGTCCTCTTGGGCCACCTTCGGCCTGGAGGGCCCGCCGCCGGTCCCGGACCTTCCTGCCGTGGTGGCCAACAGCGAACGGGTGGCCCGCTACGCACACGACAAGAAGGACATGGCCGGCCATCTGCGCCAGCACGGGATCGACCTGGTGGAGGACCTCGGCCCGGTCGGCTTCACCGACCCGCACACGCTGGCCGCCAACGGAGCGGGCACCTGGTCGGCCGACCGGATCATCCTGGCCGTCGGCGGTCACGCCGGCCGGCTCCGGATCCCCGGCGCTGATCTCGCGCTCACCTACGAGGACATCCCGTCCCTGGCCAGCCTCCCCCGCCGGGTCGCGGTAGTCGGGGGCGCCGACACCGGCTGCCAGATCGCGTCCATTTTCGATGACCTCGGCGTCGCCGTTACTTTGTTCGAGGCTGGGCCGGTCCTGGTCCCCGCCGCCGACGCCAGCGTCTCGGCCGAACTTATCCGCGCCTTCCGCGCCCGGGACATGAACGTGCACACGGACACGCGGGTTGAGGCGCTCGTCGCCGACGGCGGGGCCGTCCGCGTCGACTACCGCAGCGGCCAGGCATCAGCTCACATGATCGCCGATGCCGTGTTCTTCGCCGTCGGCTGGCCCGCCAGCCTGGGCCAGCTGGCCCTGGCGGCGGCCGGCGTGCACGCCACGCCCGGCGCGATCCCCGTCGACAGCTACCTGCGCACCAACGTGGAGCACATCTTCGCCGCCGGCGATGTCAACGGCCGGTCGATGGTCGTGCAGACCGCCAGGATGGAAGGCCGGATCGCGGCCACGAACGCCGTCCTCGGAGCCACCAGGCACGCTAGCTACGACGTGGTCCCCAGCGGCAGCTTCACCGATCCCGAATACGGAAGGGTAGGCCTCACCGAGGCCCAGGCCGCAGAGCAGCACGACGTCATAGTCGGTGTCGCCCGCTACGATGACCTGCTCCGGCCGGTCGCCGACGGCCGGCCTGAGGGCTTTTGCAAGCTGATCGCGGACCGCCGGACGCACACCATCCTCGGCGCTCACGTGCTTGGCGAGTACTCAGCCGAGACCGTGCAAACGGTCGCCGCGTGCATGGCCGCCGGCATGACGATCGAGCAAGTCGCCGAGCTCCAGCTCGCGTTCCCCACCTTCACCGAGGCCGTTTGCATGGCCGCGCAGAAGATCTGCCGGGCCCTCGGCATCGGGCACTTCCCGCAGGTCTGGAGCTATCTCGGAGCCGAAGACTGACCACTCGCACCGCGCGACCGACGCGGGCCACATCGGGCGTCCCGGGCCCGGTTTCGCCTGGACGCAGGCATTACACTCCGGTTTGAGCCACCAGTCGCCCTGAGTCGATGGCGGCGGCGAACGCGGCGTAGTCCCGCTCGTTCTGGTCGGCGTAGGCCACGGAGAAGTCGGCGATGGCCCGGTCAAAGACATCGCCCTTGCCGAGGTAGGAGGAGATGGCGATGCGGTCACCCCACCGGGCGTGCGCGCGGGCGAGGGTTGCTCCGCAGATGCGGGAGTACAGGGTTGCTCCGGGTACGAGCAGGCTGTCCACGTCCGCGCTGCCTTTCCAGTCCTGGAACTGGCGCACGTAGTAGTCACGGGTGACGCCGTCGAGCCCTTTGATGTGCTGCCAGCCAAGGAAGATGTCGGTCGCGGCCTGCATGAGCCGCTGTCCCGCGACGACGCGCTCGCTGTGGCGCGGGTAGGTGCTCTTGGGCAGGAAGCGTTCGAGTACGGAGGCCTGTGCCTCCTTGATCTGCAGGAACAGGGGGTCGTTATGATCGCGGCCGAGCATCAGCATGATATAGCAGCGGGTCCCGACGCTGCCGACGCCGACCATCTTGTAGGCCGCGTGGACGTATTGGTATTCCTCCAGTGGGTGCTGGTGGCGGCCGAGAGTGCGCCGGTAGGAGCTGAGCAGCTTCTTGATGAGCGGGGCCGGGTTCTCCCATTCCGACCCCGGTTGGACCAGGTCCTCGAGCGGGATGATGACCGGCGGGTCGGCGACGATGCGCAGTTCACCGTCCACCTCGTCGGCCCGCTTGGCGAGTACCCGGGTGCTGTCGCGCGTCCTGGCCTTGGCCACCATCTCCTGCAACTCGCGGCCCTCGTCCTGGCCGACCCGCTTGACGCGGACCTGCTTGCGGACCATCTTGAGCAGCATCCCGGCCTCGAAATGGTCATACCACGCATCCAGGGTGCTCATCCCGGCGGCCCGGCGCATACGGTCCCGGTACTCCCGGACCCCCGCCATGACCACAGCGCGGCGGTCGGCCGGGTCGAAGCCGCGGTCGCGTCCCATCACCTCGAAGCTGGCCGCCAGGCGCTTGACATCCCATTCCCACGGGCCGGGGAGGGTCTCGTCGAAATCGTTGATGTCGAACAGCATCCGCCGTTCGGGCGAGCCGAACAGGCCGAAGTTCGACAGGTGGGCGTCACCGCACAGTTGGACGGTGATCCCGGTGACCGGGGTAGGCGCCAGGTCGGCGGCCATAATCAGCGCGGCGCCGCGGTAGAACGTGAACGGGGAGACCAGCATCCGCCCGTAGCGGATCGGTACCAGCTCGGGCACCCGGGTGGCCGCCTGCTCTTCGAGCAGCGCGATGGGGTCCGGGCGGTCTGGTGCGGGCTGCCACCGGCCGTGACTCGTCCGTGCCGCCTGCCCGCGGGCGTCCCGGCCTCTGGCCATGCGCTCCTGCACGGTCAGGTGCTTGCGCCGCCACGTCGACGCGAACGGCTCGGCCCCGGCCCGCTCGGTCAGGTCCGGCGGGGCACTTGGCTTCGAGCGCGTTCCGGTGGTGCTCATAGGTACTCTCTTTTCCGCAGCCACATCAGAGTGATCCAGCCCCAGATGGGCGGCAGGTAGGAGGTGAACAGGCGCTGGATGAAGACCGCAGCGGTGGCATCGGCCTCCGAGACGCCGGCTGCCGTCAGGCCCAGGATCATCCCCGCTTCCACCACTCCCATACCTCCGGGCGACGGCGAGATGCCGCCGATGATCCCGGCTAGGGTGATGACCACGATCAGGGTAGGCAGCCGGAGATGGTCGCCAAAGGCCCGCAGCGAGACGGACAGGGCCATGGCCACCAGCAGTTCCTGGGTAAACGAGCCGCCCACCAGCAGCCCCAGCTTGCGCGGCGAGCTGGCTACCTGCTTGAGGTTGCCCCAGATGTCGTGCACCTTGGGGAGTACCTTCGCGGCCGCGAGCCTGCGGAGCCGGGGCACGGCCAGCAGCAGGCCGGTGACCACGGCGACCAGCACCACGACGGCCAGGATGATCCACACCAATTTCGAATTTCCCCCTGACTCGGGGGTGAGGTCGATGTGGATGGAGCCCCAGGCGAACGGCAGCGAAACTCCGAACAGCACGGCTATGGCGATCCAGCTGGAGGCGGCCATAATGGCGCCCGAGCTCAGCGCCGTCGTAGTGTCGTAGCCCTGTTGCTGGTAGAAGCGCACCCGGGTGGCGAAGACGGCCGCGGTGCCGCCGGCCAGCGCGCTGAAGGAGTTGGCGATCTCGACCGCCACCGCCCGCCCGAACGGAAGCGGCCCGGCCACGCTGCCGATGCCTTCCACGGCGGATGCTACGTAGGCCAGCTGGGCCAGGACGAGCGCTATGACGACCCAGAGCCAGTCGGCCCCGATCACGGTGTCGAAGGACTTGGAGACGTCGATGAGGACCCCGATCAGGGCCCAGCCGCCGATGAGCGAGCCGATTATCATGATCAGCGTCGGCCAGCTCACCCGGCGGGGCTCCACCAGCTTCGGCAGATCGATCGACTTGGCCTGGGCGGCGCGCTGACGGACATCCTCCAAGAGCCCCCGCTTACCCCGCAGGCTCCGGCCGAGCGCGGGGTCGAGCGCGGGCTTATGCAGATGTCGCAGAGCACCTTCAAGCACCTGCGGCTCCAGGCATCGTGCCGCGGAGGCGGCGGCTCGTTCGGCGCCCACCACCACTGCCGTCGCCGCTATGGCGCCGGCCACGTCGCGATCAAGCTGATCCGGGGACGCGCTCGCCGAGACGTTGCGGAAGTCCGTCACCACGATGGTCTGCGCGGCCGGGTCGACCAGCAGCGCATCACCGCTGATCGCGCCGTGCGCGATCCGGGCCCGGCGCAGAGCCAGCAGCTGCCGGTACACCTCATCGAGCGTGACGTCGCTGAGGCTGGCCGCGTCGAATTCAGACAGCGCCGTCCCGGCCGGCAGCCGGCAGACGAGCAGCGCGTCCCTGGACGGCCCCGCCGTGCCCGCCTCGATGACCTCGGTCACGGCGACGCCCGCCTGGCCCGCCCGCAGGGTGAGGTAGGCCTCGTGCTCGACCTGCTGAAGCCGGGTCAGCGTGAGGCTCGGCCCGGAGTCCCGGTACAGCAGGAACCGGCCCGCCTTGGTCAGCAGCCTGGCGTCGGACGCATCCCGGCCATAGACCTCGATCCCGATGCGCCCGGACAAATCCGCCCGGTCCGTTTCGGTGGCCTCGAACTTCGCCACCCCCCAGACCTGCCTGCGGGCCGGGTGCACGTCGCTCGAGCGGATGCCAAGCTCCTCCAGCAGCAGCCGGACGTCTTCAGCCGAGGGCAGGCCCAGCGGTGACCCGAAGATGAGCCGGACCACCGCCGTCACCCCCCAGCCGATGGCCAGGCTCCCCAGCACGTTGAGCGGCAGCCCGTGTCCCCCGACCGCCGAAGCCAGGGCCACCAGGGCGATGAAGATCTCGATGAGCCGCTGCACGGCTCGCGCCAGGTAGGGCAGCGCCACCGTCGCGACCGCCATGAACAGGGCGATCTGCAGGACCGGGAAACTCAGGTCATACCCGTGGATCACGACCCCGCCCGGCCGTCCGCCGCGGCCGCCGAGCACCAGGACCAGGATCCCGCTCACCGCCACCGTGCCGACTGCGCTGGCCGCGATGTCACGCGCGACCTCCCAGCGGCGCGCGATCACGGCCAGCAGCACCAGGAAGATCCCGATACCGTACGAACCAGCCTGGTAGACGACCGTCACCAGCCAGGTGATGCTCCGCGGCGGCGGGTGGATGACGGCGACGACGGCCCGGTCGACGCGGGAGTCGTAACGGATGACCAGCACGCAGCAGACCAGGGCCACGACGGCACAGGCCACCCGCACGCCGTCGCTCCCGCGCCGGCGTCGCTGGCCGTCGCCGACCGGAGCGAACAGCACCGAACGCCAGCCGCGCGCGAGCTGCCCGGGAAGAGAGCCGGTGCTCTCTATGAGGTCTTCAGCCACACAGGACCAACTGTCTTCGAGCGTAATCGTCGATCCGGATTCCCTGAAGCCGTGGAGGGTTTGGCCCGGGCTGATCCGGCCATGGCATGATCCTTCCCTGCGGCGCAGCTAGATAACTCACCCGTGGCGGGCGATGCGGCCCGCTGCGGCTACGGGAGTGAGCTTAGTGGTGGCCAACCCGGCCCTGGGCAACCAGCCCGGCCCGTGGCTGTCACGCGGGGATGTCAAAGGCGACCACGCTCTTGATGCCCGTGGGCCGGCCGAGGATCAGGTCCGGTGCCTGCTCCGGAGGGTAGCGGCCGGCGATGAGGGTTGGTACTACGGCCGGCCAGCGCCGCCGGAAGGCAGCTAGATCCCGTAGTGCGGATGCGAAGGCGTCGGGCCCGGCGTTCACCGTGCCCAGCAGGACCTGGTTCTTCAGCACCATGTCCCGCATGGTGCGAGCCGGATCGGACTCGACGAAGGCCTGCAGGCCGGGGACGCCGGTCAGCACGAAGATGCCATTGGTGCCCAGTACCTGCAACGCCTGCAGAGCGAAGTGAGAGTGCCCCACCGCCTCGTAGATCAGGTCGATGTTGCCTATCTGCGCGGCCAGCGCAGCGAACGTCACATCCTGGGAGGAGACGTAGGTCGCGCCGATGGCGCCGACCAGGTCGATCCGCGGATTGGGCGGCACCTCACGTGAGTAGACGTAGGTGGTGAACCCGGCGGTGGCCAGCGTCATCGCGCCCAGCAGCCCGACCGGCCCGATACCGAGCACGAGCGCAGAAAGCCCGGCGCCTCGTGCCTGGCTGGGTGTTTGCGGATCGAGCCAGGGCGGCCGATTCTGCATCATCCAGAAGATCTGCGCGAGCGCCTTCTCGGCGATGGTCAGCGGCTCGGCCAGCACCGCGATCTCCCGCAGATCGGGCGGCACGAGGTTCAGGTACCGCTCGTGGTCGACGACGTACTCGGTCATGTAGCCGTGGGCTTCTTTGATGCCGCGCTCGCGGAAGTCGCCGGTGTAGCAGTAGTCCTGGTGCCCGGTCCGGCAGGCCAGGCAGCCGGGATGGGGACATGGGCGGCGCACCGAGGGGACGACGAGATCTCCTACCCGGAACCGCTCCACGGCCGAGCCCACCTGCACGATCTCGGCCAGCGACTCGTGCCCGATCACCAGGTGATCATCCCCCGCCGGGGGGGTGCCGTACTCAAAGGTGCAGATCTCTTTGTCGGTGCCGCAGATGCCGATGTCCTGCATCCGCATCATGACCTGGTCCGGTGACCAGATCCGGGGATCTTCCTGCTCGATGACCTTGACCTGACGAGACCCAGGAAAAACTGCTACGGCTTTCATGCCTCTTCCGGTTGCCTTAAGCGATGGGCCTGAGGATGGCGCGGGCTGACGCCCTGTCGCTGCCGTGCAGCTTGACGGCTCCTTCCCCGCGTTCCCGCGGCCAGCGCGCACCAACGGGCTGATACTCCACCATCACCCGCTCAGCCGCCGGCCCGCATCACCCGTCGTGGATTATTGCGCGGGCACCCGCCCAATCAAGACCGAGCCGCCGGAGACGGTATTCACGACGACCGGTAGTGTAGCCAGCCAGGCAGCCGGTGGATAACGTTGGAAGGCGATGCTGGCTACGGCCCCGTACCAGCGGTGCCGGAGAGGACGCGGCCGTGTGCGTACCGGGCCAGTCTGAAAAGCTTCCGGCCTTCGCCGCGCGGTCCGGCTTTCCGGTCGCCTGCCGCCTCTGCTCACCCGGCCGCCTCGCCGTTCACCCGGGCGCACGCGCATGAGCCTGGCCGAATACCTCACCATGTTCGTGCTGGTCGCGATCATGGGATTCGGCTTGCCTGGCCCGGGTGACGCGTCGCTTATCGCGGCGGGCACGCTCGCGGGAGAGGGCAGGCTCAACCTGTGGATCGTGCTCGCAGTGAGCATGATCGCGTGGATGCTGGGTTCGGTGGCCGGATACGCGTTTGGTGCCCACGAGGGACGCGCGCTGCTCGATCACCCGGGGAGACTGGAGAAATCCCGGCGCAAGCTGCTCGCCAAGGGCGACCGCGCCTTCGGCCGTTATAACTTCGTGGCGTCCGTGACCATGCCCGCCTTCGTCTCTGGGATCTTCCGCGTGCGGTTCTGGATATTCGTCCTGGGAGCACTGGTCGCGGGTGTGGGCTGGATCGGGATGTACGTCGGGCTTTCGTACTTCCTCGGCGCGGAGATCGCCAAGCGCATCGGAAACGTCGGCATGAAGGCAGTGATCGGCGTGATCGTGATCGTCGTCATAGGACTGGTTATCAGGGCGGGGGTGTCGAGGTGGCGCGCCGCCCGGCAGGCACGACAGGAACAGGCAGAACTCCCGCCGCCGGTTACGTCGGCGTCGGCCTGATTTCCCCGATCCTGCAGGTCATGGCGTCACCTGCTCGCCCTCGGGGTGGACCGGGCAGCAGGAGGCGACCGGGCAGGTACGGCAGCCGGGGTTGACCTTGGCCTCGAAGAGGGGCCCGGCCATGCCGGCCGCGACGGTCTCCACCAGGTCCTTGGCCCAGCCTGGCTCGGAATCTTCGGCCAGCGCGCCCTGCCGCTGTACCTTGGCCCGCATGGTCACGCCTGACGCCTTGCCGACCTGGACCAGTTCCGCCCCGCCCGGCTCGGACAGGCCGAGTCGCTCGAACGCGCCGAGCAGCACCGCCAGCTGGTAGACGCCCAGCTGCGGGTGCCGGTCGAGTTCGTCTTCGCGCGGCGCGCTGCCCCCGGTCTTCAGGTCGACCACGACCGCGCGGCCTTGATCGTCGGATTCAAGCCGGTCCACCCGGCCGGTGATCTCCACCGGCCCGATCCGGACCTTGAGCTGCTGTTCCACCGCGACCAGCTCGCGCGGGTTCTCGGCGTGCCAGGCGAGGAACTTGCGGACCATACGCTCGGCCAGCGCTCGCTGCTTGGCGCTGTACCAGGCACTGCCGAAGTCCAGGTGGTGCCAGATTTCATCGATCCGGTCAGCCACGTCCCGTTCCGTAGCTCCGTCCGCGGCCAGTACGGCGGCGGCATGGATAACGGTGCCCAGGTGGCGCAGGACATCTGACCGCCCCGCTCCGACGGCCGCATCGAGCAGCCAGCGCAGCCCACACTTGGTGAACGACTCGACCTGGGACGGGGATAGCCGGACGGTCTCGCCCCCGGCCACGATCGGGCCGGCGTCGGACAGCTCGGTCAGCGCGTACCACTCCCGCGGGTGGGCCGCCCGGACCCCCGCGGCGGCGAGCCGGGCCAGCTGGGCGGCCGCGGCCCGTCGGACGGCCAGCTCGGCGCCGGTGTCGGCGGCGGTCCGCCGCAGGTCGGCGACCAGTGCCGGCATGGACAGCCAGCGGTGGGGGGCATCAGCGACCCGCTCGACCGGCACGTCGTCGCCCGCCAGCTCGGTCAGGAACCTGGACGGCCGCTGGTCGGTGTCCTCGCCGCCCGCCGCGGTGACGACGAGCCGCCGCCGCGCCCGGGTGACCGCCACGTAGAACAGCCGCCGCTCCTCGGCGAGGAGCTTCGCGGCCAGCATCGCAGCGTCCACGTCCGCCCCTGGCCCCGGCCCGAAGGGGGAAGAGTGCCCGACCCCGGAGAGGCCAGAGTGCCCGGCCTCAGACAGGCCAGAGTGCACCGTCTCGGCGAGTTCACCCGCGCCGAGCAGCGACCCGCGCAGCCGCAGGTCGGGCCAGGTGTCCTCCTGGACGCCCGCGACCACCACGACCTCCCACTCCAGACCCTTGGACCGGTGCGCAGTGAGGATGCGGACGCAGTCCTCCCGGACAGCGCGCTCGGCCAGGGTGTCGCCGACGATCTCCTGCCCGGCCAGGCTCTCGGCGAACAGGCCGGGCGCGCCTGGCGGCATGGTGTCGGTGAAGTGCGCGGCCTGGTCGAACAGGGCCAGCACCGCGTCCAGGTCCCGGTCCGCCGCCGCGCCGGCCGGGCCGCCCGCCGCGCTGGTCCGCTGCCACTGGTCCGCCAGCCCGGACGCGTCCCAGATCGCCCAGAGCACGTCCTCGGCGTTACCGCCCGCCTCGATGGCGGCCGTGGCCCGGGCCAGCAGCCCGGCCACGCGCTTGGCCGGGCCCGCGACCCGGTCCGGAACCCCGACGAGGTCGCGCGGATCGCGCAGCACCCCGGCGATCAGATCCCCGGCCCGCTCCCCCTTTCCCTGGCTTCCCTGGCCCTCGCTCCTCTGGCTCCCCTGGCCCTGGCTGCCCTGGCCTTGGCTGCCCTGGCCTCCGTTTCTCTGGTCCGCTTTTCTCTGGTCCGCTTTTCCCTGGTCCGCTGACTCGCCCAGCAGTTGCAGGGACCGGCGCAGGCGGCGCAGGCCGAGGGCGTCGGTGCCGCCCAGCGGACCGCAGAGCAGCTCGGCGGCGGTCTGCTCGTCAAGCGCGGCTGGCCGCAGCGCGCAGCGCAGCAGCATGAGCAGCGGTCGGGTGCCTGGCTCGTCCGCCAGCGGCAGCTCGTCACCGGCCACCGTAGCCGGGACGTTGGCCGCGGTCAGCGCCCGTCGCAGCAGCGGGACCTGCCGGGACGCCGAGCGCACCAGGACGGCCATCGAGGACCAAGGGATCTGGTCCGCCAGGTGGGCGCGGCGCAGCGTGTCGGCGACCAAGGCGGCCTCCTGGGTCGAGCTGTCCGCGATCAGGATGCGGACCTCGCCCGGCGGGGTCGGCGAGGCCGGAACCAGGTCCCGGTGGCTGGCCGAACCGCCGGGCGCGGACGGCGCCGCCGGCAGCCGCCGGGCCACCCGGCGGGACGCGGCCAGCAGGACCGGACCGCTGCGGCGGCACGTGCGCAGCGCTACCACCGGCGCGGGCTGGCCGTCGGCGGCACGGAACCGCTCACCGAACTCGGTTATCGCCTGCACGTCGGCACCGCGGAACGCGTAGATGGACTGATCCGGGTCGCCGACGGCGATCAGCTCACGGCCGTCGCCGGCCAGCGCCAGCAGCAGCGACTCCTGAGCCGGGTCGCTGTCCTGGTACTCGTCGACCAGCACCACGTCATAGGCTCCGCGCTCGCGCTGTCTGGTCTCCTCGCGGCTGAGCAGCGCGGCGGCGATGCGGACGATCTCCGCGTAGTCGTAGGCGGGCACCGGCGCGAGGTCGAAACGCGCCGCGTAGCGGTCCAGGAACGAGGCCGCCGCCATCCAGTCGTCGCGGTCGCGCAGCTTGCCGAGCTGGCGCAGCCGCCGCCCGTCCAGGCCCCGTTCGGCCGCGCGCATCAGCAGGTCGCGTACCTCCTCGGCGAACCCCCGGGTGGCCAGGGCCGGACGAAGCCGCTCGGGCCAGCGGGCCCCACCGTCCTGGGCCTCCCCGCGCAGCATCCGGCGAATCTCAAGCAGCTGCTCGGGCGCGGAAAGCAGCCGCGGCGGCTCGTCGCCCGCGAGCACGAACTCCCGGCGCGCGAGCGCGTAGGCATAGCTGTGGAAGGTCATCGCCAGCGGCTCGCGGGTGGTACGCCGCAGCCGGGCGGTGATCCGCTCGCGGAGCTCGGCCGCCGCCTTCCGGCTGAAGGTCAGCACGAGCACGCGCTCCGGGTCGATGCCGCGCCGCTCGATCCGGTCTGCCACGGCGGCCACGATCGTGGTCGTCTTACCAGTGCCGGGTCCCGCCAGCACTAGCAGCGGGCCGCCCTCGTGCTCCACCACCCGCTGCTGCGCCTCGTCCAGGCGCGGCGCCGAGGCCGCGGGCAAAGGCCGGCGGACGAGGCGGTACGCGGGTGCGTGGGAGTGGTCCATCAGTACTGCATTCCAGCAGACGCCACTGACATTTCGCGGCCTCTCCGCCGAACACCCAGCGTGTCGCGTTCTGGCCGGGAGCGGGGGCGGGGGGGGAGCGGAGCTGCTGCCGGGAAGCGCGACTGCTGCCAGGAAGCGGGCGAAGCCTGTGTCGAAGCGCTCAGGACTGTTTCCGGCTGTAATCGCGGTTCCGCTCCCCGGCTCTAATCGCGGTTCCGCTCCCCATCAACCCCACCCGTCTCGCTACTTTCCGATCCCGGCAGTGAAAGCGCGATTTGCGCGGAGACTTTTGGCTCCGCGGAAGGTTTTGGGTACTGGGATACACAAAACTCTCCGCGGAGCCAATATCCTCCATGATCTTTTCAAGTTTTGTCGCGATGCGGGAATCAGAAATATCAGCTATTAACAGGTATCTCCCGCATCACGACGTGATCCCGGTGGTCCTTAAGAATTCAGCCGCTGTCAATTATGTGCGGGCGTTAGCGCTTCTCCACTGCCACCACCCGGGTCACGCTCCTCATCCGCGCCGTCGACGGATGGACATGAGTGGTGGCGGGCTAAGAGCGGCTAGGAGTGGGTGGGCCAGCGGGCGCGGCGCATGTCTACCCGGACGGGGGGGCGGGCGGAGCGGAGCGGGGTGCCTTCGGCCAGGTAGTGCTCGAGGGCCCGGCTGTCGTGACCGGGGGCGGGGGTGCCATCGGAGTGAATGACCCGCCACCACGGGACCGCGCCGCCGTAGACGGCCAGCACCCGGCCGACCTGCCGGGGGCCGGGACCCGCGCCCAGGTATTCGGCGATATCGCCGTAGGACATCACCCGGCCGGGCGGAATCGAGTCCACCACGTCGAGCACCTGGCTGGCGAAGTCGTCGACCGGCGGCGACGATCCGTCAGCCAAAGTGGATTCGGCGAGCGAAGAGGAACCGGGGGGCGAAGTGGATTCGGCGAGGGAAGAGGAACTGGAGGGCGAAGGGGAACCGGGGGGCGAAGAGGAACCGGTGTCGGGACCGGGGGTGGAGGTCACTGCGGGGTCCTGGCGAGGACGGTTAGGCGGATTCCGGCGGCGGTTAGCACCAGGGACGCCAGCGCGAGTAGCACGAACAGGACAAGCTGGCCGGATCCCCGTGGGCGGACCGGCTCGGCCGCTACCGTGCCGTGGAATCTGGCGGCGGTGGCGACGCCGGTCCCGGCGAGCTGGGCGTCACTGGACTGGGCGTCAGCGGACTGACCGTGGACGGATTGGCCGTGAGCGAACTGGCTGTGAGCGAACTTGCCGGCTTTGGCCAGGGCCGCGGCCGCGTTGATGACGCCGAATCCCACCTGGCTGTCGTAGCCCCCGCCCGGGCGCTCGGTGGTCGTCGAGGTCAGCGCGCTGGCCACCAGTTCGGGCGCGAGGCTCGGATACTCCGACTTGATCAGCGCGGCGACCCCGGCCACGAGCGCGCAGGCCGGGCTCGTGCCGCTGACCCACCAGTACTGCCCGTCCCGGCCCTGCGCGGGTACGGACACCCCGGGCGCCGCCACCTGGACGGACAGGTTATCGCTGGAAAAGGCGGCCACCGCGCCGGTGGAATCGACGGCCCCCACGCTGATCACCCCGGGATAGTCGGCCGGGAAGGACTCCGGCGCCTCGCCGTCGCTGCCCGAACCCGCCTGATCACCCGAGTTTCCCGCCGAGGCGACGACCACTACGCCATGATCGTAGGCCTGCTGTAGCGCGTTCCTGACCGTGCCGCTCGGCGCGCTGTAGCCGATCGACATGCTGATGACCTCCGCGCCGTGCGCGACCGCGTAGTTGATCCCGTCCGCCAGCGACTGCTGGATGCGGGTCTCCTGCTCGTGCTCGTACTGGCCGTAGTGAGGGTCGGCGCGGTCGGGGATCACCCGGACCGACAGGATATGGGCACTAGGCGCGATGCCGATGATCCCGCTGCTGCCGCCATCATGGCCGTGGCCCGCGATCAGGGAAGCCATCCAGGTGCCGTGCACGCCCCAGTCCGGACTGGACTCGGGCGTGGTCACGCCGGTGTAGTTGGGGCCGGTAGTGACCGATCCGGCCAGGTCGCTGACATCAGGGTTCACCCCGCTGTCGATCACCGCGACGGTGACCCCGCCGCCCTCGCTCAGCGACCACGCGGCCGGGACGTTCAGCATGTCAAGGACCCACATCTGGTTGTCCCTGATGCTGTCGGTGACGCCCGCGCCGTAGGCCGACCCCGCGCCGTGCTGTCCGGCCGCATGAGCCGTTCCGGGCAGCGCCACCAGCGACGCCAGGCAGGATCCGGCCAGCACAGCGAATCCGGCCAGCACAGGGAGCTTGCGGCGCCCGGTCAGCATCCGGGCGCTCCCGCGCAGTGCGGGGAGCTTGCGGCGTCGGGTCACCATCCGGCGCTCCCAGGTCGTGCGGAGGGGTCCGGCCTGGTACCGAGCGTGGTCGGCGCCCCCGGGCAGTGCGGGGAGCTTGCGGCGTCGGGTCAGCATCCGGGCGCTCCCGGGCAATGCGGAGGCGCCGGTCTGGTACCGAGCGTGGTCGCGACCGACTGTGCGACTCCCCTGGCCATGCTGGTCATCTCGCCGTAGGCGTACGAGTCCTGGGACACGGGAACCCGTGGCCGGCTGTCGGAGTACCCGGCCGCGTACATGACGACGTACGGACCGTAGCTGAAGCTGGCGGAAATCTGCCGGTTGTAGTCATACAGCGTCCCGGCCATTCCGCTGAACCTGACCACCTTGACGCCCGCCGCGAGCTGGGCGGCCCCGTCGGCATCGCGCGCGGCGGCCAGCAGCGGCCGGGCCAGCCCCGTGTCGGCGGTGGCCGCGGCCGCGGCGGTCGGGAGCACCGCCACGCCCACCGTCATCACGTAGCTCCGGGTGGAGTCGACATAGGTCGCGCGCAGCACGGCCTCACACCCCTCGTGGCCCAGCACCGCCCCGGCCGCCGCGCTGGTCACGCTCTTGGCACAGTCTGATTGCTGCGGCGCGATGCTCACCCGCAGCGCGTCCAGGTTCAGCGGGGTCGTGTCCTCGAGCACCGTGGCCGGAAGCTGGTACGGCACCGAGGCGGGGAAGATCTCGCCGGCCGGAATCGTCTGCCACCTGCTGCCGACTTGCCACGCCTCGATCTGGCGCTGCTGGACGGCGGTGAACTGCCTGGGCAGCAGCTGGACCGCCAGCCCGTACGCCGATGCGGCGAACCCCAGCACGCCAAGCGCCAGCGTAATACGCGCGGCGGCGCGGCGGTTCCGGCCCCTGCTCCGGCCGCTGCCCCTGCTGCCCCTGCTGCCACTGATGCCACTGATGCCACTGATGCGACCGATGCCGCGGTGGGCCCTCCGGGCGTGGCGCCGGCTCGCGCGCCGTGCCTGGGGATCCTCCGTCACAAGGAGAATGGTAGGGCCAGATTCAGGTGACCTGGCGTGACTGGAGGATAAATGCCTCGGTTCGACCTGCCGTAGGAGCAACTGCGGGAATATCGAACCGAAACTGCCGAGCCGCCGGGATTTGACTCATGGTGGCGGCTCAGCCCAGGGCACAAGCCCGCCCGCCGAAGCTGGCCAAGGTACGAAGCCGATAGCTGCCGGTCCGGTTGAGGCGCAGGTGCGGAGTTCTCCGGCGCGGGCGGCGACCGGATCAGGGCATGGTACCTGCCGGCCGCGGGCGCGAACAGGCAGACACCCGTCGTGGTGAAGTTCATCGGCTACGGCGGCGGGCGGCGGGCGGCGCCTGATCCTGGCCGCGCTTCACGCCTGCGGTACATGCCTACGTCGAACGCCGGCTCCGTCACTTCAGGGACTCGGCGCTCGGGGCGCTGACAGCTGGCTAGGCGGCACCGGCGCGGAGCGAATCAAGAAGAGCGACAAGAGATACCACGCATCGTTCCGGATTAATGTTTTTAGGTGACTGGCAGCGGCGCCCCTGCCACCGTAAGGAACCGGCAATTCCGCCGTCCTTTGCCCCGTTGCTATTCCGGCTCGATGTGCTATGTTTCGGGCTAAAATGCCCCTTGGGGAGGTCCTTCGTGACTGAAGGGAATGGGCACGTAATCGACCCGGCTGGCGAGGCTCGCCGGGCCCTGCAGGCGGTCGTGGCCGCGCACGGGACTCAGGCCTTGTCGAACCCGGTCATTATGGACGAGATCTGCCGGGAGCGTCTCGGCGGCCTGCCCGGAGAGGCCATCCTCATCGGCACCGCGGCCCGGAGCGACGTGCCGGTGCTGCTGCGGGAGCGTATTGGGCGCGAGGGCACCTACGGCGCGATTCAGTCCGTCGCCGCCACCCTGGCGCAGGCCCATGCGCTGGACCTGGCGGCGTGCCTATGGGTGGTACGCGAGTTCGCGCGCGCCCTCGGCTTCGTCGCGTCCGGGGGCACCCAGCCGACGGCGAGGGCGGGGTCCGGGCCTGTTTCGGGTGCTGGCGGACTGACCGATCGGGATGACGCGATGCCTCCCGGGGGTGCCGCGCCGCCTGGCGGGCCCGCGGGTGGGGTGCCTGCGGGTGGGGTGCCTGCGGGTGGGGTGCCTCCTGGGGGCGCCGCGCCGCCTGGCGGGTCCGCGGGTGGCGGGCCTGGTGGTGGGGTGCCTGGTGGTGGGGTGCCTGCTGCGGGTCCGGTGCCGGGGCGGTCGCCGGGTGGGTGGGTACCTAGCCGCAACGTCCTCGGTATCGCCGCCGCCATCGCGCTGGTAGCGGTTTACCTGGGTGTCGCGGCGGCGGCTCACGTGAGCCCGTTTCTCGCTAAGACGGTGGCGTCGTCCACGTCCCAGAGCCAGGGCAACGTCGGGAATTCGAGCCCGGTTGGGTCACCGGACCCGGCCCCCGACCCGGACCCTGATCCCGACCCGACGCCGCCGTCGCCCTTCGACACTTTGCTGAACATGATCCCGAGCAATGTCCAGGGCACCAGCAATAACTGCAGTAACGACGGAACCGCATTCGGCGCGACCGCGGTGGCCGACTGCACCGGCCTGCAAGGCCTGGCTGCCACGGCCATTATCTACTACCTGTTCTCCGACACCAGCGCGTTGAGCAAAGGATTCAGCGCCTTCCTGACGAAGTCGGACTTCCCGGCCAGCGCGCAGTCCTGCACGACCAATAATCAATTCAGCGATTTCATTACCAACTGCCGGAATACTTACACCAGCACCTCACCGGCCACCAGCGGCTCCATCGCTGAGTACATCGATAAAGATAATGATCCGGTTATTGTCAGCACCGATAACAAGCAGCTGGTCATGGCCGTTCTCATCGGGACGAACGACGAGAACCTGCTGGCATACTGGCAACCGCTGCAGTGGATCAACTCGTAAGGCTCGGTCAGGTCTGACCCGGCGGTTTGGTGTTCTTCCCGGCACCGGCGGTGACGAGCCGCCACATGCCCCACGCGGCGGCGATGAGGCCGACGATCACGACTATGAGCTGGGACGCGACGGCACCGGCGATCAGCATCACGATGCCTACGCCGAGCGCGATGGCGCCAAAGGTCTGCGCCTGCTGCCGCTTGGACACCGGCTGCGGCGAGCGCGGAGCGGGCGGCCGGGACGGCTGTTGCGACGGGGGTGGCTGTTGCGGCTGGGGTGATTGGGGGGGTTGTTGTGACTGAGGCGTCCGGGGCGACTGGGCCGGACCTGGTTCGTTCCCGGACCACCAGGTCGCGCCCGCGGGTGCCATCGTCTGACGCAGCTGCGTGATCGGGCCAGTGCCCGCCTGGCCGAGCGGTGCGGACAGCGGAGGTGGACGCGGCAGGGAGTTCTGGGGTTCTTGGGATTCCCGGGGTTTTTGGGGTTCTTGGTTCCAAGGCCACGGGCCGGCGGCAGACTGGCCGGCTGGGGGTGGGGCGGCGGCTGCTGGCGGGCTCGCTGGGGGTGGGGCGGCGGTTGGAGGCGGGCCGGCGGCTGGGGGGCCGGCGGCTGGGGGTGGGGCGGGGGTGAAGGTCGGGGTGGAGATGACGGTCGGGGGGGCCGGGGACGGGGCGGGGGTGAGGGGCTGCTGCTTCCACCAGGGAGATGGCGCGGGCGAGGGCGCCTGCTGATCGAGCGTGGTCTCCAGGCTCTGGTCCGACACCCAGTCGGCGGCGCAGCATTCCTTCAGCCGCCGGGCCAGCTCGTCCAGCTCCGGGTCGCGCAGCGCGGCCAGCTGCTTCCAGGCCTGCGTTTCGTACGGGGCGGAGAAGTCGGCCCGGGAGAACAGCAGGTTCTTGGAGTTGTAAAGCGCCAGCCAGAGCCCGGGATCCTTGCTGAGCGCGACGAGCGAGAGGTAGATGACCAGCGCGGAGAAGGTGTCAAGCCAGCGGTCCCATGCGCGCAGTCCGGGGCGCTGGTAGTTCGGGTGGCCGTATTCGGTGGGCGCGGAGTGGCCCGCCAGCTGCGGGATCCACACGCCGTCGAAATCGACCAGGCGGAGCTGGCCTTCCTGGTCTACCAGCACATTGCCGTGCTGCAGGTCGCCGTGGCCGAAACTCGACTTCTGCAGCAGCGCGACCAGGTCACGCCACCTGGCGGCCAGCGTGGCGAGGGCGGCGACATTGGAGTCGGCCACCAGGAAGTCCACGTACTCGTTCAGTGTCCGGCCGTCGATCCAGCCCATCTGCAGGACCGGCCAGGTCGCCTTGTTGACCCGGATGGCTGAGTCGAGCCAGATGGCGCCCGACACGTGCGGGCTCAGGTCGTGGCTGGCCAGGTACGTGCTCAGCGCGCTGTACCGGTCCCGGCTCGAGGCGTCGTTCCTGATGTAACAGCGCACCGCCTGGGGGCTTCCGTCGACCATGGCCTGGAACACCACCGCGCTGGTGCCCCGCGCCAGGGTGGGGCCGAGGCTGTCCCAGACGAACTGGGCGCTCTGCAGCCTCGGCACGGTGAACGCCCGGCCGGGCACCTGCACGGCCTTGTAGTAATCACCGGCGACGGGGAACGAGGTCATCGGCACGCCAGCACGAAGGAGGGCTGGTCGGCCAGCATGCGCAGGCGCATCAGCGTCACGTCGTCGTTTTTCATTCTCTTAGCGGCGTCCTGCTCTTTGCGTTGATCGGAGACCAGGCGGGCGAAAACATCGGGATGTACCAGCCCGGCCAGGGTTTGCCATACCTTGGCCTCGTCGCGTCCGGCGGCCCGCAGGATCCACTCCGCCATCGCGTCGGTGGCCGCGAAAAGGAAATCGCCGTCCGCGAGAACCCCGTCCCCGGCGAGCAGGCGCTCGGTCATGCCGTCCAGGCTGGATCGCATGGTATGCACGCCGGCCGGACGCGACCCGAAGTCGCCTGGTCGCATCGGCGGGAAGGTCGCGATCAGGCGGTCCGCCCGGACGTGGAAGAGCACCGTATCGCCCAGGGCGACGGCGCGCCAGCGCGGATCCGGGCCGGCCAGGCCGGTGATCTCGAAGCCGAGGAAGGTGGCGAAGGAGCCGACCTCGCGGAACTTGCGCTCCTCGATGATGCTGTCAAAGGCCGGCACGTCCGCGGCCCACTGGTCCTGCATCTGCGCGAACCAGGCCCGCATCGCCGCAGGCTCAAGCCGGGGCCCGGCGTGGCCTGCCCCCCTTGGGCCCGGCGGGGGCACGAAGGACGTGACCAGCTGGTCCACCCAGCGCACCGGGTCAAAGGAACCGGTCGCGCCGTCGACCACGATGAACCGGGCCAACCCGGTCGCGTCGCCGGCCACACCGCCGCTGGCGCCGTCCTGCCATTCGTCGGGCGCGTTACCGTCCTTGGTCTCGCTGAACGTCACCACCTGGATCTGCATCGCCGGTCAGTCCCGCACGTCGACCTTGGTACCGACTTCGAGGAACCTGACCAGGTTGTAGGCGTCCGCGTTGAACCCGAACCCACGCGCGCCCGGCTCCACCGGTATCCCCGTGCTGTGCGCGTTGGCCACCATGGGCGGAGGCAGCAGGCTGCTGATGCGGAACAGGTCCGGGCCCGGCGCGGGCAGGCCGCGGTCCGTGGCCGGGAACATCACCGGGTTGGCCGATCCCGCCGGGGTCAGGAAGATGTTGAACAGCAGCGCCGGCCCGTCGCTGGTCTGGATGTTGACCAGCCGCTGCGCCCACTCATCCAGGCCGGCACCCTCATACGGGCTGTCGGTCACCATGCCGTCGGTGATGTTGATGATGATCGGCGGGAACGAGTCCGGATGCGCGCTCGCCCACTCATAGACGTGGGCGCCGGCCACCGCGACCGCCTGGCACATCGGAGTCCGGTGCCCGTACACCGGCTCGACCCAGACCGGCACCCGGCTCGGCGGGGCCCCGACGTCGACCGAGGGCGTCTCCCGCACCGCGATCGGGTTGTCGCGCAGATCGGGCAGCGCGACCAGCGGCTGGCCCGCGAGCTTGCCGCCGAACGCGGGCTCCACCCCCTCACCCCCGGCCACCGGGCGCAGCCCGTAGCCGAAGATGCCGACGTCAAAATAATGACGGGCCTTGCCCGGCTCGCCCTGCGAGGTGAAGAGCAATTCAAGCAGGGTCTCGTTGAGCGCCCTCGCCGCCCCCTCAGCCATGGTTTCCCTGCTATTTCCCCAGGTTTGCTTCATGGAGTCAGAACGATCGAGCAAGAACACCACACAACCCGGATCTCTCCGGCTGATATCTCTCTCATACATGGAATTGCCTCCGTTGCTTACCGGC
>Ga0302178_10000763_pt1 | contig 28348 bp, 24 predicted proteins | sample I_Palsa_E1_3_FD_198790 | JGI IMG/M metagenome (GOLD analysis project Ga0302178, IMG submission 198790) | Peat permafrost microbial communities from Stordalen Mire near Abisko, Sweden - I_Palsa_E1_3 | ecosystem: Environmental > Terrestrial > Soil > Palsa > Peat permafrost | place: Sweden... | reverse complement strand
AAGGGCGCGAGACCATGACCCGGCCGGTGGGGGTTTTGATGCTGAGCTCCTTATTGGCGTTGCCCGACAGGGTCCATCCTTTTCGGTGCACCACCCCGTGGTGGTGTTTGCACAAGAGCACCAGGTTGGGCAGGTCGGTGCCACCGCCGGGTTTCCACGGCACGATGTGGTGGACAATGACAAACGTGGCGTTGGTACAGCCCGCGAACCGGCAGTGGCGGTCCCGGCGGATGATCTCTCGGCGCTGGGCACCAGAGGGGAAGCGCCGGGCCCGGCCCTCGTACATGGTGTGGCCCGCCTCGTCGTCGACCGCCACGACCACGGTGGCGTCACAGGCGATGCGCTGCACCGTCTCGACGTCGATCAGGCCGTGATGCTCGAGCTCTGCGGCCAGCTCACTCTTCTCGCCTGACTCCTCCACCAGGGCCTCGAGGGGAACGTGGGCCACCACGAAGAACGGGTTGGGCGCGGGCACCCGATCCGACGAGGTCCCGCCGCCATGGCTCTGACTGCCCGGAGTCGCCGCGTCCACCATGTCCATGAACCCGTCACAGCGGCGCTGGTCCAAAGGCGTCTTCGTCTCGTCTCTGTCCTCGTCCCCGTCCTCGTCCTCGTCCTCGTCCTCGGAGGCGAGAGCGCCAGCCCAGGCGTCGACACAGGCCTTGGTGCGGGCGTACTGCTCGCTGGGGACCTGCAGCGACATGGTGCGGTGACCGTCGTTGAAGCGCAGGTAGCGGCTGTCGTGTTCGGAACGTGAAGGCGATGAAGAAGCCGACCGGGCCCGCTCGGCGACGTTGCGGGCCACTTCGACCAGCTCACGGACACTGTGCTCTTTGGCCACTTCGCACAGCTCTTGGTCGCTCGCCCGCGTCGCCACGCCGACGACGGCCCGCACCTTGTCAAAGGAGATCTCGCCCGCCCCCAAGGACCCCACCAGGTGGGGCAGGTCCTGAGCCTTGTCTGCGACCTGGGAGAACGAGCGGGCCGTCGGCGCCGAGATACCGAAGCACTCGGCCACCCAGGCCTCGGGCGAGGTGGCACCGTCGTCACGGAACATCTCGCGCTTGGTGGACTCGGCCAAGCGCACGACGAATCTCGCCTGGGCCCGAGCGATCCGGCGCCGATCGTCTCTCATCCCTGCCGCCAACGCCTCGTTGGATTCGGCCGACACGGCACTCATGAAGGCGGCTCCGCCGCTGGCGTCGAGCGCAGTCACCTCAGCAGTGTTCTCGGCCATCGGTAACAGAACGGTCGCCCCATCAAACCGATGTCACCGCGATTCGATGAAAGGACGCCTGGGCTCGGTGTCCGGACGACGGCGTGATTCAGCCGCCGAAGTCGAAGCCCGCCAACGCCGCCGCGAGACCCAAATCGAGAGTGCCCAGCAGCTCCTCGTCCTCCTCGGCGCGCGGACCGCGCAGCGCAGTCAGGGCGGCATAGCCCTGGGCCACCAGTGTGGCGTCCTCTGCGGCGGAGTCAGCCAGGCCGAGGTCGCCCGAATGAGGGAAGGGCGATCCGACGGTCAGCACGATCTCGCCCTTCTCGTCCGGTTCGCCCTCCATGACCGAGCGCGCCGCCTCGGCCGCCGCCGGCCCCTCGATCTCCTCCTCGTTGGGCGCCTCCCAGGCCCCTGTGCCCCGCGCCGACTTGATCAGGCCAGCGCCGCTCACCCGGGCCCAGCGCAGGCCGCGCACCTCCCCAAGGGGCAGGTGCGGCACGTTCAGGTTGAGCACAGTGCGCACCGGCGCGGCCCGCAGCAGCGGAATGAGGGCGACGGCGAGTTCGGCCGCCGACTCCCATGGGTCAGGCCCGTCGCCGACGCGCAGCGAGACCGCCAACGCGCTGATGCCGAGTTGGCTGGCGGTCAGCGCGGCGCCGACCGTGCCGGAGTGCAGCACGGAGCGGCCCACGTTGACGCCGTGGTTGATGCCCGACAACACGAGGTCGGGCTTGGGCCCGACGGCCCCGAGGGCGCCGGCGATGACCGACAGCGCGGGAGAGGCATCGAGCCCGTAGGCCTCGACCGCCTTGGCCCCTTCGACGTAGGCCCGCTGATACGGAATCGTCGTGGAATCGGTGACCGAACCGACGGCGGCTCCGGCGCCGCTGTAGTTGGAGGACGGTGCCACCACGATGATCTCGTGAGGCGGGTCCCCGCCATCCTCGCCCGAACCCGCCCGCTCGGTCCAGCCCACCAGCGCTCTCGTGAGAGCCGCAAGCCCGGGGGCACTCACACCGTCGTCGTTGGTGACGAGAATCCTCACGGTGTGCCCACCCTACCGCCGCCGCCAGCGACCCCCAGGCCCGTCCATCCCCCGTTCGCCCCAGCGTCACCGGGACGTCACACCAGGCAGCCGAGCGCCCCCAGCCTCCACCTTCACCCACGCCCCAGCCCAGGTCTGCTTCAATTCACTCGCCATGCCCGCCTCCCCGTCACCCAGGATCTCCATCGCCTCGCCGACCGGCCAGCAGTGGCGGATCGGGCACGGCCGCCAGGAGGTCGTCGTCTGTGAGATGGGCGCCACCCTGCGGGCTTACACGGTCGGCTCGACCGCCATCCTCGACGGCTTCGGGGCCGACGAGTGGTCCCATTCGGGCCGGGGCCAGGTCCTGGCCCCCTGGCCCAACCGCCTGGCCGATGGCCGCTACGAGTACAACGGCGTGCAGGCCCAGGCCGCGCTGGACGAGCCGGAGCGCCACAACGCCATCCACGGCCTTGTGCGCTGGATGCCCTGGACCCTCCAGACACGCCACCAGAACCAGCTCTCGCTCCGGCTGCAGCTCCACCCCCAGCCGGGCTATCCCTTCTCGCTGCTGCTCGAGATCGACTACCACGTGGGCCGCGAGGGACTGTCGGTCACCACCCGGGCGCAGTCGTTGGAGGAGGGCCCGATCCCCTTCGGCCTGGGCTTCCACCCGTACCTGACCGCCGGGACCGGGGCCGGGGGCGGCACCGGCACCAACAGCATCGACGGCGCCATCCTGCAGGTGCCGGCGCACCACACCCTCGACACGGACGACCGGGGGCTGCCGACCGGGACACTGACGCCGGTCGAGGGGACCGACCGCGACTTCACCACGGCGCGCTTCGTGGGCCCGGTCGTGCTCGATACGGGGTACACCACGCTCGACCGGGACGCCGACGGCCTGGCCCGGGCCAGGCTCGAGGCGCCGGGCGGCGCCGGCGGGGCCGTCCTGTGGACCGATCCCGGCTTTCCCTACCTGATGGTGTACACGGGCGACACCCTGGGCGAAGTGCAGCGTCGCCGCCACGGCGTCGCCCTGGAGCCCATGACCTGTCCCCCCAATGCGTTCCGCACCGGTGACGACGTGATCGCGCTGCAGCCCGGGGAAGAGTGGCGGGCCCGCTGGGGGATCGAGCCCCAATGAGCGCACCCGAGGCCGCCGGCGCGGCCCTCGCCGGGCAAGTCGTGGCGATCACGGGCTCGTCCAGCGGCATCGGAGCCGCCACGGCGCGGGCCTTCGCCGCCGCCGGAGCGGCCGTGCTCGTCAACTCGGCCCGCTCAGTCGCCGAGGGCGAGGCGGTGGCGGCCTCGCTGCCCGACGCCCACTACGTCCAAGGCGACATCACCGACCCCGACGTCCCCGACCGACTGGTGGCCGCCGCGCTGGAGCGCTGGGGCCGACTCGACACGCTGGTGAACAATGCCGGGACCACCGCCGTGATTCCGCATCAGAACCTGGCGGCGGCCTCCATCGACGTCTGGCGGCGCATCTTCGAGGTCAACGTCTTCGCCACCTGGGCCATGACGGTGGCGGCGGTGCCGGCGCTGCGCGAGGCCCACGGGTCGGTGGTCAACGTGGCCTCGGTGGCGGGGGTGCGGCCGACGGGCTCCTCCATTCCCTACGCCGCCAGCAAAGCGGCGCTCAACCACATGACCCAATTGGTGGCCAAGGTGGTCGGGCCCGAGGTGCGGGTCAACGCGGTGGCGCCCGGCCTGGTCGACACGCCATGGACGGCGGACTGGGAGCTCGTGCGCGACGTTGTGACCCAGGTGACACCCCTCAAGCGCTCCGGGCAACCCGAGGATGTCGCCGAGGTGATCCTGGCACTGGCCCGTGCCGCCTATGTCACGGGCCAGGTCGTGGTGGTCGACGGCGGGCTCTCGCTCGCCACCTGATCGCCCTATTCGGGCGGCGTGACGACCCAGCGCAGGGCGGTGGCCAACCCGCGCGCCAGCGGCATGACGGCGGCGGTGTCGACGAGCAGGTCGAGCGGCCCGGCGAGGGAGAGCCCGAGCTCGCCCCGGGCCCAGCCGGGCAGGACGCCGACGGCGGCGGCCACGACGAGGGCGTAGACGGCCCGCTCGCCCGGCCGGCGGGCCACGCCGCGCAACAGCCAGTCCCGGGCCGCCCGGGCCTGCGGGCCGGCGTAGAGCTCGGGCCGCACCCGCAGCAGGTAGCTCTCGACCTCGGCCGCCGAGCGCGGGGCCCAGGTCGCCCCGAGGGCCAACGCCACCGGCGCCACCTGCTCGTAGTACTCGTCGCACTCCTCGGGCGTCAGCGGCCGCCTCCCGTAGCGCTGCGATGAGGCGAGGAAGCTCGCGACCTCAGCCACGTGAATGAAGGTGACGAGCTCGGGATCGTCGGCCGAGTAGGGGCGCCCATCGGGTGCGATCCCGTGGACGCGGCGGTGCACGCGGTGCACCTGGGCGATGGCGGCTTCGGCCTCCGCCACCGTGCCGAAGGTCGTCGTGCCCACGAAGGAGGCGGTCCGGCGCAGCCGGCCCAGCGGGTCTTCCTTGTAGCTCGAGTGCTCCGCCACTCCCGCCATGGCGAGCGGGTGAAGTGTCTGCAGCAGCAGCGCACTGACGCCGCCGATCAGCATGGTGGGCAGATCCGCGTGGACCCGGCGGGCCACGCCGCCGGGTGGCAGGTAGGCCTCTTCGGGGTCGGCCGCGATGGGGGCCGGTTCACCGGTGATGCCGATGGCGCGCCGCACGTTGCGCGCCATGTCGCCGCGGGCCGGCGCGGCGAGCCCGCCGACGAGGCGCAGCGGCACCGAGGCGACCGAGCCGCCCAGCGCGGTGGCGCGCTCCAACGGGTTCAACGACGACACGACGAAAGCTTGGCACGTCTTACAGTGGCGCTCATGCGCTTCATCGTTGTCGGAGCGGGTGCCATCGGCGGGTCCGTCGGCGCCCGCCTCTTCCAGGCCGGTTTTGACGTCACGCTCGTTGCACGGAGTGAGCACGGCCGGGCCCTGCGGTCCGGCCTGGTCCTCGAGGCACCTGACGAGACCGTCACGCTGCCCATTCCCGTCGTGGAGGAACCGGCGCAGGTGTCGTGGGACAGTGACGCCGACGGGGAACCGGTCGTGTTGCTCGCGGTGAAGGGCCAGAGCACCGACCACGCGCTCGGGCAACTCGTCGGTGCGCCCCCGGGCACCCCGCTGGTCTGCCTGCAGAACGGCGTCGAGAACGAGCGCCGCGTGCTGCGCCACTTCCCACATACGTACGGCATCTGTGTGATGTGCCCCGCCTCTCAGCTCCGTCCCGGAGTCGTGCAGCTGCACTCGGCCCCGGTCTCGGGCCTCCTCGACATCGGACGCTTCCCGTCCGGCATGGACGACAGGGGGCGGGCCATCGCCGACGCCATCGCGACGACGCCCTTCCAATCGGTGGCCCGGCCCGACATCATGCGCTGGAAGTACCGCAAGCTCCTCATGAACCTGGCCAACGCAGTGGAGGCATTGGCCGGGGCCGGGGCCCGGTTCAGCCCGCTGGCGCGTGAAGCCCAGCGCGAGGGCAAGGACGCGTTGGCGGCGGCGGGCATCGACGTGGCCAGTTCCGAGGAGGACCGGGAGCGCCGCGGCGATTACCTGCAGATGGCGTCCACGTCCTCGGGGGAGTGGCGGGGTGGCTCCAGCTGGCAGAGCCTGGCCCGCGGCGCGGGATCGATCGAGGCCGATTTCCTCAACGGGGAGATCGTGCTCGAGGGTGCCCTGCACGGGGTGCCGACGCCCGTGAACGCGCTGCTGCAGCGGCTGGCGTCCCAGGCCGCCGCCGAGGGAGCGGCTCCCGGGTCGTGGAGCCTCGAGGAGCTCAGCAGGCTGGCCGGGGTGCCGCCCGGGGACTGAAGAACGAGAGGGGAGCCCGGTCCGGCGCGCGCTCAGTCCGCGTGGAGCGCGGTGCGGACCTGGTCGGCGGGACCGGGCGCGGTCGAGCCCGCCGTGTCCACGCGGACCCCGTGCACCGTCCCGCTGAAGGGCGCCGGCGGCGCGTAGCGTGACGAGACCGGGAAGCCGCTGTCCCACCCGAGACGCAGTCCCGCCCCGCCATGTTGCACGGCCAGGGGCAGCATCCCCCCGACCGCCGTCTCGTCGACCTGCACCCCGTCGGCCAGGAGGAGCATCCGCCCCGCGTCGCCCCCCTCGCCGACTTCGTACGACGCGGTGAGCGCATGGCGGCCGGCCCCGAGCCTTGACGGCATCGTCAGCTCGACCGTGTCGGCCGCCCGGGCGAAGGTGAAGTGGGCCTGACCGTCGACCAGGTACAGGGCGTAGCCCCCGAACCAGTCGCCGAGAGCGAAGACGACGCCGTCGGCTTCGTCGTCATCGGTGTCGATGTCGGCCGTAATGAGGAAACCGCCCCACAGCATCGGGACGGATTCGTCGGCCACAGGACCGCCCCCGGGAAGGAACAGGCGCGAGGCGCCGGCCGGCCAGGCCGGGGGGATGAACCCCGCGAAACGGTCGACCAGGCCGTCGGAGATGGGGAGGACATTGTTGCGCTGCGCCTCGGCGTCCCACAGCTCCCGCATGCGCTGCAGCCGTTCCGGCTCGTCCGCGGCGCGGTCGGTCGCCTCGGAGAAGTCCACCGAGAGGTCGAAGAGTTCCCAACGGTCGTCGTCGAAGTGGCGGCTGCCCACGGCGAGCTCCTCCTCGTCGAGGACGCCGGTGCTGATGTGGTTGGTCGTGGCCTTCCACCCCTCGTGGTAGATGGAGCGCGAACCCATCATTTCGAAGTACTGCGTGGGGTGCAGTTCGGGGCTGGCCGGGTCCTGCAGCGTGGAGAGGAGGCTCACCCCGTCCACCCGCTGCTGCGCCACCCCGTCGACCTCATCGGGGATGTCGAGCCCGGTGGCGCCCATGATCGTGGGCATGAGGTCGATCACATGGGCGAACTGGACCCGCACCGTGCCGGGGGAGGTGATGCGCCCCGGCCAGTGCACAATGAGGGGCGTCCGGGTGCCGCCCAGCCAGGTGTAGCGCTTCCAGAGCTTGTGCGGCGTGTTGCCGGCCCAGGCCCAGGCCCACGAGTAGTGGTTGTAGGTCGTGAAGCCGCCCCAGTCGTCGTAGTGGGCCAGGTTCTCGTCCATCGACTCCCGCACGTGCGCGGTGAACCGGTGCTCGTTGAAGCTGCCGGCCTGGCCTCCCTCGGCGCTGGCGCCGTTGTCGGAGAAGACCATGACCAGCGTGTTGTCCAACGCCCCGAGGCTCTCGAGCGACGAGAGGACACGGCCGATCTGCGCATCGGTGTGTGTCAGAAAACCGGCGAAGACCTCCTGCTGGCGGGCCAGCATGCGCCTCTCCTCACCCGAGAGCTCGTCCCAGCCCTGGACCCACTCCGGCCGCTCGGTCAGCACCGTGCCCTCGGGCACGACGCCCGACGCGCTCTGGCGGGCGAAGAGTTCGGCCCGCCAGGCGTCCCACCCCTTGTCGAACACGCCGCGGTACGGGTCGACCCATTCGGGCGCCACCTGATGTGGAGCATGCATGGCGCCGAGGGCGAAGTAGAGGAAGTAGGGCTTGCCGGGCGCACCCTGCTGCTGGTCCTGCACCATGCGGACCGCCTGGTCGGCCAGGTCCTCGCTCAGGTGGTATCCCTCCTCGGGTCGGCGCGGGGGCTCGATGTAGTGGTTGTCGCAGACGAGGTTCGGCGCCCAGTGGTTGGTGTCGCCCTGCAGGAACCCGTAATAACGCTCGAACCCGAGCCCGAGGGGCCAGGTGTCGAAGGGCCCGGCCGCCGAGCGCTGCCACCGCGGGGTGAGGTGCCACTTGCCCACGGCCATGGTCGAGTAGCCGGCGTCACGCAGGAGGCGGGGGAGGGTGGCCGCCGTCTTGGGCAGGCGGGCGTCGTAGCCCGGGAAACCCAGCGGGATGTCGGCCAGGAACCCCATCCCTACCGCGTGGTGGTTTCGCCCCGTGAAGAACGACGCCCTGGTCGGCGAGCAGAGGGACGTGACGTGGAAGCGGTTGAACGCCGCGCCACCCGCCGCCAACGCGTCGAGGTGGGGCGTGCCGATGTCCGAGCCGAAGGCACCGAGGTGTCCGAAACCGGTGTCGTCCAGCACGATGGCGATCACATTCGGCGCACCCTGGGGTGGCTTGGCCTGGTGGGGGAAACGGGGGGTCGACTCGGCTGCGGTGAAGCCGATCTGTTGGGGCTCGTCCATGAGGTGAGAGGGTAGACCGCCACCCCGGCGCGGCCTCGTAGGCAGGGGTAATCTGGGACTCGATGCAGGGTCACGTCCCCGTACCGCCCCAGCCCCACTTCCCCGAGGGCCTGGGCCCGTTCCTCGGCTACGTCGCGACGCGGGAGCCGCGACCACTCGATGAGCGCGCACCACGGGAAGCGGCGTGGGCTGATGCCGACGGCACCGTCCTGGACCAATTCGCCGACGTCGGCGATTGGGAGCCCCTGCACCGGCCGCTGCTGCAGGTGATGGCCGTCATCGTGTCCATCTCGTTGGTCGCGGGCGGCGTGGGCACGGTGCTCGAGATCGTGCTCTCCGCTCGCTGACGGTCCGCCGCCGCCGTACCTATCGAGAGCGGCAACAACGTCGGTTCGACGGGTTCGTCCTACGAGGCGGTCACGACGATGGCCTCGCAGCTGAAGCTCTAGGTGTTGCCGCCCGCCAGCCCGGGGAGCCAGGTGTCGCGCAAGGCCATCGTGACGGGGGTCCCGAACTCGGCTGTCCCTGCCTCGTCAGACGTCCCGACGGGGACAGTGACCTTCACGATCACGGATATGTCGGGCGATGCCGTCTTCTGCGACGGGGGCGACAACACCGTCGCCCTCAGCGATTCGGCGCGGGCAATCTGCACCGTCTCCTCGGGCCTGACGTCGCGCGAGTCCCCTTACATGGTGACGGCGAACTACAACGGCGATGGCACCTTCAGGTCGAGCACGTCATCCGCGAGCGTGGACGTTTCCGGTTAGCCGGCATGACCCAGGAGCGGTTGTGGCGGTCGGGGTCCCATCCCAGAGGTGAGCCCGAAGGGGCTCGAAACACGTGAACGCCTGACGCATCCCATTTTGCCGGTTACGCCTCTCTTCTCGGATCGGGAAGGACGGGGGTTCGCGGCGAAGCTCAGGGGCGCCGCCGCCGCGTTGCGTGCTCTCGCCGTCTTCGCAGTAAGAGCCAGCTCAATGCTCCGAGGACAGCCAAGCCGCCAATGACTGCGGCGGCGACCAAAGGGTCGGTACCTCCGCCCGGAGCGGGAGGGGCAGCTGACGCTGGGCGCGCCGTCGTGCTCGTGGAAGCCGCCGAGGTGGTCGTGGTGCTCGATGCGTTGGCGGACGACGCCCGAAAGGCCACGATCCGGTACGCCGAGGGTGCCAGGAGAAGGCCGCCGGCGACCGTTGGAGTGGGGAAGTGGTTGGCCGGCGCGCCGATCGTCGCTTGCTCGAGGACCCCGCCGGACGACGGGTTGAGGCCATAGAGAATGCCGTCCGAGCCGATGGTCCATACCAGGCCGGCAGCCACGATGGGTGGCCCGCCACCGACCGTGGCGCTCCACAAGAGGTGGAGCGCGGCCGGGGAGGCCGAGACCTGCACGGCAACGGGTCCGCTGAGGCAGGGGAGGTAGACGGTCGAGCCGTCGACGGCCACGCCACCATCGATGTCCTGCCCACAGGCGTCGGCGAGTTGGGCCTGCTGGCCTCCGATGCCACCCAGGCTCGACCCGTTCAGCAGGTAGACGATGCGCGCCTTTCCGGCGGCCACAACCTGGCCGTCGCCGAGCAGAGCGGGCGCCGTCGACATGTCGAGGTCGTGCGCGTTGTCCGAAGGCCACGACGACGGGGCGAAGTACTGCTCCAGCGCAAGGGACGGCGACAGTTCGAGCACCGAGTCACTGTCGTCGTAGGCGTGGCTCGACGAGTAGACCGATCCGTTGCCCACGCTGACCCAGATGTTGCCGTTGCTGTCGACCACCGGGGCCGCACCACCCATCCAGACTGCGCCCTGGCTCTCGCCTGCAGCCGAGTCGACAGCAAACTCAGCGGGCGCGCCACCCTCCTCGGGCACGCCGATCACCCACCCGCGGTAGGTCGAGCAGTCCCCGTAGTTTCCGCCGTAACCGAAGACGACGCGGCCGGCATCGAGCGTGAGACCCGTGCGCTGCAGGAGCGCGGCCGGTCTGGATCCCGGAGGGTCCACGTTCTGGCTCAGGTCGGTCTTCCCGGTGGCCGTGCTCAGCCCGATCAACTGGTGCGCCGGGCTGCCGTCGACGAGCTCGTCCGCCACCACGAAGATCTCTCTCCGTGCCTCGTCGATGACGGGGGTGCCGGTGATCCCGACGGTGGGGGAGATGTCGCCACACGGGAGCGATCCGGACGGCACCGGCGTGCCGAGGTGGTTCGACCATAGGACCCGCCCGGTTGTCGTCGAGAGGGCGTCGACGGTGTCGTTTTCGGTGGCCACGTAGACCCGCCCGCCCGTGACGAGTGGCTCACCGTAGAGCTCGCCGTCGAGGACCGGGGAGGTCCAAGCCGCCGAGGAGACGTTCACCCGCACGGCCGAGGAGGCCACCCCGCCTCCGTCCGGGCCCCCGTGGTACACCGTCCAAGATTGCGGGCTCGTGGTCGTCGTGGTCGTCGTGGTCGAGCCGAGCGCTGGTCCGCTCCAGCCCAGGATCAGCAACACGCCAGCGGACGCGACAACGTGGTTTCGCCAGGACCGGAGCCGGACGCCCCGGTCGCGGTTTCGGGGCTCAGGCCGCGCCCGCTCTGCCCCTTCGACGTAGCGTGGCGTCGACGGCCACGGCCACGAGCAAGACGGCAGCCGTGGCGATGTCGGTTCCGGCGGTGCTGATGTTGAGCAGCGCCAATCCATTGGTGAGGGTGGCGATGACGAGACCGCCGAGGAGCGGGTGAATGGGCTTGCCGTATCCGCCGAACAGGCTGGCGCCTCCGATGACGGCTGCCGCGATGGCATAGAGGACGTAGGTGCCGCCATCGAAACCGACGGAGAGGGAGCCCAGGCGTGAGGCGTAGACGACCACGGCGAGTCCAGAAGTGAAGCTGCACAGCGCGAAGGCGATCGTCCGGACCCGGGCCACGTGAATGCCGGCGCGGCGGGCCGCCTCGGGACTGGCGCCGATGGCGTAGATGTAGCGCCCCAGTCGAGTCCTCGTCAGCTGGAACGACTGGGCGATGAGGAGGATCAGCAGGAGTGGGATGACCCAGGGCACACCCTTCACCGGGGTGAGCACCCCCCTGTTCAGGTTGCAGATCCAGACGAGGACGATGCCGGCGACGGCGACGGCGCCGATGGTCGCGAGCGTGATGCCCAGGGGCGGCGCGCTCAGGCCCTGCGAGCGCCGCCGCCCTGTGCTGAGGATGGTGGCCAGGGCGTAGAGGCCTATGGCGACCACCAGCACGATCCAGCCGGCGGCCGGGGTCATGCTGCCGCTTACCAGGTCGGCGATGACGCCGCCCGGGAGACTGATCACGCCACCGACGGCGCCCTTGTCGACGTCGAAGACGTAGATCAGGACGCCCTGCCAGCCCAGCAATCCGGCCAGCGTCACCACGAAAGAGGGAATCTTGAGCCTGGTGATGATCGCGCCCTGGAACGCGCCGATCACTGCGCAGGCGGCGAGGCCGACGATCAGGCCGGCCCACCACGGCCAGTTGGCCGGTGAGGTGATCAGCGCCAAGGCGATGGCAGCGCCCACCGCGCCGACGAAAGCAACGGAAAGGTCGACCTCGCTGAGGATCAGGGCGTACAACTCGCCCATGCCGAGAAGGATGATGAAGGTCGCCTGCACGAACAAGTTGACGATGTTCGTCGCCGTGAAGAACGCGCTGGACTGCACGTCGAAGAAGATGCAGATGACGATCAGGCCGGCGATGATCGGGAGTGCGCCGCTCTCACCGCCACGGATGCGCTTCCACCAGGCGCGCAGGTAGTCGCCCAGCGAATCGGCGAGGACCTCGGGCGCCAGCGCAACGATCGCATCGGGTGCCAACGCAGGGCCCGCTGCAGCCGGCGCACCCTCTGGGCCCTTCGCCGGTGTGACCGGGCCGCCGGTCGTGTCAGTCATGATCCCTCCACCCCTGGCGCATTCGCCCGCGTTGACTGACCCGTTGTCTGGTACTCGACCACCATCTGTGTGTCGAAGTCGGAAGCCGGTCCCTGCGCTACCAGGCGGCCCAGGTACAGGACCGAGATCTGCTCGGCCACGGCGAAGACGTCGACCAGGTTGTGCGAGACCACCATGACCGCGGTGCCCTGGCTGGCCAATCGTTTGATGAGATCGATCACCTGCTCGGTCTGGGCCACCCCGAGAGCGGCGGTGGGCTCGTCCATGATGACGAGCTTGGCGGAGGACAACACCGCCTTCGCCACGGCCACGGACTGCCGCTGCCCGCCGGACAGTGATGCCACTGGCTGGCGGATGGAGCGGACAGTCGTGACGTGGAGGTCAGCCAGCACCTCGCGCGCTTCGATCTCCATGGCGGTCTCGTCGAGGAGACCGTGCCGTAGCTTCTCGTGACCGAGGAACAAGTTCTGGACGATGTCGAGGTTGTCGCAGAGAGCGAGGTCCTGGTAGATCGTCGTGATGCCGAGCGCTTCGGCATCGTTCGGACTGTGGATGTGGGCCGGCTTACCCTCCCAGAGGATCTCGCCTTCGGTGGGCTGCCACAGCCCAGAAATGGTCTTGATCGTCACCGACTTGCCGGCGCCGTTGTCGCCCACCAGCGCGGTGATCTTGTCCGCCGGAACGGAGAGGTTGACTTTGTCCAGCGCCTGGACGGCTCCGAACGACTTGCTCACTCCCCGGAGTTCCAGGAGCGGTACATCCTCGGTCATGTGGTGGGCCCCCATCGCGACGACAGCTCGAGCTTCTGCATGCTTCCAGCGACCGACCCCCGCCCCGTCACCGGGACCGGGGGTCGGTCTGGAAGCTACTTCGTTTCGATGGACATTACCCAGACCGGCGTGCCGGCCCTCTGCCCGTTACCCGGAGATGCCCGCTGCCTTGCAATCGGACGCGTACTGACCGGCGCAGAGCTGCGACGCCGGCACGAAGTTGTCCTTGATGACCGTCGCGTTCATGTTCTTCGTGGTCACCCACTCGGGCTGCAGGAGCACGGACGGGACGCTGACGCTGGCGGTCGTGTCTTCGGTGGTGCCGTTCACGAGGGCAGCGGGAGGCTTGGCCCCCGCACGCAGGTAGAGCGCCAGAGCCACTGCAGACTCAGCTTCCAGGTAGATCGGCTTGTACACGGTGCCGCACTGGTAGCCCGAGAGCACATTGTCGAGGCCGGTCAACGTGGCGTCCTGTCCCGTTGTCGGGAAGGTCTTGGGCTTCACGTGGAGCGACTGCAGGTACGTGATGATCGGTGCGCCCGTTTCGTCGTTCGGGATGAGAGCCGAGTTGACGTTGTGGTGCGCCGTCAAGACGGCCTGGAACTCGGTCTCGGCCGTCGGTGGGTCCCACGTCCCTGCCGTGTGGGCCACAGCGACCCACTTCCCCGACTTGAAGAACGGGTTGATCACGCCGTCGTAGCCCTGAGCGAACAGGGTGGCGTTGTTGTCCGTCACCGCGCCGTGCATGACGACGACCTCTGGCTTCTTGATGTGCCAGGCGGCGACGCAGCTCACGAGCCCCTTCCCGATGAGTTGGCCGACCTTCACGTTGTTGAAGCTGACGTAGTAGGCGCGGCTCCCACCGAGGGTGAGTCGGTCATAGTCGATGACCTTGACACCACGTGCCTTGGCGTAACTCTCGATCTGCGCTCCCACACCTGAGTCGAGCGGGTCGACCAGGAGCACCGTCGCCCCGTTCGAGATGTCAGTCTGGGCGTCGGTCAGCTGCGTGGCGTCGCTGCCGAGCGCATTCTGCACGGTGAACTGCGACGAACTCAGTCCAGCCGTCGTGAGCGCCTTGGTGATGTCCGGCTGGTCGAACTCGACATAGCGCGTCGAACTGACCGTGTCGGGCAGGATCGCTGCCACCTTCCCCTTCCCGGCCGCGGCCAGGGACTTGAACTGCTTCATGGCGCTGAAGTTGTTGGTGAACGAAGTGGTCGAAATGCCGGAGGGCCCGCTTACGCGGACCGAGGCCGAAGCCCCGCCACCCCCGACGCTGACCAGCGCCGCACACATCACGAGGGAGAGCCCCCCGAGCATGCCTGCCCTGCTGAAACGCACATTGTCTCCTTTGGTCCTGGTCCGCCCATTTGAGCGGGCCCCCTGCTCTTGCCGTTCTACCCGTGTGTCACGGGTTGTGTTTCAGTTTTGTTTCAAGTTCAAGAACCATACCGAGGTCTTCGGACAAATGCTGTCCGTTTTTCTGTGAACGGTCGTTGGGGATCGGTCAACGGTCGGGGTCATGAGAACCGGTGGCGCCCAGCCACGCCGCCGCCCCAGCGAGCCCTGCATCGTCTCCAAGCGTGGAGCGGACGATCATCAGGTCGAGGGGGTAGTGACCGGCCCGCTCCAGTACCGTCGTGCGGAGCGGGCCGAAGAACTCCTCCTGTCTCCCGATCCCACCGCCGATCACGACGGTGGTCGGGTAGAACGCCATGACGAGATTCGACACTCCTGCGGCGCAGGCCCCGATGGCCTGTTGCCAGATGGCCGCCGCGCGTGGCTCGCCCGCCTCCGCGCTGGCCTGGATCTCGCGGGCGCCAAGGGACCCCAGCCCGACCTCCCGGGCTTGTCGGGCGATACCGCTACCCGATCCCAGCTCCTCGAGCGTGGACGGCCCGCCCTCCAGCCAGGCATGCCAGTCGATGACACTGTGGCCGACCTCGGCCAGGGAGCGGGGGCCGCGCAGCAGGCGTCCAGCGTGGACCACTCCAGCGCCGATGCCGGTCGAGATCGTCAGATAGCCGACCGCATGGCTCGCCGCTCCGGCGCCGAACCAGGCCTCTCCGACCGCCGCCAGGTCGGCGTCGTTGGCGATGCTCGCAGGGAGACCGAGGTGCTCGGTCAGCCCATCGGCGGACAGCAGGTCGGGCCATTGCGGAGGGAGGTGGGGCGCCCACAGGAGCCGGCCCGCGTCGTAATCGACCGCCCCCGGCAGCCCGACGACGGCGTGCGTCGCCGCACCGTGATCACGTTCCGCCGCCACGGAGGCGATGAGGTCGGTCAACGACGCGGGCACGTCCGCGTCCGCAGGAGTGGGGGCGGATCGACGGAGCAGGACCCGGCCCTTCTCGTCCACCAGGGCCGCGCGCATCTGCGTCCCCCCGACATCAGCGGCCAGCACCGGCCGTGTCACTCCGAGATCTCCATGCCCAGCAGTCTTCCCTCTCGCGCGTGACGCAGTACACCTTCGCCTTCACGCAGGCTGCAGTCACAGCATCTGGTGGAGTCGCGAGCGGGGGGGAAGACTGCTGAAGACTGCGCTGTCGAAAAAGGGGGTGATCGATGTTCCGCGACCGAGTGGAGGCCGGTCGCCAACTGGCACGGCTCGTCGTGGCTGCCGGCCTCGGAGATGATCGGACGGTCGTGCTCGGGCTGCCTCGGGGCGGGGTGCCCGTCGCGGTCCAGGTCAGCCTCACGTTGGGCGTCCCACTGGACGTCATCGTCGTGCGCAAGATCGGGCTCCCGTGCCAACCTGAGTTGGCCGTAGGGGCCATCGGCGAGGACGGCGTCCGGGTGGAGAACGAGGAGGTCGTCGTGTCGAACTCCGTCAGAGCGGCCGACCTGGCAGCGATGGCGGAGCGGGAAGGGGTGGAGCTGAACCGACAGGCTCGACGCTATCGGAACGATCGCCCGCGGCTCGACCTCGGGGGCTGCTGCGCCGTCATCGTGGACGACGGGATCGCCACCGGCTCGACCGCACGCGCCGCTTGCCAAGTGGCGCGTGCCCAGGGCGCGTCGCGGATCGTCTTCGCCGTGCCGGTCGCGCCGACTGCGGCGGTTGCCGCGCTCCAGGACGCCTGTGACGTCGTGCTCTGCGTGGCCAATCCGGATCCGTTCTTCGCGGTGGGCGAGTGGTACAGGGACTTCTCCCCGACGTCGGACGACGAAGTGAACGAACTGCTCAGGCGCGCTCAGTCGTAGGTGAAAGTCGCTGCGTTGGACGCGCCTCCGGCTGTCGTGATCACCACCTGCGCGGAAGGCGCGCTCGATGTTGGCACGGTGACCGTGCAGCTGCTCTGGACGGGGCAGCTGGTCGGCGCCACCTGACCGTTGAACGTCGCCACTATCTGACCATTGGAGCTCAAGAAGTTGGCGCCGGAAACGGTGACGCTCTGCCCCGCGGAGCCGCTGGCGGGACTCAACGAGGAGATCACCGGAGGGCCGGCGGGGGCGGCGGACACGGTTGTCGAGGTGGAAGTCGGCGGCGGTGACGTGGTGGGGGACGTGGCGGGGGAGCTACCGCTCCGGGGGTGGGTCTGCGGCGGGTGAGACGGCACCGTGGTGGCGCGGACCGACGGCGCAATCGTCGAGGACGACGGCGCCGAGCTGCCCGTCAACGAGACGATCAAGGCGGTGGCGGCCGCCACCAGCAGGGCGGCGACCACCACGACAGTGCTAACCAGCCAGCGATCCGAGCGCGGCCGCGCCGGCCCTTCCTCGGGTGCGCGCGCGGGAATCTCACGAGATGCAGGAGCAGGTCCCTGGGGCCGGGCCGGGGGTGGTGAGCTTGCCGGCGGGGGCAAGACACGCACGTCATCTCGGAGAGGCGTCATGCCCACCGGCGTCGTCGAGGATTGCGCGTTTGGTGACGGGAGTGGGCGCAGGGGAGGGGCCCCCGCCGACTCGCGGGCGCGACGAACGGCACTCTCCATGGCCCCCAGGGCACGCTGACCCGGGGTTCCCGGGCCCGGCTCGGCCGTACGTTCGTCTGACATCCGATCCTCTGACGCGTACCTTTCCCCGAAGCATCGCATCCATTCACGGCATACAATTCAGCGCGTTGATCAGGAGACAGTGATGCGATCGGACCTTCTTTCCAGGCCGCGCCCATTGCGGCCCCAGCAGCAGCCCAGAAGCGCCAAGCCCATCCCCGGAGGGGGTGCGGCGGTGGCGGTGGCCCCCCTCATCGCCCATTTCTTCGGAGGCCGGCCCCCGGTGCGTATTGAGTTCTGGGACGGGACCCGCCTCGGGCCCTCGGGCGGGGACGCCCTCCTGGTGCGCTCTCCGGACGCAGTCCAAAGGCTGCTCTGGTCGCCCGGCGAGCTCGGTCTGGCTCGCGCCTTCGTGATGGGGGACCTCGCCTTCGAGGGTGACATTTTCGGACTGCTGGCGGCACTCCACGCCGCGTCCCCAGAGCGCATCCATGTCGGCTCGCGGGTGCCGTGGCAGGCACTGCAGGCGGCGCGCCGTCTCGGGATCGCGGGAAGGCCGCTCCCCCCGCCGCCGGAGGAGGCGGCACCGCGGGGTCGGCTCCACTCGCGCGGCCGCGACGCGCAGGCGGTGCAACACCACTACGACGTCAGCAACGACTTCTACGCCATGGTCCTCGGGCCCGCCATGACGTATTCGTGCGCGCGGTTTGCGCCCGGGGCGGAGTCCCTCGAGGCCGCCCAGGAATCGAAGCACGACCTCGTCTGCCACAAGCTCGGATTGGCCGAAGGGCCGGGACAGCGCATTCTCGATGTGGGTTGCGGCTGGGGCAGTTTTGCGCTCCATGCGGCACGTCGCTACGGCGCTCGGGTCGTGGGGGTCACCCTCAGCCCCGCCCAGGCCCGATGGGCCCGCGACAGGGTCAGCGCGGCCGGATTGGAGAAGCAGATCGAAATCCGGCTGCAGGACTACCGGGACGTGCGGGATGGCGCGTTCGACGGCATCGCCTCAATCGGCATGTTCGAGCACGTGGGGTCATCGAAAAGCGCCGAGTACTTCGCGGGCATGCGCAGGCTGCTCGGGCCGGAGGGCCGGTTGCTGAACCATGCCATCTCGAGTGTGGGTGGCTCGCGCATCGGCCCGCGCTCGTTCATCGGCCGCTACGTGTTCCCGGACGGCGAGCTCATCGACGTCGGGCAGGTCGTCCTGTCCATGGAGGAGGCCGGCTTCGAAGTGCGCGACGTCGAGTCGCTCCGCGAGCACTACGCCAAGACCTTGCGGGCCTGGGTCGCCAACCTCCAACGGCACTGGGATGCGGCCGTGGCCGAGGTCGGGGTGCGGCGAGCCCGTGTGTGGCAGCTCTACATGGCGGCGTCGGCCAACGGCTTCGAAGACGGCGGGATCTCCATCCACCAGGTCCTGGGCGTCGTCCCCGGCCCGGAGGGCCGGAGCGGCATGCCGCCCACGCGGAACGCTTGGACCTGAGACCGGTTCCGGAGCGATCTGGCGGACGGCGGCAAACCGCGCGACCCTGATTCACATGTCACTGATCCGCCAGATCGTCGTCTGTGACGGTGACGAGACCGGACAGGAGCTCCTCGAGGCGGCGCTGCGGGTCCTGGACCCACGGGTGCTCGGGTTCGACGTGGACCTGCTCCGGTTCGACCTGTCGCTCGGCAATCGGCGGGCCACCGGCAACCAGGTCGTCCGCGACGCGGCCGCCGCCATGCGTGAAACGGGCCTGGGTCTCAAGGCGGCCACCATCACACCGGAGACGACGGGCGACGTGGGCAGTCCGAATCGCATCCTGCGGGAGGGTGTGAACGGCTCCGTCATCGTCCGGACGGGCCGGCGTATACCGGGGGTAGCGCCGCCGGCGTCGGTGGTTCATCCGATCGTGGTTGTCCGGATGGCCGTGGGCGATGCCTACGGCGCTGAGGAGCACCGAACGGGCGACGTCGGGAGCGCGGCCGAGCAGGCGTGGCGAACGGAACGGATCGATCGTTCGACATGCCGCTCCGTCGCCGAGTTCTCGTTCGTGACGGCCTCCGCCATGGATGCGAGTGTCTACGGCGGACCCAAATGGACGGTCTCCACGGTGTACGAGGGGATGCTGAAGGAGGAAATGGATGCCGCGGCGGCGCGCTATCCGCAGGTGCCCTACCGCCCGACGCTGATCGACGCCACCTATGCGGGGCTGATCACAGAGTCGAATGCCAGCACTCTGGTGGTCCCAGCCCTGAATCGTGACGGGGACTGCCTGTCGGACCTCGTGCTCGCCCTCTTCGGATCGATCGCCGGCGCCGAGTCGGTGTTGCTGGCATTGGACGACGACCTGCGCACCGTGGTCGCCATGGCGGAGGCGCCGCACGGGACGGCGCCGTCGCTCATGGGCAAGAACGTCGCCAATCCGATGGCGATGCTGTTGGCCTGCGCCGCCGTGCTCGACCATGCCGCACACGGCGATGCCGCAGTCGCCGAAGCCGCCGCGGCCATCCGTGTCGCCACGCTCGGCGCAGCGGCGGACGGGATTCGGACCTTCGACCTTGGTGGAGAAGCCTCGACGTCGGAGGTGGTCGACGAGGTCCTGCTCCGTCTGCAGGCACGTGCAGCCGGCTGATCACGAGGAATCTCCCGTCGTGGGTTTGCCGATCCCGAAGGGCGGGCATCAATGGGACGACAGCGCCCAACTTGCCCAGGGGGCCGGCGCACCGGCAGGACACCGGTCGAGGGGGGCTTTCGGGTTTCGTGCCTGAGGGAACTTCAACCAGGCTCGCCGCCGGTGCTTTGGTCTGCGCGGATGCGCATCGGCACGTACCAGTCTTCCCACAGCCTTTCCCCGCGTGGGTGGACCTCTCCTGCGAGACCCGCTGGATCAGAATCCGGGCAAAGAGGCGTCTCTCTTTTGCGGATCACGCCAAGCCGAGCGGAGCGAAGAGATCGCCGTCCTTGTCGATGCGCCGCAAGACGTCATCGGTCTCGAAGCGCAGGAGTCCAGGGTCCTCCTTCGTGGCGCAGCGGCGGACCTCGGCCGGGCTGACGGGAGTCGAGACCGTGGGCGTCGACATAGCGCGCACCGAGTAGACGGCCACCGTCGTCTTGGCCGAGTGGTTCTGGCTCCAGTCGATGAGGACCCGACCCTGGCGCAACGACTTGCGCATGTTGGAGACGACCAGGTCCCGGTGGTCGGATTCGAGCTTGCGGGCGATCTCGTGACTGCGGTCCCGCACGCTGTCCCAGGTCGTCTTCGGCCCGACAGCGGTGTAGAGCTGAAGGCCTTTCGATCCGCTCGTCTTGGCGAACGACTCGGTGCCCTGCCGGGCGAGCTCGTCCATCACGTATCCGGCCACTACACAGCACTCGACGATGGACGTTCCCTCGCCCGGATCGAGGTCGAAGACCATGAAGTCGGGTGGGGCCGGGAGCTTGCGACGTCGCCCGACGTGCCAGAGAGGCACGTGGAACTCAATCGTCCCGAGGTTGGCCGCCCAGGCCAAGGTCGGGACGTCGTTGACCAGCGCGTAGGGGACCACGTCCTTGCCGTCGTTGGCAGCGACGTCCACCGAGCGCACCCATGCCGGCGCGTGCGACGGGATGTGCTTCTCGAAGAAGAACTTGCTCTCTACTCCGTCGGGGAAGCGCTTCATGGTGAGCGGCCTCTCCCGGATGTGCGGGAGCATCACCGGGGCGACGCGTAGGTAGTAGTCGATGAGTTGACCCTTGGTGAACCCGCTGTGAGGAAAAAGAACTTTCTCGAGATTGGAGACTGAGAGCTCCCGGCCCTCGATGGTCGTACGCGTGGAGGCGGCCATCACTCCACCACGACGTCGTCGGGTACCTTGTCCGGGCGCAGCCCGCGCCAGGTGGGCTGGCGCAGCCTTCCCGCCTTCGTCCACTCGCTGAACTCGACTTCTCCCACCAGGCCCGGACGCACGAAGTGGGCTTTGCCCGCGTCGGCGGCCGGGAGCACAGAGGCGAACGGATTGTCGGCCGTCGCCAGGGACTCGAGGTCGTGGAGCAGGTCGCTGCGCACGCTGGCGGTGAAGCCGGTCCCGACCTTGCCGACGTAGCGCAGGCCGCTGTCGTCGGGGATCCCGAGGAGCAGGGCGCCGAGGCTGTTCTGGCGTTCGCCCTGCCCATCCGTCCAGGCACCGATGACCACCTCCTGGGTCCGGAAGGTCTTGACCTTCGTCCAGTCCGGACTGCGGCGACCAGGTCGATACGGCGAGGAGCGTCGCTTGGCGACCACACCTTCCAAGCCGTTCTCCGCCGTGGCGTTGAGGATGTCCTGACCGGAGACGTCACGGAACGAGTCCGTCGTCGTGAAGTTCTCGCCGGACAGGTGCAGCGATTCCAGTCGACCACGCCGCTCGTCGTAGACGGCGCTCACCAGCGAATGTCCGTCGATGTACAAGAGATCGAATGCCACGAAGGTCACCGGGTCCGAGAGCGACCTCCGCTTGGCTTCCCGCTGGTTGGATACGTGCATACGCTGCTGCAGCCGGGAGAAGCTCGGCTTGCCGTCCTCGCCGAGGGCGACGATCTCACCGTCGATGACGCAGGTGGTCGATCCGAGAAACTTCCCGATCTCGGCCAGTTCGGGGAACGACACCGTCACGTCGAGGTCGTTCCGGCTCTGGGCCCGCACGCGCCCTCCTTCGATGAAGAGGATTGCTCGGACGCCGTCCCATTTGATTTCGAACGCCCAGTTCTCGTCGTCGGTGGGGAGCGTCCCGGCAACGGCCAGCATGGGGTTGACCGAAGTGGGAAGCGGGTCAATCCGGGTGGACGAGCCGTGCCGGTGGATCATCCAGTCGCGATCCTTGGTCTGGAAGAGCACGAAGCTCCCCGTGCTCCTCTTCCCGTGAAGGGTGAACTTGACCTCGGAGTCCGTCCACTTCTCGACGTCGTAGTGGCCGGAGTCCCAGATGGTCATCCGACCACCCCCGTACTCTCCTTGGGGGATGTCGCCCTCGAACGTCGCGTACTCCAGAGGATGATCCTCGGTGTGCACGGCGAGGTGGTTCTTCTCCGGCGTCTCGGGGAGACCCTTGGGGAGCGCCCAGGAGGCGAGCACGCCATCCCGTTCCAGCCGGAGATCCCAGTGCAGGCTCCGCGCGTGGTGCTCCTGGATCACGAAGCGCTGACCGGACGGCGGTCCTGGTGCGCCCCGGCCCATCGGCTCAGGGGTTCTCGTGGGGTCGCGCTTGGTGCGGTAGGTGTCGAGCTCTCCCGCACTGCTGCCACCACTTCGACCCGTGGACTTCGGCGTCACCGATCACCACCGTACCCAGAGTCCGTGTTGACCGGTGCAACACGGGGTATGAAGAGCAGATGACGCTGATGGAGAGAGAGGCGGCTGACGCCGCAGGGGCTTCTGATGAACGTCGCTGAGCAGTTCGTCCGGAAGGCGGACGGGCTACAACAGAGTTTCCGCCCGCTGGCCTTCGTCGTCGGTGTCTGGAAGAAGTTCGGGGATGACCGGGGCGGCTCGCTCGCTGCCCTGCTGACGTTCTACGGGTTCTTGTCCCTCTTCCCACTCCTGCTGCTGCTCGTCACGATTCTCGGCTTCTTCGGCGCCTCGGACCATTCCTTCGTCGGCCGGGTCGAGAACTCTGCGTTTTCCCAGTTCCCCGTGGTGGGCACGAAGCTGAGCACCAACATTCACGGCCTGCACGGTCGCAGCGTTCTCGGTCTCGTGGTCGGGATCCTTGCCGTGCTGTGGGGCTCGCAAGGTGCGATTCAAACCGCGCAGTACGCGCAGGCGGAAGTCTGGAACATCCCTGGTGTGAACCGCCCGAGCTTCTGGCCTCGCCTCGGGAGGACGGCGGCCATGACCCTGGTGCTCGGCCTGTTCCTCCTCGTCAGCACCGTCGTGGCTGGTCTCGTGACGATCGGACACCACGGCGGTCTGGCCGTCTTCGGGGCAGTGGTGGCATCGCTCGCGGTGAACATCGGGCTCTTCGTCGTGGCGTTCCGATTGCTCACGCCGAAGCAGATCCCCTGGCACGACCTGATGCCGGGTGCCTTCATCGGCGCGGCGGGGTGGACCCTTCTGCAGTACCTGGGCGGCGTCCTGGTGGAGCACTCGCTGCGCAACACCAGCAAGGAGTACGGCACGTTCGCGCTCGTCCTCGGCCTGTTGGCTTTTCTGTATCTGGCCGCTCAGGTCACCCTGTACGCCTCGGAGCTCAACGTGGTGCGAGCGCGTCACCTCTGGCCGAGGGGGCTGGTGCAGCCTCCGCTCACGCCGGCTGACAAGGAGGTGCTTTCCTCCATAGCGCTCGAAGCACAGCGACGGCCGGAGCAATATGTGACAGCGGGCTTCCGAGCCGACCCGAACGCCGGAGAGCAGCAAGAGTCGTCTTGATACGGAACGGAAGCGTGTGATCCCGTAGTGTCCTTTCCGATGTCTCGGCGCAGTCCGGGGCGGGGGAGTGGGGGCAGATGGGGCTACACGTCGATCAAGTGGTCGAGACGGCGACCGCGCGGGCGGGTTCTGACGACTTCGGTGGAGACACCTGGCAGGAAGGCCTCGAGGTGCTGGTGGGTTCCCTGGCGGCTGAATCGTCACTCAACGAATTGGGCGAGAGCGTGATGATCGACCAGATCGTGGGCCTTCTCGTCAACCGGCTCCAAGTCGAGCAGTGGTACGGCCGACACCCCGAGATCGGGGAGCAGGAGATCGTTGCCCCTTTGTTCGGGCTCGGACTTCCCCGCACAGGCTCCACCGCGCTGAGCTTCCTGCTGGCGAGCGACCCCGCCAGGCGCTCGTTGCGCACGTGGGAAGCCGGGGCTCCGTGCCCTCCGCCAGAGACCGCGACCGAGTACACCGACCCCCGGATTGCTCAGACACAGGTGGGTATCGACATCACGAACGAGATGTTCCCGGGATTCGAGGGAATGTTGCCGACCTCGGCGACCGGACCGCAGGAGTGCATCCTCCTCATGGCGCTCGACTTCAGATCGCAGCTCTTCGAGGGCATGGCACGGATCCCCGCGTACAGCTCCTGGCTCCTGGGTTGCGACATGGAGCCGGCCTACCGCTATCACCGCCGCGTCCTGCAGTTGCTGCAGTGGCGCTGCCCGCCGGAGCGGTGGTGGCTCAAGACGCCGGCACACATGCACTCGATTGCCGCCCTGGACCGCGTCTATCCCGACGCGCGATTCGTCATGACCCACCGTGACGTGGCGAAGGTCCTGCCGTCGGTGTGCGCGGTGTTCGAGGCGCTTTCGAACGTGTTGACCGAGCACCCCGATCCGGCGGCGATCGGTGCCCATAATGCTGCGTTGTGGCGCTACTCGCTCGAGCGTCTGATGGAGTTTCGGGACAGCGGGAACGAAGCTCGATTCTTCGACGTCTCGTTCGCAGCGGTGCAGAAAGATCCGATGGCCGCGGTGGCGCAGCTCTACGCAGAGCTCGGCGACGACCTCAGCGCAGATGCCAGGCGACGCATGCAGGACTGGTGGGCCGCGAGCTCGAAGGAGCGCTCCGGGCCCCGCAGCTACCGGGCCGAGACGTTCGGGCTCGATCCGGGTTCGATACGAGAGCAATTCGCGTTCTACTACGAGCGCTTTGACGTGCCCATCGAGGAATAGATACGTCAGTGGCTCCGCTGGGCGTGTACCGATCGGCGGGCATAAGTTGACTAAAATGGTCAGGTTTGTAACCATTGGCGAAAGGTGCCAGCGGTCGGCGTTCGGGACCTGATCGAAGGAGACCATCGCAATGCCTGAGTGGGGTTTTGAGACTCGTCAAGTGCACGCCGGCGCAGTACCCGACCCGACGACCGGGGCGCGTGCAGTGCCGATCTATCAGACAACCAGCTACACGTTCCGTGACACCGCGCATGCAGCGGCGCTCTTCGGCCTGGAGGAGCTCGGCAACATCTACACCAGGATCATGAACCCGACTCAGGCGGTGTTCGAGGAACGGATCGCATCCTTGGAGGGGGGAGTCGCCGCGCTCGCCGTCGCGAGCGGTCAAGCGGCCGAGACCATCGCCCTGTTGAACCTGGCTGAGAACGGAGGGCACATCGTGTCCTCCGCATCGCTGTACGGAGGCACCTACAATCTCTTTCACTACACGCTGCCCAAGCTCGGCATCGAAGTGACTTTCGTTGACGACCCCGACGACCTCGAAGCGTGGCGTTCCGCCATACGGCCGAACACAAAGGCCTTTTTTGCCGAGACGCTGGGGAATCCCAAGGGCGACGTGCTCGACTTCGAAGGGGTGTCCTCGGTCGCGCACGACAACCACATCCCGCTGGTGGTCGACAGCACGGTCGCCACTCCCTACCTGGCGCAGCCGTTGCTGCACGGCGCCGATATCGTCGTCCACTCCGCAACCAAGTTCATCGGTGGCCACGGCACCTCCATCGGCGGTGTCATCGTCGACGGCGGCAAGTTCGACTATGAGGGCAGTGGGAGATTCCCGTCATTCACCGAGCCCGACCCCAGCTATCACGGCCTGGTCTTCGGTAACCTGCCCGAGGCGCTCTTCCCCGCCCGGTTCGTCCTCAAGGCTCGGCTGCAGTACCTGCGCGATACCGGTCCCTCCATCGCTCCGCTCAATTCGTTTCTCTTTCTTCAGGGTCTCGAGACTCTGAGCCTGCGCATGGAGAGGCACGTGCAGAACGCCACTGCCGTGGCCGAATGGCTCGAAGCGCGCGACGAGGTCTCATGGGTGGCGTACCCGGGGCTGGAGTCGAGTCCGTGGCATGCCCGTCAGCAGCGCTACCTTCCCAACGGTGGCGGTGCCATCATCGCCTTCGGAATCGAGGGGGGCTCCGAAGCGGGCCGCCGGTTTATTGAAGGCCTGGAGCTCTTCAGCCACCTGGCGAACGTCGGCGATGTTCGCAGCCTCGCCATCCATCCCGCGTCGACCACCCATTCGCAGCTCACCGAGGCGGAGCAGAGCACGACCGGTGTCTCGCCCGACCTGGTGCGCCTGTCGGTGGGGATCGAGTCGATTGAGGACATCCTCGCCGACCTGGACTCTGGGTTCCGCGCCGCAAAGGGAGCATGATCAGGGGGCCCTACCCCGGAGTGTGGCTCCCCGGAGACGATCCGGGGCGGCGTCAGTTTGCCGTCGTCCCAGGTGGCGACGACGGGGGATTATCTCTCGAGGCCGGCGGTCGGCTGCCGGAGGTGACGGTTGCCTACGAAGCGTGGGGCACCCTCGATGCGGCACGTTCCAACGGCATTCTGTTGCTGCATGCCCTGACCGAAGATTCTCACGCCACCGGCCCAGCGGGACCCGGCCACGGACTCGCCGGTTGGTGGGATGGCTTGATCGGTCCCGGAGCGCCGATCGACACCGACCGCTACTTCGTCGTCTGTCCCAATGTGCTGGGGAGCTGCCAGGGGACCACCGGCCCCGCCTCGGAAGCTCCCGACGGAGAGTTCTATGGGTCCCGATTCCCTATGATCACCATCAGGGACCAGGTGGCGGTCGAGGTGGCCTTCGCGAACTCCCTCGGCATTCACAGGTGGGCAGCCGTCGTGGGGGGCTCCATGGGGGGCATGCGTGTTCTCGAGTGGTGCATCGGCCAACCCGACCGTGTGGCCCGGGGGGTGGTCCTTTCGGTGGGAGCGGCGGCGAGTGCAGATCAAATCGCCCTCTCGGCGCTGCAGGTCCGGGCCATACGTGCCGATCCCGCATTCCATGGCGGCGACTACTACCGGACTGATGCTCGCCCGATCGACGGCCTCTCCATTGCGCGAGGGATCGGCCAGTACTCCTATCGGACCGAGGCGGAGTTCGAAGAGCGATTCGGGCGGGTACCCCAGGACGAAGAGGATCCGCTCAAGGGCGGCCGCTACTCCATTGAGTCGTACCTCCAGCACCACGGGGAGAAGCTGGCCCGGCGATTCGATCCGAACTCGTACATCCTTCTCAGCGAGGCCATGAACCACCATGACATAGGGCGTGGCCGTGGTGGCATTGCAGAGGCGCTGCGACGCGTGACCGCAGAGGTCACGCTGGCCGGCATCGCGTCAGACCGCCTCTACCCGCTGTGGCAGCAGGAAGAACTGGCCCGTCAGATGCCAAGCCGTTCGGAAGTGCACGTCATTGATTCTGTGTTCGGGCACGACGGCTTCCTGCTGGAGATTCAGCAAGTGGGTGAGGTGATGTCGGCTGCGCTGTCCTGACAGGGACACCAGAGGCGCGTCGGCTCAGCGGAACGCCTCCCATGCGGCGAATGCGGCGAGACCGATTAAGGCCACGGCGGTGACGATCCGCAGCGTTCGGATATTGATGAACCTCAGGAGGCTCTGACCACCGACCACGGCCACGCCGGCGACAGCCCACAGGGCGAGCACCGCCCCCACCGCCACCGAGAGCGGTGCGTGGTAGTGCGCCGCCAGGTTGGCCGTGAGTATCTGGGTCAGGTCACCCCACTCGGCCAGGAAGATCACGAGGAACGCCGTGGTCACCACCCGTCGCTTGCTGCCCACCTCACGCTCGACGATTTCCTCTTCGTGCTGCTCCTGGGCTGCTTCGCGGAGGGCCAGGGCCGCGCCCACCAGGAACATGGCGGCCACCACTGCGTCCACTGCCCGATGAGGCAAAATGCGAAAGATCGCAACACCGATGGTGACGGCGATCGCCACGTGGACCACAAAGGCGGCGGCGGCACCCAGCCAGACGGACAACGGTTTGCCCCGGGTCGACAGGACCAGGGAAGCGAACATGGTCTTGTCGGGCAGCTCCCCGAGAAAGATGATCGGGAAAACGGCGATGACGACGGCGAAGTTCACGGTGACCTTTCCTCGCCGGGCCAAAGGGGTCTCCTTCGTCCCGGCCACGACGACATGGCAGAAACGAAGGTCTCGCCCACCTGCACGCAGGTCCGATGACCGGGCCCCTCGCAGAGCCAGCATGTCGATCACCGATTGGGGGCTACTCCCCTTCGAGGGAAAACTCTATCCGCTGCGCCACGCCACGCCACGCAGGGAGCGATTCGGAGCGCCTACTGCGTGTCCTCCAGCGCCTCGACCATCTGCGCGTCCATCCTCCTGACCTCGGAGCGATGAGGGCGCATGAGACCCTCGAGGTCGCGTAGCTGCCAGTTGTCATCGACGTCATCGTCGGTGATGACGACCTCGAGGTGATCCTCGAGCTCCCGCATGTGGAGTCCCTGCAGGACCCCATGGAGCTGCTCGGCCCCTTTGCCCCCGCCCCGCGTGCCGTAGGTGACGCAGCTGACGGGCTTGCCCCCCCATTCTCGGTAGAGGAAGTCGAGGGCGTTCTTCAGGGGAGCAGGGTAGCCCCAGTTGTACTGGGGAAAGACGAAGACGAACCCGTCGAAAGAACTCACGAGTCGACTCCAGGCGCGGGTGT
>Ga0302178_10000757_pt1 | contig 28470 bp, 23 predicted proteins | sample I_Palsa_E1_3_FD_198790 | JGI IMG/M metagenome (GOLD analysis project Ga0302178, IMG submission 198790) | Peat permafrost microbial communities from Stordalen Mire near Abisko, Sweden - I_Palsa_E1_3 | ecosystem: Environmental > Terrestrial > Soil > Palsa > Peat permafrost | place: Sweden... | reverse complement strand
AGGCCGCCATCGTGCAGCTGCGGGTGCTGCTCGCGCACGCCGGTTCGGTCAATGATCTGCTCAACGTGCAGGACCAGATCAACAACGAGGAATCCACGCTGGAAGCGATGCAGGCGCAGCAGCGGGCACTCAGCCACGAGACCAGCTACGCGACGGTGACCCTCACCATCCTCGGCCCGAAGGCCAAGCCGGTTGTGCACCGTCCGAAGGCGCCGCCGTCCCTGGCTGGAGGCCTTGGCGCAGGCTGGCACGCGCTCCGGGTCACGCTGTCCTGGACCCTGGCCTTCCTCGGGGCCGTCGCGCCCTTCGTCGCCATCGCGGTCATCGCCGGTTACGCGATCTACCGGGCCAGGCGTTGGATGCTCCGCCGCAAGCCCGCATCGCGCCCGGCCGCACCGGAAAACTAGGGCCCGGCGCCGGGCCGGGACGTCGACGGACCGCCCTGGGCTTCGTCGCGCACTGGAAACCCTGAAGCTAGGTCTGCGGCCGGATCGACTCGGCGTGCACCAGGTCGGCGAGCCGGGCCAGGACGCCTGGATCGGTCTCCGGCAGCACGCCGTGCCCCAGGTTGAACACATGCCCCTCCGCGGCCCGCCCGCGCACGAGCACGTCCCGGGCCCGTTCCTCGACCACGTCCCACGGCGCGAGCAGGACGGCCGGGTCCAGGTTGCCCTGCAACGCCTTACCCGGTTCCACCCGCTGGACGGCCTGGTCCAGCGGGATGCGCCAGTCGACCCCGACCACGTCGGCGCCGGCCTGTCCCATCAGCCCGAGCAATTCGCCCGTTCCGACGCCGAAATGAATACGCGGTATTCCTGTGGATCCGAGCGCGCTGAAGATCCGGCTGGTGTGCGGCAGGATCGCGTGCCGGTAGTCATCTGGTCCAACCGCGCCGACCCACGAGTCGAAGAGCTGGATCGCCGAGGCGCCCGCCGCGACCTGGATCTGCAGGAACGAGATCGTGATGTCGACGAGCCGGCCGAGCAGCGCGTGCCAGAGCTCGGGATTGCCGTACATCAGGGCTTTGGTCTTGTCGTGATTCTTCGATGGCCCCCCTTCGACCAGGTAGGACGCGAGGGTGAACGGGCCGCCCGCAAAGCCGATCAGCGGGCGGTCATCCAGTTCGGCGACGAGCATTCGGACCGCTTCGGTCACGTAGGGCACGTCACTGGGTTCCAGCGGACGCAGTCGCTCTAGATCCGCCGAGGTCCGGACCGGGGTGGCCACCACCGGCCCGATGCCCGCCTTGATGTCGACATCGATGCCCACCGCGCGTAGCGGGACCACGATGTCGCTAAACAGGACCGCCGCGTCTACGTCGTAGCGGCGCAGCGGCTGCAGGGTGATCTCGGTGATCAGGTCGGGCCGCGTGCACGAATCGAGCATCGAGACGCCCTCGCGCACCTTGCGGTACTCAGGCAGCGAGCGGCCGGCCTGGCGCATGTACCAGACCGGCGTAAAGGGAACCGGCTCCCTCCGGCAGGCCTGGATGAAGGGGGATTTTCCCGAGCGCACGGTCACGTCTGGGATCGTCTCACATGGCTGCACGTCGGGGATCGTTTGGCTGCACAACGGCGATCGTTTCATGCCAGAGCGTGGTCACCGTCTGGAGACACGCCGCCTGAGATCCCACGAATTGGCCGGCCAGCATGTCACTATCGGCGGCAACCTCTATTAATCCGCTGCACGTTCGTGTTGCACCGCACCGAGGAGGTCGCCGGGATGAGCCAGCTGACCAGGTACTGCACCGAATGTGGCGAGGAGCGGCCGTTCGAGCAATTGCATGCGGAGCCGGCCAGCTGTCCGGATGTCGCCGACGGCGACTGCCCGGAGTGGGGTTGTTGTCTGTGCGGCGAAGCCCTGTTCATCGGCCTTCCGGTGCGCGAGCATGTCAGCAGCGGCACCGCTTCCAGAGCCGCGTAACCGGACTAACCGATTCACGCTGGTTCTAGGCTGAAGCTGAACCGGTCGAACTCGGATGAAACATGGTGTTTGCGCATGAAACTACGTGACGCCGCGTGAGAAGCGGATGAGCGACACGTACGCTCGGGTCATGAAGCCTGCTGACGAGCCGGGCAAGCGGCGCGCGACCCGAGAGGGAGCGGGACGGCGGTCAGGAGCGGCAGCCAGCCTGGCGGCGGCACCCGCGCCGGCCGAACGCGCGCCGACGGGAAGTAAGCAGACAGTTAGTAAGCCGACGGGAAGTAAGGAGCCGCCCGCGGCCAGCGCCGAAAGCCCTGCGGAGGCGACGTTCGCCGTGGCCGCGGCCACGTTCATGGCGGGCCGTGACGCCAAGACCGGGCATGGGTTCTCCTTCGAAGACCTACCCGCGCCCAAGCGCCTGGCCCCGTACGCATCAGCCATCGCCGCGACCGTCGAGCGGGACGGCGCGGACGTGGCCTGGGGACGGCTGGTGCTGCTCTACGATCCGGACGGCCAAGAAGGCTGGGATGGCGTGTTCCGGCTGGTGGCCTACATCCGGGCCGACGTAGAAGCGGAAATGGCGGCCGACCCGCTGCTCGGCGAGGTCGGCTGGAGCTGGCTCTCCGAAGCGCTGGACGCGCACGTGCCCGGGTACGCGGTGCCAAGCGGCACGGTGACCCGGGTGATCACGGAAGGCTTCGGAGCCAAGCGGGACGAGCTGCCACTGACCGGGTTCGAGCTGCGCGCGTCCTGGTCGCCGCCCGGGCCCGGGAACAGTCCTGACGACAACGACCTGGGCACCCTCGACCTGTCGGCGCACTTCTCGGCCTGGTGCGACTGCCTGGCCGCCGCGGCCGGCCTGGAACCACCCGGCACGCGGGCGCTGCGACCGCCGGGGCGAAGGTGAGCACGGACAGTGAGGTCAGCGGGCCTGGCGCGGCTGTCCCGTTGCTCGAACCTCGCGATGGTCTGCCCCCGGTCGTGGAGACCGACACCGCCCTGGCCGAGGCCACCGGCAGGCTAGCGGAGGGCCACGGACCCGTCGCGGTCGATGCCGAACGGGCCTCGGGATACCGCTACGGGCAGCGCGCCTACCTGGTCCAGCTCCGGCGTGCCGGGTCGGGCACGATGCTCATCGACCCCATCGCCTGCCCCGATCTGTCCGGGGTGGACGCGGCCCTGCAGGACGCGGAAGCTATTTTGCACGCGGCGTCGCAGGACCTGCCCTGCCTGGCCGAGGTCGGCTTCCGGCCGCGGCAGCTGTTCGACACCGAGCTGGCCGGGCGGCTGCTCGGCTACCCGCGGGTGGCCCTCGGCACCCTGGTCGAGGAGGTGCTGGGCTTCCACCTGGAGAAAGGCCACTCGGCGGCGGACTGGTCGGTCCGCCCGCTGCGGGAGGAACTGCTGCGTTACGCGGCCCTAGACGTCGAGGTGCTGATCGAATTGCGCGACGCGCTCGCGGCCGAACTCGCCGACCAGGGCAAGACCGAATGGGCCCGTCAGGAGTTCGCGGCAGAGCTCGCCGCCAAGCCCGCCGCGGCCCGGCCAGACCCATGGCGCCGCACCTCGGGCATCCACCGGGTCCAGTCCCGCCGCGCGCTGGCCGCGGTGCGCGAGCTCTGGACCGTCAGGGACCAGATCGCCCAGGCCGCCGACCTGTCGCCGCGGCGCGTCCTGCCCGATAACGCGATCATCGAGGCGGCCAGGTCGCTTCCGACCAACTATCCGCAGTTGTCGCGGATCAGCGGCTTCGCCGGCCGCCAGGCCCGGCGGCACGAGAAGGAGTGGATGGCGGCTGTCACCAAGGCGCGGACCAGCGCCGACGGCGACTTGCCCGACGCCGTCGGCGGAGCGATACCCAGCGGGCCGCCACCCGCGCATCGCTGGGCCGAGCGTGATCCAGTGGCCGCGGCCCGGCTGGCCGCAGCCCGCGCCACAGTGACGGCCATCGCCGAAGCCAATAGGCTGCCAGTGGAGAACCTGCTCGCCCCGGACGCCTTGCGCAGGCTCAGCTGGGATCCCCCGCAGTCAGCCGACGCCGGAACGGTTAGCCTGGCCCTCTCCGCGTACGGAGCAAGGCCCTGGCAGGTCGAGCTCACCGCGGGGCCCCTCGCCGAGGCGCTGAACTCCGGGGAGGCGGAGGCACAGAAACCAGGAGACGGCTGAGCATGGGACTACTCGCCAGCGCGAACCCCTTGGGGGGGTCAGGGTCCGCGCCGCTGCCCGGCTTCCTCAACTCCCTGCAAGGTCCCCTCGACCATTACGGGTACTTGGCCATCGCCCTGCTGCTGTTGCTAGAGAACATCGGCATCCCGGTCATCCCGGGCGAGTTCGCGCTGATTGGCGGGGCCATCTTCGCCGGTACCGGCCGGGGCGGGCTGAACATCGTCCTGGTCGGGATCGTCGCGGTCGCCGCCGCGGTCATCGGGGCCGAGATCGGCTACCTGATCGGCCGGTACGCGGGCCGGGAGCTAGTCCTGCGCTATGGCAAGTACGTCCTGCTCAAGCCGAAGCACCTGGACCGGGCTGAGGCGGTCGTCTCCCGCTACGGCGGCATCGTGGTAGTCGTCGCCCGGTTCATCGTCGGCCTGCGCGAGGCCAACGGGCTCATCGCGGGCATCACCCAGATGCGCGCGCGCACCTTCGCCTTCTTCAACGTGTTCGGGGCGTGCGTCTGGGTCGGCACCTGGGTGAGCATCGGGTACTTCGCCGGCGACCATATCGACTCGATCTACAGCAACGTCAACCGCTACTCGCTCTACGTGCTGGTCGTCCTTGTGGTACTGCTCATGGCGTACATCACCCGGCGGCTGGTGCGCCGGCACCGGGCTGGCCGGCCGGCCGCAGGCTCGCCGGATCCCCAGACCAAAGAGGCTGGGGAGACCTCCGAGGCCGGGAATGCCCCAGGGACTCAAGGGGCTCCAGTGGGCGGAGAGACCTCAGTGGTTGAAGGGATCCAGAATGCTGACGGGGTCACTGATGCTGACGGGGTCACTGATGCTGACGGGGTCACTGATGCTGGTGAGATCGCTACGGCCGGGGAAACCGAGCCTAAGAGCTCGTAGCGTTCCAGGGCGACGAGCGTGCCCGCGGCGACGTGCAGCACAAGGAAGCCGCCCTTGGCCAGCGACGGGTCGAAATCGGCGGTCGGCGGCGCGTCGAGCACCGAGCATGCGGCGGCCAGGGCCAGCGGCAGGTTCTCCCGGTGCAGGCAGGCGACCACGGGCTGACCGTCGGCCACGAGGTCGCGGAACAGGTGCCGGAGAGCGTGAACCCGGTCCGTTCGGTCCAAAAATGACTCGGTAGCCCGGTCGGGCACGGCCAGAACGGCCTCAGCCTCCACGGATCCCCCGAACCCCGCGGCGTATGGGCGCACGCTCTCGGTGCACCGCAGCGCGGGCGAACTGATCACCCGGGCGCAGGGAGCGAAGCAGGCCAGCAGGTCACCCAGCAGCAGCGCGTCCAGCGCGCCCTCGGCGTCCAGGGGGCGCAGCAGGTCCTCGCCCGCCCAGTCGCGCTTATGGCCCGCCGAGGCGTGCCGGGCCAGAATCAGCGGCACCGTGCGGTGCGGCTGCAGGCTGGCGATCACGTCGGCGTCATGGGGATAGCTGAGCCGGTCCAGCGCCTGGCGCAGCGGCAGCCAGGACACCGCGTCGATCTCGTGACTGGCCGCGGCCTCATCCTCAGCGCTGAGCGCGGCCCAGTAGTCGACCTGCTTGGGCCGGCCGTGGGCGAGGTATTCCGCGGTCCGCAGCCGGGGACCGAGCACGGCGCGCACGCTGGTCTCCTCGAGCACCTCGCGGACCGCGGTGAGAAGCACGTGCTCGCCGGGTTCTCGTTTGCCCTTAGGCAGCGACCAGTCGTCGTACTTGGGCCGGTGCACCAGGAGCACCTCGAGCCCATGGGCAGCCTGGCGCCACAGCACGGCACCCGCCGAGAGGATAGCCTCGCTCACCGGCGGGGACTCATCAGCCGTGCTCCCCGGCCACGCTCGCCAGGCGGCCAGTAGTAAGGCTGACTCATCGGCCGAACGACCCCGGCGTTCCCGGACCAGGGTCTCCTGGATGTCCCGCAGCGGATGGCCGGACTCGTCCCGGCTGTGCCGGGTCCAGTAGCCGTCCTGGTTGAGCCACCAGGACGAGGTGCCGTCGTCCATGCCGAGGTCGAGCAGGCCGCGCAGCCGCCGTTGATGGGCGGGGTCGGTGACCTGTACCAGCAGTTCCACCCGGCGGTCCAGGTTCCGGTGCATCATGTCGGCGCTGCCGAGCCAGATCTGGCTGTCCTCGTCCTCCCCCACGCCGAACGCGTAGATCCGGGAGTGCTCGAGGAACCGGCCGAGCACGCTGCGGACCGTGATGTTCTCGGACAGCCCTGCGATGCCCGGCCGCAGCGTACAGATGCCGCGGATCCACAGGTCGACGCGGACTCCGGCCTGGGAGGCCCGGTAGAGTGCGTCGATCACCACCTCGTCGACGAGCGCGTTGGACTTGAAGACGATTCGGGCGGGTAGGCCGGCCCGGCTGCGTTCAGCCTGCCGGTCGATCCGGCTCACGATGCCGTTGCGCAGTTGCTCCGGCGCGACGAGCAGCCTGCGGTACGAACGGGTGCGGGTGTACCCGGTGAGGTGGTTGAACAGGGCGGTGACGTCCTCGCCGACGGCCGGGTCAGCGGTGAGCAGGCCGAAGTCCTCGTACAGCCGGGCCGTGGTCGGATGGTAGTTACCGGTGCCGAGGTGGCAGTACCGCCGGAGCGTCCCGTCGGCTTCCTGCCGCACGATCAGCGCCATCTTGCAGTGCGTCTTCAGGCCGACGAAGCCGTAGACGACGTGGCAGCCGGCCTGCTCGAGCTTGCGCGCCCAGGCGATGTTGGCCCGTTCGTCGAACCGGGCCTTGATCTCCACCACCACGACGACCTGCTTGCCGGCCTCGGCCGCGTCGATGAGCGCGTCCACGATCGGCGACTGCCCGCTGGTCCGGTACAGCGTCTGCTTGATCGCAAGCACGCCCGGGTCCTCGGCGGCCTCCTCGATCAGCCGCTCGACCGACGCGGCGAACGAGTCGTAGGGGTGCTGGACGAGGATGTCACGTTCGGCGATGGCGGTGAAGATGCTGGTGTCCTGCGGGACCTCCCGGGTGGACGGGACGAACGCGGGGTAGCGCAGCTCGCCGATGTTCAGGTCGGCGAGGGCGGACAGCCCGCTGAGGTCGAGTGGACTCGGCACCCGGTACACCGCGCGCGAGTCGATGTCGAGCTCGGTGATCAGCCGCTCGAGCACGTCGCCCGACACCGTGTCCTCGACCTCCAGCCGCACCGCGGGCTCGAACCTGCGCCGGACCAGTTCCCGTTCCATGGCCTGGAGCAGGTTCTCGGTGAGGTCCTCATCCACTTCGAGGTCCCGGATCCGGGTCACGCGGAACACGTGCTGCTCGAGCACCTCGGCCCCGCCGAACAGGTCGGTCATATGCGCGGCGATGACGTCCTCGATCGGCACGAACCGGTTCGGCCCCACGGCGAGGAACCTGGGCAGCAGCGGCGGCACCTTGACCCGGGCGAACACCGTGCTGTCCGTCCTGGGGTCGGCGATCATGACGGCCAGGTTGAGCGACAGGCCGGAGATGAACGGAAACGGGTGGGCCGGGTCCACCACCAGCGGGGTGAGCACCGGGTAGATGCGCTGGCGGAACAGCTCGCTGAGGTCGTCCCGCTCGCTGGCGGACAGTTCCTTCCAGCGCAGGATCTCGATCCCGTGCTCGGCGAGTTCGGCGTTGACCCGCTCGCTGAACACCCGGGCGTGCCTGACGGTCAGCTCTCCCGCCAGCTCCAGGGTGTTCTCAAGCACCTGGCGGGGCAGCCGGACCCCGGGGCCCTCGACCGGGAAGCCGGCCACCATGCGGCGCACCAGCCCAGCCACCCGGACCATGAAGAACTCGTCCAGGTTGTTCGCGAAGATGGCCAGGAATCGTACCCGTTCAAGCAGCGGGACCGATTCGTCTTCGGCCAGTTCGAGGACGCGTTCGTTGAACCTGAGCCAGCTCTCCTCGCGGTCCAGGAAGCGTTCTTCGGGCAACCCGTCCTCCCCCTCGCCGCCCCGGGCGACGACACCGGCCTCGGCTAGCCGCGCCGCCTCGCGCGGTCGCGGGTCCAAGCCATCGTATGATCCTGCGGCCGGGGAGATGCTGATCTGGCTCATGCCCATGACACCCATTGTCCCCGCCCCGCGATGAACAGGAACGTTCGAGACCCCTGATTAGGGCGCACGGAGCCCGGGGACGCCGGGGCGCGGCTGAATCGCCTGCACGCTGAGGAATTCCGGGCCCTTCTTGGAGCAGGCAGGCAGGTGAATAGGCACGAACGCGGGCCGGACCTGGTCGGGCAGCTTCACCCGGAGTTCGAGCACGGTCACCTGTGCGCACGCGGTCGGCCGGAACGTACCGGTGCTGGTGACGCGAAGCACGGAGTGCGCCGTCTGGCCGGGCGCGAGCGTCACCGGCCGCGGGCGGACCGAGGTGTCGCGGGCCGCCGTGCTACCGATCTGGGTCCCGCCGACCTGGTCGCCGGCGTAGGCGGACACGACGGGGTAGCCGTACAGGCTGCATACGCGGGCGGAGACGTTGGTGAACTCCAGGGTGTAGTAGGTGCCGCCGGGTTCGAGGCGGTCTCCGGTGCCCGTGACGGATGTCGATCCCGCGGTCTGCGCGAGGCCGAGCCACGCCTCGAGCCCCGACGGGGCGCACGGGCTCTGAATCAGGTTCGAGGACAGGGCGGCGTGATCAGGGCGGACCGGGGCGCGGCTTAGCGTGACGGCGAGCGCGGCAGTCCCTGCGAAGGCCACCACCGCGATCACGCGCAACCCGATATGGCCGTACTTCGTCACCGCGGACCCCATCTGGCGATGCTTGGACGATCCCCCGCGCGAGATCGCGCTAACCCTGTAACTACTGTTTTAGTTCGCTTCAACCCGATTTCCTAGACCCATCCGATCAGGTAATTTCGAGACGGCCGGTCCGCAGGTATCGTGACCAGGTGGGCGTCCCGGCGGATGAGTCAGTTGCGCGTGAGCCCGTGCCGCTGCGGCGGAACCGGGACTTCCAGCTGCTCTGGGGCGGCCAGGCGGTCTCGCTGCTCGGCTCGCAGATCTCGAAGATCGCCTATCCGCTGCTGGTCCTGGCCATGACCGGCTCGCCGGCCAAGGCGGGGATCGCCGGGTTCGCGGCCATGCTCGGCTATCTGCTGTTTCCGCTGCCGGCGGGCGGTCTGGCCGACCGGTACAACCGCAAGCGGATCATGATCAGCTGCGACGCGATCCGGCTCGCCGCGGTGGGCAGCATCGCCGTGGCCGGCTGGGCCGCGCACATCACCTACGTCCAGATCCTGGTGGCGGGGTTCGTCGAGGGTACGGCGACCGTGTTCTTCGGCGTCGCCCAGCGCGCGGCGCTGCCGATGCTCGTGGCCCCGTCCCAGCGGTCGGCGGCCGTCGGGCAGAACGAGGCGCGACAGAACGCGGCGCAACTGGCTGGCCCGGCGCTGGGCGGCACGCTGTTCGGGCTGTCCCGGGCCGCGCCGTTCGGCGCGGACGCCCTGTCCTACCTGGCCTCCCTGGTCACGCTGCCGTTCATCAAGGCGCCCATGCAGGCTGGGGCCTCTGCTGTGTCTGCTGTGTCCGCTGTGTCCGCTGTGTCCGCTCCCCCGGCCTCCCGCAGGCTGCGGGCCGAGCTCGCCGAGGGGCTGGCCTTTACCTGGCGGCAGCCGTTCCTGCGCTACAGCTCGTTCTTCGCCGCCTCGGTGAACATCTTGCTGCAGGTCCTGACCCTGGGCCTGATCGTGCTGGCCCGGCACGACGGGGCCTCGTCCGCGCAGATCGGCCTCATCGTGGGGTGCATGGGCGCCGGAGGCCTGGCCGGCGCGTTCGCGGCACCCTGGATCCAGCGCACGGTCCCGGCCGGGATCACGATCACGGGATGCATGTGGACCTGGGCTGTTCTGCTGACGCTGATCGTACTGGTCCGCGTGCCGCTGTGGCTGTGCCCGATCGTGGCCGTCTTCGGCTTCGTCGGCCCGTCCTGGAACGTGTCGGTCCAGACGTACCGGATGCAGATCACGCCGAACGAGTTGCTCGGCCGGACCAGCAGCGTCGCCCTGCAGATCGCCTGGGGGGTCCTCCCGCTCGGGTCGCTGCTGGCTGGCTTCCTGCTGCAGGCTGTGTCGCCGGCCGCCGTGATGGTCCTGGTCGCCGCCGGAATGGCGGTCACGGCCGTCGCCGCCACCGTACTCGCTCCGGTGCGCGACGCCGGCCGGCGGACCCCGGGTGCTTCGGGGCCCGCCGCTGGCGCCGCTGCTCAGCCCGCTAGCTGAACATCATTCGCCGTGGAGCCCAGGTCGGTGGCGAAGGCGGCCAGGTCGAGCAGGTGGAGCAGCGCGTCGCACCACCGGTCCCCCGGCGGCCGGTCGTCGAAATGCCCCAGGCATTCGTTGGCCGCGTCAAGGATCGCCCGCAGCACCGCGCCGTCGTTGCTGCGCGGATCCGGAGCGTACTGGCCGTCGAGTACCGGCGGCACCGGCAGCAGCGCGTCGCCCGAGGCTGACTCGCCTTCCAGGATCGCCGCCGCCTTCTGGGCCACGGCTAGGCCGAGCGTCCCGGCCAGCAGCAACCTCTGCATCATCAGGACGCCATTGTGGTTTGTCATGTCCGCTTGCCTCTCCATCGTCCACGGTGGCCGTCCCGCCTTCGGCTCCATGATGCGGACACCCAGTGACATTCTTGAATAGACGCCTGACCTGTCCCCCGCGTAACTTCTGTACCAGCTGTACGTTTCCAGCCCAGCCCGGCCGTGAGCGCTGGCGGGCCGCCAATGATCGTGGACAGCTACTGCTGTCATGTGAGCATTCCGGAACAAGGTGATTTTGCGGCGTGTCCGAGGTCAGCGATGTGCTAGATGGCCCGCTACCCTCCACGGGCCTGCCATTGAGTGGTATCTGTCTGATCTCTTATGCGGCTTCCTCCCGTGTGCCCACGGCCTGGCTACCTGGTTGATGGTCCGTTCTACCTGTTCTTCCTGGTACAGCGGTCCATCAACCATGCTCGGCCAGGCAGCTCCAAGGTGGCCAACGGGATTATTCTGGATAAAACGGACTCGTGCCGCGACGCGCCGGAAACTCAGGTTGTTTCGGGATGTCTACATACCACCAGTAACTGTCCACGATCCTGCTCGCCGCTCGGGAGGCGAGGAGCCACCATGGGCGGGGTGCGGGGGTTGGGGGTTGGGGGTTGGGCGGTGATGGTTAGGCGTGGTCGGGGCGGCAGGCGGACCAGATGGCGTCGCGGTTGTGCAGCTTGACCCGCTCGCCGCGGCCGAGGTCCTGGGCCAGCTGGACTTCGGCGGTCTCGATGCGCAGCCATTCGTCATAGGAGACGGGCGTGATCCCGCGCCCGGCGAGAACCGCCGACAGCGGGCCGTCATCGCGGTCCGCGGCCGTGGCGGCCGCCTCCGGATAGCGGAGCAAGCCGGCCCTTGGCAGTTGGGTGTCGCCCACCGCCGGGCCGCCGGCTAGGTCCTCGAGCAGGGACCGGACGGTCTCGGCGGCGTCGGACTTGTTGGTGCCGATCACGCCGGTCGGGCCGCGCTTGAGCCAGCCGGCCACGTACTCCCCGGGCAGCGGGGAACCGTCGGGGCCAAGGACGCGGCCGAGTTCGTTCGGCACGACGGAGGCCCGGTCGTCGAACGGCACGCCCGGCAGCGGGACGCTCTGGTATCCGACCGAGCGCAGCACCATCTGTGCGTCGAGCGTCTCGAGCTGCCCGGTGCCGCCGAACTTCCCACTGGCGTCGATCGCGGTGCGCTCGAGCGTGATACCACCGACTCGTTCGGTCCCGAGGATCTCCACCGGCCGCAGCCAGAACCGCACGATCAGCCGCCGCGAGTGCCCGGAGGGAGCCGGTCCGGTGGCCCCGCCTTCGGCCCACTTGGAGATGGCGACCAGGTTGCCGCGGACGCGCCGGTCGGCCTCGGCCAGCGCGACACTCTCGCCGGAGGAATCGAACCCGTTCAAATCGGCCTCGTCGGCGTGCACGACAAGCTCAACACCGGGCAGTTCGCCTAGCTCACGCAGCTCCTTGGTGGTGAACTTGGCGTACGCGGGCCCGCGCCGGCCGATCATGTGGACCTCGCGCACCTTGCTGGCGTACAAGACGTCCAAGACCGGCTGCGGCACGTCGGTGGCGTGCAGCTCGGCCGGGTCCCGGGCCAGGATCCGGGCCACGTCGACGGCGACGTTACCGACACCGATCACCGCGACCGACTCCGCGTCCAGGGTGAACGCACTGGAATCCACGTCCGGATGACCGCAGTACCAGTTCACGAAGTCGGTGGCCGCGTAGCTTCCGGGCAGGTCCTCGCCGGGGATGCCGAGCCGCCGGTCGCGCATGGCCCCGGTGGCGTAGATCACCGCGTCGTACCCGGAGAGCAGCTCGTCGCGGGTGACGTCCTCACCCAGATGCACCCCGCCCAGGAACCGGACGTCCGGGCTCTCCAGGACCTTGCGCAGGTACTGGGCGATCGACTTTATCGACTTATGGTCGGGCGCCACCCCATAGCGGACCAAACCGTAGGGGGTGGGCAGCCGGTCGATGACGTCGACCCGCACGGGCGCCGGCGGGGACAGCGCGGCGGCCTGCTTGACCAGCGCCTCAGCGGCATACAGACCGGCCGGACCAGAGCCGATTACGGCGACGTTGAGCATAAAGCTCTACGCTACCAATACGGTTGCCCTTCAGTGTGGGTGGAAGTCAATCGACGGGCCGCGGTTCCGGCGTTCCCTCCGGCGCCTCGGCGGACGACCGGCGGGCCACCGCCTCGGTGATGTGCAGGGCCAGCTGCTGGGAGGTCAGGCCGACCTCCTCGAGCACTTGCTCGCGCTTTCCGTGGGAGAGGAACTCCTGCGGCAGCCCGAACGTCTTGACCGGCACGTCCACGTCATGGTCGCGGAGCAGCCTGGACACCGCGTCGCCGAACCCGCCGACCCGCCCGTTGTCCTCGACGGCGACGACCAGCCGGTGCTGGCGCGCGGCACCCACCAGCGCCTCGTCAATCGGTTTGGTCCAGCGCGGGTCCACCACGGTGACGCCGATCCCGTGACCGGCGAGCCGGTCCGCGACCTCTATGCCCATCAGGGCCATCGGGCCCGCGCCGGCCAGCAGGACGTCCGGACCGAGCCCTGCTCCCGGCGCCCGCAGCACGTCCATGCCGCCGAGCTTGGCGACAGCTTCGACTTCCCCGCCCACCTTGCCCTTGGGGAACCTGACCACGGTCGGCCCGTCGGACACCTCGACCGCTTCGTTCAGCAGCTCGGCCACGCGCTTGCCGTCCCGCGGCGCCGCGATCTTCATACCCGGGACGAGCTGCATGATCGACCCGTCCCACATGCCGTGATGGCTGGCGCCGTCGGGTCCGGTCACGCCGGCCCGGTCCAGCACGATGGTCACCGGGAGCCGGTGCAGGGCCACGTCCATCAGGGTTTGGTCGAAGGCGCGGTTAATGAACGTCGAATAGATGGCCACGACCGGGTGCAGGCCGCCCATGGCCAGGCCCGCGGCGCTGGTTATCGCGTGCTGCTCGGCGATCCCCACGTCGTAGGTCCGGCTCGGGTAGGCCGTGGCGAACTGGGTCAGGCCGGTCGGGTTCAGCATGGCCGCGGTGATCGCGACCACGTCGGGCCGCCGCGCGCCGATCGCCACCATCTCATCGCCGAATACCCGGCTCCAGCTGCCGGGCAGCGCACCCGCGGCGGGTACCTGGTGCAGCCGGTCGTCCGTGTTCTGCTCGGCCTCCGGGTAGCCCAGGCCCTTCCTGGTGATCACGTGCAGGAGCACGGGGCCGCCGTAGTCGCGGGCCCGGCGCAGCGCGTTCTCCACCATCCGCTCGTCGTGCCCGTCGATGGGGCCGACGTACTTGATGCCCAGGTCCTCGAACATCACCTGCGGCTGCAGGACGTCCTTGATGCCCTTCTTGATGCCGTGCAGCGTGCCGTACAGCGGCCCGCCCAGCGGTGCCCGGGACAGGGTGGTCTTGATGTAGTCGAGCACGTTCTCGTACCGCTGGCTGACCCGGATCGCGGCCAGGTGCTCGGCCAGGCCGCCGATCGTTGGCTGGTAGGACCAGCCGTTGTCGTTGACGATCATGACCAGCCGCGAGTCCTTGGCCGCGGCGATGTTGTTCAGCGCCTCCCAGGCCATGCCGCCGGTCAGCGCGCCGTCACCGATGATGGCGACCACCGTCCGGTCCGGCTCGCCCCGCAGCTTGTAGGCCTTGGCCAGGCCGTCGGCGTAGGACAGGCTGGTGGAGGCGTGCGAGTTCTCGACCACGTCGTGCACGGACTCCGCCTGGCATGGGTAGCCGGTCAGGCCGCCATATTGCTTCAGCGTGCCGAACTGAGCGACCCGGCCGGTGAGCAGTTTGTGCACGTACGACTGGTGGCCGGTATCGAAGATGATCCGGTCCTTGGGCGAGTCGAAGACGCGATGGATGGCGATGGTGAGCTCGACCACGCCCAGGTTCGGCCCGAGATGGCCGCCTGTCTTTGTGGTGGTCTCGATGAGAAGATCGCGGATCTCCCCGGCCAGCCTGGTGAGCTGATCCTGGCTCAGCTGTTTCAGGTCCTCAGGGCCGTTTATGCACTCCAGCAGGGTCACGTCGATTGCTCCTCGTCTGCTGTGCGGGCCTGGCGGTCAACGAATGAGCCGAGTCTACGGCCGCGGTGTTCAGATAGCTCGCGACGCGGGCCCGGTCTCCGACACGCGCGTCGGGCTCGGTTGGTTCCCCCGCAGCGTGAGGACGAGCGGCCGGGCGGCGAAGATGCCGACCACGAGCCCGCAGCCGCACAGCACGAGCAGCAGCGTCAGCGGGATATTCCAGCTGCCGGTGGCCGTGTGCAGGAGGCCGAGCTCCAGCGGCCCGGCGCTGGCCACCAGGTACCCGGCGGACTGGGCAAAGGCAGACAGCGAGGCCGCCGCGCCCGGATCCGGGGCCCGCGCCATCATGAAGAAGATGGCCAGCGCGAGGCAGGCCCCCTGACCGAGGCCGAGGACCAGGACCCAGAGCCAGGCCCCGCCCACCGGGGCCCAGAGCGATCCGGCCAGGCCAACGCCCATCGCGGTCATGCTTGGCACCACCAGGGCGCGCTGGTCGGGCGCGCGGTGCGCCAGCATGGGCACGACTAGCGCGGCGGCCAGGTTACCGACACCCATCAGGGCCAGCAGGTTACCGGCCGTGACCGCGGACGTGCCCCGGTCCTGGAAGATGGTCGGCAGCCAGGACAGGGCCGCGTAGTAGATCAGGCTCTGGAGTCCCATGAACGCCATGACCTGCCAGGCGAGCGCGTGCTTATACACCTTGACCCGGGCCGGCGCGGGCGTCGGCCCGGAGATGGGCACCGCGCGTCCTGCACCGGCCGCGCGGTACCTGAGCTGGGGTAGCCACAACAGCGTGGCCAGCGCGGCCGGCGCCGCCCACAGCCCGAGCGCGAGCCGCACCGAACCGCTCGACGCATGGTAGAGCGGCACGCTGAGCACCGAGGCGATGATGGCGCCCACGCACAGGGCGGTCAGGTAGATGCCGATCAGAAACCCGGCCCGTTCCGGTGAGCGCCGCTTGATCATGCTGGACAGCAGTACGTTCAAGATGGCGATGGCGCCCGCAGCCAGCGCCGTGCCCGGGAACAGCATGATGGCGGGGTCTGCGCCGCGCAGCAGCAGCCCCGTAGTGAGGACCCCCAGGGCGGCCAGCAGGACGACTTCCTCGCCGAACCGCCGGTTCAGCCAGGCCGCGAAGGCAGCCGCGGCGCCGAAGAAGATCACCGGTGTAGCGGCCAGCAGCGACAGGACGGCCGACGAGAGGTGCAGCCGCGCCTGCAAATCCGGGAACAGCGGAGGGAGGCTGGTGATCGCGGCACGCAGGTTAAACCCGGCCGCCGTCACGGCGACGACGAGCAGCGTGGTCTGGTAGGACCGGCGTGGGCCGGCGGCGGGATGTTCGGCCATCAGCAAGTAAAGCTATCTGAAAGTGAAAATAGTCCTTTAACCGAACGAACCATCGTGCGCGCGCCCGATCACCCCACTGCACTGTCCCACCCTACTTTTCCCGAGCCCTACGGGATGAGCAGCAGCTTGCCCATGGTCCGCCGGGCGGCCAGGTCCTGCTGGGCCCGGGCGGCGTCGGCCAGCGGGTAACGGCCGCCGATCCGCACGTCGAGCTCTCCGCGCTCGATCGAGTCGAAGACCTCACGGGCCCGCCACCGCAGTTCCTCGGTATTGGCGATGTAGTGCGCGAGGGTGGGCCGGGTGACGAACAGCGACCCCCCGCTGTTGAGCCGCTGGATGTCGAAGGGGGGCACCTGCCCGCTGGCGGCTCCGTATACCACTAGCATTCCGCGCGGCCGCAGCGACGCCAGGCTGTCGTCGAAGGTGGCCAGGCCGACGCCGTCGTACACCACGTGCGCACCGACGCCATCGGTGACCTCATCGACGAGAGCGCGGCACCCGTCGTAGCCGGAGACGTGGTCCGCGCCCGCCGAACGCGCGAGGCCGGTCTTCTCCCCGTCCTGCCCGCCCGAGCAGGTGGCGACCACGATGCCGCCGCTCCGCTTGATCATCTGGGTGAGCAGCAGCCCGACCCCGCCGGCCGCCGCATGCACCACGGTCACGTCCCCGGCCCGCACTGGATACGTGCTGGTGACCAGGTAGTGCGCGGTCATGCCCTGCAATAGCGCGGCCGCGGCAAGCTCGGTACTGATCCCGTCCGGCACCGGGACCACGCGGTCGGCGGGCAGCACGACCTGTTCGGCGTAGCTGCCCGGGCCCGCCCACGCCACTCGGTCGCCGACGGCCAGCCCGGTGACGTCCGCTCCGATGGCGATGATGGTCCCGGCGCCCTCTCCGCCGGTGACGAACGGCAGCGGGGGACGGTAACCGCCCACGCCCTCCCGCTGGTAAATGTCCATGTAGTTCACTCCGGCCGCGGCGATCTCGGCCACAATCTGGCCTGGCCCGGGCTGCGGAGCCGGATGCTCGGCCAGGATCAGCACCTCTGGCCCGCCCCGCTGCTCGATCTGAATGACGCGCATGCGCTCCTCCTTCGGGATCCGCTACGGGTCGAGCGTGCCAGAAGCGCGGTTCCATCCCCTTGGGCGGGGTACCGCGGACGGGTTCAGCTCGGTCACCTGGGTCAAGGCCAGCCAGCCGATCAGGCCGAACGGGTAGATGAAGTAGCCGAAGCGGACGTTCGGACCGAGCAGGAACATCAGCGTCAGGCCGATGGTCAGTCGCCAGATCGCCGCTGGTACGTTGCGCGGCGGCCGGATGACCAGCGAGACCGCGACGGCCAGGCCGGCCGCGAGCAGCAGCCCGACCGAGACCACGTGCCCGGCGGTCCCCATCGAGGCGAGCAGGTGCCCGGGCAGCAGGCTCTCGGCCGGGGTTTTGTGGCGGGTCAGGCCGAGCGGGAATAGCACGCTGTTCTGGACCAGGGCGGTGGCCGCGCCCCGCTTGAACAGCACGGCGGGCGCCAGGAGCGCGACGAGAGCGAGGCCGGTGACCACCAGCGCGGCGAGGAACCGGTACGCGGCCCGGGCTCCGTCCCGGGCAGCGAACATCGCGGCCATGACCGGGACCGCGAGCCAGGCGGTGGACTTGAGGTCGCAGGCCACGCCCAGGGCGATCCCCGCACCCGCGGTCCGCGCGGCGGTGGCCTTCGCTCCCGCCGGAACGGCACTCAGGGCCAGCGCGAGCAGCATGAACGCGAGCACGGGCGGGTCGGTGGTGATCACGGCCAGGTTGAGGCCTACCACCGGAGAGGCGACGGCGACCGCCGTGGCGAGCAGGGCGTCCCGGCGGGACGTCGGCATCGCGACCCGGAAGGCGATCGCGAGCACGGCTACCGTGACCAGGGCGAGCCACACGCCGGCGTTCCCGGCCAGGGCGCCGACACCGGCCGCAGCCGGGAGGCCGAACAGGGTCATGACCGGCAGGTAGGGGTTGTAGGACAGCCAGGAGGTGACCTGATCTGCGGTCATATACGGCGAGCCGTGGTGCAGGAGCAGGGACGCCGACCGCTCGATGACCATCATCCCGTCTTCGAGCCGGTAGGCGACGGATAGCCAGAGCAGCGGGGCGATCACGGCGAGGGCCACCGACGCCAGCGCTGCCGCGGTCCGGTTTCCCCAGCGCCAGAGCACGAGCAGGGCCACGGCGTAGCCGCAGGCCGCCCAGATGGCCCAGATCCGGTCCTCGCCAGCCGATCCGATCGCGTCGATGGCCGCGTAGGCGAGAAACAGCGTGTAGGCGATGATCAGGTGGCGGCGATCGAGCCAGGGCCGGAGCCCGGTGCCGGGCTCGCGCATGGCCAGGGTTCTGGCCGAGACGAGCGTGCCCACTCCGCCACCCGTTCCTGCGTGGTCTACGTCCATTTTCTGCTTCAACTGGTCCCCCGTTGACCAGAATGACAACTGCCCTACAACTATAGGCAGCAAACACTAAGCGGACATAAAGGCCCCCTCAAGCAGGCCTTGGGTTACCCGGGATCCCGGCCGGGGCCGTGGTTAGCGGGCTGGCCTGCCCAGCGGATTCGGCCTGCCCGGCGGACTGGGCCTGCCCAGCGGATTCGGCCTGGCTGGCGGGGGTCGCTGGAGCCGCGGGCGCCGCCGTGAGCATCTTGGCGACCAGGCCGGCCGCCAGCAGGCCACCGCCCACGGTGGCCGCTACGGCCAGCGGCCGTGGCAGCGAGGGGCCGATACGGAACTTGCCGGGTCCCACCACGGCCAGCGCGGCGGCCGCGGCGAGGTTGGTGAGCGGAAGCTCGAACCCGCCCCGCGCGGCCAGCGGGCCCTTCGCGCGGTGCGTGGTCGCGGCCACGGTCATCGCTCCCATGATGGCCAGCGGCCCGGCCGGGTCGGCGATCCCCGCCGCGGTGAGCACACCGCCACCGAGTTCCGTGATCCCGGCCGCGGCGGCCATGTGCTTGCCTGGCCTCAGGCCGATGCGGTGGAAGCCGGCCCCGGCCTTCTCCAGGCCGGGGCCCCCGAAGGCGCCGAACAGCTTCTGTGCACCGTGAACGGCCATATAACTGCCGACCACGAGCCTGGTACCGAGCAGTGTGACATTGCGCATGAGGTCCTCCAGTGTCATGGTTGTCCGGCGCGAGCGCCGGGTTACGATCGTTTGCCGCAGCCGCGCTCCCGGGCCAGCCGGATCATGGCCTGGGTCAGCTGAGCCGTCGACGGCGGCTCCGGCAGCGTCGTCTTAGGTAGCCCCGGCGAGCCGCGGGCGGAGAAGGCATCCAGGGCCAGGGCCACGAACCGCCGCCAGGCCTCGGGCGCGTCGGCGTGGGTGACGTGCATGACCGCCGCGGTCGCGATCAGTAGCAGTACGAGGTCCTCGCCGACGAAATCCTTGCGCAGCGTGCCCGCGGCCTTGGCCCGGTCGATCACGGTGATGAGCAGGTCGTTGGCTGTCCGGCGGAGCTCTTCGACCTGCTCGTCCGCGGAGAGCGTCATGGACAGCAGGTCGGACAGGCCGCGGTCACCAGCTTGAAGTTCGCAGATCCGCTCGACGAACCCGGCGAAGCCGTCCCACGGGTCGGGGACGGCCAAGGCCTGCCGGGCCGCCTCAGCGTATTCGGCGACCTTCTCCACGAGCGCGGCAGCGACCAGCTTCTCCCGGGTCGGGAAGCGCCGGTACAAGGTGGCGATGCCGACCCCGGCCCGGGCGGCGATCAACTCGAGCGGCGCTTCCAGCCCGTGCTCGGCGAACACGTCCCGGGCCACCGCCACAATGGCGGCCCGGTTGCGGGCCGCATCGGCCCGCAGCCGCCGCTCCGCCTGCGCGCAGGCGGCGGGTCCGGCGTGCTCGCATGCCTCCCCGGCAACGCCGGGTTCGAGCTGGTCGCGGACGGACATGCCTTTCATAGTAAGCGATGTGGAGGGTAGCCTCCGGACACTGCCACGCTGCGAGTAAGCTTCCCCGAGGATTCCTCCTTTACGCCAGCCAGCAACGGAGAAGCATCATGGAAACCAGCCCGGACCCGTGGATCGACGCGCTGCGGTACTCCCATGACCGCTTGCGGACCCTGGTCGGACCGCTCGACCTGGACCAGCTAGAGCAGCCGTCGTACGCCAGCGAGTGGTCGATCGCCCAGGTGCTCTCCCATCTCGGGTCCCAAGCCGAGATCTTCGGCCTGTTCCTGGAGGCGGGACTGACCGGGCAGGACCCGCCCGGACGCGAGGCGTTCGCCCCGATCTGGGACACCTGGAACGCCAAGGACCCGCAGGCCCAGGCCGCCGAGGGCCTGCAGGCCGACCAGGTGGCTGTGGAGCAATTCGAAGATGTCGACCCTGAGCAGAAGGCGCAGCTGCGGCTGGCGTTGTTCGGGATGGACCTGGACCTGGCCGGATTGGCCAGGATGCGGGTCAGCGAGCACGCCATCCACACCTGGGACGTGGCGGTCGCGCTTGACCCGTCGGCGACAATCGCGCCGGACGCCGTCGGCCTGCTTATCGACACCGTCGGCCAGCTCGCGGCTCGGTCGGCTAAGCCGGACGGGAAGCAGCGCCGGCTGCAGGTATCGACCAGCGACCCCGAACGGCACTTCATCCTGGAGACCGGCGACGCGGTCAACTTGACCGAATCGGACCACCAGGACGGCCTGCCCGAGTTGCGCCTGCCCGCCGAAGCGTTCGTTCGTTTGGTTTACGGCCGCCTCGGCCCCTCCCACACCCCGGTAGTCGAGACCGACGGCGTGGACCTCGACGACCTCCGAGGGCTGTTCCCCGGCTTCTGACCCGCTCGCACACTCCAAGCCACGCCCTATCGGCGCTGCCGGCCTCCTGAGCTGACCAGGTGGCTGTGGCAGCGTGATGGCTCTACCCGTTACGGTGCCACGATCACGTGTTATCCGGAGGGTTTGGGGCGTGATGGCTGGGAGGCTCTGGTGCGGTCGAGGCTGGTGTTACGGGCCGGCGGGTCTAGGTCGGCGTGGGCGTTCCGATCAGGACGGTTGCGCTCAGGTCGGATGAGCTAACGACCCAGGCGGTCAGGCCGCCGGCCTCGAAGGCGGCCGCGGCGGTCGGGGCCTGGCGCTCGCTGGTCTCGATCAGCAGGTGGCCGCCGGGGGCCAGCCAGTCGGGCGCCCCGGCTGCCACGCGGCGCAGCACGTCGAGCCCGTCCGGTCCGCCGTCCAGCGCGACCAGCGGCTCGTGCGTCCTGGCCTCCGGCGGGAGGAACGCGATCTCGCCGGTGGGTACATAGGGCACGTTGGCGGCCACGATCCCGACCTGACCTCGTAGCCGGTCTGGCAGCGGCTGGTAAAGATCGCCCTGGTAGACATGCCCGGGGACGTTTCGCCGGGCGCAGCGCACGGCGGCCGGGTCCAGGTCCGCCGCGTGCACCTCGGCGTCCTCTACGGCCGCGGCGAGCGCGGCGCCGATCGCGCCCGCGCCGCAGCACAGGTCGACGACGATCGCCCCGGGCCGAGCCAGAGCCGCAGCCTGCTGGACGAGGAACTCGGTGCGGCGGCGCGGGACGAACACCCCGGGATCCACGGCGATGCGCAGTCCGCAGAACTCGGCCCAGCCGAGGACCTGCTCGAGAGGCAGGCCGACCGCCCGCCGCTCCACCATGGCGTCGAGCTCCTCGGGGGTCCGGGCCGTGGCCATGAGCAGCTGGGCTTCGTCCTCGGCGAAGACGCAGCCCGCCGCCCGGAGCCTGGCGACGATGAGCGGTTCAGCCACGCTGGCCGCGAAGGTAGCGAAGGTAGAGGACCCGGGAAGCGAACGTCCGGGTCTCGAGCAGCTCGAGCTCGATCGTGCGGTCCAGCGCTGGAAAGTACGACGTGCCGCCGCCCACCACGACCGGGATGACGAACAGCCGGTACTCGTCGATGAGGTCCAGCTTGATCAATGTGGCGGCGAGGCCCGCGCCGCCCACTGCCACCACGCCCGCACCCGGTGCTTCCTTGAGCTTGGCCACCTCGCCAGCGACATCGTCGGTGGCCAGCCGGGCGTTGCCCTGGACCTGCTCGAGCGTGGCGGAGAACACGACCTTCGGGATGGCCTTCCAGATCCGGGCGAACTCCAGCTCGTCCGGGCCGAAGCGGGGTGCCTCGGCGGTCTCCCAGACCAGCATCGCCTCGTACAGTCCACGGCCGCACAGGTGCGCGCTGACCTCGCGCGTCTGCTCGACATGGAACCGAAACAGCTCCTGGTCCGGCACGGTCCAGCCGATGTCACCGCCGGGTCCGGCGATGAAGCCGTCCAACGACACGCTCATCGAATAGATCACCGTGCGCATCAGGATCCTCCTGCTGTTCCACCAGCCGCCGAGCTACAGCCGGTTACCCGGCAGCGAGCAGGGACCGCAGGACGTACTGCATGATGCCGCCGTGCCGGTAGTAGTCCGCCTCGCCCGGGGTGTCGATCCGCACGATAGCGCGGAATTCCTTGCCGTCGGCGGAGACCACGACCTCGTTCGGCATATGTCCTGAGTTCATTTCCTCGATGCCGCGGATGTCGAACGTTTCCCGCCCGGTCAGGCCCAGCGACGCGGCCGAGTCCCCCGGGCGGTACTGCAGCGGCAGGACACCCATGCCGATCAGGTTGGACCGGTGGATGCGCTCGAAGGACTCGACCAGGACGGCGCGTACGCCGAGCAGCAGGGTGCCCTTGGCCGCCCAGTCGCGCGACGAGCCCGAGCCGTACTCCTTACCACCGAGCACGATCAGCGGGGTGCCCTCCGCTAGGTAGCGGCGGGAGGCGTCGTAGATCGGCATCTGCTCGCCGTCCTTGACCGTGACGCCGCCTTCGGTGCCCGGCGCGAGCTGGTTGCGCAACCTGATGTTGGCGAACGTGCCGCGGATCATCACCTCGTGGTTGCCGCGCCGCGAGCCGTAGGAGTTGAAGTCGCGCCGCTCCACGCCGTGCTCGGTCAGGTATTTGCCCGCCGGGCTGTCGGTCTTGATCGCGCCGGCCGGCGAGATGTGGTCGGTCGTCACCGAGTCGCCGAGCATGGCCAGGACGCGGGCGCCGGTGATGTCGGTCACCGGCTCGGGCTCGGCCGGCATGCCGTCGAAGTACGGCGGGCGGCGCACGTAGGTCGAGTTCTCGCCCCAGTCGAAGGTGTCGCCCTGCGGGATCTGCAGCCCGCGCCAGTTGTCGTCGCCCTTGAACACGTCGGCGTAGTCACGGGTAAACATCTCCTGCGCCACCGCGGTCTGGACCACGTCGGCGATCTCCTGCGCCGAGGGCCAGATGTCGGCCAGGTAGACCGGCTTGCCCTCGGCGTCAGAGCCGAGCGGCTCGCGGTTCAGATCGATGTCCATCGTGCCGGCCAGCGCGTAGGCGACCACGAGTGGCGGGGAGGCCAGGTAGTTCAGCTTCACGTCCGGGTTGATCCGGCCCTCGAAGTTCCGGTTCCCTGACAGCACGGCCGCCACGGCCAGGTCGGCCTCGTTCACCGCCTCGCTGATCGCGGGCGGCAGCGGGCCGGAGTTCCCGATGCATGTCGTGCAGCCGTAGCCGACCAGGTTAAAGCCAAGTTTGTCCAGGTAGGGCACCAGGCCGGCTCGCTCGAAGTAGTCCATGACGACCTTGGAGCCCGGCGCCAGCGAGGTCTTCACCCAGGGCTTGCGGCTGAGGCCCTTATCGACCGCGTTCTTGGCCAGCAGCGCGGCGCCGACCATGACCGAGGGGTTGGAGGTGTTCGTGCAGGAGGTAATGGCGGCGATCACCACCGAACCGTGGTCGACGGAGGTCCGCGTGCCGTCTTCGAGCGTGACCTGGACCGGATTCGACGCCCTGGTGCCGTCGCCCGCGGCCACCGGGTCCGAGGCCGGGAACGTGCCGTCCAGGCCGTTGTCCAGGCTGGCTTCGTCTACGTAGTTGGGCAGCACATCACGGAAGGCCGTCTTGGCGTCGGCGAGCGCGATCCGGTCCTGCGGGCGCTTCGGCCCCGCGATCGACGGGACCACGGTGGATAGGTCGAGGCTGAGCTCCTCGGAGTACCTGACGTCGTGGTTCTGCGCCTGCGGGTCGTGCCAGAGGCCCTGCTCCTTGGCGTACGCCTCGACCAGCGCGACCTGCTCGTCCGGGCGGCCGGTGAGCTTGAGGTACTCCAGCGTGTTCGCATCGAGCGGGAAGATCGCGCAGGTGGAGCCGAATTCCGGTGACATGTTGCCGATGGTCGCGCGGTTGGCGACCGGAACCGCGGCCACGCCCTCGCCGTAGAACTCGACGAACTTGCCGACCACGCCGTGCTTGCGCAGCAGCTCGGTGATGGTGAGCACCAGGTCGGTGGCGGTCGCGCCGCTCGGCAGCGCACCGGACAGGCGGAACCCGACCACCTTGGGGATGAGCATCGAGATGGGCTGGCCGAGCATCGCGGCTTCGGCCTCGATGCCGCCGACGCCCCAGCCGAGAATCCCGAGGCCGTTCTGCATGGTGGTGTGCGAGTCGGTACCCACGCAGGTGTCGGGGTAGGCGATGCCGTCGCGGTTCATCACGACCCGGGCCAGGTACTCGATGTTCACCTGGTGCACGATGCCAGTGCCGGGCGGCACCACCTTGAACTGGCTGAACGCGTCCTGGCCCCAGCGCAGGAACTGGAATCGCTCGTGGTTGCGGTCGAACTCGATCTCCACGTTCCTGGTGAACGCGTCCGGGCTGCCGAACACGTCCGCCACCACGGAGTGGTCGATGACCAGCTCGGCTGGGCAGAGCGGGTTGATCTTGGTCGCGTCACCGCCCAGGGCCTGCATGGCCTCCCGCATCGCGGCCAGGTCGACCACCGCCGGGACGCCGGTTAGGTCCTGCAGGATGACCCGGGCCGGGGTGAACTGGATCTCGGTGTCGGGCTCCTGGCCCGGATCCCACCGGGCGAGCGCCGTCACGTGGTCCGCGGTGACGTTGACGCCGTCCTCGTTGCGGAGCAGGTTCTCCAGCAGAATCTTCAGGCTGTAAGGGAGGATGCCGGATCCGTCCACCGCGTCCAGCCGATAGATCTCGTACTGCTTGCCTGCGACGTCAAGTGCCGCCCGGCTGCCGAAGCTGTTCGCGGTCATCGTCCCTGAGCCTCCTCGCTCGTCCCGGTCGCGGTCCAGCCTACAGTATCTCGATATCAAGCTACTTGACCAGCAACACCGTCAGACCGGCCGAGACGGCGACTGACACGGTCACGGCCGCTCAGCTGTGTCCCCGATCTGGCCGCTCACTAGGATTGTGCGGTACCCATGAGTCTGCGGCCCGGAGAGGACGTCACCGAATGCGCTTCGCGATCAAGACGCGACCTGAACACCAGACGTGGGAAGAGATCCGCGACGCATGGATCGCGGCCGACGAGATACCGCTGTTCGAGTCGGCCTGGAACTGGGATCACTTCTACCCGCTGTCCCCGCCCTACGATGGGCCGAACTTCGAGGCCTGGACCATGCTGGCCGCGATGGCGGAGGCGACCCGGCGGATCCGGATCGGCTGCCAGGTGACCGGCATGATCTACCGCCACCCGGCGGTGCTGGCCAACATGGCCGCGACCGTCGACATCATCTCCGGCGGTCGGCTGGAGCTGGGCCTTGGGGCCGGGTGGAACCAGATGGAGTGCGACGCCTACGGAATCGACCTGCCGCCGCTTAAGGAGCGGTTCGACCGGTTCGACGAGGGCGTCGAGGTCATCGTCCGGCTGCTGACCCAGACCACCACCACGTTCGCCGGCCAGTACGTCAAGCTCACCGAGGCCAGGTGCGAGCCGAAGGCGGTGCAGCAGCCGCATCCGCCGATCACGATCGGCGGGCGCGGCAAGAAGCGGACGCTGCGCACGGTGGCCCGCTGGGCCCAGCAGTGGAACGCCATCGCCGAGACTCCAGAGCAGTGGCTCGAGCTGAAGGAGGTACTCACCGGACACTGCGCCGCGATCGGGCGCGACGTGAACGAGATCACCTGTTCGGTCAACGTGCGCGTCGAGCCCGACGGGAACCTGGAGCCCCTGGTCGCGACCGCGGCCGCCTACCGCGACGCGGGCGCCGACCTCATCATCGTTGGCCTCCCGCTCCACCCAAACCCCGATTCCCTCAAGCCGCTGGCCGAGGCGCTCGGACCGCTGGCGTTACGGGTCGTCGGTCCCTGACAGGCGCTCGTGCAGGGCTCGGCTGGCGTCGGCCATCACCGGCCGTACGCCGAGTTCGGTGAGCATGTCCGCGGCCGCCGCCATCTCGGCGGCGCGGCGCGCGGCGTGCCGCGTGGTGCCATCGACGATCCGCTCCACGCTGCGCGCGTCAGCCCCGGTCAGTTCGGCGGCGATGTGCTCGCGTAGCCACTGCTCCTCACCGGTGGCCCGGGCGGCATCCAGCGCCTCGACGATGGCCGCGGCCATGCCCTTGTAGAACACGCTGCGCAGCAGCTTCCTGGTGGCCGCGAGCCCGGCCGGCCCGGCCAGTACCTCGATGCCAGCTCCCAGTGGGGCGAGCAGACCGGCGAAGCGTCCGGCGCCGTCCCCGCTGGCCAGCATGGGAACGCGCAGGCCACGCCCCGGGACGGGCGCCATCATCGCAACGTCGGCGAAGGGCAGGCCGCCGGCTTCGGCGATGCGCGCAAGCTCCCGTTTGAGGCCCGGCGAGGCGGTATTAAGGTCGGCCCACAAGGCGCCGGAGCCCAAGCCGGACTGCCCAGCCCGGAAGGCGTCCACCGCGGCCTTCGCGCTGTTCACGCTCAGTACCAGGTCCGCGCCGTGGGCTGCTTCCGCCTCGCTGCGGGTGTCGGTGATCCCCGGGCCCGCGACGACCGCCGGGTCGTAGCCACGCACTACCGCCCCCGCGGCCAGCAGGTCATGTGCGATCAACGAACCGGCCTCCCCCAGGCCGAGCACCGCGACGATCAGCGGTCGCTCGTCCGGGTTCACCATGTATGCGGCGGCTCGGCGCGGACGCCCGCGCCTTCCGGCGGACTGGGCCGGCCGCCGACGGCACCCGGATCGGGGTGGGCCGCATCGGTTTCGGCGGCCTGGCTGTCACCGCGGCCGGCCACGCCAGGCTGGGCCGTTCCGGACTTCCTGAAGTAGTCGCTGATCAGCTCGCGCTGCTGGGCCAGGAGCTGGTCGAAGTGCTTGTCCACGTTCTGCTCGCCGATCGCTTCCGCGGTCAGGTACAGATCCTTGAGCTGCTCCAGCTTGTGCGCCCGCGCCTGCTCCGGTGCCTGCGTGCCGTCTCCCCCGGCCGCATCCGGCGACCCCTGCTCCCGCTCGGTGGCCGACGGCCGACCGGGCGTGTCGGCCGCGCCGGGCGGCACGCCGGAGGGCAGCAGCGGCTCGAACGGGCCGCGGGCCTGTTCATGCTGCGGAGCGGGATCCTCCGCCATCAGGTCATACCAGTAGGCGGCGTCGTCAGCGGCCGGTCGCCGCGGCGATGGCGTCGGCTGCGGCTCGCTGACGTCCCGGTACACGTACACGTCCCGGTCCGCGGGGCGCGCCGGATCGGCGGACCGTCCGGCGTCCGGGCGATCTCGGCCGGTCGGCGGGACCGGGCGGTCCGTGGGCCGGATGACCTGGGCGTAGCCGCCGTCAAAGGGCACGCCGGGACCGGCCCGGCCTGGCCCTGGTGCTGGTCCTGCCGGGGCGCCCGGGGTTCCGGGGCCCGCGGCGGCGGGAGGGGCTGGCCGCCGCCCGGCGGATGAACCGTAGCCGGGAGCGGATGACGGCCGTCCGGTCCCGTCCCCTGGCCGCCACCCCCCGCGCGAGGCCGCGTCACGCGCGGGGTTCCCGGGCCGGGGCGCAGCTGGGCGGGGCGCAGCTGGGCGGGGCGCCGCGCCTGGTCGAGGCGGCCCACCTGGCGGCGGCGAGGGGGCCTCGCGAGGTGACGGACCCTCCCGGACCGGGAAGCCTGGACGGACAGCGGAGGGCTCGCGTGGCGGGAAGCCTGTAGGGACAGCCGGAGGCTCGCGGGGCGGGAACCCCGGAGGGGCAGCGGGGGGCTCGCGGGGCGGGAAGGCGTCGCGGGGCGGGACCGCTTCGCCTGGCCTCATCCGGCCCGTGGATGACATGGGCGGCTGGGGCGCGCGGCCAGTGGGGCCCGGCGGCCGCCAACCGGTGCCCGCACCCGAGGGCGGGGGCGGTCCGGCCTGGTGTCCGGGCCACGGTGGCGCGGTCCCCGGGCGTCCCGCCGCGGGCGGCGCGTTCGGCGTGCCACGAGATGCGGCGGTCGCTACGGGCGGCCGGGACGTCTCCCGAGCACCTTGGGGGCCCGGGGCCCGCATGGTCCCCTGGGCAGTGTCGAAGCCGGGGGATCGTGCCGCGCCGCGCGCGGAGGCTGGCGTGCGCGCGTCGCGGGGAATGTCGATCAGGCCACCTTGCGAATACACGTTCGTCGGGTTCAGTGCCCGTCCCCGCGCCCGGCCCGATCCCTGGTACGCCGCCCCCCGGTGCCGGTGACCGGCGGGGCGGCGGCGCGACCCGGTCCGGGTGAACGCGAAAACCAGCAGGGTGACCAGGCCCACCGCGAGGCCCGCCACGCCCAGAGCCACGCCCAG
>Ga0302178_10000754_pt1 | contig 28533 bp, 30 predicted proteins | sample I_Palsa_E1_3_FD_198790 | JGI IMG/M metagenome (GOLD analysis project Ga0302178, IMG submission 198790) | Peat permafrost microbial communities from Stordalen Mire near Abisko, Sweden - I_Palsa_E1_3 | ecosystem: Environmental > Terrestrial > Soil > Palsa > Peat permafrost | place: Sweden... | reverse complement strand
AAGGCGACGGTGAACCCGGCGCGAAAGCTATTTGGCTCGGCCTCAAAGAAGTTCATGTCGCGGCAAAAACCTTGCGGCTACTACGCTCGGACGGCAATGCCGGAACTTGTGTATAAGCCGATGCCTCTGGCGAGGTAGGTCGAGCCAAGTGCTTCAGAAAATTCAATTCTCTTTGGAAATCGCCTGTATGATTTTTTAAATAAATCAATGGCAAATTCTGTTTTGCCTTGTTTTTGCATGATGATGCCAAGTATCCAATTGTAATTGGCATCATTTGTCGAATCCGGGTCCGTTAAATTTATTTCTGATAAGCAAATGCTTGCCTTTTCAATGTCATCATTATTTAAATGATGGATGGCATCATGCAAAAGCTGGATCGATTCTTCGCTTTGAATGCTGGGGCCAGGAGTGTTTGTCATGGCGAATGCGATTTGCGTATGATGGTTTGGGCGGTATTCATAGCGTAACATTCCGGCTTTATCGCGCGAAATTCTACTGGTTTCGGAAAATACTATCCTGCACGTTACAGAAATTAGTCCGCAGTCGGTAGCGTTAGTGTCCGCATCGAATTACCGTAATCACCGCAAGCAATATTTGCGATTTCCTTGTTATTATCTGGTGTCGATTGAATACGGTGAATGGCGTCAAGCAAGGAGTTTGACTTGCCGGTTGAGGTGGTTGCAAGTCAGACGCAGAAACCGGACCAAATCATGGCCCGTGTTCGCAACCTGTAGTGGCTGACCAAGGATTGTGCTGCGGTGGTAAGCCTGTGTCAGCCCCAATTCAAGTTGGGGGCTGTCAGCGTATGTCGGGAATTTGCAGGGTCACGCGTCTGCTGCGGTGAGGCGCAGAAACGCATCTCCAGGCACAACGCCGCAAGCTTTGCACCAATCGATGTAAAAGAGAATGTCGACATACCGCTCGCCACGCTCGATTTTTGATAGGTACGACTGCTCGACCTCCAGGCGTGCCGCCAATTCAACTTGTGTCAATGCGGCGGCTTGCCTTAATTCCTTCAGGTGCAAGCGCAGGGTGGTGTATCGGGGATGATGAACTGATGGTCGCATTAAGCGATCCTGTCAGGCGATCAACAATAGTCCACTTAGGACTATTCATGTATGATTTCGGATAGCGCGTTGGGGCGGTCTGGCGTAGCGAATAATCCACGTGAATTGGTGAATCCAACTCCCCACATATCAATGTCAAGGTTCCGCGTACAACGGCGAGCCTTGATCTTTCCCCCCGTTCCTGATGAACCTGTTTCTCGGTAGGCAACGCCACCCAGTAAAAGCCATATTGACGGCAACGGTCATTTGGCTCGCGGGTTCAATCATAGTCATCGGAATATTTGTCGAATCGGAAATCGTTCGGCTTAGGCAGGATTTCACGGTCCAGAGCGAATCGACCTACGAGATTATTCGCCAGCGCCTAGACCAAAACGAGGCTGTCCTGGCCGGAGTCGATTCGCTTCTGCATACATTTCCTGGATTAGATCCCCAAGGGCTACGCGAATACGCGCGGGAAATGCTGGCTCGGTATGACCACATCTACATGATTGAATTGCAGCCGCGTGTCGAATTGGCAGGACTGAGGCAGTTCGAAGGGTGGGCACAGAAGAATGTCGACGGCGGGTATGTCGTCAAGGATTACGGATACGGCGGCGAGCGAAAGTGGCATCCCGTGTCGGCGCGCCCGGTCTACTACCCGATAACCTTCATGGAGCCATTCGAACAGTCAGCTCGTCCGGTTCTCGGGCTTGATGTTTACGCCGATCAGAAATTCCGCACCGCGATAGACGAAACGATAGCCACGGGCCGCCCGTCAGTGTCGGCACCATTCGATCTATTCGAGGGTGGGCGAGCCTATCTTATTTTCAAAGCAATCTATTCACGGGAGCCGACAGCGCACGATACCGAATCACGGGCGCAGTTAGCGACACGGGTTGTGTCGATGCTGATACATACCGGGAAATTCCTGAGCAGTGGCGAGTTGCCATCCGCTTTAATCTCGATGCGGCTTTATCGTCAGGGGTTCTCGCCCGACAATGCCGATGGTCAGGTTGACAGAATCGATGCGAAACCCGAACGGCAATGGATCAAGAATTTGCTGCCCGAATTTATTTTCAGGAAAGCACTACCCAGCAATTCGCAGCCTTTTGTATTCGAAACCCGGCGACAGATCGGCATTGAGGTTATGCGCCCACTGCCAACCTTGCTGACGTTGATGGCGACATTGGCGATTACCTTGCTTACGTTGGTCATTTACGGTCAACGGAGTGCCAGCCGCGCCATTGCGCGTGAAACGAGCCGCCGATTGTTCGGAGAAAAAGAACGCGCACTAGTGACTTTGCAGTCAATTGCCGATGCCGTGCTGACCTTCGATAGTCTGGGGTGCATCAAGTACGTCAATCCAGTGTGCGAGCAATTACTGGGAATGAGCCAAAACGAATTGCTGGGTCGCCCAATCGATGAGGTTCTGGTGATTGAGCACGATCTTGCCAATGAAACCCACATGAGCCCATTTCATGAGTCCCTGGTCAAACAGGCTACTGTGTCTTTGCCGGAAAGCAGCTTTATATCGCGGCAGGAAGGTGACAAAACTCTGATAGAGGGAATCGTCTCGCCCTTGTTTGATCAGGATGGAAATTTGACTGGCGCGGTAGCGGCATTGCGTGACATGGGGCCGGTCCGAAAAAAAGCACTTGAGGCACTTCAAGCCAGCGAACAACGGTTGCAGGCACGGAAAGAAGAACTGGCGCATGTTGCACGGTTGCATTCGATGGGCGAAATGGCTTCCGGCATCGCCCACGAACTGAATCAGCCGTAGGCTGCAATCTTAAGCTACAACCAAGCATGCATGCGTTTGTTGCGTGAATCCGATCTTGACCTTCACGCAGTTCAGCGGGCGATGCAGGCGACAACTGATCAGGCGAAACGAGCTGGTGATATTATCGCACAGGGCTTAGTTTTTCCAAGTCACGCCGAATCTGATCGGCGACTGGGTCGATGGAAACCACGATGCCGGCTGCGTTGTCTTCCGAGTTCATGGTATATCTAAAGAGAGTCAAGTTAGGCGATTGCTTACACCCGTGGCGACTTACACATAATATTTCAATATTCTGGAAGACTCGACGCCGAGTGCGGGAGCCAATAGGTAGATATTGTACAGGGCGATATTACGCTGCCCCCATTCAATTCCTCCACGTATGGCCACAATAAATTGCTTTGGTTTTGACGGTTTTGGCAAATCGGGGCAGGAGCTTACCGAATTGGTCTGAATTTACGCCGTCAACTTCTTGCGTTTGCTACTTCGACTGCATAGTGCAATACCAGTATGCACGCCTTGCGTGTCAATTCTTCTTCGTTGTTACATTCCATCAGATCGTTTTTGTGTACCTTTTGAGGTGCAATTAAAGATGTCGAACCTAAAGCAACTCCATGCTATTTTTACGGGGCGGCAAGCGACCGGGAGCCTGTTCGGGAATGGCTTTTGAGTCTTGTCGATACGGAGCGTAAACTGATCGGCGAGGAGATACGTTACGTACAGATGAAATGGCCGACCGGTAAGCCTCGGGTCGATCATCTGCGCGGCCCCATTTGGGAAATTCGCATCAATCTGCCAGATCGAATTGCACGTGTCCTGTTTGCCGTCCACGATAGCAAAATGCTGTTGTTACATGGCTTCATCAAGAAAACTCAGAGGACGCTCGCCTCAGATATCGACATCGCGGAAACGAGATATAAGGACTGGCACAATGGTTAAACTTAACAAGCATGAGGGATCGTCGTTCGACGATTTTCTCCGGGAAACCGGCGATTATGAAGAAGTCACGGCGCGTGCGCTTAAGCGTGTGCTTGCCGAACAGCTCATGGATAGTATGGCTGCGAAATCCATAAAAAAATCCCAGATGGCGGAGATCATGCACACGAGTCGTTCGCAAGTCGATCGAGTGCTCGACCCAGCCAATCTTTCTATCCAACTCGACACATTGGTGCGTGCCGCGGCCGCAGTTGGGAAGGTCGTGGATATCCGCATCAAGAAAGCGCCGAAAGCGCGCGCGTAGGCGAACAATCTACGGGTACGACCCATTTGTGGAGCAGGCCATCTGGCCGACCGCGACTATTGGCGATCACGCCGCTTTCAGCGGACGCTCTTTCAGGTAGATCCGTAGTGCATCGTTCATGCGTGTCTGCCAACCTTCGCCGGTCGCGCGGAATGCTTCGAGCACGTCGGCGTCGTATCGGACGCTGATCTGTTCTTTCGGGTTCTCTTTCGGTGGCCGTCCCATGCGCTTTTTCTCGAACAGTTCAGAAATGGGGCGCATAGCCTTGATGTTTTCGGTTGGGATTTCAGCAGAGTCAAACTCATGTTCAATTTCTGCTGGGGTTTTCTCACGCTTGTTCATAGTCTCTGACCTCTCTTGGGTTAGCTTTGCGCAGGCTGATAATGCGCATCGCGCGGTCTCGGAAAGTCAAGGCAACCATATATAACCGTCCGTCGATATAGCCGAATCCGCGATAGCGTTCCTCGCTGATGTAGCGACCTGTCGCGGGATGTTCTGGGCAATGCCGTGGGCATGGCCGTAACGCTAGGTTCGTAGCTTCCGGCGATATCCGCTGGGATGAAAACTGGCATCGCTGTTAATCACGCGAATCCAGTGGCCGACACGAAGATGACGAAAAAGCCGCCGATAAACCCCGCATAGATTGCGTAGTTGTCCAAGCCGTTGCAGCTTGGGAGGCTAGGATATTACCATTATACGACGCCCGCGCAGCCGCACATTCCACGCGGGTTTTGTGGGGTTTGGCAAATCGGGGGGGCGGAAGTCGATGCACTCGGGAAAACCTTGCTGGCTTCGGAAACTCTCTTCACCGCATTGACGTTCGGCGGTGCCGCCGCATCGGTGCCCGTGAAGACCGGGTTCATCGGCGTCTTTCTATTGTGGAAATACTTCTTGGGGGGCGCTTAGCAAGCCAGGCTGGAGGGATTCACTGTGGATACGCCGTGCCATATGGCATGAGATAGGATGAGTGATACCGAGCGAAGAAATGGTCTGTTCGGGGGAAAACCCGAGCCGTCGCTGTCCCGGCGCTTTCATGATAACCAGCATGCATTCTAGTTCGGTTAAATTACTTGCCGATTGTGCTCCAACTATGGACGATAAAACGTCCCCAGGCCTTTCGCCGTTCAGCACGGCAAGTGTATCCGGGCTATGCCGCCAACGCGTCCAATTTTCCCCAATCGTTACACGATATTTAAGCTCATCAATCCGGTGTGCGTCGGCAAGTCCAAGTACGTCTTCAATGGAGTTCATGCTGCGTGTTGCATTGAAGACGACAGTCGTAATCGCCTTAAGCCTTAGCGCGTCGCATTGCGCATGGCCTTCCGCGATACCCGTCAATTTTGCCGCATCGAACCAAGTTGATCCCGTCATGATTAATACGTTGGCAGCGGGAATCGCCAACGCTTGCAGTTCAGGATCATCGACATCGCCATCGGCAAACGTAGCGACTGCTACCGGAACAGCCACGCCACCGGAAATAGCAGCTCGGAGATTACCAAACAAGCGACCGCTTTCGATGGCAGTCAGGTTGCCACGGTCTTTTGTTGAGAGCTTATCGTTTTCCGACAGCACAATAAGCCGTGCAAGGATGCGTTCTTCTTGAGGCGTCATCACTCCGTCGCCGGATATTTCGACCAGAGAAGGGACGCGCTTCGCCAGCATTTCTAACAAATGCCCTTTCTCAATGCCAGTCAGTCGTGTTCCCGAAATCCCGTCGTTCACATCAGCTTGTTCACTTCTGTGTAGATCACAGAGTCGCACATCTCGGGCGATGTTCACCACAGCCCGATTTAATTTATTGATATCGACCACTTCGTCGACAAGCGATTCAAACCGGGCAGCAAGCTCGGCATGCGTGCCAAATTGTCGTGTCATGGCACTGTTTGTTAAGGCCAAGGCATCGAGATCACTACTCGATTCGGCCGCCAACGCAATCAGTTTGGTCAGTTCAGGCGGTAAAGCCTCGAACTTCGACCCTCCATCAAAGCGCAGTTGGGCAAGTTCAATCCGAGGGCCAGGAGCGTTGTTCTGTATGACCTGTGCGCGCAGTATCTTGCCATCCCTGTCGACGTGCATCGCCACCAACCACGGGGATGTCTCGCCTTCGGGTCGTATCTGGTACGCTAATAACAAACTGCCATCGTCCAGACGCTTTTCCTGGGTCACAGTCGGAGGCTGTTGGCTTGCTTTGGCCAGTATATTGCCTTGTGGGTGAAGTCGAACGATTGGAACCGAGATGGAAATCGGCCCATCTTTCAGCGGAACAATAAGCTTTCGCAGATCGTGGTCCGTCAAAATACTTTGCATCCCGATACGCAAATGCCGATTTTTTGGCGCTGTCGATTCCGGCAAGTGAGGTCGTTGCGCCCTTTCTATACGTCCAAGGCCGCCAAAAATCATTGGAAGAGTCGCCTTTGTCGAAGAGGAGGGATCTCCCGGCTCTCCAGTAGCGACCCCGCCCCCATCTTCATCCGCTGATATGCCGGATGCATTGTGCACATGCACACTTGGATTTACTTTCATGAGCTTGATCGGTTAGTATAAAAGCGCACTGTCTGAGTGTTGCTATGTTGCCGGACATGCGGCGGAAATTGCGGATAGGAAACGAACTGCTCGCCAACATAACGCATCTGGTTTCGCCAACTCGCTGACGGATGCCTTGCTACGGCTCAAATGCATCGACATTGCTCGCCTTGTTGGGTCGGCAAGTGCCTGAATATGACTTTTGTATGCCGGGTTGGAAGGTTTGCGCTGCGGTTGCACAATAGTTTATCGCTGCTAGTTGGGCGATGCCCGCGCCAGTGGCTGACGAGGAAAACGATGCCGATCGCGCGCCTGGGCATCGATCCTTTTTTTATCACACGCGGCTCATGCGCTTTTAGCGAAGCGCGTGGCCGCGGTGACTTTGTTAGATGGCCGAGGTGCCGCCGTCGACATACAATTCCACCCCATTCACGAAACTCGAATCGTCTGACGCAAGAAACAGCGCGACCGTCGCAATTTCCTCCGGCTGTCCCATCTTTCCCCGCGGGACCAGAGATTCGAAATACCGCTTCGTCTCCTCGTCGAAAAGCTTCTCTTGAATCGGTGTGGCGATCTGCCCCGGGCTCAGCACGTTCACCCGAATCTTCCTGCCCTTCAGTTCATTGAGCCAGCCGCGTGCGAATGAGTGCAACGCCGCCTTGCTCGCCGCATACACGCTGAAACCAGGAAAACCTTTCACCGAAGCAATTGACCCGGTCATGAAGATCGATCCGCCATCGTTGAACAGCGGCAACGCCTTCTGAACCGTAAACAGCGTGCCGCGCGTATTCAGGCCGAAGGTCGCATCGAAGTGCTGCTCGGTAATTTCGCCCAGTGGGGCGGTTTCGCCCATGCCGGCACTCGCGAACAGGATGTCGATCTTGCCCTTTTCCCGCTTGACTGTATCGAACAGGCGGTCGAGGTCGTCGAGATTGGCTGCATCGCCGCGCACGCCGGTCACGTTCCGGCCAATCAGCTTGACGGCCTCGTCGAGCGCCTCCTGCCTGCGGCCCGTGATGAAAACATAGGCGCCTTCTTCAACGAACCGCATGGCGCTCGCCAGCGCCATGCCGCTTGATCCACCCGTAATGACCGCAACCTTACCTTCAAGCTTTCCCATGACATCTCCTTTCGTGGTGTCGGACAGCGTCTCTGTTCCAATTTGCACAGATCCGCTGTATATTTGGATCACTGATCCAGATCCTGATTTAAATATACGGATCACTGATCCGTTTGTCAAGGAAGTCCATGCGAGCCGACGCCAGAAAAAATTACAGCCATCTCCTTGCCGTCGCGCGTGACGTCGTCACCGAACATGGCGCCGATGCGTCCATGCGAGACATCGCCCGCCGGGCCGACGTCGGGTTGGCCACACTGTTTCGCCATTTCCCGACGCGAGAAGCCTTGTTCGATGCGTTGCTGCGCACGAATCTGGACGCACTGACGCAGAAGGCAGGCGAAGTCGAAACGTCGAGTCCACCTGACGAAGCGCTCGTGTCCTGGTTTCGCGAAGGGGTGGCATTTGTTCACAGCTATAGCGGCGTTGTTGCCTTGATGGCGAGCGCCCACGCGGACCCGGACTCCGCGCTTCACGCTTCATGCACAGCGGTGAATGAAGCGGGCGCGCGACTACTGCGCCGTGCCCAGGCCGAGGGAACGGCGCGCGCCGATATGGATGGGGTCGACCTGTTCGCCCTGATGTCGGCGCTCGGCTGGCTCGTCGACCAACCTTCGTTCGCGCCACGGGCCGATCATCTCTTTCACGTTATCGCGAGCGCCATCCTGATAAATCGGTCGAGCGACGATCTCAAGAAGGCAACAAGTAAAATCCACAGCTTGACGAACATTGAGTGAATCAGAGGTTCTACATGGCATCTCGGCAAAGCGTGGTGGATTTCTTGCTGGAGCAAATCGCGGCGGCGGGTACGGTGCGAGCCAGAAGAATGTTTGGCAAATCGGAGCGAGGGGAGGTGGGTACGAGAGGGTTATGCAAGCAATGATCGTCGGATTAGGGCTAAGGCTTGTTTCGCTGAGTTTTTTACCGCTCCGGTAACCCGAGCAGATTATTTGTTCTCCGGCGTTCCACCACTGTTTGGATATATTTAAGATGTCCGTTGTTATGGACATGCACCCATGCACTCGGTCGGTACGGATCCCGGTCAGGGCACCAGACGCTATTTGGGCCGTTTTGCTCAATGTACTCGACCATTTGATCGCGCGAGGCACAGCCTTCTTTGCCGGTGGATCTGCCATCCGTTACTTGGACCCACCAAAGAAACGCAATGTGTTCATGTCCAAATCCCCCGGCCATTTGTCGAGCTACACATTTGATCGTCGTTGCCACGTAGCATTTCCTCGAATTAAGCTAAATATTGACCTTCGACGAGGCTGTTACTCACGTCATAAATGGAACGTTGTCGATAGCAGTCTCGTTGCCGCCGTACACCTGCATTGCGTCGGCATGTCATTGGTGCGCGTTTACAAAGCGGGCACAATATATGGTGTATATTTTAATATGCTAATACCAAATGTGGTATATGTCTAGATTGAGGTATTTCGAGATCTTGCAACGCTCGCCGTCCCCATGCCCGCAACATGATAATGTCTCGCGGGCCGTTTCAATGAATCACGCCCTTCATGAGCCACATGATGAATTATGATGCGATACGCGAATTTTGCATAAAGCAGCCGGGGGCGACGCGGGACATCAAGTGGCAATCCAAAGAAGTGTTTTCTGTTGGCGGCAAGATGTTCTGCTTGATCGACATTGTGCCGGCGCCAGCAGGGATAGCGATCAAAGCGGACCGGGCGCGTTTCCTGGAATTAACCGACCAGCCGGGCATCAGTCCCGCACCTTATTTAGCGCGCTATCACTGGGTTATGCTCGAGGGTCCGCAAGTCGTTCCCGCAGCGTCCTTGGTCGACTTACTGCGCGAGTCATATCAATTGGTCCTGGCCAAACTGCCCAAGAAAATTCGTGACGATCTGCTGCCGCCTCTAAGGCCCTAGCCGGCAATTGATTCGGCGCTGTCGACGCACTGTTAGCGATGTATTGCTGAATCGAAGCTCTCCTCGGCACTACGCCACGCTTATCCTACTTCGACGCGGTTACGGCCGGATCGCTTCGCCCGGTAGAGCGCTCGGTCTGCGCGTTTTATTAACGCGTCGACGTCACCTTCGTTGGCCTCGCGTGTGGCCACGCCGATGCTAACAGTGAAGGGAATCGGCTTAACCCGCCACGTGTGTTCGAAGTCCTGTCGTTCAAAGCGCTGACGTAGCTGATCCGCGATCATGCGCGCAAGATTTTCATCCGCGCCCGGCAGAACCGCGACAAATTCCTCGCCTCCCCAGCGTGCGAACAGATTTGGCTCCAGAATCATTGACGCCCCAACATTGGCGAGCATACGCAAAACCTCATCGCCTGAGTCGTGGCCATGGCTATCGTTGATCTCTTTAAAGAAATCGATGTCGAGAATAAACACGGACAGACCGTCGTGGGTGCCGAGCAATTTCTCGACGAATTCCAGGCATTCGCGGCGGTTCGGCAGGCCTGTCAACGCGTCGGTCGCGGCCTGCTTTTTCAATAGTTCCATGAGCCGGGCGCGATCGGTGATGTCGCGGACGACCGCCGTGAATTCGGTCGCACCGTTTACGTCGATTTTGGAGACCGCAATTTCGACCGGGATCAGCGAGCCGTCGCGGTGCAGCCCGTACACACTATTACTATCATCCATGCGCGGCGGGGTCATCTGCCGCAGGGTCGTCTGATACGAGTCCGCGAAATGCTGCACTTTTCGAGAATGATGCGTGCGAAACTTCTCAGGCAATAGGGTTTCGATTCGCCGACCCAGTACCTCCGCAGACGAATAGCCGAAGAGATTTTCCGCCGCACGATTGAATAGCGTGATGTTGTGCTGCTGGTCGATTGTCACGATTGCGTCATAGGCCAAGTCGACCAAGGCGCGATAACGCAAGGAGCCAACTTCCGGTTCCGCTGCCTGATTCATCTTCGCGGTGAGGTCGAAGCCCGTCACGAGAATCTCGTGCATGGCCGTGCCGCCGCTCGTAACCTGTCTGATGGGTTTAAGCGCAAAGCGCCACCACTGCGTAGCGTTGCGGAAGTCGTAAGTCTGCTCCGGTTCCTGAGTTTGGCCGCATGCAAAGCATTCGAGAAGTTTCTCGCGAAACGCCTGCGGCGCCGAATCGGCAATCAGCGCATCGAATCGAATGGGAAAAGTCTGTCTGTCCGCGTCCGCTTCGCCGGTCATTTCGAAAAAGCGCTTATTGCAGGCCGTGACGACAAGCTTCCCGCCCTCATCGCGCCCGATCATGGCGACGCTTGGGGCGAGGCTTAGGGCGACGCCATCTGTGATCTGGTTCGGCAAGTTGGACCGCTCGGACATAGTTTCACCTTGCGAAGGCGTTATTCCATATCTATTTATATAACGAGAGAGTCATTGTCGCACAACGCCCGCGGGTCCAATAAGCATAGGGAGCCTTCTTCAAGCGAGCGTCGTCGCCGTAACCGTCTGGAAATGGCCTTGTTCGGTCACGAACCTATGTCTTCTAATATATCAAGTCAAGCGAGGATCGATTGTTAAGCATGGCGTTAAGTGCTCCCGCACGGGATACTTAAGTAATTTCTTTAGTGAAGTAAATAATCTGATTGACAGCAATGCGCTCGCACAGCACTTCGTGAAAGCTCGGTTAGCTCATTCTTCGACGCGGACCCTGCGCGCCGGAACATCGCGTTTCTCCTGATACCAAGTTTCTTTTTTCCACAGACCGGCGGTTCGGCGGAATAATCCTGCGTTCAGATACTTTTGTGATATGTTATAGAAATATTAATAAAAGGCCAGAAGTCTTTTATCTCGTTATCATGCGTACGCTGCGGTCATTAGAGGAGCGGGAAGTCGTGTTTTTCATGAAAAAGATGAAGTTGAGCCGAAAGTTGGGCGCAACCATTGCTGTACTGTGGATAGGGCTGGTGGCCGTCGGCGTTCTCGGCGCACTGCAAAACCGATCGTCATTGCTTGAGGATAGACAGCAGCAACTTATTTTCATCACGGCGCAGGGTTATAGCGTCATCGAGCATTTCCATAAGCTCAGCGACACGGGCGTTCTAACGGAAGCCGACGCCAAAAAACGCGCGCTGGAAATGATCGCCACCATGCGCTATAGCAAGGATGGTTATTTCGCCGTTCTGAACTCGAGCGCCACGATGGTCATGCACCCCATCAGTGCCGCTTTGATCGGCAAGGATCTTTCGCAGGCGGTCGACGCGGAAGGTAAAAAACTGTTCATCGCGCAAGTGGATGCGGGCAATAGCTCAAGCGAAGGAGGCTTTGCGACTTATCATTGGGTCAAGCCGGGTGGCAACACACCCATCGAGAAACTTGCGTTCGTGCGCCGGTTCCAGCCGTGGGATTGGTATTTGTCCACCGGCATGTATATGGATGATATTGACGCGGCGGTGCGTGCCAGTGTGCTTCGGTGGGTCGCTATCCTCGGATTGCTCGGGTTCGCGTCGACGGTGGTGATGGCATTGGTTTTGCGTAGTATTAACCGCAGCCTGGGCGGCGATCTTGAAGTGGCCGTCGAAGCGGCGCAGCGTATAGCGAATGGTGATCTCACTGCGCACGTCCAAGTAGTCGGCCGCGGCGAAGAGAGTTTGCTGTTCACGCTTGGCAGCATGCAACGGTCGCTGATCCAGATCGTCAGTCGAGTGAGGGTGGGCACCGAGAATATCAGTGTCGGCACCTCCGAGATTGCTGCCGGCAACACCGATCTTTCGCAGCGCACCGAGGAGCAGGCGGCTGCACTCGTCCAAAGCGCATCGAGCATGGAGCAGATGACGGCGGCCATCAAACAGACGGCAGATAGCGCGTCCCAGGCCACCTCCTTAGCCGCACAGGCTTCAGATGTTGCGAAGCGAGGTAGTGGCGTGGTGCAGGATGTGACCTCGACCATGTCAAGAATTACCGACAGTTCCCATCAGATTGGCGACATTATTAGCGTGATTGACGGGATTGCATTTCAGACGAATATTCTTGCTTTGAATGCTGCAGTGGAGGCTGCGCGGGCTGGCGAGCAAGGTAAAGGTTTTGCGGTGGTGGCGGGTGAGGTGCGCACGCTGGCTCAACGCTCCGCAAGTGCTGCCAAGGAGATCAAGCAATTAATCGAGACGTCGATACGCACGGTTGATGAAGGCCACGCCCAGGTTGAGAAAGCGACTTCAACAATGGATGAGATTGTGCGTGCCGTGGCTCACGTGTATGACATCCTCGGCAAAATCAGTCATGCCGCCCGGGAGCAAAGCCTGGGTGTTGAACAGGTGAATCGCGCGCTCACTGAAATGGACCAAGTTACTCAGCAGAACGCGGCCTTGGTTGAAGAGGCCGCCGCGGCCGCGCATTCCTTGCATACGCAGGCCAATGAACTACGAGACGTGGTCAACACTTTTTCGTTACCGGCGAGATAAATTCGCTCGGAGAGCCCTGCTATGTGCTTGGTCAAAGGCATTGCGGGTTCGCTTTGCCGAATGCCGTATCGAAAATGACGCGTTTGCAATTTGCCGACCTCTTGAAATTTATCGCGCACCCCTTATTTATGTCCTGCAGGCGCGTTGAGTGCGCTGTGAGTTTCGTTTTCTATTGTCCGTGGCTTGGCAAGTGAACCGGGGCGCGTAATCCGGTTCGCCTCCTGGCTACACGATTGGAGGATATGACCATGAGTGATCTCTATTTCGGGAGCGACTTCTTTAGCGAGTTGGAACGTCTGCAAAAGCAGATGACAAGCTCGTTGAGCGGCTTCCCATCCAGCATCCGTTCCGGCCGCTTAGGTGCGTTTCCGCAAGTCAATGTCGGTAGCACCGACGATTCTATCGAGATTGTCGTGTTCGCTCCCGGCATTAATCCGGCCGAACTCGACGTGACCATCGATAAAGGTTTGTTGATCATCAGCGGTGAGCGTAAGTCGTCGCGCCCGGAAGGTCAGGGCGATCTTCGCACCTATGCACAGGAACGGTTTGTCGGCTCATTCAAACGTACTGTCGAACTGCCGCAAAACGCCGATCCGGAAAAGGTGGAGGCGCGCTACGTTGACGGTTGTCTGTCGATTAGCGTGGGCAAGCATGAATCGTCGAAACCGCGGGCCATTACGGTCCAGTAAAGCCAGGAGGATGCCATGAACGACACGACTCAAATCACTGCGCGTAAGCCAGGCGCCGTCACACAGCAGCCGGGCGAACGGGCTGTGCGTCAAACATCGATCGCGCCCGCCGTCGATATTTTCGAGGATAGTCAGCGCATTGTTTTGTGGGCAGACCTGCCCGGTGTGAAGAAAGACCAGCTCGATATACGGGTGCAGGACGGCAATCTCTTTATCGAAGCGGAAGTGACAGTGCCCACACCTGCCGGCCTGCGCTTACAGTACAGCGAAATTCGGGCGCCGCATTTTGCAAGAGCTTTCTCGCTGAGCAGCGATTTCGATGCATCGAAGATCGACGCCAATTTGCAGGATGGCATATTAAAACTGACTATTCCGCGCCGTGCCGAAGCTCAGCCTCGGCGCATTGAAGTCAAGGTTGCCTGAGCCGGTGCTCGGTTATGCGCGTAGAGGCTAGCGGTGTTGTCTTGTCGACAACACCGCTAGTTTCCGTGCTCGCACGTTTCCTACAGCGCGATATTCAAAATGAGGTTGAAGTTGTCGCGGCCAAAGCCTGATTTAAAAATTTAACTACTCTGGCGAAATGTGCGTACACTAGTGGAGTCAGACCCTATTAGACGTGCCTTGAGCGACGTCATTCTCTTTTCTCTCAAACCAACAGGAAAAGCCATGCGTTTAGCTCATATGCGAATTTTTGCGGCAGTTTTACTGCTTGCCGGCACGACCGTCGCCTACGCAAGCGATGCGGATTTCACCCTGGTCAATAAGACCGGTTATCAGGTGGATTCGGTCTATGTTGGCCCCTCAAAAAGCGATGATTGGGGCAAGGATATCCTGGGTCGCGGCGCACTGGCCGATGGCGAGTCTGTCGATATTGCTTTCGCACATGGTGGCTCGGAATGTATTTTTGACATCAAGGTGGTCTACCATGATGAAGATAAAAAAGAGTGGCATAACATCGACTTGTGTAAGTACGAAAAAATCTCGATTTACTGGGATGGTAATAACACTCGCGCAGTAGGCGAGTAAAGCGGTGCGCCCGTGCGGCGCAAACCCATTAAAAAAAGCGCCACGGGCGCTTTTTTTAATGGGTGGACAAGGCAAAGACCTAAAAATCGCCAGCCTGAAGCTTGACGCGCCCGTCTGTGCTTGGGTGCGCTTAAGCTTGAACTCTCGGTACGCACATCTCGGTAAATAATATTAAAATATTGTTACATTTGGATTTTGACCTTGATAGAAAATCCAAAAAGAGGCTGCGGAGAAATGAATGCTGTTATCGAATCCTTATCGCTCCGCTATCGATCTTGCCATGCTGACGACCTCGCCGATTGTTGGTCTGGCGCGGCGCGCACGCGCGCGTGCTGGTGCAGAGAACATCGCTTGGTTCAGGCGCGCAATACGTGTGATGTTGATGGGCTTGTGTCTGCCGGCTTTTTGCGCCGCTGAACCTGTTATATGGTTCAAGCAAAACCTGCCGCCGTCGATGATCGTGGAAGGTCCGAGCAAGGGGCTAGGCTACGGTGATCAGATCGTTGACTACGTCTTGCATAATCTTCCGCAATATCAAGTGACGTTCACTGAAGTGCCGCACGTCCGCGAGGAGCAGACAATGAAACGCGGCGGAGCCTACTGCACTCGCGATTTTATGAAGTCGGCGGACCGCGACGCGTTCCTACGCTTTACCGTTCCGGTTGGCTTTGTTCTGCCGGTTGGATTAATCGTTCGCACCGAGGACAAGGCACGTTACGACCGCTATGCCGATGCGAATCACACGATCCACCTGGAGCGTTTGCTAAGCAGCGATCCTGGCACGCTTGGCGTGGCGGCGCTGCGCAAATACGGCACCGCAGCCGACAACTTGATCGCTCAGGTTCGCGCGACGCAGGCGCGAAAAATATCGATCGTCTACGAAGATGGGGGTACGGCAACGTTGCTGAAGATGCTCGACGCGCATCATATCGATGAAATGTTGGCTTACCCGACCGAGGAGACCTATCTTTCCGCAGAATTGGGCACGCGTGGGCACTTCTATTTCTATCCGATTGCTGAAGCTCCGCTGTTGGTGTCCGTTCGCTTCAGTTGCACTAAGCAGGCGACAACCGACGGGATATTTTCAGGTCTCGATATCCAGGCAAAGTCTGCTGCATCGCAGAATGTTTTCCAGGCCGATTACGAACGGTGGTTGCCACCTTATTTGCTGCCTTTATACCGGACGCGGCTCAAGGATGATTCGAAGATCCCCGGTTTATGACATGCCCAATTGGATAATCCGAGACGAGCGACGAATAACGCCGCATTTAATCGCGGACGGCCTCCACTTCGGCGCGCTTGATTAGGCGCGTCAAATAGCACGCGCTCAGCGAGCAAACAATCAGCGTTGTGCCGCCACCATGGCAAATACCGCGCCCTGCGGATCGGTGCATTGGGCTATCCAACTGCCCCCAGGAACTTCGTGCGGTCCGGAAATAAGGCTGCCCCCGCCGTCGAGCGCACGTTGCAACGCGGCATCGATGGCGTCGACATTGATATAAAAGAGCCAGAAGGGCCGCGGTGTTTGTTCCATTTTCGTCATCATGCCGCCGACCGGCACGCCGTCTACCGCGAACAGTTGATAAATGCCCATAGGCCCCATATCGACGGCATCGGCTTTGGTCCAACCGAAAAGCTTGGCGTAGAAGGCAAAAGCGTCGGCACCGTCCCCGGCATGCAACTCGTGCCAGCCAATGTGGCCCGGCGTGCCAGGGGCGACGGACGACCTTGGTGGAGGCGTGCCGGCGCTCTTGAACAGCATAAACACAGCACCGTGAGGGTCGGCGACGACGGAGAAACGGCCGACATCCGGGATATCTCCGGGGGCGCGGTGTATCGAACCACCGGCCTCGGTTACGCGCTGCGTGTAGAGGTCCACATCGTCGACGCCGATATATCCGGCCCAGCATGGCTGAGCACCGGCATCACGGGCTTCATCTGGAATCGGCATCAGTCCGCCGATGTCGATCTGCGCGCTGGAGATGATCGAGTAGTCTTGCTCCGACATTCCGAATGGCTTGATCTCCCAGCCGGCGACGTTTTTATAGAATGACGCCGCGGCGCCCGTGTCGCGGGTCATGAGTTCGTACCAGATGAATTTGCAGTTAGGCGTAGCCATGGTTTGTTCCTTAGGGGTTAACGGCGCGGGACAATTTAGCTTCGAATGCCGCTTAATTTTCGTGCACATTGCCGAAGACTGCAATTCGCGTTGTATGGCCTATTTCAACAACCCTGGGAGCACTCCGACCGTGCTGCCCATCGCGGATTTGCAGGGTTTCGATTATATCGATTTGAGCATGCCTGCGCCCTTCAGCTAGAAACTGCTTGTTTGAGGGCCGTCGATCAGTCTCGCCCGGTATAAAGGTAGCAAATATGGTGGCAGCCATCGTTCATAGCCAAGCTGGAAAGCACGCTGAAAGGCAGTGGATTTTGCTTTTGCATCAAGCGCGGTGAAAATGTCGTCGGTCACCGCCTGCTTGGTGCAGTCGAAACGCATGGCCACCAGCTTGGGGGATTCGACGATGGGGTAGGCGTAGTAAGCGTCAGTATGCCCTGATTGTGCTGCAAGAAAGACCTGTTCCGTTGGGTAGGCCAGCAGTGCGTCTATATGGTGTGCTGTGAGCATTCTGAGCAATGTTGCCGTGCCGCCTTCTTCATAAATTTGCGCAATCTTGCGCGGATTCTTGGCGATCGCCCGCGCAAGGATACTATCGGGTATTTTGCCGAAGGTACGGCGAACAGCCATGCCAAATACGCCGGGATCGACCTGCAGCAAGGTTTCCAAGCTAATCATGTGATTGGCATCCGCATAGCGATCATAGTGGTTTTTATCTTCTGCGCGAACCACCAATACGGCTGGAAGAAAGTAGCCCACAGGTGAGGTAAAGCGCAGAAAAGTTTCTCGTTCTGGAATTTTCAATAGATCGATGGAGCAGTAGGAGCCTCCCATCTTCAACATCTGCAATTCGCGCACAAGCGGAACCTCGGTGATTTTTATCTGATACTGCGGCAGGTCGTGTAGTACCGCGGCGATCAGTTGATCGAGGTAGCCCTGACCCAACTCGGGGCCTTCGACGATGACCCCGGGAGGCAAATTTGTTTCGAGCCAAGCAACGGGTTCAGCGGCGCAAGACCCCCACATGGTTAAACCGATCGATAGCAAGAACGCGGCGCACAGCCGCGCTCTTGCGGCTCTAGCGCCGCCTGCCGTGATGCAGGTAAGGACCGCGATACCTGTCAAAGCGAAAGCGCCGACGATAAGGCCGTGTGCAGTGGACAGCGACATGAATTCTCTCCATGACTGTTTATCGGGCGTCGCGTTGCAGCATATAGAGATTATAGTAATTAACCGCTCAATCGAGCACCTTGCTTGATAGGGGGCGCTTGGCACATGTCTTGCTGCCAGTCAGACCTTCACGCCACGATAGCGGGCGCTAGAGCCGTGCGCGGCAAAAGAAATTGGAACCATCTCGCCATGGCGGGAGCCGAACACTATTAATAAAGGAGTCCAGAATGGAAACCAATACGACGGAGTGGTTCGATGCGACGGGCTCTGAGCCCAAGCGCCATGGCTGGTATGAAGTTCAGTTGAAGGATGGCGAGAACGCCTTTGCCGAATTTGATGCCAACGGCTGGTCTGAAGCGCCGGTTGTGCTGTTTACTCATTGGCGCGGGTTGGCATCGGATCCGATTAAATTCGCAGAAACCGCAGCCAGTGCCGCTGAAATCTCGGTCGCGACCGGGGTGCGCGCGTTTTGGGACGCGATTTTCCTTCCCGGTCACCCCGGCACGGCGGACGCGCCTGCCGTGGATAAATAGTGGCGCTCGGCCGCGCAGTGTTTCAATGAGCGGGGCCCGGCATCACGCTGCCTCGGCGCCGCAACCCGGCAACGATCTGATCGAGACCGATTTGCCGGGTCGGCTTGATCGGTTGCCCTGGGGCAGCTTTCATACCCGGATCGTGATTGCGCTAGGCATCACCTGGCTGCTCGACGGGCTTGAGGTGACGCTGGCGGGGGCTGTCGCCAGCGCGCTTAAAGCCAGCCCGCGGCTGCAGTTCAGCAACGCCGATATTGGTTACGCGAGCAGCGCCTATATTGCCGGCGCCGTATTGGGCGCATTGCTATTCGGCTGGCTGACCGACCGCTTGGGACGGCGCAAATTATTTTTTATTACCCTGGTCTTGTATATCGCGGCAACTGCCGCCACGGCGTTATCGTGGAATTTGCTGAGCTTTATGTTGTTTCGATTTCTGACCGGAGCCGGAATCGGTGGCGAATATACCGCCATTAATTCGACGATCCAGGAATTTACGCCGGCGCGCTTGCGGGGGCGCATCGATTTGGCCATCAACGGTACCTTCTGGCTTGGCGCGGGACTGGGGGCGGCAGGCACGCTAGTACTGCTCGACCCTCACTGGTTCGGACCCGACCTAGGTTGGCGTCTGTGCTTTTTTATCGGCGCAGCACTGGGCTTGGTGATTCTGTTGATGCGCTTATGGGTGCCTGAAAGTCCACGTTGGTTGATTACCCACGGGCGCGTCGGCGAAGCACGCGATATCGTCGAGCATATCGAGGCGCGATTGCGTGCTGGCGGTCATGCTATTTCGAGCGCGCGGATCTCGCCGCTACGCCTCAAAGTCCAATTATTTATACCGCTACGGGTGATTTTTCATAGTTTGTTCACGGTCCATCGGCGCCGCGCGCTGACCGGGCTGACATTGATGACCGCGCAGGCATTTTTCTACAATTCGATCTTCTTCACCTACGCACTGGTCTTGAGCGATTTCTACGGTGTACCCGGCGATCATATCGGCTGGTATCTGTTACCGTTCTCGCTCGGTAATCTGCTGGGGCCGTTGGTGCTGGGCCCGTTGTTCGATACAGTCGGCCGGCGCAAAATGATCGCGTTCACTTACGCGATCTCTGGAATATTGCTGGCGCTGAGCGGCTATTTGTTTGAACAGGGCGACCTAACACGCAGCACGCAGACCATCGCCTGGATGGTGGTATTTTTCTTTGCGTCGGCGGCGGCCAGTTCCGCCTATCTAACGGTCAGCGAAACCTTTCCTCTTGAGATTCGCGCGCTCGCCATTGCCGTGTTCTATGCATGTGGGACCGCGCTTGGCGGCGTGGCCGGTCCTGCTTTGTTCGGGCGATTGATCGATACACATAGCCGCGTCGCGGTGTTCTCCGGCTACCTGATCGGCGCGGGTTTGATGGGGGTGGCGGCTATCGTGCAGGCTATCTGGGGGACGGCAGCTGAGGGGAAATCCTTGGAGTCTGTTGCCAAGCCGCTTTCGGCCGTGGATGAGATTTCGGTTGTTGACTCCACGCTATAGGCCTTTCGATCTGCTGGGCTGACGTTTCGTCGCACAACGATCCTATTTATTGAGCGCCACGATAATATGCTTCTCCTAATCCATGATTGTGAGCGCACAGCATATGAAATTACTGTTCATCGTTGGCGCGATACTGCTTATCGTCGCCGCTGCTTTGCTCATTGCCATCGTGTTCGGCGGACCGGGCAATCCCCCTCCAATGTTGAGTATCAACAATCCTTTCAAGGGACTCGATTATTCTGATTTACCGGCAGAGCGTCAATTTACGGCGCGCGACGGGACCCCATTGTCGTTTCGGGAGTATCCGGTTCCAGGTGGCGCGGCCAAGGGCAGCGTCATATTGATACATGGCTCGTCCGCTAGCGGCAGAAGCATGCATGTGATGGCCAAAGGATTTGCGGCGGCCGGCTATACCGCTTACGCGCTTGATGTTCGTGGGCACGGAGATTCCGGCGTCAAGGGCTACATCGACTATGTCGGGCAATTGGAAGACGATCTCGAAGATTTTTCCCATTCGATTAAGCCGCAGCAGCCGGCAACGCTTGCCGGCTTTTCTTCCGGTGGTGGGTTTGCGCTGCGTTTCGCCGGCAGTGCGAGGCAGGGCTTATTTTCCAATTACCTATTGCTGTCTCCCTATATCGGCCCGGATTCGCCGACCTCACGACCGAACAGCGGCGGCTGGGTCGCGGTGGGCGTGCCGAGGATCATTGCAATCGGCCTGCTCAATGCCATGGGTGTGCATCTGTTCGATAAACTTCCCGTCATACAATTCGCACTCGATCAGCAGGCCAAAACCTTTCTGACGGCGCAGTACTCGTATGCACTTTCCACGAATTTCGGACCGGAAAGAGACTGGCGGGCAAATATCCGTGCAGTTCGGCAACCGCTTGCACTGGTGGCGGGTCAAGCTGACGAAGCGTTCCATAGCGAGCACTTTTCGGAGATTTTCAAAGCCGAGGGCAAAGACGTCCCGGTCAGATTGATTCCGGGTATCGGCCATATCGCGCTCACGTTGCAGCCTTCGGCGATACAGGCGGCTATATCCGCTGTGACGTCGATGGATGAGACGGCGAAATAAGCGCACGATAGGCCGCGCGCCGGGCAAGGGCTAGTATGCGGTGCGACGCTTGTGGCCTCTCAGTAGCTCTGTCTGAATGGGTCTTGGCATGTGTTTTGCTTGTATCAAGTATTCACTCCACGATAGAGGCCGCCATGTCGATCACCCCAAGCAATGCGCAAGCTCGCAACACCCACGCCCTTGCTCGCTCAGCTACAAGCCACGCTGATCCTGAGGCGCAAGGCGAGAATGGTTTTCCGACCCGCAATTTTTACAATGATCGGCCATTTGGGGGCGTATCGCGTCACCAACTCGAATTACTCAAATATGCGAATTTGCAGGTGTTAATGATATTGGCGCGCGATTAAGTTGCGTGTATCTAGGTCTCTTGGCATTTGGGGGCTGTTTGAATGCGGGGACGTCCGACGATTTTTCTATAGTTACTTCGCGAGAAGTTCAAAGTAACCATAGCCCGATAGATCGGCGATCTATCGGTTTTTTCTAATACTTCTTTACGTGATGGCGTATCAACTGTACTCGGCGGGGGCAGGTTCGCCGCGGGAAAGTAATGCTTGCGCCCGACGGCATTATCATCGCCTAGGCGACCGCGACCCGGACCTGATACTCAAACGGGCCGATGCAGCCATGTACAAAGAGAAGGCGGTTGGAGCGATAACGGAATAGACCTGTTCTGCGCCGCGCAAGCCGTGCTAAATTGACTATCGCTATATACCAATATATATTACGCATTGCTGCCGGTCTCGGCTTTATGCTTGCCCCGTCTTGTGATTCGGCCGCCGTCCATGCCGATCAGCGAATATGTCCAAAGAAATCATCGACTCCCATCTACTCAAGGTGCTGCATACGCTATTGACTGAGTCCAGCGTCTCGCGCACGGCAGTCTTGCTCGGGCAGTCTCAACCCACTGTCAGCGTTGCGCTGCGCAAGCTGCGTGAAATGACGGGCGACCCCTTACTGGTGCGCAGCGGCAGCCGCATGGTTCCGACTAGCCACGCTCTGACGCTGATCGATCCCGCGGCTCAAGCCATGAGCAGCATCGAAGCGATCCTGAACCCCGTCAGAACGTTTGATCCAGCCACCACAAATCGAACCTTTCGCATCGGCACGCCCGATTATCTTGACGTATTTTTTGTGCCGGCGGTGGTCGATGCATTTCATACTGAGGCGCCTGGTGCGAAGATCGAATTCAAGCATCTGATGATGGTTGACGGTGGGTATGAGCTCGGGCTGGAAAGCGGATTTTTGGATCTGGTGATTGGCAATTGGAGAACGCCGCCGGAACATCTGCATTTACAGCCTTTGTGTAAAGATGAGCTGGTGTGCTTAATGAGCGCCACTCATCCGATTAAGCCGGGACAATTGACCCATACGGTCTACCAGGCGGCTGAACATTTGTCCGTCACCACGTACAACACCACGGCTTGGGGAACCATCGATGTGGAACTTGCCCGTAACGGTTTATCCCGAACGGTGACGACCACGCTGCCGTATTTCGGCATGGCGCCCTATGTACTGGTTCGATCGAATCTGTTGTTTACCACCACGCGTGCGCTCGCTACGCACTACACCAAGCTGCTGCCTTTGCGTATCGAACCGATCCCTGGCGGCGCACAGCCACTCACCTATTATCAACTTTGGCATGATCGAAGCCATCGGGCCGTGGCCGCCGCCTGGTTGCGGCGCTTGGTCGCGCGCGTGGCCACGAATCTCGCGTCTTAATGTCGGACGTTCAAGAATCGCGCTCTATGATGCGGCGAATCGCGTGTTACTAAGCTGCAGGCGTCATCGCCTTGATCAAGGCTGCTTTACCTTCTGTCGCAGCCCCCAACAAGGCAAAGCCTAGCGGTTCTCCGCTTTGCGGATGCTTGCAGATGGCGCGCGCGGTATTGCGTGCCAGGTTCGCCACGGCCTCGACCAGCCATTCGCCTTCTGCCGCTTCCGGCGCCACCACGATGGCCGGTGTCGCGGGGGTTTTGACGGTGATCGGCATGACCGGGAAGGTGACGCGCGTCAGGTTTCCGGCCAAAGTGCGCGCCAAGGCCCGTGCCGAATGCATGATAGGCAATACATAGGGACGCATTTTGCCGTCCATGGCGGCACAATCACCTAAGGCATAGACGTCCGGAGCACTGGTGCGACACCATGCATCGGTCGAAATTCCTTGCGCAACCTCGATGCCGGCGGAGGAGGGCAGCGCCGTGCGCGGCGCCAACCCGATTGCCGACACCACCAGATCGGCGTCGAGATGCCCGCCATCGGTAAACGTTAAACGGTAAGCGGTTTTATGTTGCTCGACGGTGGCCACGCTACGTCCCAAATGGAAACGTATTCCGCTCTCGTCCAAACCTCTTGCAAAGACTACGCCAACTTGCTTGGGCAACAAGCGCGCCAGCGGCGTACTTGCCGGGTCGATCACCGAGACCTCGTAGCCGCTGGACGCCAAATCATTGGCAAACTCGCAACCGATCAACCCGGCGCCGAGAATTGCCACGGATGTGCAGTTTTTCAGGGCATCGCGAAAGCGGGCATAGTCGTCGAGGTCGTTGATCGACACAATGTTGGCAGCGCCGCTGCCTTCAACCGGCGGACGTCTCGGATCGGCGCCCGTTGCCAGAACCAGCTTGCTATACCTCAAGTGTTCCCCTGCCACGACGATTTCGTGTTCGGCCGGTAGAATGCGCTCGACCCGTTGATGTGTGCGAATGCTGGCGTTGAGCTGCGTGCTCATTGCCGCCACGTCGAAGGTCGCCAATGCCCGAGCGTCCTTCTTCATGGCTAGCGCATTCGACAGCGTGGGCTTCGAGTAGAAGCTGCCGTCGTCCTGGGTAATCAAAACAATGCACACCGCACTATCCAGCTTGCGCAATTCCCGCGCCACGGTGTAGCCCGCCAAACCCGTGCCCACAATAATGACGGGGCTTTCTATCGCGGCTTGTTCCACCAGGGTTTGTTCTTTATTACTCGATTCAATTTGCGTCATTACGCCACCACTCTCATGTCGAAGTCGTGCTTGCCCGTTGCACAATCGGGGCACAGCCAATTCTCGGGCACATCTTCCCAGCGCGTGCCGGGTGCGATGCCCTCCGCGGGCATGCCTGCGGCTTCGTCGTAAAGAAATCCGCAGATCACACATTCCCAAACTTTCATGTCATTCTCCCGATCGCGGACTAGCGCGCATAGACCTTGCCTAAGCCGATCTCGGTCAACGCACGCCGATAGGCGCCAGAAGAGCGATCCGCGAGAATCGGCGCCTCGTCCGCGCGGTCGAGCGGAATATCTTCCGGGCATTGCAGTTCCACAATACCGCGGTCTTCCTCGAAAACTTGCAGGTTGAATGCATAGACATCTTCAACCGGCAGGTCGGTATCGAAGTTCCGGACGATAGGCACAAACAAGCGAGTCAATTTTGCCGATACCGGACTCGCTGCATTTAGGATGCCTAATTTTCCGCCTTCAGGAAATTGCACTGTCAAGCGTGCGAAGAACGGCGCTTCGACGTCGAAAGTGCGCTTCCAGATAAATCCTTCCGGTGCGCGATGCTGCATCGATTTCGGGAAATTGCTCACGGTGCTTTCATACATCGCCTGAAAGCCATTTTCCCGACGCGTGACGGTGTACTGCGGTACCACGGGATTTTGGCGATCGGCGAAGCTTTCGTGGTGTATCCAGGCGAAATGTGCAACGTCGATAAAGCCTTCTGTTTGTCGGCCGGCGGAGGCTTTTATATCGATAAATGGCGGCAAAATCTGCTGAAAGCCCGGCTCATTCCACAAAGGGAAATCGGCCAAGGGCAGCTCCCCGCCACCGAGAGACACCCAAACCAGGCCGTAGGCTTCTTGCGTGGCATAGGTCGTCAGGTGCAGTCGGTCCGGGATCGGGCCCGATTGCGAGGGGATATGCCGGCACTTGCCATCACCGCTATATTCCAGGCCATGATACGGGCACACCAGATTGCCGTTTTCGACCCAACCTTGGCTCAGCGGTGCGCCGCGGTGAGGGCAGACGTCGCGCGCGGCGATCAGTTGCCCGTTTGAACGAAATACAACCAGCCGCTCATCGAGCAAGGTCGCGCTGAACGGCTTATCTTGTATTTCGGCCGCGAAGGCCACCGGGTGCCAATAACGGCTCAGTACCTCCCAATCGTTGGGCTCGAAGCTGCTGTTGCGAGGTTGGGCCGTGGAACGCTGGAATTTTAAAGGGGCTACTTGGGCGGAACTCATGCTTGTCTCCAAACTAATCGGTTTTCGTCGCGGCCGTTTTCTAAGCAGACCACAAGGACTGAACGATAGCTGGATGCAGACCGCTTACCCATCCCTGACCCGACATCTAGTCTATGTAGGGACGCACATAGCGTGAGTAGAGGCACTGTGAATCGGGAGTATGTAATTTAAGCGCGATTTGAGTTGTGCCGATTTTGATACGAATCGTTTTATCGTGGGTTTTAAAAATAATTAATCAAGTTTGACTGCAACCAAGAGAGTGCAGTAGCATTTAGTAATTAGGCATTTAAATGATTTGGCTGTGGTTCCCGAATTATTTCCCGCGACGTCGGTATTCGTTATTCGAGAGGGCATCATGTCCCATTCACACCGCACAGGGCGCACTTCGTCGATCGACGTTTCCAAACTTGACGCCGATGCCTCGCCGGCCACTCGCCCAGCCAGCTCGGAGCAGCGTTATGCGGCTCTCGGTATGGCTATCGTATTGGGCGTTCTGACCATTATTTTACTGCCCTATGCAAAAGTAGCATGGCCGGCGATTCCGGCATTTCTTCCCGGCTATCAGACGGCCGTAATCGGCACCTACTTGATTACGGCTTATTTGATGTATGGCCAATATAAGGTCACGCGATCGGCATCCTTGTTGTATTTGTGTGCCGGCTGCATCTATACGGCTGGAGTACTGTTCGCGCAGTTTTTGTCGTTTCCGAACGCGTTTGTGCCGAAAGTGCAGCTACTGGGTGGAGAACAAACAACCATCTGGCTTTGGGCTTTCTGGCATGCGGGTCCGCCGATGGGTATTTTGCTTTATTCCTGGGCAGAATATCGTCGCCCGGGCAGACTCACGACGAATCACACACGATCGGTGTGTTGGGCGGCCGGTATTTTGGCCTTGGTGTTGGTGCTGACAATCGCGGCGGTGACCGTGTTTAGGACCTGGTTGCCGATACTCGATGTGCAGGGCGATTACAGTCGGGTCAACAATACGGGGGTTGCGCCAATACTGCAGATTTTATTAGCGGCATCGCTGATTTTGCTGTGGAAAGTCAGTCGCTTCCGCACTGTTTTGCATGTGTGGCTTGGCATTGCCTTGTTTGCCTTGCTCTGCGATAACGCCATCACGATGATGGCCGGCAACCGGCTTACATTGGGTTGGTACGTCGGGCGCGCCAACGCATTGATTTCGTCGATCGTGATGATGTATGTCTATTTGCAGGAAATCAAACGCTCCTACGTACGTACTGTCGCGGTGGCCGAAAAATTGATGGTGGTCAATGCCGAATTGGTGACCCGCAAAGAGAAATTGGAAATTCGGGTCGATGAGGCCCGGCTCGACACGCTAACGCAATTACCGTTGCGTGAATTGTTTATGGAGCGCGCGGAAGCGAATCGTGCAGCCAGTGTGATGGCTGGCAATGGCTTTGCTGTGCTTTTTATTGATTTGGATGACTTTAAGGCGATCAATGACCGTTTTGGGCATGATCACGGCGATATCGTGCTAATTCGTGTAGCGGACGCGGTGCGTTCGGTGTTGCGCGAGGATGACGTCGCCGGGCGTCTGGGCGGCGACGAGTTTGTGGTGTGCTTAAGCGCACCTCAGGGTGAGATGCTGGCGATTGCCACGCGGATTTCCGAGCGCATTGTCGAAAAAATCTGGAAATTGGGCGACGGCATTGGCGCCAGCGTCGGCATCAGTACCTGCGAAACCGATCTGGAGCTAGCCCTACGTCAAGCCGACGAGGCAATGTACGAAGCCAAGAAACTGGGCAAAAACCACTTCAGCTTGTTCCGCCCCAAACCGCAACTGGTTCAAACCACCTAAAGCTCAAGCAGGGGGTGGCTATAAGCCTGTATGTTCCACGGCATTCTCTCGGGCGGTTTAAGTCGCGTGCATACTTCCTGCGTGGCTGTTGTGCAGCAAATCAGAGAGTCGCGGGATATCGCGATTGGTGCAAACGCAATTGCGGCCTGCCAATTTGGCGGCATACAGTGCCTTATCCGCGGCTTCTACCAATTGTCCGGCCGTATCGGCGTTGGACCTCGGCGTAAGCGCTTCGACGCCGGCACTGACCGTCACCACGCCTTGCGGGTTGCCGGAGTGTTTGATATTCAGTTGCTCGATGGTTTTGCGGATTTCCTCGGCGACGGCGACGGCGCCCGCCACATCGGTATTGGGAAGCAGGATGCTGAGTTCTTCGCCGCCATAGCGCGCGGCCAGCTCGCCGGGTCGGCTTTGCGCCAGGTTTTGGATGGCTTGACTGATGACGCGCAAGCACTCATCGCCGGCCGGGTGACCATAGACGTCGTTGTATTTTTTGAAAAGATCGACGTCAATCATCACTAGCGCCAGCGTACTCGCATCGCGGGTCGCACGGCTAAATTCCTCGGCCAGGCTGGAATCGAATTTGCGGCGATTGGCAAGCCCCGTCAAACCGTCTTGCGATGCCAGCTGTTCGAGTGCCTGGTTAAGCTTTTCTAGCGCATCCCTGGCTCGGACCAATTCTTGTTCGGTTTTGACGCGCATTTCGATTTGTCGAATCAGGCGCGCGCCGGCCATGGCCAGGATGATCACCAAAACGATTACGCCGAGCGTATGCAGCAGGGTGTCTTTCCACCAGTCAGCCAGAATTTCTTGTCTGGAAAATCCGGCAGCGACAAATACGGGGTAATTCTCCAGCCCGCGATAGCTGACCAGGCGCTCGACGCCGTCCTGCGCAGATGTCACGTATAAAGTGCCCATCCGGCCACGCGATCTAAAGGCTTGAAACAGCTCGCTATTGAGCATGCTCGAGCCGATCAGATTGTCGTTATACGGTCGACGCAACAGCATCGTGCCATTGTCGAGCCCCAGCACCAGGGCGCCGAATTTTCCGATATTCAACTTACTGTAGAACTGCCGGAAATAATCGACGTCGATGGTGGCGAGTGCAACTCCGGAAAAATTTCCGCTGGGATCGTTGATACGGCGCGATATGGGAATCACCCACCTGCCGGTAGTCCGGCTCACGACAGGGGGGCCAATATGCGGCCCGCGATCGGTGTGGGTCCGGTGATAAGTAAAATATTCACGATCCGAATTATTGAGATTCGGCAATATCGTTGCATGCGAATC
>Ga0302178_10000750_pt1 | contig 28678 bp, 35 predicted proteins | sample I_Palsa_E1_3_FD_198790 | JGI IMG/M metagenome (GOLD analysis project Ga0302178, IMG submission 198790) | Peat permafrost microbial communities from Stordalen Mire near Abisko, Sweden - I_Palsa_E1_3 | ecosystem: Environmental > Terrestrial > Soil > Palsa > Peat permafrost | place: Sweden... | reverse complement strand
AGCGTCATCCTTGTGCGCTAACATGCAACCAGATGGTTGTAGATCAGGCATCCGACGCCGACATCGACCGCATCTTTCACGCCCTTGCCGACGGCACTCGGCGCGACATCCTCACCCTCGCCGTCGAGGGCAGGTACAGCGTGTCGGCGTTGGCGAATCGCTACCCGATGAGCTTTGCCGCCGTACAAAAGCACGTTGCCGTGCTCGAAGGTGCTGGGCTCATCACGAAGGAGCGGCGGGGGCGCGAGCGGCTCGTGCACACCGACGTCGACACCGTCCAGCGGGCCCGAGTGCTCCTGGACGGCATCGAGGAGCTGTGGCGGGCGCGGGTGGACCGGATCGACGAGCTCTTGGCAACCGAAAAACGAACCAATGGAGGCAAGCGATGAGCGTCACCAGCGTCGAGAAGGACCCCGAATCCCTGACCACGACGGTCACGGCGCACCTCGATGCCACCGTCGAACGGGCATGGCAGCTGTGGGCTGACCCCCGCCAGTTCGAGCAGTGGTGGGGGCCCCCCGGCTATTCGGCGACCGTGGTCGACCACGACCTGCGGCCCGGCGGGCGGATCACCTTCTTCATGGCCGGGACCGAGGGCGAGCGCCACGACGGCACGTGGGAGGTCATCGCCGCCGACCCGCCCCGCCACCTGGAGCTGCGCGACGCCGATATCGGCGACGACGGCATCCCGAACGATGGGAACTCCATGACGGCCATGATCATCACCATCGACGAGTGCGACGGCGGAGGCGCGGTGATGGCGATCCGCACCCACTTCGATTCGGAGGCGGGAATGGAGGAGCATCTCGCCATGGGATTCGAAGAAGGCATGCGCATTGTCTTCTCGCAAATCCAAGCGGTCCTCGCCGGCACGCCTGCGTGAAGCGCTGACATGGCGACGGTCGCTGGACGAACTCGCCACGTCGTATGACACCGCCGGCGATCGGCACGCCTGCGGCCAAGATTACTTCCATGGATGTTTGCCGGGTGGCCCACTACGCCGGGGACAGTGGCACAGCTCTTTGTCGGTCACGTCCGAAGAACCTGGCAGCAACTGGCCGACGGGCGGATGGATGGATCCCCGGGCACCTTGCCGACTGGCGCAGCAACCAGGTTGCCGAGTCACGGCCTATCGTCGACGAAGCGGCTGCCGCGGCTGGAAGAGATCCGGCTGATGTCGACACCATCTACAACGTGTCCGGGCGCATTGAACGGGATCCGTTGTCAGAAACCCGCGACGACGAGGGCCGTTGGATCGGCGGCGGCGTGACACAGTGGGTAGAGGAGTTGACGTTCGCTGTGCTCGAACGCGGCGCAGACGCTTTCATCTACCTGGTCCCTCCCGGCGAAAGCATTGAGGACAAGACGGTGAATCTCTGGGCCCACGAAGTTGCGCCAGCTGTCCGCGACGCTCTCGCCAAGCGCTGACGTCCCCAGGAGAGAGATGACCCCGTGCTCAGAAATGTGCCACGCGGGTTGGTTTGATGCACTCAGCGCGAGACGGAGAAGAACTCTGTTAGCGACGCCTCAGCCAGGAGTCCGCGAGTGCGGGCGAGGATGCGAGGTAGTTGTCGTCGGGATTGAGTTCTGATCCCGGGGGGACGATCTCGTCGATGCGATCAAGCAATTCATCGCTCAGAACGACGGCGGCCCGGCGAGGAGGTCGTCTAGCTGTTCGGGTGTCCGCGGCCCGATAATGACAGAGGTGACCGCCGGGTGGGCTCTGACAAAGGCAGTAGCCATGTGGGTCAGGGGCAGTCCGGCCTCGGCAGAGAGCTTTTTCAACGCGTCGACCGCCTCCAATTTGGCTCGATTGGCCGAGATGTTCAGGTCGAATGCCTGAGGCGCGGTGGCGGTCCGATGACCACGAGTGGGATCGGCCCTTCCCGACAGCCATCCGCTATTCAGCGGACCATAAGACAGCACGCCCATCCCGTGACGCTGTGCGGCCGGAAGGACACTGCCTTCAACGGTCCTGGTAAGGATCGAGTAGCGGGGCTGCTCCGTCCGGAATCGATGATGACCGCGCCTCTCGGCTACCCATTGCGCCTCCACCATGAGGTCGGCCGGGAAGGTGGACGAGCCGATGGCACGTACCTTTCCGGCCCGGATCACATCAGATAGGGCACCAAGCGTTTCGTCGAGGTCCGTGCTGTAGTCGGGTCGATGTAGCTGGTAGAGGTCGATGTAGTCCGTGCCAAGGCGCCGAAGGCTCGCTTCGAGTGCACGGGTGATCCAGCGCGGTGACGCGCCCCGCCGATTTGGGTCCTCCCCGACCGGAAGTCCGAACTTGGTGGCGAGCACGACCTCGTCGCGCCGTCCAACTAGCGCCTTTCCGACAATTTCTTCCGACTCCCCGCGAGAGTAGACGTCGGCGGTGTCTACGAAGTTGATACCGGCGTCGAGGGCCGTGTGGATGATACGAATCGACTCGTCATGGTCGGGATTGCCCATGGCCCCCAACATCATCGTCCCGAGCGCAAGCCCGCTCACCGAAATGCCCGTGCCACCGAGAACTCTGCGCTCCATTGACTCTCCTTGATCAGCCACCGACCTCTGTTTTAGCTCCCAGGGCTCGCGGTACGACCATGTGGGCACAGGATTGAACACCACGAGCGAGCCTGGTTCTGACGAGCCGGCGCGCCTGGCTTCCGAGTAGCTCCTTCGTCCGAAGCGAACCCCATTGTCCCCGTGAAGGTTGGCTCCATCTGGTTCGGGGTGCCCCCGAACCCCGAGATAGTGGGATATTTCCGGACAATCCATTGCCCGTGACGGAAGAGCCGGGATCCGGCAATATGGTCCCGTGCGCGCCCCAGCGCTAGAGGAGGAGCAGCAATGAGCACAATTGGCTTTCTGGAGCTTCCTCCGGTTACCCCGGAGGCGCAAGCACTCTTTGACGAGGACATTGCCGAGGATGGCTACGTGATGAACGTGTCGAAGTTGTGGTGCTATAACGCGGCGCTGCTGACGAATCTCTTCGAATTAATGGGTCAATCGATCGCCGATCACAACCTGAGCTTCCGCCAGCGGGGCATCCTCGTCGCCGCCTGCGCATCGACCCTGGGTGATTCCTACTGTTCCCTTGCGTGGGGGTCCAAGTTGGCAGGCGTCTCTGATCCTGAGTTTGCGGCGGCCGTTATCCGTGGGAGCGACGAGTCCCTGAGTGACGAAGAGCGTGCGTTGGCGTCTTGGGCACGCAAGGTCGCGAGCGATCCCAACCACACCACAGCTCATGACATCGGAAGCCTCCGTTCTGCTGGATTCAATGACTCCCAGATCTTCTCCGTTACAGCCTTCGTAGCCTTGCGGCTTGCGTTCTCCACTGTGAATGATGCCCTTGGCGTCGGTCCTGACCAAGCTCTTCAGGCGGCTGCTCCGAAGGCAGTCGTGGATGCAATCGAATTTGGACGCTCCACTCAGACCTGAATGATCTTGGGTACACCAGTTCGCCGCATGTGAGCGGGCGTCCTCGTTACGGCGTGAGCATGGGTTCTAGAATCAGCCTCAAGCCGTCACCAGTCGATGCCCGTCGAGACGCAGAACTCGTTCTGTTCTGGCTCACACATTCTGACCCACCGAATTCCTCCAAGGTTCTGTAGGCCTTCATCGATCCGATGCGCTCCGAGGTTCTGCGATCCCTTCTTTCGGAACGAGTACAGCCAACTTCGCATCCTTGTAGTAGAGAACGAGTTCCACTCTTGCCACGGGTGCCCCAGCTCGCCGGGATTGGATCAGCTCTGTGCGGCACCAAGAGGCAGCCGATTCATGGTGCGGTCGGTGAGAAACTGCACCGATAAAGCTCGGTGAGTTGGCCGGTGCCCATCCGCGACTACGAACCAGGGTCGGCATAGCGTTTGAGCATGGATGTCACCGGCTTGAACGACAGAGCTCTTGTGGAGCGGTACGACGCATTGCGCGCGGACCTCGACCGTACCCGCGAGACGGATAAGCGCCTGGCGCTGCATCGGGAACTTGGGAACCTCGCAGCCGAACGCCAACGTAGACATCCACTGACGATCACTCCGCTTCGTTCCTAACTGCCCCGCGCGGTGGCGGACATGCCTGCGGCTCTCCGAACGTGTTATCGCCTAACTCGTGGCGCGTGAATCCCACCTCATTGCAGCTGGTTATTCAGGCTCTGGGCGTGACGGGACTGACGTTGTAGCGCAGTTCCCCGGTCGACTCGTCGATGTCGTAATACTCGATGCCCGCCTCCACCTGCGGGTCGTCCGCGTCGAAAGCGACCGCAATCTTATTCGCGGCATTGCGGACGATATCGAGGATCAGCTCGGTTGCGGCGGCAGCGCCCAGAGCTTCCACGACGCGCTCGCCGAGTCCGGGTGGCCAGTGGATCGGCTGCCACACGAAGACATCTACGACCTGGAGGGCCAGGGCCTGCGCGTCGGAGATACCGCTCGGATCTCTGTCATCGAACAGATCACTCCGACCTGCCAGATCGATGGCACTCACGCTCCTGCGGGACTGGCAGAGCCGGCAGTCATGGGCTCTCGCACCGCGGAGCCTGACCAGTTCGGAGGTCACCGGATCGAGGGCTGACAGTTTGGCAACCTCGAGAAGGAATCGTCCGTGGGCCACCCAGGGATCGGTCTCACCAGTAGTCGGGATCGGACGCCATTCTTCGCAGAAGATCGCGCGCCAGGCGGCACCGGAGCGAATCATCATGTCCTCGGTCCATAAAGCTAGGACGAACGCTGGGGCAAGGGCACCGAGTTCGGCCAGCCCGGCTGCTCGAACGTCCGGGGTCATCGACGCCACATCGACGACCATCTGTTCGGCGAAGGCCGTCGCGTCAGATCTCGGCACGGCAGGAGCAGCCGGGTCGACACTGACCCGAGCGATGGCACGGGCCCGCTCCATCAGGTCGGTCGGCGTGGTCGAGGCCACTGCCGCGATCAATTCGTCCCATGCCGTGAAGGCTGCCGGCACTCGATCTCGGGCGATCACAATTCGACCCTATTGGTCATCTGACGACAAGGGACTATCCGCCGATACCACTAGGCGTCGTAGGTTTCGTCATGCGTCCTCCACCGCACAATGCTCACTCAGCTCAAGCACTGATTTTATGCGAGGACGAGCGCTAATGCCCGTCTGAGCCTGTCCGCCCCTTCTTGCCTTCGGAGGCGCTACTGGGTCTCAGGAGCGTTGTACGGCGTCCCAGCGAGGAAGGAAGTCCACGAGCCGGAATCACCTTCGACTCGGCATCCGGCTTCTTCTGCGTCAAGGCGACGAAACAGTGCAAGAAACAGACCGGTCGCTGATCCCTCCAGCTTTGCGCCGGTCGAAGAGTCGATCGAGACCCGACTCAACCGAAGCTCGTTGCCCCGTCGGAGCAGTGTCCAGCTCGCATCCAGGTCGCTTGCGATCAAGCTGACATGGCGGCCGCTCTCGATCGGCAGATCTTCCTGTCGCGGCCTCTCAGCAAGCCGACCCAGCCACTCGTCGATGCCGTCAGCGGCAATCTCTGGGGCGAGTTCGTACGGCTCTGCGACAGCCAAAGCAGCATCGGCCCGGTGGACGGTCGTCTCGTGTAGGAGGCGGCGAATCCACCACTGCGCCGGGCGTGGGCCAGAGAACGTGGCGACGATCACCTCGGGTCCGCCCACATGCGACACGGCATCAAGGAGCACCTCGGGGCAGGCATGGAGCCATGCCTGAGCGCCAGCAGAGTCATCGGGCGGTCTCCCGTCTGGCACGGAGCGCGGGTCAAGGGTCACATCGGCTCCGGTAGTCATGATCTGAGCTGCCCAACGGTGAGCACGACCGACGTGGCGGACGAGATGTCGAAGGGTCCAGCCCGGGCAGGTGGGAATTGGGGTGTCGGAGTCGGCCGAGAGCACCACCTGAGCGAACAAGCGATTCTGGTCGATCAAAGCGGCCGAATAGTCCACATCGTCCATTTTTCGAATAGTAGTGATCTTGTCCCCCTACACCGGCGCGCACGACGGGTATCTCAGAGAGCAGCCTTCTCGATCGGAAGCAGGACCTCCCGCACGCGATCGTCGCCCTTCCGAACATATGAGAGGTTCTCGGCTCATCGGACCAGGTCAAGTCGGCTTGATCGTTCAGCTGGGTCGCTACCATTTCAACCGTGTTCTCTTCTGGACTGACAAGGTTGACGAAGCCTTTGAGTTATCTTCTGAGTTCGGGCGTTGCCGGGGTCCAACCACCACACGACACCAGGAACAACAATCGCAATGCACTCCCGCGCGATCCCGACGGGAATCTCGTTGAAATCGTGACGAAGAGTTTGTGACGCAGAGCCGCTGATCCCATTGCGCGAATAGCCCGCACGCCGGAACGGGGTGCCACCGTGCCGCACTTTCCGGCTAGCCGGTTCTCATGCGATCCTGACGTCCCCTGCCCACCCGACGAACGAGGAACTGCCCAGATGGACCAGATCACAGAACGAGAGCTCCAAGGGCTCCTTGACCGGGATCGCATCATCGCGCTGATGAACCGCTACTTCGCCACGATCGACGACTCGGATGGCCTCGACGCCGAGTGGGCGCGCTCGATCTTCAGCGAAGATGTTCGCGTTGAGCACCGAGGTTTCACGTTCGAAGGCATCGAAGACCTGGCCGTCGGCAACCGCTTCGTCCGGGACGGTTGGGACCGCACCTTCCACGTCAGCACCAACGCTCAGGTCGAGCTTGACGGCGACAGGGCCCACCTCCGAGCTCAGCTCCTGGCCATCCACGTCCACCCCGGGTCGACCCCGCCCGAGCCCTACGTTATCGCCAACGTGTTCGAAGCCGACGTCCTCCGCACCCTCGATGGGTGGCGGTTCCAGACGCTGAACCTCCGACCGGTGTGGTCGAGCGGACAGTCCCACTTCGACATCGAGGCGAGCGAGCGATGACCGCCGGACCGCCCAAAGAGCTCAGAGATCTGATTGAGTCGGGCCCGCTGACCTACGTCTCAACCATCAACGCCGACGGGAGCCCCCAGGTGACCGCAATCTGGATCGGGGTCGACGGAGACGACCTCATCAGCACCCACATGCGGTACAACGCGAAGCTCCGGAACATGGAGCGCGACGCCCGCGTCGTACTGTCGTTCGCCCCGCCCCAGCGGCCCGGTGACTGGATGAGCCCGCACGCCATCGTCTACGCAACCGCCACCATCGGGCCCCTCGGCCTCACCGGGCCACTGCTGACACGACTCGCCAAGGCCTACGTCGGACCCGACGCCGAGTACCCGGACCAGTCTCAGACCGGGTACATCGTGCGGTACTCGATCGACCGGATCGGCGGCGTGGGCCCTTGGGCTGGGGGTGTCCACTGACGGTCGCCCTCCGATGCTTCGAGGAGACCCATGCTGTCCCCCACCGCAGGGACTGGGGTCCCGCTATGGGAGTGCTTCACGCGCCTCTTGGTCGAGGACCAGATCTGCCGCAGCAAGATTCTCTTCCAAATGTGCGAGCGACGAAGTTCCAGGGATGAGCAAGACGGTTGGCGCCTGGTCGAGCAACCAGGCAAGCGCAACTTGCGCCGGTGTTGCACCGAGTCGATCCGCCGTAGCCTTGATGGAGGCCGCGCTGAGAACTGGATTCTCGGGGTTGAAGGCGGAACCCAACGGAAAAAACGGGACAAAAGGAACTCCGTCCGCCCTGCACGCGTCGAAGATGCTCTGTCCTGAGGTATCAGCCAAGTTGTAGGAGTTCTGGACGCACGCGATGTCGATCAGGGACTGAGCGGTCCGATACTGGTCCAAATCGACGTTACTGAGCCCGATGGCCCCGATCAGGCCCTCTTGCCGCATGGATTCCATGGCCTCCAACTGCTCTGTGAAGAGGACGTCGGATTCGGGGTGACGACGCAGATTGACAACGGGGATCTGCTCCAAGTCGAGGGATGCAAGATTGGCCTCCACTCCGGTTCGGAGTTGATCAGGATGTTGCGCGCCGTGCCACTGGCCTCGATCGTCTCTTGCCGCCCCGACCTTCGACACGATCACCAAGTCGTCCGGATATGGAGAGAGCGCCTCCCGCAACAACTCATTGGCCACGTCGGGTCCGTAGAACTGTGCGGTATCGATGTGGTTCACCCCGGCATCGATCGCACGCCGGACCACACTCAGCGCAACCGAGCGGTCCCTCGGCGGACCGAAAACGCCCGGTCCGGGGAGTTGCATTGCACCAAAACCCAAACGGCGGACATATCGGCCACCTAGCGGGACAGATTCTTCAGACATAGGTCCGGTCTACCTGGATCGGTCAGCTGTCGCGGCAATGGATTCTGATCCACCCGGCGCCCGCGAGGACCGTGCAGCTCGCGACGCCTTACAAAGATGCAATTGCGAAGTGTGGGAACCGATCCTCTTGGACCCTCGCCTTGAGCGGCTTCAATCAGAAAGACCGGTGCGGATCATCCGCAGATGGCGGCATCGAGCACATTCTGGGTGGTCTCGTCACTTCGCACGAGGAACGGCCTCCGGCCGGCGCGAATGGCCCACTCATGGGCTGCTTTCCCATGAACGCCCCTGTAGCCCATGAGGTCGATCAGATAGCCCGACGGAGTCTGCGGGCACCTCTCCGAAAGGAACGTCTGCGAGACAGCCCCTCTGCACCCGGTGACCTGCCGAGCAGTCAACGGCTTGTCACCCGTGACGGCCTCGACACATCCTTCGATCTGCCTGTGGGTCGGAGTCGGACGAGACGTGGCCGAGGCCGGAAATCCCGCGAGCTCCGAAAGAGCGATCAGTCCGGAGATGGCGGCGGCGCAGAGGCTTGCCCGCTTTGCTCTCACGCTAACTGGTCTAGCTGTTCTGCCCCGCCCAGCGCCTCCCGGGGCGGGGTGGCGACGCGTGGCCGACCGCCGTGTCTCTTGATCCGCCGGGATATCGGCGCAAGACCGCGAGAGAGCGCACTCGTACCCAACCCGATCGTGGATCGATGTGGCTGCTCGGGATCATCTGCCACGGGTCCGGACTCGAGGAGAATTGGCCCGCTGTTGGCTTCCCCCCGCAGTGCCCGTAGGATTACGGGTATGCCGGGCAGGATGATATGGGTGCAGGGCCAGACGCCTCAGCTGGGGGCCGGTGCCGTGCGGACATGGCACCTGGAGGCGTTGCCCGGCGAGACGTTGTGCGGCCGGGCCACGCTGCCCATGAAGGCGGCGCCCGGGGCCCTGTGGAACCAGGTGCTCAACCCGTGCAGCGAGTGCCAGGCGAAGGCGAAGGTAGCCGAAGCCCAGGCGACGGCCGAAGCCCAGCACAACATCGCTTCTTGAGTCAGGCGCCTTGCGCCCAGCGACCCTTCCCCTCGTTACGTTGGACGAGAAAGCTTCGGATTCTCACCGAGTTCGTCAGTGGATGCGGTCGTCCGGCGCCCTCTTCTCGGAGTGGGTCACGTCCACTTCGTTGTGTTCCACATCTGTGACATTTTGAGAATCGCCTGGTCGGGTACCCGTCAGAAAGCCACTGTGGCAGCAGCACCAGGACCTAGGCTCGGTGTATGGGGCAGGGAGACGTACCGACATCACGAGGCGGCCCCCTCCGTCGGCGCAGGGAGAAGCGTCAACTCGAACATCTGGCGGTGACATCGGAACGCGACGGGGCACCACGACCGCCGGCGGCAGCACACGTCAAGGTCATCGAGGATCGAGAGCCGCCCCCGGCGAAGGCGGCATCTGGCGAGAGCGAAGAGGTGGACCCGTCGGTCGACGGCGCTCCTCTACCACGTCCCGGCGGCTTTCACGTCCGGGCCGTTCCGATCGACCAGCCGGTGGGCGACTGAAGCACAAGGCGAGGCGGCCTTTCCCAGAGCGTCGCCGCCGAAAGCAGGCTTACGTCGGGATGACGGCGGTGCGGGCGTAGATGAGCGTGGTCAGACGCCCGCTCGAACGATCGGAGAGCTCCACCTGAATGGGTGCGTCGGGACCGTCTCCGAGCAGCGTGCACTCCGACTGCACGGGGCCGGCTCCGGTCTGGGCCAGATAGCGCAGATCGAGCTCGGTCACGACGGCATTCCGTTTGAAGCGGGCCGACGCCAGCTCCTCGGCAGCCGCTTCCGCGAAGAGCGCCACCATGGCGCCCTGGAGTGTCCCGGCGGGGTTCCGCAACTCCGGCGTCACCTGCATCTCGAGCGACCCGGCGACCGGGTCGAGCACAACGATGCCCGCTTCCTCCCTGAGGGGCCGGTCGAGGGTCCTCGACCCGTCGAACATCATGGAGATGCGTTCCGGTGATGCCGGGGGCTTCACCGGATCCGTGGCGCGGCGCTGCACGCGGGCGAACCCGATGGCACCGGTCGCCACCGCCGCTCCCGTGTCGCTCACCAGATCGACCTTGGCCGTGGCCGATCGGCGACCCCGCCGCAGAATCGTGCTCCGGGTGGAGAGAAAGGAGGGTGCACGGAGCGGGTGCATCCGCACCGACATGTCCGAGGTCAACATCCAGGCGTCCGGATCGTCGTCGAGGACGACACCCGCCACCACGTCGATCATGAAAGCGATGACGCTCGCCCGCAGCGCGCCGTGGTGCAGCAGCTGCGGCTGGGGGTGCAGTGCTAGACGGAATTCCCCGTCGGCGAGCTCGGCCACCACGCCCAGGCGGGCAGGGATGGAGAAGCTCTCATCGAGGAAGTCGGTCATCGGCGTTCCGGGCTCAGGCACGGCTGGGGACGCTACCGGCAGCCTCCCCGTCGCCACCAGTTGCCCGAGGCGCCGGTTCACGGGTGCCGATTGCTGGCAAGGTGGCGACCGTGGAGCCGATCGACACCGATGCCTTCGAAGCGCTGGTGGCCGATGCGCTCGAGGCGATACCCGACCAGTTGCGCGCCGAGATGGAGAACGTGGCGATCATCATCGACGACGAGAGCCCGCCGGGCCGTCTCTACGGCTTGTACGAGGGGGTCCCGCTGACCCAGCGCGGCACCTACGCCGGCGCGCGGCCCGACCGGATCACCCTCTTCCTGGCCACCATCTGCCGCTCCGCCCGCACGCCCGAGGAGTTGGCCCGCCGGGTGCGCGTCACCCTCCTGCACGAAGTGGGCCATCACTTCGGGCTCGGGGAAGCGCGTCTGCGCGAACTGGGCTGGGCCTGATGCGGCCGGGCCCGGTGGCTCCCACCGGAGGCGCGCCCCGCAGGGACTAATTGCCCTGCGGGGGCAGCTCCTTGTTCGGCGGCCGGGCCGGCGTCGCCGCCGCCGGCGTGGCACCGTTCGTCTTGACGCCGTCGCTCAGGTTCTCGTTGCGCAACGTCGACAGCAGCACCTCGGCCGCCCCCATGAGGCTCGTCGCCTCGTAGGGCACCACGATCTTGGCGTTGTCGGAGGAGGCGATGTCCTGCAGCGCCTTCAGCTGCAGGACGGCGAGGGTGTGGGGGTTGATAGTGGCAGTGTCGATAGAGGTGAGGCGGGACGCTTCGCCCTCGCCGCGCAACTCGAGTGCCTTCTTCTCTCCCTCCGCCTGCAACTCCAGCACCTTCATCTGTGCCTCGGCGCGCAGGATGGCCGACTGCTTGGCCCCCTCCGCCTCGAGGACGGCGGCCTGCTTGCGGCCCCCGGCGGAGTTGACGGCGGCCTGCTGCTCACCTTCCGACTTCAGAATGGCGGCGCGCTTGTGCTGCTCGGCCTCCTTTTGCTCGGACATCGCCTGCACCACGTTGAGCGGCGGGGTGATGTCGAGGATCTCAATGCGGTTCAGCCGCACCCCCCACTTGGCCGTGGCGTCGGCCATGTGGTCCTGCATGCGGCTGTTGATCGTCTCGCGCTCGGAGAGCGCCTGATCGAGCGAGAGCTCGCCGAAGACCGCCCGCAGGGCCGTACGCGAGAGTTGGTCGACGGCGAGCTGGTAGTCGTTGATCTCGAACAGCGCCGACTTGACGTCGATCACCTGGCAGAAGATGGTCGCGCTCACCTGCAGGGAAACATTGTCCTTGGTGATCACCGCTTGCTGGTCCCCTGTCATCGGGAACTCGCGCACGTCCACCTTCTCCATCTTGTCGACGAACGGGAGCAGAATCCGCATGCCCGGCTGATCGACCGACTTGAACTCACCCAGGCGCTTGACGACGCCGACACTCCCCTGCTGCACGATCTTGACGAAGCGGGACAGGCAGACGGTCACGACACCGACTGCAGCCAACGCTGCCACGACAACGATCCCGATCACTTCACCGGCCGATGCGAACATGCGGCACCTCTCTTCTAACTGTCGGCGGCGTAGACGACGAGCAACCCGCGCTCGACGTCGGCGACGACCACATCGGTCCCGACGGGGATCGTGGCCTCGGGGTCGAGTGGGATTGCCAACCACTCCTCCCCCCTGGCCCGGATCCTGCCCGGGTGATGTGCGCCCTCGATTGCCTTGGTCACCAACGCCATGTCGCCGACCATGCCTTGAACGCCATTCAGCACAATTCGCAGTCTATTAGCGACCGATGAAGAGAGGCTCCCGCTTCTGGGCGAAGGCGGCCAGGGCCTCCTGTGTGTCCTGGGTCGAGAAATTGAGGGCCTGGCAGCGAGCCTCGTCCTCCACCGCCTGCTCCATGGAGGCCATGGACGAGGCGTGCAGCAGGGTCTTGGTCATCGACAGCGCGAGGGGTGGCCCGGCGGCCAGGGTGGTGGCCCAGTTGTCCACGAAGGCGTCCAGCTCGTCGAGGGGGAGCACCCGGTTCACCAGGCCGATGGCTGCGGCCTCTTCGCCGCTCCACATGCCCCCGAAGAGCGCGATCTCCTTGGCCCGGGCCAAGCCGACGAGCCGTGGCAGCAGCCAGGACGCGCCGTTGTCGAGCGACAGGCCGCGCTTGGCGAAGATCATGGACAGCTTGGCCCGGTCGCTGCAGACGATCAGGTCGCAGCCGAGCGCGAGCGACAGCCCGGCACCGACCGCGAAGCCGTCCACCTTGGCCAGGGTGGGCTTGGACACGTGGTGCAATGCGAGTGCGACGTCCCCGAGGCGGCGCATGCGCGCCAGGCCCGAGCGCGTGGGATCGGTGGCCGGTCCGCTGGGATCCGAAAGGTCGGCCCCCGAGCAGAAGGCTCCCCCGGCTCCGGTCAGCACCATCACCCTGTCGTCCGGGTTGTCCTCGACCTCCTCGAAGGTGGTGCGCAACTCGGTCAACATCTTGCCGTTGGCGGCGTTCTTGCGCTCGGGGCGGTTCATCGCGACGGTCACGACCCCATCCTTGCGTTCGACGATCAGTGTCTCCATGGGCACGGACCCTATGCCGCGCCGCCTCAGAACGCACCTTCGACGACTTCGAGTGACCCGCCCAGCACGCCCACCACGTCGAAGCGGACCTCGGCCCAGCGTCTCCGTTGTTGCCGCAGGTATACCGCGGCGAGGCGGCGGAGCCGGCGCTGCTTGGCGGCCGTGACGGCCTCGAGCGGATGCCCGCGCGCCGACCCTGTCCGGGCCTTGACCTCACAGACGACGAGGGTGGTGCCGCGGGCGCAGATCAGGTCGACCTCGCCCACGGAGCAGCGCCAGTTCCGCTCGAGCACGGTGTACCCGTGCGCCCGGTAGTGCGCGGCGGCGGCCCGCTCGCCGAACCCGCCCAGTGCGGCATTGCGCCGATCGCCGTATCCCACCGGAGGTGGAACGGTCGCATCAGAGCTCTTGTTCGGGCAGCCGTTCTATGTTCACGTCACGAAAGGTGACGACGCGCACCTCGGGCACGAACCGTGCCGGGCGGTACATGTCCCACACCCAGGCATCTCGGATCTCCAGCTCAATGCAAGCCGGCGTCGTGTCGGACCGTACGGTCAGCGACACCTCGTTGGCCAGATAGAAACGGCGCTCGGTCTCTATCACGTAGGTGAAGACCGGCAGGACGGCTCGGTACTCCTGGACGAGCCCGAGCTCTATCTCGGACTCGTAGCGTTCGAGGTCTTCCTCGCTCACGCTGCGACCGCGCTACTCGTCTGCGTCCTCCTGGACGGTGTCGTCGGCCTCGGCTTCGGTGGATGCGGCCTCGCCGACGACGTCCACGTCGTCGACCGCGTCCACCGGGTCGACCTCTTCGATGTCGTCGTGGTCGTCGTGGTCGACGTCGTCCTCGACCACCGCCACGGCAGCTTTGCCCCGTGGGATCCGGCGCTCCTTGATTTTGGCCGCCTTCCCGTGCCGGTCGCGCAGGTAGTAGAGCTTGGCCCGGCGGACGTCGCCCAACGTGGTGACCTCGATCCTGGCGATCGTGGGCGAGTGCACCGGGAACGTCCGCTCGACGCCCACGCCGAAGCTGACCTTGCGCACCGTGAAGGTCTCCTGCACCCCGCCGCCCTGGCGCCGCATGACGGCGCCCTGGAAGACCTGCACCCGCTCGCGGTTGCCCTCGACCACCCGGACGTGCACCTTGACGGTGTCGCCGGGCCGGAACTCGGGGATGTCGTCGCGCAGGCTGTCGCGATCGATCGTTTCGGTGGGGTGCATGAGAGGCGTCCTTCGGTCACACCGGCTCAGTGCCGGACAGAACATCGTAGCCGTGTGCCGCCAGGACCTGCACGTCGGCGGCACTGAGCGCCGCGGCCCTGACCAGGCGCGCAATCAGATCTGGCCGGCGTTCGGCCGTCCGCACGAGCGCCTGCGAACGGCGCCAGGCCGCCACCGCCCCGTGGTCCCCGGATCGGAGCACCTCGGGGACCGCCCAGCCCCGGAACTCCGCCGGCCGGGTGTACTGCGGGTATTCGAGCACCCCCTCGCTGAAGCTCTCCTCGCGGGCGGACTCCTCGTTCCCCAAGACGTCGGGCAGGAGGCGGGCGACCGCCTCCACGACGACCAGGGCGGCCAGCTCGCCACCCGCCAGCACGAAATCCCCGACGGACAGCTCGCCGTCCACCAGGTGGTCGGCCACCCGCTGGTCGACTCCCTCGTAGCGTCCGCACAGTAGAGAGAAGCCGCCGGCGCGCTGTGCCGCCAGCTCGGCGGCCACGTGCTGATCGAACCGCCTGCCGCCGGGGCCGAGGAGGAAGAGCGGGCGTGGCAGATCGGGCACCGACTCGACACAACGGAAGATCGGCTCGGGGCTCAGCACCATGCCGGCTCCCCCGCCGAACGGGCTGTCGTCGACCGAGCGTCGTGCATCGTCCGCACCCTCACGCAGGTCGTGTACGCGCACGTCGAGCGCGCCGGCGGCCGCGGCCCGACCGAGAACGGACATGCCACAGTAGGTGGTCACGACGTCGGGAAAGATCGTGAAGACGTCGATCCTCACCGCGCACGCGTCACAGGTCCAACAGCCCTTCCGGGATGTCGACGTCGACCGTCCGCCGTGCCGCGTCGTGGGCGGTGACGAAGCGGACCGGGATCAGCCCGCCCGACTCGAGCACCATCAGGTCGCTCGCCGGGTTGGCCTCGACGGATGCGACCGTGCCGATGTCCGTGCCGGCACTGTCGCGCACCGTGGCCCCGACCAGCTCGTGCACCCACAGCACATCGTCCAGGTCCCCGAGGGGTTCGGCCTCGAGTTCGACGCCACGCAAGCTCTCGGCGGCGGTGCGGTCGAACACGCCTTCGAACTGCACGATGTACCGGTCCGGCCCGAAGGGCGTCGACCACACGACCGTCAGTGCGCCCCGATCGGTGGCGAGCTCCGATCCGGCGTCGACCCGCTGGGTCTGATCGGTCCACAGCTGCACGACCACCTCGCCGCGCAGACCGTGGGCCTTGGTGACCCGGCCGACTTTGAGCAGATCAGTCGTCGACGATGTCCACGCTGGCCTGGACGCCGTCCTTGGCGCCGGCCACGTTGACCAGCGTCCGGATGGCCTGTGCCGTGCGCCCGCGGCGCCCGATCACCCGACCCATGTCGTCGGGAGCCACGTGCAGGTTGAGGCGCAACCCGCCCCGCCGCTCCTCGGTCTCGATGACCACCGAGTCCGGGTCGTTGGACAGTGAACGGGCCAGGTAGGCCAGGACGGCCAGGGCCGTGCCGCCATCCGTGTCGCCGAGCTCGTTGCCGGCTCCGGCCTCGTCCTCAATGTCGTCGACGTCGTCGAAGTCGTCGTCGGCATTCTCGGACTGGTTGATGTCGCCGGCTTCGTAGAGGTCGGTCACTTGGCCCTCGCCGCAGCGAACTCGTCCCAGGCCCCGGAGGTCTTCAGGAGGCGCTCGACGCGCTCGGTCGGTTGCGCTCCGTTGACCAGCCACTTGACCGCTTTGGCGTTGTCGATGTTGATCACGGCGTCGGGTTCCGCCGTCGACGAGCCCCGGGGCGCATAGGTGCCCACGATCTCGAGGAACCGGCCGTCACGCGGCGATCTGCTGTCGGCAGCCACGACCCGGTAGGTCGGCTGCTTCTTCTTACCCATCCGCACGAGGCGGAGCTTCACTGCCACGGACTGAATCCTCCACTGATCTGGACGTCTTGGCCGTCCATTCTGGCAGATAGCGGGGCTACCGGCCTTTCGGCGGGGTGACCCGCCCGCCCTTCTTCTTCTTCTTGGTGCCCTTGTTGCCGCTTACCACCGGCCGCGCCGGGGCCGGCGCAGGGAGCCCCGGGAACCCCGAGGGCAGCTCACCGCCCTCTTCCATGAGCTGGGAGAGCATGTCGAAGTCGGCTCCTGCAGGAGCGGCCGGCAGGCCCCCGGCCCCCTGCTGGGCCAGCTTGCGGGCGGCCCGACCGCTCATGCCCGCCATGTTCGGCATGCCGGGGAGGTTGGGCACGTTGCCCGAGGCCATCCCCTTCATCATCTTCTGCATCTCCTTGAACTGCTTGAGGAGCGTGTTGACGTCCTGAATCGAGGTGCCCGAACCACGGGCCACCCGGCTGCGGCGGGAGCCGTCCAGCAAGGCGGTGTCGTTGCGCTCGGCGGGCGTCATGGAGCACACGATGGCCTCGACCTTCGCCACCTCCCCGTCGTCGATGTCGCCGGCGGCCTGCCGCATCTCCTTGGACATGCCCGGCATCAGGCGCATCAGACCGCCCAGCGATCCCATCTTCTTGACCTGGCGCAGCTGGGACAGGAAATCGTCCAGCGTGAACTGCCCCTGCATCAGTCGGTTGGCGCTCTTGGTCACCTCATCGGTGTCCATCGTCCGTTCGGCCTGCTCGATCAGACTGAGGACGTCGCCCATCCCCAGGATGCGGTCGGCCATGCGATCCGGATGGAAGAGGTCGAAATCGGCCAGGCGCTCGCCGGTACTGGCGAAGGCGATCGGCTTGCCCACGACCCCCTTCACCGAGAGGGCGGCACCGCCTCGGGCGTCGCCGTCGAGCTTCGTCAGGATCACGCCACTGAGCTCGAGCGTGTCATGGAAGGCCTTCGCCGTCGCCACCGCGTCCTGGCCGATCATGGCGTCGATCACCAGGAACGTGTAGTGGGGCTGGGTGGCCTCCGAGATCTGGCGGATCTGCTCCATCAACTCGGCGTCGATGGTCAGACGACCCGCCGTGTCGATGATGCAGATGTCACGGCCGAGGCGGCGGGCCTCCTCCAGGCCGGCCTTGGCGCAGGACACCGGGTCGGTCGCCTCGCTGAAGACGCTCACCCCGGCCTGCTGGCCGAGGACGCGCAGCTGCTCCACGGCGGCGGGACGCTGCAGGTCGGCCCCGACCAGCAGCGGGTTGCGGCCCTGCTGCTTCCACCAGAGGGCCAGCTTGGCCGAAGTGGTTGTCTTTCCCGAGCCTTGCAGGCCCGCCATGAGCACGACGGTGGGTGGCCGCGAGGCGTAGGTGAGCTTGAGCGTCTCACCGCCGAGCACGCCGACGAGCTCTTCGTGCACCGCCCGGACGACCTGCTGGCCCGGGGTCAGGCTCTTGGCGAGCGCCTCGGTGCTGACCCGCAGCCGTATGCCGTCGGAGAAGCGGCGGGCGACGCCGAGCTCGACGTCGGCCTCCAGCAGGGCGGTGCGGATCTCCTTGAGCGCCTCGTCGAGATCCTCGTCACTGATACGCCCCTTGCCGCGCAGGCGCGTCGAAATCCGCTCCAGGCGGTCAGAGAGGGCATCGAACATGGTCTCTCACGTTAGTGGCGCCGTCCGCCCGGGCGACTGCCAGTGGAGCGCCATGACCAACGGCTACCGTCTCGACCCGTGTCTCTCCCCCGCCCCCGCCCGCCGGAGCACAGGGCATCGCAGCGAACGACACGCTCGTCTTCGTGATCGACCTCCTCAAAATCGCCTGACCATCACAGCATGGAGGTCCCCGCCCACATCGACGCGCTGCGGACCGAGGGCGAGCGGATGGCATCGGCCGCCGCCGGAGCAGACGCCGACGCGGCCGTGCCCACCTGTCCCGAGTGGACGGTGCGCGAGCTGTTGCGCCACACGGGCGCCGTGCACCGCTGGGCGACGGGCTACGTCGCCGGGCGCCGACGCGAGCCCGCGCTGGGCGGCCTGGGGGAGGCGGTGGGGACCTGGCCGGCGGACCACGACCTGACGGCCTGGTTCGAGGATGGGTGTGCCGACCTCGTGGCCGCCCTGCATGCGGCACCAGACGACCTGGAGTGCTGGACCTTCCTGCCCGCTCCCTCGCCGCGGGCCATGTGGGCCCGCCGCCAAGCCCACGAGACCGCGATCCACCGGGTCGACACCCAGCTCGCGACCGGCAGGGGCGTCACGCCGTGTGACCCCGCGTTCGCCGCCGACGGCATCGACGAGCTCCTGACCCTGTTCGTCCCGCGCCGCAGTGCCACGCTGCGCGCCAATCCGCCGGCGACCCTGGCGGTGCGCTGCACCGACGTCGCGGCCTCGTGGCTGCTGCGGGCCGACACGGACGGGGTGACGGCGACGCGCACCATGAGCGGCCAGGACGGACCCGGCACCTGCACAGTGAGCGGGAAGGCCAGCGATCTCTACTTCGCGTTGTGGAACCGCGCCGCCGCCGACCACCTGCGCACGGAGGGCGATCCCGCCGTGGCGCACCAGTTCGCCGATGTGGTGCGGATCCGCTGATCACCCGGGGCCGGCGTCAGCCGGCGCCCTCGGCTGTCACGTCGTGGGCGCGCCCCGGCGTCCCGCCAGCCAGTAGGCGAGAGTTCCCGTCGTGTTCGTCATCGACCAGACGCGCCACATCCGCTTGGGCCCCCGCACGGCGGAGGCGGGGCGCCGGCGGAGGTCGCGCCAGGTGAACCGGGCCAGGATCACGTGGACCACGAGGACCACGACCAGGAGCACCTTCTGCTGATCGTTCAGGTCGAAGGGACCGCCACGTTGCGCCTCGCTCATGTCGAGCTCGCCGTCACGCCTCGTCGGATTCGAGGAGGGCGTCCACGAACGCCGCCGAGTCGAATTCCACGAGGTCGTCGGGCCCCTCGCCGAGGCCCACGAGCTTGACCGGGACGAACAGCTCGCGCTCGACCGCGATCACGATGCCGCCCTTGGCGGTGCCGTCGAGTTTCGTGAGCACGATCCCGGTCACGTCGACCGCGTCGGCGAACTGGCGCGCCTGAATCAACCCGTTCTGGCCCGTGGTGGCGTCCAGGACGAGCAGGACCTCCGTCACGTTGCCCGGGTCACGGTCGGCGATGCGCCGGATCTTCTTCAACTCCTCGACCAGGTTCACCTTCGTGTGCAGGCGACCGGCCGTGTCGGCCAGCACGAGGTCGTTGCTCCTGGCCGCCGCCCGCTGCACGGCATCGAACACGATGGCGCTCGGGTCTGCACCCTCGGCGCCGCGCACGATCTCGGCACCCGTGCGCTCGGCCCACATGGCGAGCTGGTCGGCCGCCGCGGCCCGGAAGGTGTCTCCCGCAGCGAGGAGGACCGAGTGCCCGGCCGCGGTTTCGCGCCGCGCCAGCTTGCCGATGGTCGTCGTCTTGCCGACGCCGTTCACCCCGACGAAGAGCCAGACGTCGGGGTGGTCCTCCCGGCCATCGAAACGCAGCGCCCGCGACCCGACGGAGTCGAGCAGCTGGCGAATTGACGCGCCCAGGGCCTCCAGCAGGTCGTCCCCGCTGCCTATCTCCTTGGTCTGCACCTTCGCCCGTAGCTCGTCGAGGAGTGCGTTCGTCGTGTTGACGCCGACGTCAGCCCGGATCAGTGCCTCCTCCAGGGAGTCCCAGGTGCTCTCGTCGATCCGGCCCGAGCGCAGTGCCGCGACGGCCCCGCTGAAGAGCCCACGCACGCCGCCGAGACGGCTCCGGTACGAGGGCGGTGCCCCCGGTGCTTCGGGCTCGGGTGCTCGAGGAGCCGCAACCGGCGCGGCACGGATCGGTGCCTCCGGCTCAGCCGCCGGTTTCGGCGGTGCCTGCGGAGGTGGCGTCGGCGGGGCGGCCGGTGGAGTCGGCGGCGTCGTGCCGCCTGTCCGCCGGCGAGAGCGGCTGACCGCGATGCCGCCGAGCGCGACCGCCAGAACGACCGCCACGACGACGATGATGATGATGGTGCCGATCATGAGAGAGGCGACTCGGAGCCGGGGTCGTCGTCAGGCGCGGCAACGGCCGCCGCCGCCGCTTCGGCCGCTGCCACCGCGGCCGCCTCCTCGGCGTAGGTCGCGTCGTCGTCGCCGTATTCGTCGTCCTCGCCCCGCGTCGCCCGCCGCGTGCGGGCCACTGCCGTGACCCCGGCCACGACGCAGACCAGCGCCACCAGAATGAAGACGAAGGTGAGGGTGCCGGTCACGCCGGCTCCTTCTCCTTCTCCACCTTCTGGCTGACCACCTGGGACGAGCCACCCGGCGCCATCGTCACCCCGTAGAGGGCGTCGCCGGTCTCCATGGTGCGTTTCTGGTGGCTCACGATGAGCAGCTGGGCCTCGTCACGGAACTCGTGGACGAGGGCCAGGAAGCGGCTGAGGTTGACGTCGTCGAGCGCGGCCTCGACCTCGTCCATCATGTAGAAGGGCGACGGCCGGCTGCGGAAGACGGCGAAGAGGAAGGCCAGCGCCGCCATCGAGCGCTCTCCACCCGACAGGAGCGACACCCGCCGGACGTTGCGACCGGCCGGGCGCACCTCGATCTCGACACCCGTGTTGAGCAGGTCGTCGGGCTCCACCAGCATGAGCCGCCCCGTCCCGCCGGGGAACAGCATGGCGATCAACACCGAGAAGTGCTCGTTCACGTCGGCCGCCGCGGCGGCGAAGGACGTCATGATCTCGTGGTCGAGCGTGCGCACCACCTCGTGGAGCTCGCGTCGGGCGCCGCGGACGTCGTCGACCTGCGCCTCCAACTCCTTGTGGCGCTCCTCCAACGTCGAGAGCTCCTCGAGGGCGAGCGGGTTCACCGGTCCCAGTGCCGCCAGCTTGCGCTCCAGCTCCTCTGCGTGCTGCGCCAGCGTCGTGTCCTCGGGCGCCTCGGGCTCGGGCAGGCCCGCCAGCTCCTCGGGTGTCGCGCCCAGGTCGCGCGCGATGTGCTCGTGCAAGGCCTCCATGCGCAGGGCGACCTCGTTGGACTCGAGGTCGAGGGTGCGGGTGCGGGTGCGCACCGCGTCGAGGCGCTGCTCCGTCGTGTGGCGGTCCTGGCGCAGCCGTTCGAGCTTCTCGCCGCCGGCGCGCACGGCATCGACCTGGTCCTGGTAGTCGTGGCGCAATGACTCGAAGACGCCATCGAGCCGGTCGTGCTCCCCCTGGACCAGGACCTCGAGCCGGGCCAGGGCGGCGCCCTCGGCCTCCAGCCGGCGCCGGCGCGACGCTGCGGTGGCCCGCTCCTCGGCGTGGCCCTGCAGGCGCCGTTCCACCTCGGCCTGGCGCTCGGCCAGCACGCGCCGGCGCTCGACCACACCGGCCACGCGCACTTCGAGCTCCTGCCGCCGACGCCGGAGCCCGGCCCGCCGCTCCTCGAGCGCCGCCCAGGTCTCCTGGGCCTCCTGCAGCTCCGGCAGCGACCCCGCCAGCTGCGCCTGCTCGGCACTGACGTCGGCCAGCCGCTGCTGGGCGGCGACAACGGCGGCACGGGCCTCGTCCAGCTCGGCCGCCACCCGGCGCTGCTCCTCGCCGGAGCGCTCCCGGTCCGCCCGGCCCGTCTCGCAGGCCGAGGCGTGGCGGTCGTTGGCCCGTTCGGCCGTTGTTCGCGCGTCGCGACACCGGCTGAGCACAATGCGGCTCTCGGTGAGGTGGGCCCGGGCCAGTTCGGCAGCGGCGGCCGCGTCCTCGGCCCGGCGCCGCGCCTCTTCGACCGAGGCGGCGGTGACCACGCTGGTGGCCGAGCGCACGCGCCACCCCGAGGCGGCGAAGCGGTCACCCTCGGGAGTGACGACCACGAGGTCGTCGCGGGCCAGCGAGAGATCGATGGCCTCCTCCCAGCCGTCCACCCGGACGGCGCGCCCGACCAGGGTGTCGAGCACCGATTCGGCGACCGTCCCGCCCTGGCGCACCCGCACGTGGCGTCGCACAGGCTCGGCGCTGCTGCCCGGGGGCAGCTCGCCCGTCCCGGCCGCGCCCGAGGACTGCCGGGGCGTCAGGATCGCCCCGGTGACGCCGCCCTCGCGCAGGGTGGCGAGGGCCGTTTGGGCCGAGCGCCGTCCGTCGACCACCACGGCGGCGACTCCGGCCCCGACGGCGGCCTCGAAGGCGGCCTCCCAGCCGTCGTCGATCTCGACCAGGTCGACCAGCGAGCCGACGACGCCGTCGACGTCGCGCAGCAGCTCGCGCCCACCCGCGCCCTGCAGGTCCGCCAGCGCGCGTTCGAGGGCCTCGGCCCGGGCTGCCGTGCGGTGGCGCGCCTCCTCGGCCTGGTCCGTCGCCACCTGTGCCGTCTCGGCGTTGCGGGCCGCTTCCTCGAGCGCCGCCGTGCGCACCGCCAGCTCGGTCTCGAGCGCGGCGGTCGCCTGGTCCAACTCGTCTGCCTGCCGGGCCACGAGATCGGCGCGCACGGCGGCGCCGGCGGCCCGCTCCTGCAGCGTGCCCACGCGCGCCCCCAGCGCGTCCATGTCCTGCTGCTCGCGTGCGGCGGCGCGGGCCAGCGACTCCGTGCGGGAGCGCACCTGAGCGAGGGCCTGGTCGGGCGCGTCGGCGTCGTCCCCGAGCACGGCGGCCCAGCGCCCCCGCAGCGCCCCCGCCTCCTCGTCCAGGCCGGCCACGGCGAGGTCGAGCTCCGCCCGTTCCGGCGCGGCGCCGGCCTCCTCTTCCGCCTCGGCCGTGACGAGCTCGCTGGCCAGGCGCGCCGCCTCGGCCTCGAGCGTCGAGACCACGTCGACGTCGGCCGCGGCATCGAGGGCGGCCACGACCCCCCGGCCCCGCTCGCGCAGCACGCCGGTCAGCCCGCGCGCCCGCTCCACCAGGCCCTGCACGCGGCCCAGCGCGTTGGCCAGGTCCTCCTCGCGGCGCGACGACAGTTCCGCCGTGGTGGAGGTGGCCTCGGCATCGAGCTGCTCGAGGGCCGTGTGCAGCTCGATCTCCTCGTCACGGCAGACGGCCAGGTGCTGCACGGCCGCCAGGCGCCGGGCGCTCAGCTCGGCCTGCTCGGTCCCGGCGAGATACCGGCGCACCGCAAGGAGCTCGGTCGCCACGCTGTCGTGCGAGCGGGCCGCCGCCGCCTGGCGCTCGAGCGGCCTGATCTGGCGTCGGACCTCGCGCACCAGATCTCCCAGGCGCTCCAGGTTCTCGGCCGTCCCCGCCAGTCGGCGCTCGGCCCTCTCGCGGCGGCGGCGGTGCTTCAGTACGCCCGCCGCCTCCTCAATGATGGCCCGCCGGTCCTCCGGCCGGGCGTTCAATACGGTGTCGAGCTGGCCCTGGCCGATGATCATGTGCTGCTGGCGGCCCACACCGGAGTCGCTGAGCAGCTCCTGAATGTCCAGGAGCCGGCACGGGGCGCCGTTGATGGCGTACTCGCTGTCGCCGGAGCGGAAGAGCGTCCGGGTGATGGTGACCTCGGCCAGATCGATCGACAGCTTGCCCGCCGCGTTGTCGATGGTGAGCGAGACCTCGGCCCGGCCCAGCTGGGGTCGCGAGGAGGTGCCGGCGAAAATGACGTCCTCCATTTTCGCCGAGCGGAGCGAGCGGGGCCCCTGGGCGCCGAGCACCCAGGTCACGGCGTCGACGACGTTGGACTTGCCGCTCCCGTTCGGGCCGACCACCACCGTCACCCCGGGCTCGAACTCCAGCACCGTCGGGTCCGCGAAGGACTTGAAACCCTTCATGCTGAGCGACTTCAGGAACATCGGGGCGACCCTATCGGAGGCCTACGGGTGGCGGAAGGCTCACACCTGGCAGTGTTCGCAGAAGAAGGTCGAGCGACCGCCGGCCTTCACCCGCACGATGGTGTTGCGGCAGCGGCGGCAGGGCTGGCCCTCGCGGTCGTAGACCTGGTGTGAGCCCTGGAAGTCACCGAGCTCGCCGAAGAGATCGCGGTACTGCTCGTCGGCCAGCGAGGAACCCCGGTGCTTAATCGCATCGGCCAGCGTCTCGACGATGGCCCGGTAGAGCCGCCGCACCTCGGTGGCCGTCAGCGAGTCGGCCGTCCGGTCGTAGCGCAGGCCGGCCTGGTAGAGCATCTCGTCGGAGTAGAGGTTCCCGATGCCCGCCGTGAAGGTCTGGTCCATCAGCAGCGCCTTGATACCGCCGTGGTGCTGGTGCAGCAGGGCGCCGAAGCGGTCCCAGCTCATGAGGTCCTCGATGGGGTCGAAGCCGAGATGGGCCAGTTCGGGGATGGCCTTCCTGATGGCGGCGCCGTCGCCGCCCGCCGTCCCCGAGACCGGGCTCAGCGGCGTCCCGTCCGCCTTGAGCGGCGGGGTGGAGACGAACATCTCCCCGAAGGTGCGTGGGTCCACGTAACGCAGCTCCCCGCCCTGGGTGAATGTCATCACCACGTGCGTGTGCTTGGGCTTGGGGTCCTTGGGGGACTTGACCCGCAGCAGCTGGCCGCTCATCCCGAGATGCACGACCAGCGTGTCTCCGCTGTCCAGCGTCAGGAGCAAGTACTTCCCCAGCCGCCCCACCGATTTGATGCTGTGGCCCTCCAGGAGGGCGCGGAAGTGCTTGGCGGAAGCGTGGCGGCGCACGGAGCGGCCGTTGGACACGGCGACGGCCTTGATCTTCCGGCCCACCACCTCGCGGGACAGATCTTGGCGGAGCGTTTCGACTTCGGGCAGTTCAGGCACTGGTGAGGCCTTCCCAGGCCGCTCGTGCGGCCTCCTGTTCGGCATCCTTCTTGGAGCGTCCTTCGCCCGCACCCCACCGGGTCCCGCCCAGGAAGACCTCCGCCATGTAGACCCGGTCGTGGTCGGGCCCCGAACCCACCACGACGTAGCGGGGCGTCCCTTCGCCGTCGCGCACGGCCTTCTCCTGCAGCCGGCTCTTGTGGTCGAAGTCGTCGGGCTCCTCGCCGGCCCGCTCAATGGCCTCTCCCAGCTCGCGCAGGACGAGCTCCCGGGCGGCCCCCCAGCCGGCGTCGAGGTAGATGGACCCGAGGATGGCTTCGAAGGCGTCGGCCAGGATGGAGGCCTTGGACCGGCCACCTGACCCTTCCTCGCCCCGGCCCAACAGGAGGACCTCACCCACCCTGAGCCGGGCCGCCACCTGGGCCAGCACGCGGGCGTTCACCACGGCGGAGCGGACCTTGGCCAGCTTGCCCTCGGCGAAGTCGGGGAAGCGCTCGTAGGTGTAGCCGGCCACAACGAGGCCCAGGACGGCGTCGCCCAGGAACTCGAGGCGCTCGTTGGAAGGCGCGCCACCCTCCTGCTCGCCGCACCAGCTCCGGTGGGCGAGGGCGTGCTGAAGGAGGCTCAAGTCGGCGAAGGATTGGCCAAGTCGCTTGGCCAGTTCGGCCGCACCCTCAGCGCCGGCGTCAACCCCCCTCGAGCTTGGCGTAGACGTAGTCAACTGCGTCCCGGACCGTGCGCAGGTCCTCGAGGTCCTCGTCATTGATGCGGAACCCCACCGTTCGTTCGCCCAGCTCCTCTTCCAGGGCTTCGACCAACTCAATCAGGGCCAGCGAGTCGGCATCGAGGTCCTCCACGAAGGAAGCGCCCTCGGTGATCGACGACGGGTCCGTCTCGAGGATGTCGGCCAGCTGATCCCTGATCAGCTCGAAGACCCCGTTGCGGTCGAGAGGCCCCTGATTGGTGTGGGTTTCGGCTGGCACGGCGACCAGTGTACGTCCCGCGGGCCCATAATTGCCCGGTTGTACCTGTTGAGCTGGACTTTTATGCCTATTCGATCGTTCGGACCGCCGCCGCCACGTGGTCGGCCAGGCCGCGGGTCGCGCATTCGTGCGCGACCAGCACGGCGTTCATCATGGCGGTTGCACTGGAGGAGCCGTGGCTGATGACGCAGACCCCGTCGGTCCCGAGCAGCATGGCCCCGCCGGTGTTCTCCGGCTCGAACTGGGCCGCGATGGGGAGCAGGTGCGGCAGCAGGACGCCCGCTGCCTCCGTGGTTGCCTCGTCGGTCCCGAAGACACCCAGCATGGTGTCGAAGAGGAAGCGCAGCGAGCCCTCCAGCGCCTTGAGCGCCACGTTCCCGGTGAACCCGTCGGTCACAATGACGTCGGCCGGCGATGGGAGGAGGTCGCGCCCCTCGAGGTTCCCGATGAACGCGAAGCCGCCGCTCCCCCCGTTGCCGGTACCCCCGTGGGCCGCCTTGACCAGCAGGCCGTGGGTCTCCTTCACGAGCGGGGTGCCCTTGGTCGGCTCTTCGCCGATCGACAGGAGCCCGACCGAGGGCGCCTCGGTCCCGAAGCGGGCGGCCACGTAGGCGGCGCCCATCTGGGCGAACTGCACCAGCATGGCCGGCGTGCACTCGGCGTTGGCGCCGGCGTCGACCAGTACGGCGGGGGTCCGGCCCAGTCGCGGCAGTGGCGTGGCGATGCAGGGGCGCACGACCCCCGGCAGCCGACCCATGCGCAGGAGTGCCGACGCCATGGTGGCGCCCGTGTTGCCCGCCGAGACCATGGCCGAGGCCTTCCCGTCGCGTACCAGTTCGGCCGCCCGCACCAGCGAGGAGTCCTTCTTGCGGCGCACGCCGCCGGCCGGGTCCTCGTCCATGCCGATGACCTCGGTGCAGGCGAGCAGCTCCAGGCCCTGCGTGTCGCCGACAAGGTCGGGAGGGCCGACGAGGATGATCCCCACGCCCTGCTCGGAGGCCCGCCGGGCGCCTTCGACGATTTCGCCGGGGGCCCGGTCGCCGCCCATGGCGTCCACGGCAACGGGCAGCGTGGCCAGCGTTTCGGGGCTGGGACGCTCGCCCCGGCGGCTCAAGTCAGTCGACCTCGACCGCTTGGCGCCCCTTGTACCAGCCGCAACTCGGGCAGACCACGTGCGGCGTCTTCGACGCCTGGCAGTGCGGGCACACGCTGCGGGGAGGCAGGTCGAGCCGCCACGCCCCAGCCAGATGGCTGCGGCCCTTGGCCTTGGACTTCTTCTTCTTGGGGACGGCCATGGCGGAACTCCAACGATCGATTCGGGCGCAGATGCGCTCTCGGACGGTGCCCGACCCGGAGGGACCGGCTACCGGAGCACGTCGAGATTAGCCCACCTGGGGTCGCGTGGGGCAACGCAGCCGCACTCGCCCTCGTTGCGGTTGGCCCCGCACTGGACGCACAGGCCGGCACAGTCCTCCCGGCACAGCGGCGCCATCGGCAGCTCGAGCACCACGGCATCCCGGGCCAGCAGCCCCAGATCGATGGTGTCGTCGACGATCGGGTAGAGCTCCTCGTCGGACGGCCCGGCCAGCGGCGCGTCGGCGAAACGCTCGTGGACCGGGATGCGCAACTCCCCCGTCACCGGCTCGGCGCAACGCCGGCAGATGCCGGACCACGGCGCCGTGACCGTCCCGACGACGTCGATCCCTCCCTCGAAAGGGGTGAGCATGACGTCGAGCTCTATGTCGGCACCGACCGGCACCACACTGCGGCCCGGATCGATCCCGGCCTCGTCGATCGGACCCGCCTGCGGCACCTCGCCGCGGCGCACTTCGTGGACGGCCTGGCCGGGCGACCGGCGCAGCCGCGCCACGTGGACGACGAAGGGGTCCGCGGCCATCACTACGACCGGTCCTGGTCGAAGAAGCCGTCCTCCTCCGTCCCTGCCGTCATAACGGTCGGCGTGGTCTCCAGCGGCGGTGCGGCGAGCCTGGCCCGGCCGGCCTGCACCGTCCGGGTGAGCCGGTCGAGCACGATCTCCACGCCGGCCAGCTTGGTGTCGACGAAATCCTCGGCCTGGTGGCGGAGTGTCCGGGCCTCCTCGTTGGCGTCGTCGAGAATGCGCTGCGCCACCGAGTTGGCCTGGCGCACGATCTCCGTGCGCTGGACCATGTGCTCGGCCTGGGCGCGCACGTCGTCCATGAGCGCCTCCGCATCGCGGTTGCGCTCGGCCATGAACTCCTCGCGCTCGCGCAGCAGCCAGCGCGCCTGACGCAGCTCGTCGGGCAGGCACTCGATGGCCGATTGGACCAGCGACGTCACCTCCTCCCGCGAGACCATCACCGACGAGGACAGCGGCATCGACTTGGCCACGGCCATCAAGTCGAGCAACTGGTTGAGGATGGACTCGATGCCGACGTCCTCCACCGGTGGCTCGTCGTCGACGTCGAGGAACTGGTCGCTCACTCGTCACCTCCGTGCCCGTTCGCGTACTTGGCCTGAATGTGCTTCGCCACGACCTCGGGCACGAAGGCGGAGACGTCGCCGCCGAAGCGGGCGACCTCGCGCACGAGCTTGGAGGCCACGAAGGACCACTCGGGACTGGTCGGGATGAAGATCGTCTCGACGCCCGACAGGTGGTTGTTCATCTGGGCCATCTGCATCTCGACCTCGAAGTCGGACACGGCTCGCAGTCCCCGGACGATCGCCGAGGCGCCGACGTCGCGGGCGACGTTGACCAGGAGGGTCGACATGGAGATGA
>Ga0302178_10000747_pt1 | contig 28719 bp, 29 predicted proteins | sample I_Palsa_E1_3_FD_198790 | JGI IMG/M metagenome (GOLD analysis project Ga0302178, IMG submission 198790) | Peat permafrost microbial communities from Stordalen Mire near Abisko, Sweden - I_Palsa_E1_3 | ecosystem: Environmental > Terrestrial > Soil > Palsa > Peat permafrost | place: Sweden... | reverse complement strand
TCGCCCGTCCCACTTTGCTCCGCCTGAGTTTACGCCCTCAGGGGGATGGGGACGCCGCTAGCCGTTCCGTTACTTCCTGGGGCAAGGCGCTTTGTAGACGGCGCTCGCTGTCTCCGGTGTGGCTTCGTTGCCGTTTTCCGCGAACGTGATTTCCGCCTTGATCGGGAAGCCGCCTGCCGGGCACTTCTTCGGAAGCGTGCCGTAGTAGGTCGTCTTGCCGCCCTTCTTGTATGCGGCACCGGCGTACACGACGATTTTTTCGGTCGAGGCGTCGGCTGCACCGGGCAGCGTTTCAATCAGCGGGACCTTCGTGAACAGCGCCGGGCCGAAGCCGCCGCTGCTGGAGGTCGTGGTGTGGCTCGAGGAGAGGAATTCAAGCAGCGTCGGCGTGACGCCCTTGGTGAAGAACTCGAGGCCGCCACCGGGAGCGAAGAAGCCCTGAATCCTTGCTTTCTCTTCTGGCGGCGGGCCGTTGCCGATCTTGACGACGCCCAGCCCGTAGCTTTCGTTGGCCAGGATTTCGTGCGCAGCGTTTTCGCCGATGGGCTGCGGTTTGGAGACCGGGAACGTGAGCAGTGAGCTCTTCGGGCACGCGGCGGTGCCGATGGCCGGTTCTCCGATTTCCTTCAGCGCGGTCGGCGAGCAGGTCGCGAACCCCTGCGGGTGCAGCTTGCTGCCGCTTGGGAAGAGGACGTTGACGCCGATGATCGGCGGCGGGTGGCCTTCGTCGTATTCGGTGCCTTTGATGTTGAATTCGGTTTTCAGGGCGGCGCCTGCACCGAGGATGTTGCCGGTGTGCGGGTAGCCCGGAATCGGGATGGCCACCGCTTTGAAGGTGATCGTGGGCGTCGCCGAGGCAACGGCCGGTAGGCCCATTACGGCAAGGCCGAGCAAGGCAAGACAGGTGGATGCTCTGCGCATCAGAATTCTCTCCTCTGCTTGATGGACAGGTCCGCCTCGATCCGGGTAAGTCCGGAATCCATGCCGGTCCGGCGATATCGAGATCCCACGCCAGGAGGCACGGGAACAATGGCGACTCTAATGCGCCACCCTATAGCTTCGCGACGGATCATTGCAACCCGATAAACCGGGCCGAGGCCCAAAGTTGCGCACGACCGTCGGCCCGCCGGCCGGAGCGGGCGACACCGCAGGGGGTTCAACCCGGCGGCCTCGCCTGCCCTCAGCCTCTTACCATCAGTCTCAATCAGAGGGTTAGACTGTGCTCCGGGCCTCTACTTTCTGGGACATGGCGCCTTGTAGGTGGCGCTCACCTTCACGGGTGTGGCTTCGTTTCCGTTTTCCGCGAATGTCAGTTCCGCCTTCAACGGAAAGCCTCCCTTCGGGCACTTCTTGGGAAGGGTGCCGTAATAGGTTGTCTTCTTGCCCTTCTTGAACGCGGCGCCGGCGTAGACGACGATCTTTTCCACGGAGGCGTCGGCGGCCCCGGGCAACGTTTCAATCAGTGGCACCTTGGTGTCCAGGCTTGGGCCGAAGCCGCCGCCGCTGGTGCTCGTGGTGTGGCTCGGGGAAATGAATTCAAGCAGCGTAGGCGTGACGCCCTTCGTGAAGAACTCAAGGCCACCGCCGGGCGCGAAGAACCCCTGCACCCGTGTTTTCTCTTCCGGTGGCGGGCCGTTGCCGATCTTGACGACGCCCAGCCCATAGCTTTCGTTGGCCAGGATTTCGTGCGCGGCGTTTTCGCCGATCGGCTGCGGTTTTGAGACCGGGAACGTGAGCAGCGACTTCTTCGGACACGCGGCGGTACCGATGGCCGGTTCTCCGATTTCCCTCAGCGCGGTCGGCGAGCAGGTCGCAAACCCCTGCGGATGAAGCTTCGAGCCCGTCGGAAAGAGGACGTTGACGCCGATCAGCGGCGGCGGATGGCCTTCGTCGTATTCGGTGCCTTTGATGTTGAATTCGGTTTTCAGGGCCGCGCCCGCGCCGAGAATGTTGCCCGTGTGCGGGAAGCCCGGAATCGGGATGGCCACCGCTTTGAAGGTGACGGTGGGCGCGGCGGAAGCGGCGGCCGGCAGGGCGAGAAGGGCAAGGCCTAGGGCAGTGCCCAGACAGGTGGATGTTCTACGCATGAGATCCTCTCTCTGCTTGGTGGAGTCCGGGGAGCTGCACGCTTGCGCTTCTCGGCGGATGGCTACAAGCTCATCAACCTCATCAACCCGCGAGCGGGCCGCAAAGTTGCGCGTAAGCCAGTCCCTAACTCTGTAGTTGAGGGTTAGTATCTTATTCGCCGGACAGCTCGAGCTCTTCGCTGGCGAAGTGCGCGCCGACCGGCTCGAGAATCACCTGGCGCGGCCCCTCCTCGACTCTTCCGGCGACGAGCGCCGTCAGGCCCAGAGCCTGGGCGCGACGCACGATCTCCTCGCCGTCGCCGGCGCCGCAGTAGAGGGCGTAGCCCGATCCCATGTTGAACGTCGTGTAGGCGGCATGGGCGTCGAGTCCTGCGTGAGCAACCAGGAAGCTCAGCACCTCGGGCACCTCGGGCAGCCGCTCGATGCGGTACGTGAGCGCCCTGGGCGGGCGCATCAGCTTGAGCAGGCCGTGGCCGGTCACGTGGCTCACATACGTCAGCTCCGGCCCGTCCCGCAGGAGCTCTGCGATCAGCGGGACGTACATGACCGACGGCTGCAAGAGGGCCTCGCCCAGCGTGACGCCGCTCGCCAGCGAGGTCGCGTAGCCCTCGGGCAGGCGCCCGGCCAGCAGCCGCGCGAGCGACGCTCCGTTGGCGTGCAGGCCGCTGGAGGCCACGAGCACGATCTCATCGCCCGGTTTCAGCGCCTCGCCGAGGATCGGCGAGTGGCCCTCGGGCACAACGCCGACGGCAGCACCCGCAAGCTCTATGTCCCGCTCGTCGAGCAGCCCCGGCAGCGACGGCGACTCCCCTCCTCCCCACGTGCAACTCGCGTCCTCGCATCCCCTGCGCCACCCCTCCATCAGAGCTGCTGCGCGCGCGGGCTCGCCGTACCAGTCCGAGGCGCCGGTGGCGAAGTACGCGTTGACGACCAGCGGCAGCGCGCCGACGCAGCAGAGGTCGTTGAGGATCGCGGCGACCGTGTCATAGGCGACGTCGGCGAAGCGGTTGAGCCCCTGATCCTCGAGCACCTGGCGCGCCACCACCGACTTCGTGCCCAGCCCCTCGACCACGAACGCGAACGCACGGTGGTCGAGCTCGAACACGAACGCCGGCTCACCCCGCGAGGAGTCAAGCGCGCGTCCGCCTGCAGCCGCGAGCAGCGCGGAGGTCGACAGGGCGTTGGACATCGCCAGGCGCTTGGCCGCGTCGAGGGCGTTGTAGTCCACGCCCGCGGCGCGGTAGCTGGCACTTTCCTGGCTCATCGGCAATGATCCTAAGCACATTGCCACGAGCGGGAGGAATCGATGGACTTCGAGCCGAGCCAGCGCTGTTCTGAGTTCAAGGAGCGCCTGACGGCGTTCATGGACGAGCACGTCTATCCGGCGGAGGAGGTGTATCAGCGCCAGCTCAAGGACGCGGGCGACGCCCACGCCCAGCCGCCGATCATGGACGAGCTGAAGACGCACGCGCACGCGGCGGGGCTGTGGAACATGTTTCTCCCCGATGCGTCGCTCGGCGCGGGGCTGTCCAACAGCGACTACGCGCCGCTCGCGGAGATCCTCGGGCGCTCGCACATAGCTTCAGAGGCCTGCAACTGCTCCGCGCCCGACACCGGCAACATGGAGGTGCTCTACCAGTTCGCCACACCCGAGCAGAAGGACCGCTGGCTGACGCCGTTGCTGGATGGCGAGATCCGCTCGGCGTTCGGCATGACAGAGCCCGACGTCGCCTCCTCTGATGCCACGAACATCGCGCTTCGCATCGAGCGCGACGGCGATGAGTACGTGCTCAACGGGCGCAAGTGGTGGACCTCAAACGCCTACCACCCCAACTGCCGCGTGCTGATCGTGATGGGCAAGACGAACGTCGACGGGCCGCGCCACAAACAGCAGAGCCAGATCCTCGTGCCGCTCGACACTCCGGGCGTGACCCGCGTGCGCAACGTCCCCGTGTTCGGCTACCTCGACCACGAGGGCCATGCGGAAATGCTGTTCGAGGACGTGCGCGTTCCCGCCTCGAATCTGATCGCCGGTGAGGGCGATGGCTTCATGATCGCCCAGGCGCGTCTCGGCCCCGGGCGCATCCACCACTGCATGCGTGCGATCGGCGCCGCCGAGCGGGCGCTCGAGGCGATGTGCGCGCGGGCGGTATCGCGCGTCACCTTCGGCCAGCCGCTGGCCGCGCGCGCGAACATCCAGGACTGGATCGCCGAGTCGCGCATCGAAATCGAAATGGCGCGCCTGCTCACGCTCAAGGCCGCCTGGCTGATGGATACCGTCGGCAACCGCCACGCCCGCACGGAGATCGCCGCGATCAAGGTCGCGGCGCCGAACGTCGCGCTGAAGGTGGTGGACCGTGCGATCCAGGTCCACGGGGGTGCCGGGGTCTCCGATGACTTCCATCTCGCCTCGACCTACGCGCACCTGCGCACGCTTCGCCTCGCCGACGGCCCAGATGAGGTCCACAAGCTCTCGATCGCGCGCCGCGAGCTAGCGCCGTACATGCCGCGTGAGGAGTAGCCGCGGGCGAGCACCCGAGCGCCCGTCGCCGCTACGCGGATTCCTCGCGCGTCATGAGGCGCGCACGATCGCCGCGTCCATCGCCGCGCCGGGCGCCTCCACGATCTTGCCGTGCCCGGGCGCGAGGCGTGACGGATCGAGCGCACGCAGCGACCGAGCGCTCTGCAGGGCCGTCGGGCGATGCCAGGTCGCGAACGCCATCACCGGAAAGCGGGGATTGGCGCGCGCGGCGGTCGCAACGCCACCGAGCGTCGAGAACGCGTCGCCGCAGATGAGCGTGCCGTCGCGGGTATCGAACAGCGCCAGCTGACCGGGCGTATGGCCGGGCGCGGCCACGACCTCGAGCGAGCCGATGCGCTCACCGGCAGCGATAGCCCGCGATGGGGCGGTGCGGGCGCCCGGCAGGCTGCCGCGCACCTTCACCTGGGGCTCGTCGGGGTCGGGTGAGCGGTCCTTTCCCAGCAGGCGCGTATCGCGCGCGGACATCAGTACCTCGGCGTCGGGAAGCTCGGCAGCGAGCGCGTCCAGCGAGCCGATGTGATCGCCGTGGCCGTGGGTGAGGACGATCCGCACGATCGGTGCGCCCAGCTCGCCGGCAGCCGCGAGGATCGCTTTCGAGCTGCGGGGAATCATCGTGTCGATGAGTGTCAGCCCGTCCTCCTCGATGACCAGGTAGGAGTTGACGAGGCCGAGGCGACTGACACGCGTCACGTTGCTCACTCGAGCAGTATCGCGCACGGCTGCTGAGACGGGGTCCCTGCTCACACGGCGGCGTAGAGGGCGTCGATGAGCCCGCGATTGCGTGGGTTCTGCCAGCGCGGGCCGGCACCCTGGTTGGGGGTGTAGGCGAACGCAAGCGCCTGATCGGGGTCGGCGAATCCGAGCGAGCCGCCGGCGCCGAAATGCCCGAAGCTCCGCGGGCTGGGCCCCAGCGGCCGCTCTGGCTGGGTCAGCTGAAAGCCGAGACCGAAGCGCGAGGGACGATCGAGCACCACGTCGTGGCCGCCTGAGACCTCGCTCGCGGCGAGCTCGACCGTCTCTCCCGCCAGCAGGCGGATACCGTCGACGGCCCCTCCGGCCGCCAGGGCGCTGTAGATCCTCGCCACGCCGCGGGCGCTCGCGTGGCCGTTGGTCGAGGGCATTTCCGCACTTCGCCAGGCCCTCGTGTTGACCATCCCGGGGCCGGACAGGCCGGGCGGGTTGACGTAGGCGTTGCGCACCATGCTCGGCGTCTGATCGCCGGTCAGGCCAGAGGGCATCTCCGGGAAGAGAAACTCGGCGACCCGCCGGTGATCCTCGCCGTGCACACCGAAATGGAAGTCGGCGTCGAGCGGATCGGCGACGGCACGGCGTAGAAAGGGTCCGATCCTCTGACCGCTGACCCGCCGTACGAGCTCGCCGACCAGGAAGCCGAACGTGTTGACGTGATAGCCGTGCCTGCTTCCGGGCTCCCACCACGGCTCCTCCGCGGCGAGAGCGGAGGTCATCAGCTCCCAGTCATACATGGCCAGCGACGGGAGCGAGCGCCGGATCGCGGGCAGCCCGGCACGATGGCCGAGCAGCATGCGCACCGTAATCTCATCCTTCTCGTGCGCCGCAAACTCGTGCCAGTACTCGGTCACGGGCGCCTCGAGGTCCAGCTGCCCGCGCTCGGCGAGCATCAGCAGGCAGAGCGCCGCCATCGGCTTGCCCACGGAGAACACGTTGACGAGTGTGTCGCGCGACCAGGGCCGGGTCTTCGCTTTATCGGCCCAGCCGGCCCACAGATCGACCACCGGCCTGCCCTCGAGCGTGACGGCCAACGCCGCACCCAGCTCGCCGTGCTCGCGAAAGTTCCTCGCAAAGGCACTCCGCAACCCGTCAAAGCGCGGGTCGCAGAAGCCTCCTATCTCGCCGGCGACGTCTACTGAGCGTCGCCCCCGAATATGCGCACGACGCTGTCTGCCACGCAGACCGGCTTCTCGCCGCCCTCGGCCTCGACGGTGAAGCGGGTGACCACCTGGTGCCAGCCACCACCCACCTCAGAGACCTCCACGATCTGCTGGTAGCAGCGCAATCTTGCCCCCACCACGACCGGGGCGGGAAACCGCACCTTGTTCCAGCCGTAGTTGACGGCGAGGCTGAAGCCGCTCCACTCGTTGAGCTCCCCGCGCAGACCGTCGATCAGCGACAGCGTCAGGTTTCCGTGGGCGATCGTCGTCCCGTACGGGCTCTCGGTCTTGGCCCGCTCGACGTCGACGTGGATCCACTGATGATCGCCGCTCAGATCGGCAAACTGGTTGATCATCTCCTGCGTGACCTCGCGCCACTGGCTCGGCCCTACGACCTGGTCCTTGAGCGCCTGAACACCCTCGATCCCCTCGGCAACCGCCTTGGGACTGCTCGCGCTGACAGCCATTCCGTCTCCTTTCGTCGGATGTGACTCATGCTAATGCTGCGTATGCCCCAGCGCGGGCTCAGCCGCGATCGCCGCGACCTGGTCCGTGCTTTGGCGCCATCAGGCGGCGCCCGCGAACGCTGCCTCCACGACGGCCTGCGCCGCCGGCCCGTACGGTGGCGCGAAGGCCTCGATCAGATCGCCCTCGCCGCGAACGAACACGCCGCGCAGGTTTGAGAATTCGCGGAAGCCCTCGATGCCGTGGTGACGGCCAGAGCCGCTCTGGCCGATGCCCCCAAACGGCAGCGACGGCAGCGCGCCATGGGCGGCTGCGGCGTTCACGCACGCCCCGCCCGAGGTCGTGCGGCGCAGCACATCGCCAGCAACATCATCGTCCTTGGCGAACACATACAGCGCCAATGGCCGCTCACCGGCATTGACGTGGTCGATCGCCTCATCGAGCGTGTCGTAGGCCTTGACGGGGAGGATCGGCCCGAAGATCTCCTCCTGCATCAGTGCGAGATCCTCGGGCGGGTCGATGACGAGCGAGATCGGCAGCTGACGGGTGCTCGGGTCGGGGTCTGGAGCCTCTTCCAGGGCGCGAACGTCGCAACCGCGTACCCGCGCATCCTCCAGCAGGCCCTGAATTCGCGCCAGATGGCGGCTCGAGACAATGCCGGTGCAACTGGAGGACTCGCAATAGGAGGGCATCGACTCACGCGCGTAGGCGCTCGCCAGCGCTGCGAAATCCTCGAGGCGCTCGCGCGGCACGAGGCAGTAATCGACGGAGATGCACATCTGCCCGTTCTTGATCGACTTCGTGGCGAGCACCTGCTTGATCGACTCGGCGTCAACGCTGTCGTCGGTGAGGATCGCCGGGCACTTGCCGCCGAGCTCGAGCGTCACGGGAACCAGCTGCTCTGCGGCGGCCTTCGCGATCTCGCGGCCGACCGCAGGGCTGCCCGTGTAGAGCAGGTGGTCCCAGCGAACGGCCGTGAACGCGCGGGCCAGCTCGAGACCGCCGACGGCCACGTCGACACGGTCGCGATCGAAGGTCGCGTGGATCATCGCGCGCAGCAGCTCCGCACAGGCGGGCGTGTACTCCGACGGCTTGATGACAACGCGGTTGCCGGCGGCGAGCATCTCGATGAGCGGCCCGACGGACAGGTCGAAGGGGAAGTTCCACGGCACGATGTTGCCGACGACGCCCTTGGGCTGCGGCTGAACGTACGCGCGCCCGGACCCGTAGAGCAGCGGATCGGAATGCCGAGGCTCGCTCGCCATCCAGCCGGGCAGCTGCTCGGCCGCATATACGGCGCGTCCCGCAGGGCCGAGCACTTCGATCAGGTCGGCGGCCACCGGCGGGTGAACGCCGAAGTCGCTGCTCAGCGCCTCCTGGATCTCCGTGCGATGGGACATCACCATCCCGGCGAGAGTGCCCAGCAGCTCCTGGCGCTCCTGGAGCGACGGAAAGGGGTCGGCCAGGAAGCCTGCGCGCTGGCGCTCGACCATTTCCTGGAGCTCGACGATCGCAGCGGTATCGCTGCCGGTGCTCGCGGTGCGGTCCTCGGTGGTCGCCATGCTCTTCTCCTCTTACTCGTTGTGCTTCAAACAGTACGCTCGTTTGCCGCGCGTCACGGCGAGAGCTGGCCAAGATAGGAGCGCGCGTGCAGCAGCAGCCGCTCCGGAGGGAACCGCTTGGGATCGATCAGCACGAGGCGCGCATACTCGTCCGCGATCGCGGACAGGATCCTCGCCGTCAGTTCCGGGTCCGGCGCATCGATGCCGGGCATCGATGCCGAGCGAACCGCGCTCGTGAGGCCCTCCAGGACGGTGGCGCGGCCGGCGATGATGCCCTTGCGCAGAAGCGCTGGTGCACCCTCGGGCGGCATCAGCACGAACCGCCACGTGGTCGGATGCTCCTCGACGGCAGCGAGGTAGGTGCGGAGGCTCTCGAGCATCAGAGCGTTCGGATCGCCCTCCGTCAGATCTCCGAGCGCCGTCTCTGAGATCTGCGCGAGTGCTCGCGCCATCTCGCGCTCCACGACGGCCTCCAGGAGCCCGGTGAGATCCCCGAAATGCTCGTAGACGATCGGGCGCGAGATGCCCGCCCGGCGAGCCACCGATTGGATCGATACCGCCTGGAAACCCTGCTCGGACACGATCTCTGTGGTCACATCGAGCAACTGCTCACGCCGAGCGGACGCGGTCATCCGCGTTTGACCTCGGCTGAGCTCCTCCAGCACGGGCTCTATGTTACATTACTGTCACTTACGCTGGCGTAGGTAATCCGGGCGTCAGGAGGCGTGCACAGCGTGGAGCCGGTACCGCAACACCGCAAGGTCATCATCGTGGGCGGGGGGTTCTCGGGGCTCGGTACAGCCATCCGCCTGAAGCAGGCGGGAATGCACGACTTCATCATCCTCGAGCGCGGCGCGGACGTGGGCGGGGCATGGCACCACAACACCTACCCGGGCTGCATGTGCGACGTGCCCTCGCACCTCTACTCGTTCTCGTTCGCACCCAACCCCGAGTGGTCGAACACGTACTCCCCTCAGCCTGAGATTCGCGAGTACCTGCGCGGGTGCGCCGAGCAGTTCCAGATCCGCTCTCACATACTGACGGGCGTCGAGCTCGAATCGGCGGCGTGGGTTGAGGACGAGCAGCACTGGACGATGGAGACCTCGGCGGGAACCTTCACCGCGGACGTGATGGTGAGCGCGATGGGACCGTTGACCGAGCCGAAGCTCCCGGACGTCCCCGGTCTCGAGAGCTTCGAGGGCAAGACGATGCATTCCGCGCGCTGGGATCACGACTACGAGCTGACCGGCAAGCGTGTGGCGTCGATCGGCACCGGCGCATCGGCCATCCAATACGTGCCCGCGATCCAGGAGGACGTCGAGAAGCTGTACGTGTTCCAGCGCACCGCGCCCTGGATCATGCCCCATGGAAGCCGGCCGATCAGCGATCGTGAGCGCTCGCTGTATCGACGGCTGCCGGCGCTGCAGAAGCTCGTTCGGGCGGCTGTCTACGCCAGCAAGGAGCTGCTGGTACTCGGGTTCGTCAAGCAGCCTCGCCTGATGGGCGCTCTGGAAGGCATCGCTCGCCATCACATGCGCCGGCAGGTCTCCGATCCTCAGCTGATCGAGAAGCTCACCCCGGATTACTCTTTCGGCTGCAAGCGCATCGTTCCGTCCAACCGCTGGTATCCGGCGCTCCAGGAGCCCAACGTCGAGCTTGTGACGGGCGGCCTGAAGGAGGTTCGAAGTCGCTCGGTCGTCGACGGTCAGGGCGTCGAGCACGAGGTTGACGCGATCATCCTCGGCACGGGCTTTCACGTCAGCGACCCGGCGGTCGCCGAGCAGGTGCGTGGCCGTGACGGCAGGCTGATGAGCGAGATGTGGGAGGGCACTCCGCGTGCTTACCTGGGAACGTCGGTTCCGGGCTTCCCGAACCTGTTCCTGCTGCTCGGGCCCAACACCGGGCTCGGGCACAGCTCGATGGTCTACATGATCGAGACGCAGATCGAGCACGTGCTTCGCGCGCTGCAGGCGATGCAGAGACGTGCAGCGACGACGATCGAAGTGCGCGCTGAGGCATATGACGACTTCAACCGGGAGGTCGACGCGCGCATGAAGGGCACCGTTTGGGACAGCGGCTGCGCGAGCTTCTACCTGGACGCCACCGGGCGCAACGGCGTGCTCTGGCCCGACTGGACGTGGCGCTTTCGCCGGCTCTCCACGCAGTTCGACGAGAGCGCATACGCGCTGGACAGTCGACCTGCTGTGCAGTCGGCCGACCTCGCGTCGTCAGCGCGCCTCGTGGTGTAGCGTCACTGCAGCATGACCGGCGCGCCGAACCCGATGACCGGCCGCTGCCTGTGTGGCGGCGTCAGCTACCGCGCCGAGGCAGAGCCGCTCGCGCAGGCCGTGTGCCACTGCACCGACTGCCAGCACCAGACGGGCTCGGCCTTCTCGCCGATCGTGGTGGTGCCCCGGGCGGCCCTGACCCTCGAGGGCAGCACCCTGGCGTCCTTCACCACCATCGGCGATCAGCACAGCACCGAGACCCAGCGGCAGTTCTGCTCGGCCTGTGGCTCGCCGATCGTGAGCTTTGTAGCCGCCACCCCGGATCTGGCGTACGTCAAGGCCGGCACGCTCGACGACGTGTCCTGGTTCGAGCCGACGGTCGAGGTGTGGTCGCGCTCGGCGCACCCATGGTCGCCGCATTTCGAGGACGCCGCTCGTTTCGAGCAGGGCCCCGCCTGAGCGGCCTGGCCTGAGCAAGTCACCCGCGAGCCAGCGACAGTCGCATGACGCGGATCAACCCGGACCGCCAGTTGGTGCGAGACGCCTCGGAGCGAGACGCGGAGGCATGCGCGGCGATCTACGCTCCGTGTGTCACCGGCACCGCGGTCAGCTTTGAGGCTAAGCCGCCATCGCCTGCGGAGATGGCCGAGCGGATCAGGGCCTCCTCGCGAGGACATGCGTGGCTGGTGCTCGAGCAGCAGGGACGCGTCGTGGGCTATGCCTACGGAGCTCCTTTGCATCGGCGTGCGGCGTATCGCTGGGCGTGCGAGGTCAGCGTGTATCTCGAGCTCGGTCTCCGGCGCAGCGGAGGGGGCAGGATGCTCTACAGCGCGCTCCTGCCACGTTTGGCGGCCCGCGGGTTCCGCATGGCGGTCGCAGGCATGACGCTGCCCAACGACGCGAGCGTCGGATTGCACCGCGCTATGGGATTCGAGGAGATCGGGATCTACCGGCGCATCGGCTTCAAGCACGGCGCCTGGCACGACGTCGCCTGGACACAGCGACCTCTCGGCGACGGCGAGGATCCGCCGGCTGATCCCTCCTAGCTCGCCGGTGCGCTCAGAGAGGCTTGCCCGCGCGAAAGCGAAACGAACGGCCACCAACGTCCACCCGCGGCTCGATCAGGCCCGCGCGTTCCAGACGTTGCGGCAGTGCATCGGGTGAAACGGGAACCAGCGTGTCACGGACGTGAAGCAGCTTGAACGCTCGGCCTGTACCGAGGCTGTCGGTACCGGCGAACAGGCCGCCCGGCGCAAGAACGCGTGACACCTCCGCCAGAACTCGATCCTGCAGCGCGAGAGATGGCACGTGGTGCAGCATCGTGAAGCACACAACTCCCGAGAAGCGACCATCGGCGAACGGCATGGCGGTCGCGTCTGCCTGCACGATCTCGACGTCGCCGTCCAGCTTGCCTCTTAGCCTCTCGCAGTAGCTCTCCGAGAGCTCCACGACGGTCAGCGAGCCCGCGCGACGAGCTAGCACCCGGGTGGTGGCGCCGAACCCAGGGCCGATCTCGAGCACGTCGTCACCGAGGTCGGCGTCGGCCAGGCCCCACGGGAGCAGCTCGCGCTCGACGGTGCGCTCCCACCATCGGGATGAGCAGACAACGGCGTGCGCTCGGTTCATGCGTTTCTAATCTAGAGGGGTCCAGGATCGTCGTCCCGAAAGGGATTCTCGTTCTGCTCACGCGAGGGTCGCGATGGCCTCGCTCTCGGCCTGTCCGCCGGCAGTCCAGGTCAGCTCGCCCGAGCTCAGCGCGACATCGGCGAGATCGCCTTCTGCCACCTTGACGACCGTCGTCGACTGTGCCGTGAGGATGTACAGCGCGCGTCTTGACGACTGATAGCCCTGGATCCAGGCGATGTCGCCGGACGGGTCCAGGGCATAACCCCCGACAAGGCCTACGGCGAAATCTTGGCCGAGCGGTTCGGCCGGCTGGGGCCCTGCATCCTCGACTGGCTCTCTCAGCAGGCAGTGCTGAGAGCCGAGGGACATGTCGCAGCCCGGACCTGTCGAGGTGCGATCGAGGTCGAAGGCAATCAGTTCTGCGTTTGTTCCTTCCTGTTCAACGTGTGTTTCGATGAACGCGAGCGTGTGTCCCGCGGTGTGGAGTTCCTGGAGCTCGCCACCGCCGGCATCCGACAGGGTCACGACCGGGCCGGCGGGTGGCACACACGCCTCGAGCATGAACCCGGCTGCTCCCGGTTCGCGAGGATCGCCGAACACTTCGCCCCAGACATCGAGGCCGGCGGTGTGCGCGCGAACATGAAAATGATCCGCTCGGCAGCCTCGCGGCCGCGGGCCGAGGCGCAGGTGCACTCGCCGCCCGGCCCGTCCCCGTGTGCCGGGTGGAGGGCTCTCGCCAAGGACCACCAGATTCCTTGACGAGCGTCTCGCAAGCGCGATCGTGCCCAGCGCGCAGTGGGATGCGTCGATCAGTTCTCGCGCGTAGGCGACGACGTAGCCACGCACGTCCGGCACATTGCAGCTCGCCGATTGGTTACGCGCAGCCTCCGGCCCCGCGGGGCGCTGCGCGAGCGCTTGGGCGTCCGAACCGAGCATGGCAGCGACGACGAGCCAGACCACGAGGGACGCCACCCAGCACCGATGGCGCCAACGCCAGCCGCAGACATCCGCGTCCGCCAGGTCGCCCATAACCTGAGTCTAAGCCAGTTCGACAGGTGCGAAACGCTCCAGGCTAGGGAAACGCTCCAGGCTAGGCTCACTGCTCTGATGTTCTTGCTCATCCTCATCGCAGTGCCGCTGGTCGAGGTGTTCGTCTTCATCGAGGTCGGGGAGGCGATCGGCTGGCTTCTGGCGGTCGTGTTGCTGCTTGGCACCTCGCTGCTCGGTGTACACCTCGTACGCGTCCAGGGTCGCACGGCGATGCAACGCGTGTCACGCGCGGTGTCTGAGCGCAGTGCACCAGCCGGTGCCTCGATCGACGGTGCGCTCGGATTGCTTGGCGCCTTGCTGCTCGTGCTGCCTGGGTTCGTCACCGATGTTCTCGGCGTCCTACTACTGCTCCCGCCCACTCGAGCGCAGGTGCGCCGCTGGCTGTCACGCCACTACGCCGGCCGCGTCGTGCGCTTCGTCGCGGCGACGGGGCGCTTCGCGCCGCGCGACGGTGGCCGGCCCGAGGCTGACTTCGAGTCGACGGCGATCGACGACGATCTCGATCAGCTCGGCCGCTGAAGCGTGCGCCGCCCGGGACGCTCTCGCGCCCCGGGCGATACGCAGCTGCGCTTCAGTTTTCGCTGATCGGGGTGGTGACCCCCGGGCCGAACAGGTTGTGGCTGATCACGGTGCTCGGCTTGTCGATTCCGAGCGTCCAGATGCCCACCTTGACGTCGAAGAACCGGTTGCCGCGGATGATCGTCCCGGTGATCGGGCCAGGCAGCAGTGGCGGCGGCAGCACGGGGTGCGGAGGCGCGCCGGATGCGACCAGGATCCCGGTCGTCTCGGTGGCGGCGGCGGCGACGAAGTCGAAGTCGCCGTCGAGGTTGTCGTTGACGAGGGTGTTGCCCTCGATCACGTTGCCGTTCAGGTCGCCGACGAGGTGCTGGTGGACCGTCACGCCGGAGAGCCCGTTCCCCTTCGCCACGTTGTCGCGGATCACGTTGCTGTAGACGCCCGCGAAGGGCGCCCCGCCGCCGAGCAGGATGCCGGCACCCTGGCCGGCAACGCCGTTTCCGTTGGAGACGTTGTGCTCGATGATGTTGTCGAACACGCCGGCTGCGCCGGTCGGCAGGCCGGTCACCGGACTGACCGCGGCTGAGCTGTGGCCGGCGAGCGTGATCCCGCAATCGTCGGTGTTGTTCAGCGACTGGTTGTCGCGAACGATGTTGCCGGACGTCGGGCCGAACTCGTCGGTCAGAAGGATGCCGCCGACGTTATCCGCCACGTAGTTGTCCTCGACGATCGAGTCGGTCACGGACACGAGATGGATCGTCTCGCCGCAGTCGCCGGGCGCTTCGGGTGTGGAGTAGCACTGCCCGGCTTCGGTGCCGAAGCCGGTGCCGTTTTCGATCAGGGTGTTGTCGGCGATCTTTACGTCTGTGACCGGCACCCCGACAGTCGTTTCCGGTTTCCCCCCGATCGCGCTCGGGGCGAGCGGAGCGGTGCCGACGAGAATTCCCTCGAACCTGGCTTTCTCGATCTCAAAGCCCTTGATCGTCGAGCCCGAACCGCCGGGTCCGGCGATCTGAAAGCCGTTGCCGGACGGCGAGGAGCTGGCGTCGATCACCGCGTCCAGGCCGATCAGCGCGAGCGGCTTTTCGATCTGAACTCCTTCGTTGTATGTGCCCGGGCAGACGACGATACGGCTGCCCGGTGCGGCGGCCGTTACGGCCTCGTCGATCGTCGTGTAGGCGGCTGTCGAGCACTGGTTGTGCCCGTAGCCGGAGAGGATCGAGCCGTTGACGAACAGGGTCGGCGGCTTGTGCGACCAAGCGGACGCGACTGCGGGTGTCAGGCAACCCAGGCCGATAATCGATAGAGCGGTGGCGCCAAGTGCGCCCACTCGCCCAGTGAATCGAACGCGCATATTCAACACTCCTCCTTGATGCGTTGCTCTTCGGTGTCAGCGACCGGGTTCGCCGCAGACAGCGATAGCGACAAAGCCCGTCGGAGCCGGCGAGGCTACCAGATGGATGGGGCTCGCCGCGCGCCAGCCCGTCGAGCCCTTCAAGTCGAAGCGAAGAGCTGCCGATGGGGATGGGTGGGCCTTTTCAAGGTCCACCGATGGACACCTCTTGACCCTCCAGGCACAACCAATCGACATCGCTGGCACGCTCACTCAGCTGATCGAGGCCGGCGGCTCGGATCTGTGCCTGAAGGTCGGCAACCGCCCGCTGATTCGGGTCGACGGCGAGCTGCGCTGGCTCGACTCTGAGCACCCGGAACTTGGTCCGGCGGACACGATGGAGGTGCTCCATTCGGTGCTTCCCGACGCGCGCATCAAGGAGTTCGAGACTCTGCACGAGATCGACTTCGCCTATTCCGTGCCGGATGTTGCGCGCTTCCGCGTCAACGCGTACGTCCAGCGCGGCTCCGTATCGATGGTCTTCCGCGTCGTTCCCGACGTGATCCGCTCACTCAGCGAGCTCGGCCTGCCTGACGTGATCAGCAAGCTCGCCGACGAGCAGCGCGGGATCATCCTCGTCACCGGCACGACGGGCTGTGGAAAGTCGACAACGCTTGCGGCCATGATCGAGCACATCAACGAAACGGCCTTCAAGCACATCATCACGATCGAGGACCCGATCGAGTATCTGCATCGTGACCGCAAGTCTGCGATTGACCAGCGCGAGGTCGGAACCGACACCGACACCTTTGCAATCGCCCTGCGCCGTGTGATGCGCCAGGACCCCGACGTGATTCTCATCGGCGAGATGCGCGACGAGACGACGGTCCACGCTGCGCTCTCGGCGGCAGAGACAGGTCACCTGGTCCTCTCGACCGTGCACACGCTCGACGCGCCGGAGGCGATCAACCGGATCCTCGGCTTCTTTCCTCCCACCCAGCATCAGCAGACCCGAGCGATGCTCGCGGGGACGCTCAAGGGCATCATCTCCCAACGCCTCGTGCCCAGGGCTGACGGCCAGGGCCGCGTCGCGATCACCGAGATCCTGACGATGACCGGCCGGGTTCACGACCTGATCATGGATCCCAAACGCGGCAGCGAGCTGACAGACGTGATCCAAGATGGCGGTTACTACGGAATGCAGTCGTTCGACCAGGCGCTCTACGCTGCCCTGCGGTCAGGGGACGTCGCGATGGAGGATGCGATGCTGTTTGCCACCCGGCCGCACGACCTCAAGCTGCTGCTCGGCGCCGAGGGTCACCTGCACACGAGCATGGAGGATCTGGGCGCGAAGAAGGTGCAACCTCCCCGGACTGGTAACGCGAAACCCGCGGCCCCGGCCCAGCGGCAGGCTGGCGCGGTCCCTTCGGTAGCCCCGTCAAGCGGAGCGGTCGCGCTGTAACTTGACGCGCCCTCGAGATCAGCGGTGGTTTTGTACCGGACACCGCTCGCGACCTCGGTACCCGCTGAGCAGGTTCGCGCAGCGCGAGTGATGCGGCGGCGCCACCTCAACTTCCACCGTGTTGGCCGGGATTTCCGAGCCTTCCACCGCGGAGGCAGTGAAGACGTGCGTGCCAACGGAAAGTCCACTCAACTTCAACGACCACCTGCCCGTGGCGTTCGCGGTTACTTCCGTTGAACTGGCTTCGTGACCGACTTCGTAGACCTTGATCACACGGTTTGGCTCGCCCGTCCCCAACAGGTCCACGATGCCATTGCGACTGACGTACCCATCCCTGGGCGAGGTGATCGACGGCGAAAGATATATAAGGCCAGCCAGCAGCGTGTTTTCCGGCAGGTGCTGAGATAGGAATGAATACGGCTCGCTGCAGCTTGGGGGAGAGTCGCTCTGCACGCCTATGTTGTGTTTGCCGAATTGGAGCCCGAAGCTCGGGGTGCGGGGACTGTCGGTGAATTCCAGGGTGAGCACCTGCGCATAGGTGCCAGGGAATTGCAAGTTTTCGTCATGTGGACCCGCTTCGTCTTCCCAAGCGCTCCCAAAGGCACCCACGACAGCGCGATTCCCGTGTAGGACCATGCACGTAACGTTTCCTTCGAACACGTCGAGATTCCCGCCAAGTTCGCCGCGATGACCCCAGTCGCTCAGAGAGCCGGTGGCGACGCCATTGCTCAGCGTGGCACTCACATCCACCTCGTCAACGGCGCTGTCCGGTGAACCCCCGTCTGCACTCCGACCGCTGAGCGTGACGGTCGGCGGGGATGCGAGTGCTGCCGGTGCTCCACTCAAGCCGATCGCGGCAAACGTGCAGACGCCGATCGCTGCGACCACTCGTGCCAACTGCCCAGCCCCCAAGCGCTCCATGCTCACACCCCTCGCATCCGAATTGCCGTCCGGAGGAGTGTACGCGCTCACAGAGAGCCTTGCGGCTTCCCGTCTGCGCTCAGGAGCCATATTTTCGGGCCGCCAGTCGAGCTGTCTTCATGGAGACGGTGGGAATCGAACCCACGTCCGTAATCGCGTAAGAGTGGCTTCTACGAGCATATCCGGCGCTCTGATCTCATCCCCAGCTCGCCACGCCGGCGGGGTTGCTGGGGACCAGTCTCCTTGAGCTTCCCCGTGTTTGGCAGAGACGTACCGCGCCGGGTGAGCCTGCTTTCTGATCCCGGCCTTCCCCGCCGCAGGCAAGCGGGGCCCGAGACCTCACGGCTTAGCTATTGACTAAGCGGCGAGGGCAAACTCGTGAGAGTCCGCACTTATGGTTTTCCCGGGTGTTTTACGAGGCCGCCCGGGCACCTCGACTCGCAACCACCCCCACGAGCCGACCACGTCGAAGCCTGTCGTCCCCGGGGATGTACTGCCTGATCATTGTAACCGCGCCCGCCGGTGAGACCGTGGCGTGGAGCGGTCGAGAACAAAAAACGACGCGGTCCCGGGCCGCTTGAGGAACCCGCTCGGTCGGGCCCTAGGACCCTTCTTCGTAGGTGGCGCGGCCTCACACCTCGGTGGCCTCGCTCTTTGCGGCTCGGGGTCCGCGTCTGGATTCAAAGTAGCTCGACCACGAGGCGAATGCAACCCCATTCTGAGCATCTCCCCGCACGTTCCGCAAAAAACGCTCGAGCAAGATCTGCGCATGCGCGCGCCCCGTGCAACTCGCCCCCTGCGGGGACGCCCTGCGGGCCCTTCGAGTCGCTCATGTGTGCGCGCACGGGAGTCGTTAGGAAGCGTGTGCGCGCACGGGAGTCGTTAGGAAGCGCTTATGGGTGCTGCCACAATGGAGTCATGGATAGCGGCGACTTGACCTACCCGAGCCTCGGCGGTCCGCCGGCGTCGGGGGGCGAGCGGACGTCGCCACCCCTGCGAGCGCCCGTGCCCGCGCCCGCACCGCAACTCGGCGAGAACCCGTTCGGCGAGCGCCCGCAGCGCCCGCAGCCGGTGCGCAGCCTGCGCAAGCGGATCGGCAGCATATTTGCCGCGATCGCCGCGGCGATCGCCAAGTTCTTCGCGGCGATCAAAAGCCTTCTGCTGCTGCTGCCGAAGCTCAAGCTGCTGACCACGTCGGGCACGGCGCTCGTGTCGGTGGCCGCCTACAGCCTGTTCTGGGGCTGGGAGTTCGCGGCCGGGTTCGTGCTGCTGCTGTTCCTGCATGAGATGGGCCATGTGATCGCGTTGCGACGCGAGGGCATCAAGGCGAGCACGCCGATGTTCATCCCCTTCCTCGGCGCGGCCATCTTCGCGAAGTCGCTCGGCGACAATGCGCTGGCGGAGGCGCGAGTGGGGCTGGCCGGCCCGATCCTCGGCACGCTGGCGGCGGCAGCGGTCGCCGTGGCCGGTGCGATCACGGGCAGCTCGTTCCTGTTGGCGCTTGCGTACGTCGGCTTTCTGATCAACCTCTTCAACCTGCTGCCCGTCGTGCCGCTGGACGGCGGCCGGGCGATGGCGGCGATGGCACCGTGGATGTGGTTCGTCGGCTTCGGAGCGCTGGTGGCGCTGGTGTTCGTCTACCCCAACCCGATCCTGTTCATCATCATCCTCTTCGGTGGCATGGAGACCTGGCGGCGCTGGCAGGCGCGCAAAACGCGCTCGCTCGAGCAGGCCGCCTACTACCGCGTGCTGCCGCGCCATCGCGTGCTCGTGGGAGCGGTGTACATCGGCCTGATCGTGGCGCTGGCGTTCGGGATGCACGAGACGCACGTGCTCACGACCGGCGGCCACAGCTTCGGCTCGATCTAGGGCGCGCCGCGCCCGGGCGGCGAGCGGCCTAGCGCTCGGCTTCGCGCACAGCGCGTTCCATGTCGCGCTTCGTCTCCTTCTCGCGCAGCGACTGGCGCTTGTCGTAGAGGTCCTTGCCGCGCGCGAGCGCGATCTCGACCTTGGCGTGGGCGCCGGAGAAGTAGATGCGCGTCGGTACGAGCGTCAGCCCGCGCTCTGACGCGCGCGCGGCGATGCGGTCGAGCTCGCGACGGTGCACGAGCAGCTTGCGCACGCGCTCGGGGTCGTGGTTTTCGCGCGACGCGGGCTCATAGGGAGGTATGTGGATGGAGTGCAGCCACAGCTCGTTGTCGCTGACGGCCGCGTAGCCGTCCTTCAGCTGCGCGCCGGAGGCGCGCAGCGCCTTGACCTCGGTGCCCTCGAGCACCATCCCGCACTCGAGCCGCTCGATCAGCTCGTAGCGGTGGGAGGCGTAGCGATTGGACGCCACGTCGCCCGCACCGATCTTGCGCTTTCCCTTGCCCTTGGCCACGACTCGAGCCTAGATGATGGGCTGGGCCGTTTCGGTGATGAGCTCCGCCCTGCCGGGCTCCGCGGTGGCGTTCGCAGTGGCCGTCAGAGGGCCGGGGTCAGATCGGCGCGGCCGCGGATCGGGTCGACGCTGGAGACGCGCACGTCGAGCGCATCGCCCAGGCGCACGGTCGAGCCGGCGCGCTCGCCTTGGAGGATGGTGCCCAGTTCGTTGAGCTCCCACCAGTCGCCGTGCGAGCCCCCGCCGTCCTCCGAAAGGCGCAGGCGGCGCACGGGCAGCATGCCCTCATACAGCGCCGAGGTGCGGGGAAAGGCGATGAAGGCTCCCGCGGAGATGAGCCCCACGACCTCCCCGTCGAAGGTCTGCTCGAAGCCGCCCTCATACAGCACGCGCTCGAGCGCGAAGGCGCGCGCCACGTCGTCGGCGTCGCGCTCGATCGTCATCGCGTCGCGCTCGCGTTCAGAGCTCCACGCGCCCAGCTCCGCCAGTTCGCCCGCTCGGGGAGCGCTCTCGCCGCCGCCCACGGCCGAGAGCAGCGCGCGGTGGCACACGAGGTCGGGGTAGCGGCGAATCGGCGAGGTGAAGTGGCAGTAGCTCTTCGAGTGAAGGCCCGCGTGGCCCACGTTCTTGGGCGAGTAGTAGGCCTGCTTGAGCGAGCGCAGCACGAGCGAGTTGAGCGCCATGCGCCCACGTCCGGTGCGACGCACGTGCTCGGCCACGCGTTTGGAGATCGCCCCGATGAGCTCGGCGGCCTGAGAGGAGGACATGCGCTCGGGAAGCGCCGGCGTGGGCACCTGTAGGGAGGCGAGCTGATCGGCCAGGCGCTCCACGCGTTCGGGCTCGGGACGCTCGTGGACGCGGAACAGGCACGGCACGCCACGCTGCTCGAGCAGGCGCGCGACAGCCTCGTTGGCGGCGATCATCAGATGCTCGATCAGGCGGTGGGACTCCGTCTGCGAGCGCGCGCGTATCTCCGCGACGTGACCCTGATCGTCGAAGGAGAACTCCGGCTCCTCTGAGGAGACGACGAGCGCGCCGCGCTGCTCGCGCTCGTGCTCGAGCGCGGCGGCAGCCTGACGGGCGGCGTGCAGCGGCCCGCCCCACGGCTCGGCCGCGGAGTCCGTCCCGGCGAAGATGCGGTCCACCTGCTCGTAGTCCAGGCGCGCGTCCGAGCGGATCAGCGAGCGGTAGAAGGCGGTCCTGCCCACACGCGCGCCGTGCAGCTCGAGCTCCACGGTGACGGCCAGGCGATCGCGGTTCCGAACCAGCGAGCAGGCGTCGTTGGAGAGCTCTGCCGGCAACATCGGCTCGACCGCGCCGGGCACGTAGACGCTCGTGGCGCGCTGTCTTGCCTCGCGGTCGACGAGCGACCCGGGCGGAACGTGCGCGGCGACGTCGGCGATGTGCACCCACACGCGCACCCCGCCCCCGTCGATCAGCTCGGCGGAGATCGCGTCGTCGAAATCGCGGGCCGAGGCCGGATCGACGGTGAACGTGGCCAGGCGCCGCAGGTCGCGACGCTCCTTGGGAGATCTGCCCTGCTCGAGGCCGCGGTCGCGCGCCTGGCCGGCCTCGCGCTCGACCTCCTGGTGAAAGCCGCGAGCGAGGCCGCGGTCGAGCATCAGCGCCTCGATCACGTCGATGGCCACGTCGGGGCGCCCGATGATGCGCGTGATCCGCGGTTGCCCGCCACGCCCGGCACGTGTGGCGCGCCCGGAACGTCCACCCCGTCCGCTCGGCGCGGCGCTCTGCACGAGCACGATGTCGCCGCTGCGGGCCTTCGCGCCAACACCGCGGCCGAGCTGAGCGCCGAGCGCGATCCTCCGCTGTCCTGAGCGCTCGGCGCCCCGCGACGGGAACAGCTGCTCGGCCGTCCAGAAGCGCCCGCGCTTCTCGAGCAGCGCGACGAGCGTGTCGCTCACTTCGACTTCGCCGCTGTCACTTTCGCGGCGAGCGTGCTCAGCGCGACGTTGAGGCCGTGTTCTGAGTCGACGCCCTTCGGAACCAGCACTTCCGGCAGGACGCCCGCGCCCTGTTTGATGCCGCCACCGCCGAGGTTGCGACCGTTGGGCGTGAAGTACTCGCCCACGGTGATGTCCAGCGCGCCGCCGTTGGAGAGCGGCTCCTCCTCCTGAAAGACGCCCTTGCCGAAGGTGTGCGTGCCGACGACGGTCGCGCGGTGATGGTCCTGCAACGCGGAGGTCACGATCTCGGAGGCCGAGGCGGTGTTGGCGTCCACGAGCACCACGACGGGGATCGAGGTGGAGATCGCGTCGCCTGTGGCGGTGAGCGTCTCCGTCGGCACGGTGCGCCCGCGCGTTGTGACGATGGTGCCCTTCGGTATGAAGATGCTCGCGATCAGCTGCGCCTCCTCCACGAGGCCGCCGCCGTTGTCGCGCAGGTCGAGCACGATGCCCTGGGCGCCCTCGTGGAGCTCGTGTTCGACGGCTTCGCGCACTTCAGCGTGCGCGCCGGGACTGAAGGTCGCGAGCTCGACGTAGCCGAGCTTGACGCCGTGGACGGTGTGAATCGAGGAGGCGACGACGGGCTCATTGATCGTCGCGCGGGTGATCGTCACGGTGTGGGTGGCTCCGTGCTTTGCATGCGGCGCGGGCGGGGCTTCGAGGGTCACCGCCACGTCTGTTCCGGGCAGCCCCTTGATCAGCGCGATCGCCGCTTCTGTTGAGAGCCCTTCGAGCTTGCGCCCGTTCACGCCCACGATCAGATCACCGCCCTGCAGGCCCGCTCGGGCAGCGGGCGTGGAGTCGTACACGCGCGCGATCCGCAATCCGCGGTGTTCGGGGTCGACGGCGATGCCGATGCCGGTGAAGCTAGGCGGCGAGCTGAATTCGTGAAATTCCTTGGCGGTGAGATAGTGGGAGAAACGGTCGTCGAGGCTCGCCACCACACCCGCGATCGACGCGTCTGAGAGGCTGCTCTTGGCGATCGGGCGATAGTAGTCGCTGGCGACCCGTTCGATCGCTTCATCGACGGCGCGGGTCTCATGATCGGTGGCGAACGGTCCGCGCGCGAAGGCCGGCAGATCTTCCGGATGCCCGCCGAGCCAGATGCCCAGCACGAGCAGCACCGGCAGCGCCACCGCGAGGACGATCAGCAGAGGTTGTCGCCGGGTGGGTTGCATGGCTTCCGCAGACTACGCGTCAGACCTTCCGAAAGCGCCATAGCGAGATGTTCTAGGGTGGGCGTCAATGGCCGTCATCTCGACCACCACCGTGCAGTCGAACGGGCTGCCCGTGTACAGCATGGGACTGCCGGGCACGCGGGCGCTGACCGTGCTCGTGGCCTTCGACGCGGGCGCACGCAACGAGCGCCCGGAGGAGAACGGGATGGCCCACTTCCTCGAGCACCTGGTGTTCAAGGGCGGCGAGAAGTACGCCACCTACAAGGACGTCAACGAGACCGCCGAGCGGCTCGGAGGTGTGCTGAACGCCTATACGAGCCACGACCTGGTCGCCTTCCACATAACGGTCCGCGCGGAGAGCGCGCGCGAGGCGATCGACCTGCTCTCGGACTTCGTGGCGCGCCCGCGGCTGGATGCCGAGGAGCTCGACCGCGAGCGCGGCGTGGTGATCCAGGAGATCAACCGCGCATACGACCAGCCCTCGACGGTCGCGGAGTATCTGATCGACCGGGCGGCCTTCGGCGAGCATCCGCTCGGTCGCACGGTGCTGGGGCCGGAGGAGAACCTGCGCAGCTTCACGCGCGAGGGCATCGTGGCCTTCCGCGAGCGTCGCTGGGCGGGTGGCAGCGGTGGAGCGTTCCTGGCCGGCAACCTCGACCACCTGCCGGACGAGCAGGAACTGCAGGAGCTGTTCGCGCGCTTTCCCGCGCTGCCCACGCCCCCGCCGTACGTGCCGGCGCCTGAATTCGAACCGAAGAAGCTCGTCGAGGAGCGCGACACCAACCAGTCGCACCTGCGCATGATCTACCGCCCGGACATCGCCGTCTCAGATCTGCGCCAGCGCGCGGCGCTGTCGATCTACTCGACGCTGCTGGGCGGCTCGATGGGCTCGAGGCTGTTCGAGGAGATCCGCGAGAAGCGCGGCCTGTGCTACTCGGTATACGCGCTCGTCCATGCGTTCGCCGATGTCCCGATCCTGCAGCTGGGCTCGGGGCTCGAGTCGAGCAAGTGCGTGGAGGCCTACACGCGCATGCGCGAGATCGTCGATGAACTGCGCGACGACGGCCCCACCGAGGAGGAGGTCCAGCGCGCCCGCGCCTACGCCGCCGGCCGCACGGTGCTCGGCTTTGAGAACACCAACGCGGTCGCCCGCTACGGCGCGCACCAGAAGATCATCTTCGGCGAGGACATCGACCCCGATGGCTCGATTGCGGCGCTCGACGCGGTCACCCATGCTGAGGTCATGGAGGTGGCGGCGGGTGTCGCGGACAACCTGGCGGTGGCCTGCGTGGGCCCGCACACCGCCGATGAGTTCTAGGAGCCGAGCTCAGCCAGCTTTCGCGCGGCGTCGGAGTCGGCTCCCGCCATCTCCGTGACCCATCGGGAGGCCTCGCCGACATCGAGCGCGCGCGCCTCGACCATCGCTTCGATGTCCACCCAGTCGCGCGGCCGGTCGAACATCGCCTTGAAGACAGCCAGGGCCGTGCAGTCCAGCACGGGGATCGAACGACCCTCAAAGGACGCCTGCCGGACGTCGGTGGCGACCTGATCGTGAAACTCCAGAACGCTGAAGAACAGGTCGATCGGGGTGTCTTCCCACCACAGCCTGACCTGTCCGTCGCGTTCGGCCTGCTCGAGGGCAAGTCCGCTGAGCGCCACGCCCTTCGGCAGCGCGGCGAACACGTCCTTCACGCGGTCAGTCCCGACGAACACGTTGACGTCGAGATCCCTGGTTCCGCGCGGTTCGAGCGTGCAGTAGCCAAGCGCGATGGCGCCACCGATCGCGTGGGGGATGCGCGCCAGATCGAGCGCGTCGTGCAGGGCGAGCAGCCGATCGCCGAGCTCGCTCACGCCGCGAGACGGATCAGCGGCGGATAGGAGAGCTGCGGCCGCGGTCGGTAGGGCAGCTGCTCAGCCAGGTCCAGCACCTGGGCGAGAATCTTCCCGGCGTGCTCTGTGACCGCGCGATCGGCCCTCGGCGCCAGCTGCAGTTCGACCCCGGCCGCTGCGGCGATGCGAGCGAGCGCCGCCACGGACGGCTGGCGATGACCGTGCTCGTAGGCGCTGAGCACCGAGCGCTGAAGGCCAGTGCGGCGTGCGAGCTCAGCCTGCGTCAGCCGGCCCTCGGTGCGAATCTCGCGGATCAGCTCACCGGCCACCGACTCACTGTGATTGGACAGCGTCGCCATGCCCCTATGTTAGCGGATACGCGAACAACATCGGCTCCCATTAGCGGATCCGTCACCCAACAGCCATCGTACGCGGCGCCGGCCGATTGCGGCGGAAGCCGCACGGAGCGGCGCTGGCCGATTGCGCCGGGGCGGCGCTAGCCGATTGCGACCATGCGGTCGATCGGAACGCGCGCTCGCACGGCGATCTCCGTGGGCACCCTCACCTCGTACCTCATATCGCGCAGCGCGTCGCGCAGCTTGGGCAGGGTGATCATCTTCATGTACATGCATGAGGCCTCCGCGTTGGCGGGAATGAAGTCCACGTCGGGCGCGGCGATCTGCAGTGGGTAGAGCATGCCGGTCTCGGTGGCCACCACGGCCTCGCGGCGCTCTCCGCGCTCGGAGGGTCCGCGGGCCTCGGCCTGCTCGGCGTAGGCGAGCATGCCGCCCGTCGAGAGCATGTGCACGCCCTCGGAGGACACGTCGCCGGCGGCGACGTACTCCATGACGCTCGTGGAGCAGCCGCACTCGGGGTGGATCAGGAAGTCGGCGCCGGGGTGCGCGGCGCGCGTGGCTTCGATGTCCGAGGGGCGGATGCCGGCGTGCACATGGCACTCGCCGTCCCACACGTGCATGCGCCTGTTGAGCTCCTTCTCCACGTAGGCGCCCAGCCACATGTCCGGGCCGAACAGGATCTCGGTGTCGGGACCGTGCGTGTCGTAGATGTGGCGCACCACGTCCACCGCATTGGCGGACGTGCAGCAGTAGTCGGTCAGCGCCTTGACCTCGGCGGTGGTGTTCACGTACATGACGACCACGCCCTGCGGGTACTGGCGCTTCCAGTCGGCGAGCTGCTCCGAGTCGATCGAGGCGGCCAGCGAGCAGCCGGCTTCCAGGTCGGGGATCAGAACGGTCTTCTCGGGGCACAGGATGGAGGCCGTCTCGGCCATGAAGTGCACGCCGCAGAACACGATCGTCTCGGCCCCGGCGGCGGCCGCCTGGCGGGAGAGCCCGAGCGAGTCGCCCACGTAGTCGGCCACGTCCTGCACCTCGGGCACCTGGTAGTTGTGCGCGAGGATCACGGCGTTGCGCTGGGCGGCCAGCGCGCGCACCTCAGCGCTCAGCTCGGCGATCTCAGCGGGAGAGAGCGAGGCCCCTGGGGTCGTGGTGGGAGCCATCGGCAGAGTGAGCGTCATGGCAATACCTCCAGGATCAGGGACAGGTCCAGCGCCGGCGCCGAATGCGTCAGCGCACCCATTGAGATCCATTCTACCCCCGTCCGCGCGCGCTCTCTGAGCGTCTGCAGCGTCACGCCGCCGCTGGCCTCGAGGCTCGCTCGCCCGGCGACGTGAGCGACGGCGGCGCGCAGCTGTTTGTCGTCCATGTTGTCCAGCAACAGGCGCGGCGCGCCGGCGGCGAGCGCCTCGTCGATCTCCTTGGCGTTGCGCACCTCGACCTCGAGCGTGTCCGCGAGCTCGGGCGCCGCCTCGCGCGCGCGTGCGACCGCATGCACGATGGAGCCGGCCGCGGCGATGTGGTTCTCCTTGATCAGAATCGCGTCATGGAGGCCCGCGCGGTGGTTGCTGGCCCCGCCGGACGCCACGGCCGCCTTCTCGAGCGCGCGCAGCCCCGGGGTGGTCTTGCGCGTGTCCAGCACCCGCGCGCCCGTGCCCTCGACGGCGCGGGCGGCGCGTGCGGAGATCGTGGCCACGCCAGAGAGGTGCGCGAGGAAGTTCAGCGCCGTGCGCTCGCCGCTGAGGAGCGCGCGCGTGCGGCCCTCGACCGCGAGCACAGGGCCACCGTCCTCGCGCCAGTCGCCCTCCGCCACCAGCCGTTCGAAGCGCGCCTCTGCATCGAGCGACGCGAACACGGCCTCGGCGGTGTCCAGCCCGTAGATCGCTCCCGGCGCCTTCTGGGTGATCAGGGCGCGGGCACGCGACTGCTCTGACACGGTTGCCGCCGTGGTCACATCGCCCGAGCCGATGTCCTCAGCGAGCGCCGCGCGCACAAGCTCAGCCTGTGCCGTGTCCAGAGTGCTGCTCACGGCATTCAGCATAGGATCTCGGCATGGCCGCACGCCCCGCCGCCGACGCACGCCCCGCCGCCGATTCCCGGGCGACGCTGGCCCACTGGATGGGACCGCTGGACGCCAACGGCGCGGGCTTCGTGCACGGCGGCACGGTCATGAAGCTGTGCGACGAGGCCGCGGGCCTGGCCGCCGTCAAACATTCCCGCCGGCGGATCGTGACCGCGAGCATGGATCGCATGACGTTCAGGGTCCCCATGCACGTGGCCGAACTGGTCACCTTCCAGGCGTCCGTCAACGCCGTCTGGCACACGTCCATGGAGGTCGGCGTGCGCGTCGACACCGAGGACCCGCGTAGCGGCAAGCGCCGTCACTCAAACAGCGCCTACCTGACGATGGTGGCCGTCGACGATCAGGGCAACCCGGTTGCGGTTCCGCCGCTGCTCGCAAGCAGCGAGGAGGAGCTGCGCCGCGAGCGCGAGGCTCAGCTCCGCCGGCGCAATCGCCTGGCCGAGCGCGAGCAGATCCAGGCGGCACGATGAACGACCAGGCCTACTCCTGGGCTGCGGCGCTGGAGAGCAGATACGCACGCACGAACCCATCCAAATCCCCATCCAGAACGCGTTGCACGTCGCCCATCTCCTCGCCGGTGCGGTGGTCCTTGACGAGCGTGTAGGGATGCAGCACGTAGGAGCGGATCTGCGAGCCGAAGTTCACGTCCTGCGCCTCGCCCTTCTCGCGCGCGATCTCTTCCTAGCGTTCGCGCTCGTAGCGCTCGAGCAGCTTCGCCCGCAGCACCACCATCGCCGTGGCGCGGTTTGAGGACTGCGAGCGCTCGTTCTGGCACTGCACCACGATGCCCGAGGGCCTGTGCGTGATGCGCACGGCGGAGTCCGTCTTGTTGACGTGCTGGCCGCCGGCGCCTGAGGCCCGGTAGGTGTCCACCTGCAGGTCGTCCTCGTTGATCTCGATCTCGCCCGTGTCCTTCACCACGGGCGCCACCTCCACACCCGCGAAGCTCGTCTGGCGGCGATGGGCGGAGTCGAAGGGCGACAGGCGCACGAGCCGGTGCACCCCCCGCTCGGCCGCGAACAGCCCGTAGGCGTTTTCCCCGGAGGCGCGGAAGCTCGCCGACTTGATGCCCGCTTCCTCGCCAGCGCTGGCCTCGAGGATCTCGACCTGGAAACCGCGGCTCTCCGCCCAGCGCATCTCCATCCGCAGCACCATCTCCGCCCAGTCCTGCGCGTCGGTCCCCCCCGCCCCCGCGTTCACCGTCACGAGCGCGTCGCCTGCGTCGT
>Ga0302178_10000746_pt1 | contig 28744 bp, 26 predicted proteins | sample I_Palsa_E1_3_FD_198790 | JGI IMG/M metagenome (GOLD analysis project Ga0302178, IMG submission 198790) | Peat permafrost microbial communities from Stordalen Mire near Abisko, Sweden - I_Palsa_E1_3 | ecosystem: Environmental > Terrestrial > Soil > Palsa > Peat permafrost | place: Sweden... | reverse complement strand
GCGCATGCAGCGGGTTGGCGACCGTCCCGCCGTACCGGCCCGAGTGCAAGTCCCCGTTAGCGCCCTCGACGGTGATGTCCATCGTGACGAGGCCCTTGGATGCCAGCGACAGCGATGGCTCGTCCGGCCGCCACATGGCCCCGTCCGCGGAGATCACCAGATCGGCCGCCAGCTCCGCGGCATGAGCACTGACGAAGGCCGGCAGGTGCGGGCTGCCGATCTCCTCCTCGCCCTCGAAGAGAAACTTCACGTTGAGCGGGAGGCAGCCCTCCTGGGCCAGGAACGCCTGCGCGGTCTTCAGCACAATGTAGACGGGGCCCTTGTCGTCCGACGAGCCGCGCCCCCGGATGATGTCGCCGTCGGCGTGCAGCTCAAATGGGGGGGTGATCCACTCGGCCAGGTCGCCGGTCGGCTGCACGTCGTAGTGCCCGTAGACCAGGATGGTCGGCGCCCCGTCGGCGCCGAGCCACTCGCCCCGGACCACGGGGTGGCCGTCGGTGCCGGTCACCCGACCGCTGGCGAATGCGAGCTGCCCGGCAAGCCACCGCGCCGCGACGAGCATCGTGTCGCCGCTCGCGTCCCGGCTGACGCTCGGCACCGCGACGAACTCGCTCAGCTCCCGCAGGTAACCGGCGTCGCCGGGGTCAAAGGCCAGCACTGCCGCCGTCGATCGCGATCGTCTGCCCGGTGATCCAGGAGGATCGCTCGGCGGCGAAGAACGCCGCGCCGTTGGCGATGTCCTCGGGTTTCCCCAGCCTCCGCAGCGCGATGTCCGCCATGAGCTGCCGCTGACCGTCCTCGCCGTAGCTCTCCCACTGCTTCTGCGTCGTCGGGTTGGACAGGATGAAGCCCGGGGCGATGCAGTTCACCGTGATGCCGAACGGACCGAGTTCGTGGGCCATCTGCCGGGTGAAGCCGATCTGGCCCGCCTTCGCGCTGGCGTAGGCCTGGATCCCGGTCCGGCTGACGGACAGGCCGGCTGCCGAGGAGATGTTGATGATCCGGCCCCAGCGGCGCTCCTTCATGCCCGGCACCACCGCGCGCGTGCAGAAGAACGCGGTCGTCAGGTTGGCGTCGATCACCGCGTGCCAGTCGTCGTCGGGCACGTCCTCCAGCGGGCGGCCGACCTGCCCGACGACCCCTCCGGCGTTGTTGACCAGGATGTCGACGGCGCCGAGCCCGGCGAAAAACTCCCGGACCGCCTCGGACTTGGTCAGGTCGACGGCGTCCTTGTCGACGCCGTGGACCTCCGCGCCGTCGGTGCGCAGCGCGTCGGCGATGGCGACGCCGATGCCGTGCGCCGTCCCCGTCACGACCGCGGTCTTGCCAGCCAGTCCGGCCGTCACCGTTGTCCCCCCGCCGTCACCGTTGTCCCCGTCGTCGCCGCCGTCACCGGGCCCAGCCGTTCTCCAGCAGCGCCCGGACCTCGGCGACCCCGGCATCCCAGACGACCTTCATGTCCTCGTCCGGGCGCGCGTAGGCGCCGCCCAGCATGCCGTCCGGCGCGGCGGCCCGGACCTGCCCGGGGTCGAGCTGCCCGAAGATCTCCCGGGGAACAACTGGTATCGGCTCAGCCGGCATGCTGGCTCCCGCCACCCGGGTCCAGGGAAAGTTCTCCACCCATCCTCCGTGCATCTGATCATGGTCATACTGGCTGGCGGCGGCCGCGGTCTGCGGCGCGTTGTACCAGCTGTGAAACAGCACCTGTACCCGCCGCGGGCGCGGCTGGCAGATCCACTCGCGGATGAACCCGGTGACCGGCGAGTTGCCGCCGTGCCCGTTGACGATGGCGATGCGGGCGAAGCCCTGGGCAGCGAGGCCGTCGAGCAGGTCCCGCAGCACTTCGATGTAGGTGGTGACCCGCAGGCTCATGCTGCCAGGGAAGGCAGCGAAATAGGGAGCCATCCCGAACGGGAGCACCGGCAGGACCGGCACGCCGAGCGGCTGGGCTGCCTCGGCCGCCACCCGCTCGGCCAGGATGGCGTCGGTCCCCAGCGAGAGGTAGCCGTGCTGCTCGGTCGAGCCCGTGGGCAGCACGATCCGGTCGTCCCGGCTCAGGTATTCCTCGATCTGCATCCAGTTCGCGTCGAACACCTGCACGGTCGGCTCGCACCTGCCTCGTCCATTGTGTTGCGGCCGAGGGGCTAGCACCGTCCCGGCGTTCCTGCGCCCGTTCCGCCGCTCGCCAGATACCCGAGTCGTCGCAGCAGGTCAGGGGACCAAAAGCCTCTGGATGATAACCCAAACCATGCCGCTGCCGCGCAATTCACCCGAACAGCGGCTTCCGGTCCTGATCGCGCCGCCACCGCCGACGCGCCTGGAGAGGACAGCTTGACAGGCCAGCTAGATAGTTAGCTATTGTGCTAGTTACCTAGATGAAGTGAGGCGGCATGATCGAGTTCCACCTGGATGCCCGCTCGGGTGTCGCGCCGTACCTGCAGCTGATCCACCAGGTGCGCCAGGCCCTGCGGCTGGGCCTGCTGCGAGTGGATGATCAGCTGCCGACGGTCAAGGACGTGGCAGCGGGGCTGGCGATCAACCCCAACACGGTGCTGAAGGCCTACCGGGAACTGGAGTACGAGGGCCTGGTGGCTGCCCGGCCCGGGGTCGGGACGTTCGTGACCGGCACCCTGAGCGACGCCTCGCTGGCCGCGCACGGGCCGCTGCGCCAGGACCTGCAGCGCTGGCTCGTCAAGGCGCGCCGGGCCGGGCTGGACGACGAGAGCATCGAGGCTCTTTTCCTGAACACGTTTCGGGCCGGCACTGCGCAGGACGTAGCGTGACCGCCGTCCTGGATGCCAGCGGACTGGGCAAGCGGTACCGGCGCCGCTGGGCGCTATCCGACTGCACCCTGAGCATCCCGCCCGGGCGGGTGGCCGGCCTGGTAGGCCCCAACGGTGCCGGGAAGACCACCCTGCTGCACCTTGCCGTCGGCCTGCTGACGCCGACAGCGGGCACGATCACGGTCCTCGGCGGCCGGCCGGCCGCCAGCCCGCAGCAGCTGGCCAGGGTCGGCTTCGTGGCCCAGGAGACGCCCACCTACGCCGCGCTGTCCGTCGCCGATCACCTGCAACTGGGCGCCCGTCTCAACCCGGGCTGGGACAGCAAGCTGGCAGACAGCCGGATCGAGCAGCTCGGCCTGGACCCCGGCCAGCGGGCCGGGAAGCTGTCCGGCGGCCAGCGCGCTCAGCTCGCCCTCACCCTCGCGGTCGCTAAACGGCCCGAGTTGCTGATCCTTGATGAGCCGGTCGCCAGCCTCGACCCGCTCGCCCGCCGCGAGTTCCTGCAGAGCCTGATGGAGTTCGTCGCCGGGCACGAGGCCAGCGTCGTGCTCTCCTCGCACCTGGTCGCCGACCTGGAACGGGTCTGCGACTACCTCATCGTGCTCGCCGCTGCCCGCGTGCAGCTGGCGGGCGAGGTCGATGACCTGCTAGCCACCCATCACCGGCTCACCGGCCCCCGCCGTGACCCGGCCACGCTCCCGGCAGGCCAGCAGGTCATCGAGGCCAGCCACACCGACCGGCAGAGCACCATGATCGTCCGCACCAGCGAGCCCATCCACGACCCCGCCTGGACCGTGGAGCAGCTCAGCATGGAGGACCTGGTGCTGGCCTACATGGCGGCCGGCGCCACGGTTGGGCGCCGACCCGCGCTGGAGGTACAGCGATGACCTGGCTCACCTGGCGGCAGTTCCGCGCCCAGGCATGGGTGGCGATGGCCGCTCTCGCCGCCCTGGCCGTCACCCTTGCGGTCACCGGCCCGCACCTGGCCACCCTGTACCGCACGACCAGGCGCGGCGACTTCCTGAACCTGACGCAGGCGGGCAGCTACCACGTCCTGTCTCTCATCGGCGCCTTCGTCGTGCTCGCCGTGCCCGGCCTGATCGGGCTCTTCTGGGGTGCGCCGCTGGTCAGCCGCGAGCTGGAGGCCGGCACCCTGCGGCTGGCGTGGAACCAGAGCATCACCCGCACCCGATGGCTGGCCATCAAGCTCGGGATCATCGGCCTGGCCGCCATGGCCGCAGCCGGGCTGTTCAGCCTCATGGTGACCTGGTGGTCCAGCCCGATCGACCACGCGAACGAGAGCTTGCTCGGGCCGGCGGTTTTCGGCGAGCGCGGCATCGTCCCGATCGGCTACGCCGCGTTCGCCTTCGCCCTCGGGGTGACCGCCGGGCTGCTCATCCGCCGGACCGTGCCGGCCATGGCGACCACTGTCGCGGCCTTCGTCGCCGCCCGGGTCGCCGTGACCCTGTGGGTCCGGCCCCATCTCCTCGCGCCCGTCCGCGTGCTCTCGGTGATCACGCAAGGGAACCTCAATACTTACACGCAGCACGCCAATGGCCCGCTGGGCGGCCCCATCACCGTGGCCGTGGGCGTGAACTCACCGGGCGCCTGGATCGTCTCCGAGCAGACCATCAACGGGGGCGGCCACGTGGTCGCCAGCATCCCCCAGGTAGCGGCCTGCGCAGGGAACCGGGGCGCCACCCCGCCCTGTTTCACCCGGCTCGCCCAGCTCGGCTACCGGCAGCTGGTGGCCTACCAGCCAGCCAGCCGCTTCTGGGCCTTCCAGTGGGACGAGACGGCGATCTTCCTCGCGCTCGCCCTCCTGCTTGCCGGGTTCTGCTTCTGGTGGATCCGCCGCCACGTCTCCTAGCGAGCCAGCTGCCCATGACTGCTCTCCCGAAGGATCTGGCGCGATTATCCCGAAGGAAGTGGCGCGATATACGACGCGGATCGTTCGGGATAATGGAGTTGCGGCGCGAGCGAGCCGCCTCAGGAAGATGCCAGTCCGCTGCTGCTGCCGGAACGTGTGCGGCCGGCCGGGGCGGGGCAGGCTCTGCCGGGTGAGCATGCGGCAGGGGTGGGAGTCCGAGGCGGCGAACTGGGCCAGGTTCGCGCGCACGCCGGGCCATGACCATTCACACCTGGACGTCAACCTCCCCGCGCTGACCGAGCTGCTGCCCCCGCCCGGGCGCCGGACGCTCGACCTCGGGTGCGGGGAGGGCCGCCTGAGCCGGCACCTGGGCTCGCTTGGTCACCAGGTGGTGGGGATCGACGCCTCGCCGGCGATGATTCACCTCGCGGCGGCGCACGAGGCCAGCCAGCCGGCCCTGGTCGCCGACGCCGCCAGGCTGCCCTTCAGCGACGAGGCCTTCGACCTGGTCGTGGCCTACATGACCTTGCATGACATCGACGACATGGCCGCCGCCGTAGCGGAGGTCGGCCGGGTGCTGGAACGCGGTGGCCGGCTGTGCGCGTCCATCGTCCACCCCCTCAACTCCGCCGGCTCGTTCCAGGGCTCCGGCCCGGACGCCCCGTTCGTGATCTCTGGTTCCTACCTGGACCCGGCGCGGCTGTCCTACGTCGTCGACCGCGGCGGCATCCAGATGACCTTCCACAGTGAGCACAGGCCGCTGGCGGCGTACGGCCGGGCGCTGGAGGCCGCGGGCCTCCTCATCGAGGCGATCCGCGAGCCGCTTCCTGGCGATGGCATCCTGCCCGGCCACCCGGCGGAACGACGGTGGACCCGGATACCCCTGTTCCTCCACTTCCGGGCGGCGAAGCATTTCCGGGCGGCGAAGCGCGACGGCTAGCCGGGTAGGCAAGCTGCCGGAGAAGTAATGCGGCCGGCTTCGAGGTGGCGGGTTCAATGATCTGGTTCATGCCTGACCCGGAGCAGATGCGCGTCGAGCCGGCCGAAACGCGCGTCCCAGTGCTGCCGGTACCGTTCCATCCAGGCTCGCTGAAGCCCGGCAGGCCGGCCAATTGGCGCAGGCCCCGCGCCGGGGCCAGCTGCCCGCCGTGAGGTCAGGCGTGCATGGCGGGCCAGCCGCCAGGCAGCCGCCGCCCTGTGCCAATCCGCTACGCGCTCGGCCGAGATGGCCTGCCTCAGGTACGGGTGCATTGCGTCGTCACGCGGCCTTCAGCAGTGCGTCCAGCTTGGTGAAGGAGCTCTCCCAGCCAACCCGGGTGTCGTCGTCGTCATGGCCGGTGAAGGGGCCTGCCCGCAGCTCGAGCCGGGTCTTGCCGCCTTCCTCGTCGTGGAACTCCAGCCTCGAGGTCAGCCGGATGATGCCGTCAGTGCCGGGGATGCCCTCTTCGCAGAAGTCCGCGAGCAGCTCATTCTCGATGACCTCGCTGAAGGTGTAGTCGATCGTGATACGGCGGCCCGGGTCGTCATCGCACACCATGACGAACCGCTCACGGCCGCCGGCCCGCGGGTCGATCTCGATGCTGTCCCGCGGCACCGAGTAGCCCACCGGGCCGAACCATTGCGCCAGCTGGCCGGGGTCGGTGAAGGCCCGGTAGACGAGTTCGCGCGGCGCGTCGAAAACACGCGAGATGACCAGTTCCCGGCTGGCTGCCGCCGGTGCAGCCGTCTTGTCCGGCGCCACCGTCTTGTCCGGCGCCCCTGTCCTGTCTGGTGTCGCTGTCGTGTCCGGCGTCGCTGTCGTGTCCGGTGTCACTGTCCTGTCCTCTCGGCTGCTGCGTTGTCGTGGTCTGGTTCCTGCCTGACCCGGCGCAGGTGCGCGTCGAGCCGGTCGAAGCTGGCGTCCCAGAACTGCCGGTACCGCTCCATCCAGTCGGTCGCCTCCTTCAGCGGGGCCGCTTCCAGCGCGCGCGGCTGCCACTGGCCGGAACGGCCGCGGGAGATCAGCCCGGCCCGCTCCAGCACCTTCAGGTGCCGGGAGATAGCCGGCATGCTGATGGCGAACGGCTCGGCCAGCTCGGTCACGGTGGCGTCGCCGTCCGCGAGCCGCGACAGGATTTCCCGCCGGGTCGGGTCCGCCAGCGCCCCGAAGATCACGCTCAGCTGGTCTGCTGCCTTCACGTTTAACCACCTTGTTAATTAACATGCAGGTTAAGTCTAGGGTGACGGTGTCAAGCAGATGCTCCGGAGCAGCGGGCTCGCGGGAGCGGATCGCCGCTGTGGGCCAAGGTTAGAGTCACTGGTGTGGGCGGACACGAGATCGTAGTGCTGCACGGGCAGCCGGGCTCGCATTCGGACTGGCAGCAGCTGGCTGACCAGCTGCCGCCCGAGCTGCGCATCGTGGCGTTCGACCGGCCCGGGTACGGGGCCAGCCGCCAGGCTGCCGGCGGCTTCGCATACAACGCGCGCGCGGTCCTGGCGGAGCTGGACGCACGGGGCATCGAGCGGGCAGTGCTGGCAGGTCATTCCTACGGCGGCGGCGTCGCCCTCGCGGTGGCCAAGCTGGCACCCCAGCGCGTCGAGGCACTGGTGCTGCTGGCCAGCGTCGGCCCGGGCTGCCTGACCGGCTGGGACCGGCTGCTGGCCGCGCCAGTGGCCGGCGAGGCATGCGCGCTCGCTGCCTGGTGGCTGACGCCGTGGCTGGCCCGCGCCAGGCTGGCCGGCATCGCCTGGCGGCGCCGGCTGCCCATTGCCGCGGACGAGCACGTGAACTGGCAGATCTGGGGCAACGCCCACCACGAGAACGGGCCTTTGTGGCGCACCTTCCTCACCGAGCAGCGTGCGCTGGCAGGTGAACTCGGCGACCTTACCGCTTCACTTGCGGGCATTCTGCAGCCAGTACTGCTGCTCGCCGACCCCAGCGACACCCTCATCCCGGTCAGGACTACCCGTCAGCTAGCGGCGGTCCTGCCCGATGCCCGCGTGCAGCTGCTGAACCAGGTCGGCCACCACCTTCCCCGCCGCGGTGCGCCCGAGGTCGCCGCCGCGATCACCGCGTTCCTGGCTGCCCTGGACAGCCGGCCGACGCCTGCCTGATCAGCGGGCGCCCTGGGCGCCCGGCAGGTCAGCGGGCGCCCCGGGGTACCAGCGTGGCGAAGACGACCACATTGCTCAGATAGTGGCCCGTGCCGTAGTCGAACGTTCCGCCGCAGGTGATCAGCCGCAATTGTGCACCCGGAGCCGGCCCGTAGACGGCTTCGGTAGGGAACCGCGTCTTCAGGTAGCTGCGCACCGCGGTTACCTTGAACACGGCCAGCGTGCCATTGGCCCGGCGTACGTACACCCGGCTGCCGCGGTGCAGGACGCGGAGCCGGAAGAAGATGCCTGGCCCCTGCTGGGAGTCGATGTGGCCGCCGATGACGGCGGCGCCGGTTGCGCCCGGCCGCGGGCTGCCGGTGTACCAGCCGGCCACGGCCGTCGTTGCCGGGGGCTGCAGCGCGCCGGACGAGGTCAGCCCCAGGCGGATGAGCTTGGTGCGGACTCCGATGGACGGGATGATCAGGCGGGTAGGCCGGGCCACCTTCCGGCGGAATGGCTGCGGCGCTGGTGCCTGCCGGCCAAGCGGCACGGGGACAAGTTTCGCCCTGCCCAGGGGGACGGCCGGCCGGCCGCTCTGGCTTGCCGCGGCCAGCCCGGCGACGCCAGCCCCGGCCGCGAGCAGGCCGCAGGCAAGCACAACCGCGGCGACCGGCCGGCGTACCACGCGGATGGGCGAGATGTGCCGGCCGGACGGCGTGGTCAGGTCACCGCGCATGCAGCGCCGGGCGCCTGCGATGGCGCAGCCGGATGGTCCCTCCGGCCGCGGCCAGCAGCCCGGCCGCGGCGGCGCCAAGCCACGGCAGCAGCGGAGCACCCGGGCGCGGTGCTGTCCCGCCGAACCCCATCTGGGCACCTCCGCTGGGCATGACCTTGCTGCCGGCCGAATCCTCCAGGCCGGCGACCTTCAGGTGGCCCGAGTCATCCATGATGACAAAGGTGTAGATCGTGTTGGCGGCCAGCTTGAAGCGTTCGGATCCGTGCTCGGACTCACCTACCGCACGCACCAGCAGGTCGCCTGGCTTAACGGCCTGGTAACGCGTCACCGCGGTGAACTTGAGCTTGCGCCCGAGTACCGTCATTGCCGCGCTGACGGTCACCGCGGTCTGATGCATGGACGCCTGGATGACCCGCACCAGCGCCTTACCGCGCGGCGCTGTCAGCCGGTCCCTGAGCACCTGCAGCTGCAGGCCGGACACCGGCCCCATGCCGGCCACGGTGTAGGCACGGCCGCTGGCCACGTTGACGGTCGCGGACAGGACAGGCTTGGATGTCGCCGTTGCGCTCATCGCGCGCATGGCTACGGTGTACTCCCCGGCCGGGACGCGTTCGTAAGGCGAGACCATGCCGTAACTAACATGCTTCAGCACGATCCGGGCGTGCGGATCGCCGAATGAGTACAGGTAGACATCCAAGGCGGGGGTGTTGGGCGACAGATGCGCCAGCCGCAGCCACCCGTGGCCTTTCGATGCGCTGGCAGCCGGGATGGCGAACCCGAGCATGCTCAGGGCAAGGCAGAGGACGACGGTCAGCTTCGCCAGCCGCCCGGCGCTTCGCGATAGTGTCATGTATCTCCCATTCCTCCGGGCCGGCCACCCGCGCCGGCAATGTAGGCGTGCGCGACGTTCATGACGAGGCACGCTGACCCAGTAGCCCCAGCGGTGCCGGCGCAGAGAAAGCGACCTGCAGCACTGCCGTCGCGCTCGCGCCTGCTACCCGGGTGCCCGAGGCGAGGAACGGCGGCCGCTGGGCACGCAAGAACACCAGCAGGGACTGCAGGTACTTGCCCGGGTGCCTGATCCCGCGCGGGACGGCTAGCTCCGCGGACAGCATGGGCATCTCCGCTTCCCCGCCAGGGGCAGCGTCGCCAAAGGCGACGATGCTCAGGTTATGGCGGCTGGTCAGTGCCGAGAGCGTGACCAGCAGCCGGGAGTCGACCTTTCCCGCCGTCAGGTCCAGGCGCGCCGCCCCGGATGCCGCAATGCGGGAGTTGGCGAGCAATTGCCGGCCGGCAATGCGCCGCTCGGCCATATCGGCGGCCAGCGCCGCGCGGTATCTTGCGGCGCTGCCCGGCGCGTAGACCCGGATGTCCACGCGCGCGGCGCCCGAGCCGAAACTGGCCAGGACCATCGGTGCGTAGACACTGGCGAGGCGGGGTCCGAACTGGCTGCGCACCGCCGCCGTCGCCACGATCACGGTAGAACCGAGCGGGGCGGCCATTGCCGATGTCAGCGGGAGCAGGTCAGCCGAGGGGAAGCCGCCTGCCTGCAGCGCGACGCACATCATGGGATCGCACCCGACGATCGCTGCCCTGCTGACGTGCTGCTCGACCCAGGTCGCCGCGGCCGCGCGAGCAACCGCCGACGAGCCGATGCCACCGGCTGATGCGGCGCCTTTCGCGGCGGCGGTGCCGTCTCCCGTCACGCGCGTTGACTGTGACAGCAGCACGGTGACCGCGCCCCCCGCGAAGATGACGGCCGCCAGGACAAGGAAGCCGGCCGTCCGCCGCCACCGCCTGGCCGGCGAGCCCGCGGCGCGGCGCCAGGTCGCGAGGAGGCGCGACAGCCACAGCCGCAGCGTGGTGCCGAGAACCCCTGCCCACGATGGCTCTGCCCCGGTCGCTGGCCAGTCGGCGCCGGCGGTCCTGTCGGCGTCGGCGGTTTGCCTGGCGGCGGTGCTCACCGGAGGGAGAACCGGGGCATGATCGTCCGTGCCGCCAGGCTCTGGCCTGGGCGACGGCTGATCGCGGATCGCGTTGCCCTGCAAGAATGCCCCCCCGGGCCATTGCGCCTTAAGGATTCCGTGCTGTCAGAGCGAAAGCACAGCACAAAGGTGCTGACTTTTCAGTTAAATCACCTGATCGTCTCCACAATGCAGCAAGGTCATAGCACATGCACAGGAGTGGCGTATGTGATTTAAGCCAACAGCTGACCGTTCTCGAACGCCTGCGAACGGTGATCCAGGCGGTGGCCGGGTCAGGCTCGCCGCGCCGACAAGGCAAGGCGGCCGAGTGCTTCCCGCAGGACCTCTGGTCTTTTGCAGAACGCGAACCGGACCTGGGTCCGTCCGGCCTCGGCATTGTCATAGAACACGGCGCTGGGAATGGCGACCACGCCCGCCCGGCGCGGCAGCTCCCGGCAGAACTCGATCCCGTCTCCGGCACCAAGGTGCCGGATGTCCGTGGTGACGAAGTAGGTGCCTTCCGGCGGGTACACCTCAAAGCCGGCCGCGGAAAGGCCCGCGCAGAGCAGATCGCGCTTCCCGCGCAGATCCTCGCTGATCCCGGCAAAGTAAGCGTCGTCCATCCGCAGCGCCTCGGCGATGGCGTACTGGAACGGGCCACCGCTGACATAGGTGAGGAACTGCTTGACGGTGCGCACGGCCGTGACGAGCTCGGCCGACGCCGTTATCCAGCCGATCTTCCAGCCGGTGAAGGAGAACGTCTTGCCCGCCGAACTGATCGACACGGTGCGCTCCCGCATGCCGGGCAGCGAGACGGCCGGCACGTGCTCGCCCGCGAACACCATGTGCTCGTAGACCTCGTCGGCGATGACGAGCAGATCGTGCTCGCAGGCCAGCGCGGCGATCCCGGCCAGCTCGGCGCGGGTGAAGACCGACCCGGTCGGGTTGTGCGGGGAGTTCAGCAGGATAAGCCTGGTACGCGGGGTAATCGCGGCACGCAGCGCGTCCAGATCGGGCCGGAAATCTGGCGGCCGCAACGTGACTGGGACGCGGATACCGCCGGCCAGCGCGACGCAGGCCGCGTAGGAGTCGTAGTACGGCTCGAAGGCGATGACCTCATCGCCCGGCTCGACGAGCGCGAGCAGCGCCGCGGCCACGGCCTCGGTCGCGCCCGCAGTCACCAGTACCTCGGTGCCCGGATCGAAGCTGAGCCCGTAGAACCGCCGCTGATGCTCGGCGATGGCCTGCCTCAGCTCGGGGATGCCCGGCCCCGGCGGGTACTGGTTGCCGTGCCCGGCGATAATCGCGGCCGCCGCGGCCTGGGCGATCTCAGCTGGCCCGTCGGTGTCGGGGAATCCCTGGCCGAGGTTGACTGATCCGGTCGCGACCGCGAGCGCCGACATCTCGGCGAAGATCGTCGTACCCATCCCGGCCATCCGGCTGTTCAGTAGCGGTCGGTTCACCCCGCCATGAGATCACGTTCGTAACCCGGCTGCCCCGCGCGGCTGCCTCCCGGCGATCGCCCCATGCGGCCGCGCTCCGCCTATGTGGCCCCGCGCTCCGCCTATGTGGCCCCGCGCCCGCCTATCTGGCCCCGCGTTCCGCGCGACCGCGGCCGGACCTTCCTACGATGGGGGCATGCAATCGTTTTTCACTAGCGCTGGAAACAACCGGGCTGCCGGATGCCGGTGACGGATCCCGGCGGCATGGCAGGCGCGCCGGGCGCGGCGGCTACGGCGCGCACTGCCATCGTGACCGTCGACGACGACCCGGGTGTTTCCCGGGCGGTCGCACGCGACCTGCGCCGCCGCTACGGCCAGAGCCACCGGATCGTGCGGGCCGAGTCCGCCGAGACGGCGCTCGACGCGCTCAAGGAGCTGAAGCTCCGGGGTGACCTGGTCGCCGTGATCCTGGCTGACTACCGCATGCCTCAGATGAACGGCGTCGAGTTCCTTGAGCGCGCGATGGACGTCTACCCGGGGGCGCGGCGCGTGCTGCTCACCGCCTATGCCGACACAGAGGCGGCGATCGAGGCGATCAACGTCGTCGATCTCGACCACTACCTGCTCAAGCCATGGGACCCGCCAGAGGAAAAGCTCTATCCGGTCGTGGACGCCCTGCTGGAGACGTGGCTGGCGTCGGATTACCGGCCGGTGCCGGAGACGAAGCTGGTCGGGCACCGCTGGTCGGCGCGCTCGTCCGAGGTCCGCGAGTTCCTCGCCCGCAATCAGGTGCCGTACCGCTGGTACTCCTCGGACGAGCCGGAAGGCCGGCGGCTGCTGGCGGCTGCCGGCGCGGACGGGCTCACCCTGCCGGTCGTGATCACGGCTGACGGCGAGGTGCTGGTCGAGCCCGCCGATGCCGAGCTAGCCGGCCGGGTTGGCCTGGCGACCACGCCGTCCAAGGACTTCTACGACCTGATCGTCATCGGCGGCGGGCCAGCCGGCCTCGGCGCAGCCGTATACGGAGCTTCCGAGGGGCTGCGGACCGTGCTGATGGAGCGGACGGCCACCGGCGGCCAGGCGGGCCAGAGCTCGCGGATCGAGAACTACCTGGGCTTCCCCGACGGGGTATCCGGGGGGCAGCTGACCGCCCGTGCCCGCCTGCAGGCGACTAAGTTCGGCGCCGAGGTGCTCACCGCGCGCGACGTCGTGGGACTCGAGGTCAACGGCTCGGCGCGCGGCGTCCGGTTCGCCGACGGCAGCAGGGTCGACGCGCACGCGGTCATCCTGGCGACCGGGGTCTCCTACCGGCAGCTGGCCGCGCCGGGAGTCGAGGAGCTGACCGGCCGCGGCGTGTTCTACGGCTCCACGCTGACGGAGGCGGCCACCTGCGCCGGGCAGGACGTGTTCATCGTCGGCGGCGCCAACTCGGCCGGCCAGGCCGCCGTCTACCTGTCCAAGCACGCGCGCTCGGTGACGCTGCTCGTCCGCGGCCCGTCACTGGAAAACTCGATGTCCTACTACCTCATCCAGCAGATCGCGGGCATTCCGTCGATCTTGGTCAGGACCTGCACCGATGTGGTGGCCGCTGGCGGTGATGATCACCTGGAGAGCCTGACCCTGCGGGACAGCGCGGCTGGCACCACGCAGACCGTCAGGGCGCAGCTGCTGTTCGTCTTCATCGGCGCCGCCCCGCTCACCGACTGGCTCGACGGGGTCGTGGCGCGCGATGAGCGCGGCTTCGTGCTGGCCGGCCCCGATCTGGTCGCCGACGGCCGGCGGCCCAGCGGCTGGGAACCGGACCGCGCGCCCTACCACCTGGAGACCAGCGTCCCTGGCGTGTTCGTGGCCGGCGACGCGCGGGCGGAGTCGGCCAAGCGCGTCGCCTCCGCCGTCGGCGAGGGCGCGATGGCGGTCATGCTCGTGCACCGGTATTTGGAGAAAACATGACAAACCCAGGAATAACGCAATCCTGCAGTGCCGATGAGCTGAGAACGCTGTTCCTGTTCGAGGCGCTGAGCGACGAGCAGCTCGCATGGCTGTGCCGGGAAGGGCGCGTCGAGCAGTTCGAGGCGGGGCTGATTTTCACCGAGGGCGAGCCGGCCGAGCGCTTCTACATCCTGCTGGACGGCCTCATGGTGCTGTCCCATCGGGTGGGCGCGGACGATGTCGAGCTGGTCCGAACGGCGCAGCGCGGCGCCTACGCGGGCGCTTTCCGGGCTTTCCTCGGTGACCAGGTGCCCCAGCTGTACACGGCGTCGCTGCGACTCCCCGAGCCGTCCCGGCTGTTCGTACTCAGCGCGGTCAAGTACACGCAGATGATCCATCAGTGGTTCCCGATGGCGCTGCACCTGCTGGAAGGCCTGTTCTTCAATCTGCAGAACAGCCAGCAGATCATCGGCCAGCGCGAGCGGCTGCTCGCCCTCGGCTCGCTGTCGGCCGGCCTGACGCACGAGCTCAACAACCCGGCCGCCGCCGCCGTCAGCGCCACCTCCGCGCTGCGCGAGCGGGTCGCCGGGATGCGGCACAAGCTAGGCCTGATCGCGGCCGGGTCTTATGACCGGGTCGCCCTGGAGACGCTGATCCGGCTGCAGGAGGATGCCGCCGACCGGGTACCCAAGGCGCCGGTGCTTGACCCGATCGAGGCGACTGACCGAGAGGACGCCGTCAGTGACTGGCTGGAGCGCCACGGCGTGGCCGACGGCTGGGATCTCGCCGCGGTCTTCGTGCAGGGGGGCCTGGAAACCGACTGGCTTGACCATGTCGCGGCCACCGTCGACAAGGCGTACCTCGACGGGGCGCTGCGGTGGCTGGGCTACACGGTCGAGACCGAGCTGCTGATGAACGAGATCGAGGACTCCACTACGCGCATCTCGACCCTCGTCGCCGCGGCGAAGCAGTACTCGCAGCTGGACCGGGCGCCGTATCAGGTAGTCGATGTGCACGACCTGCTGGACAGCACCCTGGTGATGCTGGGCGCCAAGATCGGCAAGGGCATCACCGTGGTCAGGGACTATGACCGCTCGCTACCCGAGATCCCCGCCTACGCGGGCGAGCTCAACCAGGTCTGGACCAACCTGATCGACAACGCGGTCTCGGCGATGGACGGGACTGGCACGCTGACTGTCCGCACCAGGCTGGACCGTGACCGGGTACTCGTCGAATTCGGCGACACCGGCCCGGGCGTGCCGCCGGAGATCCGCCAGCGGATCTTCGAGCAGTTCTTCACCACCAAGCCGGTCGGTGAGGGGACCGGGCTGGGCCTGGACATTTCCTGGCGCATCGTGGTGAACAAGCACCACGGAGATCTCCGGGTCGAGTCGGTCCCCGGCGACACCCGCTTCAAGGTCTGGCTCCCGCTCGCCGCGTAGCCCCGCTCCCGCCGGCTGCTTGCCCGCGGCATGGGCCGCGCCCGGCCGCGAGCCTGCGGGCGTTCGCCGCAGCACTTCTGCGGCCGGCTGCCGTTCCTTTATCCCGAAGGATTCGCGTCTCCCAGCGCTCCAAATCCTTCGGGATCATGGAATACACGACGCCGGCAGGCTCCCGGCGTAGCCTTGGGTCATGCGGGCGTGGGCGGTCCATCAGCCGGGGCCGATGGCGACCGGCCCGTTGCGCATGATCGACCGGCCCCGGCCCGGTCCCGGCCCGGGCGAGCTGCTGATCAGGGTGCTGTGCTGCGGTGTCTGCCGCACCGACCTGCATCTCGCCGAGGGGGACCTGGCGCCCAAAGCTCCCGACATCACCCCGGGCCACGAAGTGGTCGGGGAGGTCGCCGCAGCCGGGCCCGGGACGGTCAGGTTCACCGCTGGCGACCGGGTCGGGGTCGCCTGGCTTGCCGGGACGGACGGCTCGTGCCGGTATTGCCGTCGCGGCAACGAGAACCTCTGCCCCCGCTCGGTCTACACCGGCTGGGACCTGGACGGCGGCTACGCCGAGTACGTAGTGGCGGCGGATGCCTACGTGCACCACCTGCCCGCCGGGTTCAGCGACGCCGAGGCGGCCCCGCTGCTGTGCGCCGGGATCATCGGCTACCGGGCGCTGCGCCGCGCGGATTTGCCGCCGGGCGGCCGGCTGGGTATCTGGGGGTTCGGCGGCTCGGCGCACCTGACCGCGCAGATCGCGCTCGCGCAAGGTGCTGCCGTGCATGTCTTCACCCGCGCTCCGGCAGCACGTGAGCTGGCACTCGAGCTGGGTACCGCGTCCGCCCAGGACTCTTACGATCCCGCACCGGAGCCGCTCGACTCCGCGATCATCTTCGCGCCTGTCGGCGAGCTTGTCCCGACAGCGCTCGCCGCCCTTGACCGCGGCGGAACGCTGGCGATCGCCGGCATCCATCTCACTGACATCCCGGCGCTGAACTATGCCCGGCACCTCTTCCAGGAACGCACGTTGCGCAGCGTCACGGCGAACACGCGAGGTGACGCGGAGGAGTTCCTCCGGCTCGCTCAGCAACTCCGGCTCAGGGTCACGATTACCCCGTACTCGCTGGACCAGGCGGATAAGGCGCTCGCCGATCTCGCCGCCGACCGGGTCAATGGTGCCGCGGTCCTCTCAGTGTGAACCGGAGATCCGCGACGCGGACCAGCCCCCCCGCGACGCGGACCAGCCCCCCCGCGACGCGGACCAGCCCCCCCCGCGACGCGGATCAGGCCCCCCGCGACGCGGATCAGGCCCCCCGCGACGCGGACCAGGCCACCTATGGCGCGGGTCAGGCCACCCGCGACGCGGACCAGGCCATCCAATGCGCGAAGACGCCGTACGCAACGGCGGGTGGCGGTCCGCGAGCCGGGCTGAACGTGGTCGGCATTTGGCCACTGGCATACCCGGGGCCGGCGCGCTCATGGGTTATCACCGCAAAACGGGACCGGCCACGTTAGCGTTGCGCCGTGGATGCGACAGAGATCTCTGGAGACACCAGCCCGCAGCGCGTCGTTACCGACGCCCAGGGTCAGCCGGGCGGCCAGACCAGGGACCGGGTAAGGCTGGCTTTCGCAAGCTTCCTGATGCTCTTCGTGGAACTCGCGCTGATCCGCTGGACGTCCGCGAACAACGTCTTCGTGTCTACCGCCACGAACTTCGTGCTGCTGGCCAGCTTTCTCGGGATCGGGCTCGGCTTCCTGAACGCCAGGACCCAGCGGGACTTCCTGCGCTGGGCACCGCTGACGTTCGCTGCGCTGGTGGGCTTCGTCCTCGCCTTCCCGGTGATCCTGGCGACCCTGAACGTGGGCGCGACTCCCTATCGGGGCCTGCGGGGCATGGTCGCGCTGCCGCGGCCGGTCAGCCTTGGCATCATCTTCGTGCTGAGCGTGGCGGTCATGGCCGGCTTCGGCCAGGCAGTCAGCCGGATGTTCGTCCGCTTCGAGCCGCTGGCCGCCTACCGGCTGGACATTGCCGGGAGCATCGCCGGCATTGCCGTGTTCTCCGCCCTGTCCTTCCTTGATATGCCCCCGCTCGCCTGGGGGGTTATCGCCGCCGGCGGCCTTGCGGTACTGCTCGGCAGGGGCTCCAGATGGTGGCAGTGGACGGCAATCGCTGTGGTGATCCTCCTGCTCGGCATGGATTCGTTCGCGCCGCATGAGCAGTGGTCGCCGTACTACAAGCTCTCTGTCGTGAAGATGGGCACCAAGACGCCGGCGGTCTACGTCACTGCCAACAACGTGCCTTACCAGGCGGCCCGCTCGCTGGCTGTGCTGCACGAGCAGAAGAAGTTCTACTTCTACCCGTACAGCCACGTGACCAGGGCCTCGCTGAAGGATGAGCTCATCATCGGCGCCGGCACAGGAAACGACGTGGCGGTGGCCCTGTCTGAGGGCGCCCGGCATATCGACGCGGTGGAGATCGACCCGTCGCTGATCCAGATCGGCCGCGAGCTGCACCCGGATCACCCTTACCAGAATCCCCGGGTGACCGCCCACGTCGCTGACGGCCGCGAATACCTGCAGGACAGCTCGCAGCACTACAACCTGATCCTGTTCGCGCTGCCCGACTCCCTGACGGCAATTGCCGGTCAGTCAGCCCTCCGGCTGGAGGGGTATCTGCTGACCGAGCAGTCGGTTGCCCAGGCGCGGCTGCACCTCGCGCCCGGCGGCACCTTCTCGATGTACAACTACTACCAGCCGTTCCTGCTGGCCAGGTACGCCACCACTATCGATCAGGCCTTCGGCCATGAGCCGTGCGTGCAGGTCGGCCCGCCGCTCGGCGGCCGCCGGCTCGCGGTGCTGACAGTGCGAGCCAGTGGGGCGGTGCCGGATTGCGCCAACGTGTATCACGGTGCCTCGGTCGCTCCTGCCACCGATGACCACCCGTTCCCGTACCTGCCCGGCAGGTCCATCCCGAACATCTACCTGCAGATACTGGCGCTGATCCTGATCGCGTCAGTGGTCGCCATCAAGCTGGCCGGCGGTGCGTTCAAGCGGATGAGCGGCTATCTGGACCTGGCCTTCATGGGGGCCGCGTTCCTGCTGCTGGAGACCAAGAACATCGTGCAGTTCGCGCTGCTGTTCGGCAGCACCTGGTTCGTCAACTCGCTGGTATTCGCTGCCGTCCTGCTGGTGGTGTGGCTGGCCATCGAGACCGCGAGCCGGGTGAAACTGCCGCCACCGATGGTCCTCTACGCCGTGCTGCTCGCCTCGCTGGTCCTGACGTGGGTGGTGCCGCAGGAATCGCTGCTCAGCCTGCCGTCGGTCGTGCGCTTCCTGGCGGCAGGCTCCCTGGCGTTCGCGCCGGTATACCTGGCGAATCTTATTTTCTCCCAGCGCTTCAAGGACGTTGCCACGTCCGGGGACGCGTTCGCGGCGAACCTGCTCGGCGCCATCGTCGGGGGGGCACTTGAGTACCTCGCCCTGATTACCGGCTACCGGTTCCTGCTGATCGTCACCGGCATGCTCTATGCGCTGGCGTTCATCGCGGGCAAGAGCCGGCTGTCCCGGACACAGCAGGCATAGCAGGGCGATTTCGCCGCTTCCGCAGGCCTTCCACCCCCAGCTGGCCTTCCACCCCCGGCTGGCCTTCCACCCCGCTGGCCTTCCACCCCCGGCGGCCTTCCACCGCCGGCGGCCTTCCACCGCCGGCGGCCTTCCACCGCCGGCGGCCTTCCACCGCCGGCGGCCTTCCAACCACCACAGGCCTTGCCACCACCGCCACTGACTACGTGGCGTTTGCCTGCCGACGGTTGCGAATGGACCATGCGTCACATTGGTCTCAGCAGTTCCAAGATCAGATTAGCGGGGGACTGTAACTTGACAGCCCCATTAGCGGTTACGATCCGACCGGCGGAAACCGGCTAGATCGTAACCGCTAACGAGCCCGCCCGTCCCCGAGTAGACCGGCGGGAAAGTAATGTGGGCGCGCTTGAATGAGCGGAATTGCGCCTGTTGCAAGATTCGGATTTCCGGGCTCCCGCGTTATCCGCAGGCCGGTGACTGCTGCCGCGCGACTGGCCGCCGATGACTGGCTACGGGCCGCCGATGACTGGCTACGGGCCGCCGATCCACCCCGGGATCGATGCGCCGGGATAAGTTCCCCATCGGTAGGTGTATTTCCTTGGCCCGTTATGGCGGTACTGAAGCTGCATGCGCGTGTAGTAGTCGGTGCCGTGGCTGGTCCGCACCCGATAGAGGGTCAGGCTGGCCGGGTAGTTCCGGTAGTGCCCGGCCGCGCAGTCAGGGCGGCACGTGTTGACCAGGAGCGTTGCATCGCTGGACTGGGCCGAGGCGGGAGTCCAGTTTTTCCAGGCCGGGGTCTTCACGATCACGTTTCCGGACAGGCAATCGAGCAGGACATCGCTGGGCCGCTTCTGGCCGTGATGCGACCCCTGGCAGTCGTAGGCCACCGGCAGCCGGCTGGCCGCGGACGCTGACACGGCATACGTGATCAGGCCCGCGATAAGAGCAGAGCCGGCGAGCAGGGCCAGGACGGCGCCGACAATTCTGTTCATACCTTCCTTCTCCGCCCGAGTGCCGGGCTCCGTTCAGCCAGTGAGGCGGCACGGCCAGATAGCCCGGGCAGCGTGCCAGGGTCGCCGTAGATCCAAGTCTATGGCGTCCGCCGGCCGGATCATGGGCTGGCACACCGGCCGCCGGACGCTGATCGGGATGGTCAGCTGCGCCAGGCTGGCCAGGTCAGCACCAGCCTGCACGGGCAGCACCAGTGCTGCCGTCTGCGCGTGATGCGGGAGCTGCGACGGCCGCGTGGTGCGAGGGGGCTGGACGGCGGCGTGATGTGAGGGGGCCGGGACAACCGCGTGGTGTGAGGGGGCCGGGGCGGCGGCGTGGCGTGAGGGGGCCGGGACGGCGGCGTGATGTGAGGGGGCCGGGACGGCGGCGTGATGTGAGGAGGTGCAGCACGTGCGGGCGGTGTGGTGGGAGAGCCGCCGGACCAGCTGGCTTGGAGCGTCGGGCTACTCAGAGGTCGCTGGCCAGCTCCGAGGTCCAGATGACCAGGCGGGTCCGGTCGCCGCGAAACAGGTCGCGGGCGAACTCGAGCGGCTGACCGCCCCGGGCGTAGGCCGTGCGCTCGACCAGCATCAGCGGAGCTCCCTCCGCCACTTCCAGCGCTTCTGCCTCCCGAACCCCTGCGGTGACCGGTTCGAGGCTCTCCCTGGCCCGATGCGGCCGCTGCCCGTACCTGACCTCGAGCAGTTCGTAGAGTGAGCCGTCCAGCCTGCACTGCAGCATGTCGGGGAACAGCGCGGCGGGGAAGAGCGAGTGCTCGACGGCGATCGGCTCGCCGTCGGCTAGCCGGATCCTGCGGACCTCGTGGACCGGATCACCTTCGCGGAGCTGGAGGGCCGCGGCGGCGGCGGGGCCCGCCTGGCGCCCGGCCGCGGTGAGGACCCGTGCGCCAGCCACCATCCCGCGCCTGCGCAGCTGCTCAGAGAACCCGGCGAGAGTAGTGAGATCCTGCTCAAGCTTCGGCTCGGACACAAAGGTGCCGCCGTTTCGGCCCACGGTCCGCCGCACCAGCCCGCGGCGGGCCAGCTCGCCGAGTGCATGCCGGAGTGTCATCCGGCTGACCCCGAACCACGCGGCCAGATCCTGCTCGGTCGGGAGCTGCTCGCCGGGCCGAAGCGCGCCCACGGTGATCTCCCCGGCCAGCCAGTCCTCGATCTGCGAGTGCACGGTGGTGCCCGGCGTACGGACGATCTTGGGTGGCGTCCGGCCGTGCGTCCCCAGCTCTGGCGGGGCGCCATTTCGCCGTGCGCTCCGCGTGGTGCGCTTGCCGCCTGGCTGCCTTGGCATGGTCAGTCCTCCCGCGGCATGGTCAGTCCTCGCGCGGCATGGTCAGTCCTCCCGCCGGCCGTGGCTCACGCGGTGGCCCGGACGGGGGTAGCGGCTGCCCGCAGCTGCACCGCTATGGATTCCAGCTGCGGCCGGCGGGCATCGCGGGGGATGACGGACGCTGGTCAGCTGCCCACCTGGTGAGCCGTCCCGGCGGCCGGCAGCGGATCGTCCGGGGACGGGGCAATGATCGGCGCGAACTCTTTGCGCTGCCCAGCGGCGAGGTAGTAGATCGCGCCGATCACCGCGAGCACCACGAACACCGTCCACAGGATCGGGATGCCGTTCAGGAACCCGAGGTGGAAGTTGAGCGCCAGCGCGGTCTGCTTCGGCGTCGGGTTGCTGGCCGCCCGGGGCCAGGCGAAGTTGATCAGCATCGCGCCGCCGTAGAGCAGGCCGAGGATGTTGACCGGCAGGCCCCAGGCCCCGAGCCTGAACGGCGCGCTGTTCCTCGGCCAGCCCTTGAGCCTGGCCAGCAGGATCGCGATGTTGCCGAGGAAATAGGCAAAGTAGATCATCGCGGTCGCGGCGATGGCGATGATGCCGGCACCGGTGTACTGGATGAACGGGATCGCGGACAGCACCGCGATCGTGATGCAGGTCCAGATCGGCGTGTGCAGGGTCGGCGACACCCTCGCCAGCGGCCGGGAGAACGGCAGCTGGTTGTCGCGTGACATGCCGAAGCAGAGCCGGATCGTCGCGGCCATGATCGACAGGCAGCAGACGAAGATGGCCGCGGAGACCACCAGCAGGTAGATCGTGGCGAAGTGCGGGGAGAAGTTGGCCTCGATGACGTTGGCCGGGCTCCAGGCGTTGGCGATCGCGGTGTGCAGGTTCGGGATCGCCATCAGGGTGCCGAGCAGGAACACGCCGCCGATGACGAACGCGCCCACGATCGAGAAGAGCACGGCCTTCGGCGCTGCCCGGCGCGGGTCGCGGGTCTCCTCGGCCAGCGTGGACGCGGTGTCGAAGCCGTAGATCACGAACAGGCTCATGAACATGGCGACCAGGAACGTGCTCGATCCGACGTGCAGGCCGCCGCTGTTGGTGACCACGCTGATGCCCTGGTGGTTGTGGAAGGCGATCAGGATCAGCGCGAACACGAACATGCCGAGGATCTCGAAGACGACCCCGGTGTTGTTGATGATGGCGACTAGCCGGACGCCGTAGATGTTCAGCACCGTGATCACCACCAGCGTGATCAGCGCGGCGATCAGCTCGGTATGCAACGTCAGGCCAAGGCTGTGCCAGCCGAGGCCGTTCAGGGCCGGTATCAGCGCCAGCGGCAGAGTCCCGACCACGGCGGTAACCGTGAGGATGCCGGCGAACAGGTAGATCCACCCGGAGAACCAGGCGTAACTCCGGCGGGACAGTTACTTGGTCCACTGGAAGACCGAGCCGGCAACCGGGTAGTGGCTGGACACCTCGGCGAAATTCAGCGCGATGATGAACTGGCCGAGCGCCACGACCGGCCAGGTCCAGATGAAGACGCCGCCGATAGTCGTCAGGCCAAGGAAGAACAGCGTGAAGATGCCGGTCGACGGCGAGATGTAGCTGAAGGCGACCGCGAAGGAACTGAAGGTCCCGAGCGAGCGCTTCAGCTCCTGCTTGTAGCCGAACTGCGCGAGGTCAGCGGAGTCGCGCTCGTGCCCGCCGGATTCCTGGGTGCTGGCGCTCATCGAGGTCCTCCCTTGCGATGGGCCGCAGATTGAGGCGTAGCGTAAGGGCGAGTTCGGCTAATTGTCCAGACCCTTTGACGTGCCGATTCCCGGCCACCTGCTTCCAGCCAGATTGCGCTCAGCACAGCGCCTGGCTCAGCGCTGGGTCGCGCCCGCCGCCGCGGGAAGGCGGGCTGTGCCGACGCCGGGCGCCGTGGCAGGTCCATCAGCCAGGCCGGGTCAGCTGACCTCGCCTCCGGCACGTGATCTGGGCAGGGCGCGACAGCAGCGAAGGATCTCTTCGTTCGGTCTAGACCTTTAAACCCCCGGCCGCATACCCTGCGTTCATGTGCCCTGGGCGTGCATCCATCGACGAGCTGCTGGACCGGGTGCCGAGCCTTGCCGGCGGGCCGCGCACGGTTCAGGAACTGCCCGGCGGCCTGACCAACCGCAACTACAAGGTGACTACCACCGGCGGCTCGTTCGTGGCCCGGTCCTGGGCGGGCGGCGGCGGGGACCTGCTGGCCATCAACCGTGACCATGAGTACGCCAACTCTGTCATCGCCGCGCGGGCAGGCGTCGGCGCGCCGGTGATTGACTACCGGCCCGCTGACTGCCTCCTGGTCATCGGCTACATCAATGGCCGGACCTACGGCAATGCCGACGTGGCGGACCCGGCCAACACCCCGAGGATCGCCGCGGCCTGCAGGCGGCTGCACGCGGCGCCCCGGTTCGGCAACGACTTCGACATGTTCGAGATCCAGCCGCAGTACCGGTCGGTGATCCGGTCGCGCGGACTGCGGTTGCCGGCCGGCTACGACGACTTCGCGCCCCAGTTCGGGGCTGCGCGAACGGCCCTGGCGGCGCGTGATGAGGGCACCGTGCCGTGCAACAACGACCTGCTGGCCGGGAACTTCATCGATGATGGCGAGCAGGTCTGGCTGATCGATTATGAATACTCGGGCAACAACGATCCGTGCTTCGAGCTCGGCAACATCGCCGCCGAGTCCGGCCTGTCGCCCGACGGCCTGACTGAGCTTGTCACCGCCTACTACGAGCGGCCCCGGCGCAGCCGGATCGCCAGGGCACGGCTGTTCGGCCTGGTCGCGAGGTACGGCTGGACGCTGTGGGGGGCGATCCAGAGTGCCACAAGCCCGCTGGACTTCGACTTCTGGTCGTGGGCAATGGAGAAGTACGAGGCGGCGTCGGCCGGTTTCACCGGCCCGGGATTCGCCCGGCTGCTCGACGACGTGCAGCAAGGCGACTGACCGCGATGACGACGCAAGCGGCGCTGCCCGGGCGGGCGCGGGTGGTCATCATCGGCGGCGGAGTGATCGGGACCAGCATCGCGTATCACCTCACCGCGCTCGGCTGGACCGACGTGCTGCTGCTCGAGCAGGGCCAGCTGTCCTGCGGGACCACCTGGCATGCAGCCGGCCTGGTCGGCCAGCTGCGGGCCTCCGAAAGCGGCACCCGGCTGGTGCAGTACTCCACCGAGCTGTACTCCCGGCTCGAGGACGAGGTCGGCCTGGCTACCGGGTTCCGGCGCTGCGGCGGCGTGACAGTGGCACGCACGCAGGAGCGGATGACCCAGCTGCGCCGCACTGCCGCCGTGGCTGAGGCATTCCAGCTTCAGTGCGAGCTGATCAGCCCGGAGCGCGCCGGCGAGCTCTATCCGATCATGGACACCGCAGACCTGCTGGGGGCAATCTGGCTGCCCGGCGACGGCAGGGCCGACCCGACCGACCTGACCGCCGCGCTGGCCCGGGGTGCCCGCCTGCGCGGCGCGGTGGTGCGCGAGCGCACCAGGGTCACCGGGATCCTGGCGGCCGGCGGCGCCGTGACCGGGGTCTGCACGGACGACGGCGACATCGATGCCGAGATCGTGGTCAACTGCGCCGGGCAGTGGGCAAAGCAGGTCGGGGCGATGTGCGGGGTAAACGTGCCGCTGCACTCCGCCCAGCACTTCTACGTGGTCACCGAGCAGATCGACGGAACCCATCGCGACCTGCCGATCCTGCGCGATCCCGACGGCTACACCTACTTCAAGGAGGAGGTCGGCGGCCTTGTCGTCGGCGGTTTCGAGCCCGCCGCGAAGCCATGGGTCGCGCCCGACGAGCTGCCGTACCCGTTTGAGTTCCAGCTGCTCGGCGAGGACTGGGATCATTTCGCCGTCCTCATGGAGAGCGCCCAGCACCGGATTCCCGCCCTGCACGATGCGGGCATCAAGTTGTTCTGCAACGGGCCGGAGAGCTTTACGCCGGACAATCAGTTCATCCTCGGCGAGGCCCCTGAGCTGCGGAACTTTTTCGTCTGCGCGGGCTTCAACTCGGTCGGCATTGCCTCGGCCGGCGGAGCGGGAAAGGCACTGGCCGAATGGATCGCCTGCGGGGATCCCGGCATCGACCTGACGGCCGTGGACATCAGGCGATTCGCTCCCTTCAACGGCAACAATCAGTGGCTGCACGACCGGACCGGCGAGATCCTCGGACTGCACTACGCGGTGCCGTGGCCGAACCGCGAGCTCAGCACCGCACGCCCGTTCCGCCGGTCGCCCGCTTATCACCTGCTGAAGCAGGCCAACGCCTGCTTCGGCAGCCGGATGGGCTGGGAGCGGGCGAACTTCTTCGCCCCGCCGGGCCGCAGCGCCGCGATCGAGTACGGCTGGGGCAAGCAGAACTGGCTGCCCTGGTCGGCCGCTGAGCAGCGCGCGGCCCGCAGTGATGTGGCCGTCTTCGACCAGACGTCGTTCTCCAAGTACCTGCTCACCGGCCGGGACGCGGAACGGGTGCTGCAGTGGCTGTGCACGGCGGACGTCGCGGTCGAGCCGGGCCGGACTGTCTACACCGGGATGCTCAACGACCGCGGCACCTACGAGGCCGACATCACCGTCACGCGGCTGTCGGCCGGGGAATTCCTGCTGGTCAGCAGCGCCGCGACGACGCAGCGCGACAAGGACCACATCACCAGGCGCATCCCGGCGGATGCCCGCGCCACCCTGGCCGACGTCACATCGTCGTACGCCGTTTACGGCGTGATGGGCCCCAGGTCCAGGGACCTGCTCTCGCTGAGTTCCCGCAGCAATTTCAGTAACGAGGCATTCCCGTTCGGCACCAGCCGCGAGGTGGATCTCGGCTACTCGACGGTCCGGGCCACCAGGATCACCTATGTCGGGGAGCTTGGCTGGGAGCTGTACGTGCCCGCCGAGTTCGCCGTCGGCGTCTACGAGGACCTGATGGCGGCCGGCGCCGGGCTCGGCGTCGTCAACGGCGGCTATTACGCCATCGAGTCGATGCGGCTGGAGAAGGGGTACCGCGCGTTCGGCCGCGAGCTGACCCCGGACTACAACCCGGTAGAGGCAGGGCTGCTCTTCGCCTGCAAGCTCAAGACGGACATCGGCTTCCTCGGCCGTGAGGCGGTCGAGAAGGCCAGGGCGCTCGGCCCGCGCCGCAGGCTGATCTCGATCGTGGTCGATGATCGCGACACGATGATGTGGGGCGGTGAGCTGGTCTTGCGGGATGGCGTGGCGGCGGGCCAGGTCACCTCCGCGGCCTGGGGCGAGGCACTCGGCTGCACGGTCGGCCTTGCCTACATCTGGCATCCGGCGGGAGAGGCGGTCACGGCCGACTTCGCCCGGTCCGGCTCGTACCAGGTGAACGTCGGCGGCGACCTGCGCGCGGCCAGCGTCAGCCTCCGGCCGCCGTTCGACCCGGCGGGTGACCGGGTCAGAGCCCGCTGACCGCGATGCGACGACGAGGTGGCAAGGCGGGAAGCGAACGGCGGACGGGAGCGCGGCGATGACGATCAGCGTCTTCGACCTGTTCAAGGTGGGTATCGGGCCGTCTAGCTCGCACACGGTCGGGCCCATGCGGGCGGCAGGCATGTTCGCGGCGGCCTTGCGCGAGGACTCGCTCCTGGACGAGGTCTGCGGCATCCACGCCGAGCTGTTCGGTTCGCTGGGAGCGACGGGTCACGGGCATGGCAGCGTTAAAGCTGTTGTCCTTGGCCTGGCCGGCGAGGTGCCGGAATCGGTCGATCCGGTAGCCGCGGGCCCGATGGTGGCCGGTGTCCGGGAATCCGGCCGCCTGCGGCTGCTCGGCACCCGCGAGATTGCCTTCGCCCCGGACACCGACATCGTGCTGCACCGCCGTAAGCGGCTGCCGTTCCACCCGAACGGGATGCGGTTCGCGGCCACCGGCGCCGCCGGCGCGGAGCTCAGCGTGCGGACGTACTACTCGGTCGGCGGCGGCTTCGTGCTGGGGGAGGACGAGGCAGGCCAGCCGCAGATCGTGGCGGACGCCACTGTGGTGCCGTACCCGTTCAGCTCGGGAGCCGAGCTGCTCGCGCATACGAGCGGAACCGGGCTGCCGATCAGCGGGGTGATGATGGCCAATGAGCTGGTCCGCAGGGATGCCGATGCGATCTCGGCCGGCCTGCTGGGGATCTGGGCGGTGATGCAGGAGTGCGTCGAGCGCGGCTGCGCCGCGGGCGGCGTGCTCCCCGGCGGGCTGCGGGTCCGCCGCCGGGCCGCCGCGCTGCGCGAGACCCTGCTGCGGACCGGCGACACCTCAGATTCGCTCTACGCGATGGAGTGGGTCACCATGTACGCGCTGGCCGTCAACGAGGAGAACGCGGCAGGCGGGCGGGTGGTCACCGCGCCGACCAACGGCGCGGCCGGGATCATCCCCGCGGTGCTGCACTACTACACGAGGTTCGTGCCGGGCGCCGATGATGACGGCGTGGTCCGCTTCCTGCTGACGGCGGCCGCGATCGGCGTTCTTTTCAAGGAGAACGCGTCGATTTCCGGGGCCGAGGTCGGCTGCCAGGGCGAGGTCGGCTCGGCGTGCTCGATGGCCTCGGCTGGCCTGGCCGAGGTGCTCGGCGGGTCGCCGGAGCAGGCCGAGAACGCCGCCGAGATCGGCATCGAGCACAACCTGGGCCTGACCTGCGATCCGGTCGGCGGCCTGGTGCAGATCCCGTGCATCGAGCGCAACGCGATCGCGTCGGTCAAGGCGATCGCTGCGGCCCGGATGGCGGTCCGCGGTGATGGCGAGCATCACGTGTCGCTGGACAAGGCGATCAAGACCATGCGGGAAACCGGGGCGGACATGAAGGACAAGTACAAGGAGACTGCCCGCGGCGGCCTCGCGCTCAACGTCGTCGAGTGCTGACCGCCGGGCGGCCGCCGGGCGCCTGCCGGGCGGCCGGCCGTCCCGGACAGGCATGCGCGCATTCGCTGGCCCGGGAATCGCTGTAAGCTGTGTCAGCCCAGGCGTTCCGGCGAGCTGAAGGACCAGAGTTCCCGGGGCGGCGGAACGGGCCGCGTGCCGCCACGGTCCGTGGTCCTGCCCGGCCCGGGATCCGGCTGTTCGCGCAGGGGAGACCCGGCGGAGGATGGCCGGTCATGCGGCGGAGTAGCTCAGTTGGCAGAGCAAGCGGCTCATAATCGCTATGTCGCCGGTTCAAGTCCGGCCTCCGCTACGAACTCGTCGGTGAGCTGGCGGTTGCCCTGGGAGGAATCCGCAGGAACACCGCCAGGCCGCCGCGTGTTCAGCTGGTACGGGCAGGCTCGGTCCTGACCGCAATATCCCTACTTGAGAGAGGCACTCCATCGTGGCTGCGACAGACGTCAGGCCGAAGATCACGCTGGCTTGTCAGGAGTGCAAGCACCGCAACTACATCACCCGCAAGAACCGCCGCAACGATCCCGACCGGGTCGAGCTCAGCAAGTACTGCCCGAACTGCCGGAAGCATCAGCCGCATCGCGAGACGCGCTGACGCCTCCGGCACGCGCCAACGCTGACCCGCCGTGCGCGGCCAGCGCCGGCGCGGCGTGGCCTGCGCGGCCGGGCTGTTTCCGGCCCGGCTTGCCCCGTGATCGCTTCGACGGCGGGAGAACCATGACCATCAACCGCGACTATCTAGGCCGGACTTTTCC
>Ga0302178_10000744_pt1 | contig 28766 bp, 27 predicted proteins | sample I_Palsa_E1_3_FD_198790 | JGI IMG/M metagenome (GOLD analysis project Ga0302178, IMG submission 198790) | Peat permafrost microbial communities from Stordalen Mire near Abisko, Sweden - I_Palsa_E1_3 | ecosystem: Environmental > Terrestrial > Soil > Palsa > Peat permafrost | place: Sweden... | reverse complement strand
CGGTAAAGACAAAACGCGATGTTGCATGTGACGATGCAAAAGTAGTACGCGACAAGTTTTGTCCCCTTCGTCTAGAGGCCTAGGACATCACCCTTTCACGGTGAGTACAGGGGTTCGAATCCCCTAGGGGACGCCAAATAGCCTGAAGTATCTGGTTCAGATAACTTCACGCCGAGATTGAAGTTTGCTCGGTGAGGCAGCGTAGTTCGGAGTGGTAGTTCAGTTGGTTAGAATACCGGCCTGTCACGCCGGGGGTCGCGGGTTCGAGTCCCGTCCACTCCGCCAAAAATAAAAATGCCCGCGCAAGCGGGCTTTTTTATTTGTAGAAATAATTAATACCTGCTTGCAGATTCCGTAGAAATATTTATGTCCATTTGCGGACATCTCCTCAATAAACTCAAGCTGCAAATTGCCTTCGTAGCCATCGAATCGGGCCGCCGACGATCGGCAATTTTTGTAAAAGTTCTTCGGCTGCATCCCAGTAATCGCGATGCTCGACCACGCGTCCGCCGTCGTCGAAGATCAAATGCGATCCACCGACCACCGAATACGCTTTCCCTCTGAGGGAAAACTCAAAAGTCCAGGTGACAAAAGCTTGGCCGCCTTGTTCGATTCTCTCGCCAATGACGAAGCGCGGGTTTACCGTCGTCACAAACATATGTGCAAATATCGCTCGGATCGAAGCGACTCCCCGCACGTCGTTAAACGGGTCCCTGAAATGCGCATCGGGATGATAGAACTGTCCGATGTTGTCGATGCTCTGTGGTGTAAGTGTTTCGTACCAGCGCAATAATTTATCCAGAGGCGTCATGGCGTCTTCAAAAAATGAGCGAATAAAGCGAAGCGTAGGCGATAGGGCAATAGCTGCACCAACTTCATGATTGCCGTAAAGCGCTTGGGGAAATGGATTTCAAAACGTCCTTGTTCGATGCCTTTCAAAATCGCAATGGCCGCCTGCTGAGGTGTTTGCAGGCCAGGCATGGGGAATTCGTTTTTCTCGGTCAACTCGGTTTTCACAAAGCCTGGATTGATCAAATGCACGTTGAGTCTTTTGGGATGCAAATCGGCGTAGAGAATCTCGGCCAGGTTAATCAGCGCGGCTTTGCTCGGTCCATACACGCTGGCGTTCGGCAATCCCATGTATCCCGCCACGCTGGCGACCAGTGCAATGCCACCGCTACCGCGCGCCAACATGTCGGGCAAAACTGTCGCAAGCCCGTCATATACGCTGGTGAGATTGATGCGCAAAGTTAATTCGGCTGCGGCAATGCCGACTTCCCAGCAGCGCTCGGGGCGGTAATCGGCGGCACAGAAAAAGAGCAAATCAACACCGCCCCATTGCGCCACGATGTGCCGGTAAGCGGTGCTCCAAGCGCTATGGTCAAGCACATCCAGCGGCAGTACGAGCGATGCCGGATGGCCGTCTGCCACGCGCCGCAGATGCTCCACCCGCCGCGCGGATAGCACCACTTGTGCGCCGGCCGCCAGCGCATGCCGGGCCAGCGCCGCACCTATCCCGCTGGAAGCGCCGATGATCCAGATGCGCTGGCCGGTCCAGTCGCGAATCGCTTGGTTCATGGTCGGTAGCACGCTCATGTCCGCTTCCTGAAGAACAATGTCACTTGCCCAAGTTCGACGCCGAATTTGCTCATGCTGGAGCGATTGAGCATCGAATGTTCGTCGATCAGGAACATCCAGTCGTCGAATTGCACTTCGTAGCGATTTCCGTCGATTGGCAACAACAGCGTGTATTGCCAATGCAAGGCGTTGCCTGCCAGTACGCCTACCGACTCACCCTTGACGTCGGCTGCAGTGCCGATCCAGCGGCCGTCGGCTTGGCGGTTCAAGGTCCAAACGCGTTGCTGGGTGGTGCCGTCATCGTATTTGAAGTGTTCGTTCAGGATCAGTGCACCCTTGCTTTGCGTGCCAATAATTTCGACATGAAAGCGCTTGATGACTGCGCCATTGCGTTTTTGAACCATGCCCCACGCATCGGTCGTGCCCAGAAAGTAGTCGACCAAATTCAATTTGGGTTCTGTAGCCTGATATTGCCGTACATCCGGCATGGCGCAGGCCGCGAGCATAAGACACCAGGCTAGCAGAATGATCTTCTTCATGTCGTCACGCTTTCTTTGGGTTGAGGCGCATCAGCAATAGCAGCGCGATAAGTTTGAAGGCGCAGGGAATTCCGGCGTAGGTCCATCCCAGCAATGCTCCGCCTGGCTGTCCCGGTCGATAGCCGAAGTGCGCCAGGAAAGGCAGCGTGAGGCCGGATAACGCCAACGCCAGTTTGCCGAGCAAGGTCCAGACGCCGAAATAAGAAGCCGGTGTGAGGTCGTCGCCAATCGTCTGTGCCAGCAGCACCGGAGGCAGGGCTAGATCGCCACCCAAAGCCAAGCCTGCGAGCACGCAAACGGCGAAATACTGTGCTGCATCGTTCATCGAGAGAAATCCGGCGCTGGAAAATGCCGCCATTGCCAGTAGCATGCCCAAGCGCCAGCTGCTTACAACGCCTATGCGCTTGGCGAGCGCCACCCATATCGGCAAGCCGATGGCGGCGGCGATGAAATACGTCGCCAGGAATGCACCTGCGTGAGCCGGTTCCTGGAGTCGATCGTGAATAAAAAATAGCACTAAGGTTGCCGGTATCGAGACTGATAGCGCATTCAGGAAATACGGCGCAAGCAAGCTTCGGAACGCGCGATTGTTCGCGAGCGTGCGCCAAGTAGCGTATGCGGTAGTGCGCCAATGCGCGGTGACCAGCGGGCTGCGCTGCCAGGGTGGCGCGGCACGCAGCAGGGCAAATATGGCCAGCGTCAGCACGCACGCGAAGCCCAGGCTATACCAGGCCATTGAAGATGCGACACGGGTTCGCGGCCCGTTCAGGATCAGGCTGGGCGCCACGCTGGCGACAATCACACCGACCAAGCCTGCGCCTTCGCGCCATGCGGCAGCGCCAAGCAAAACACCGTCGCGACCGTGCTTAGCTGGTTGCAGACGCGCACCCCAAGACAGGTAGGCAATGTTTAGCATGCTGTGCGCGGTATAGGCCGCCATCAACATCAATGCGAGCCACGGCGCCAAGTAAGCGCTGCTGACGGGCGGCAGCCACAACCCGAGGAATGCCAATGCAAGCAGGCAGGCGGCGCCGATCAACCAGCCATGCAAGCCGTCCCGCAGACGGTCGATCCAATGCCCCATCAGCGGGTCCTGGAGCGTGTCGAGCAGGCGAGCCAGAAACAGGATCCAACCGATATTTGCCAGGGCCAGGCCTAGTTGCGAAGCATAATAAGCTGGCGCCTGCACATACAGCGGTAGGGCCGACATCGCTAACGGCAGTCCAAGCAAGCCATAGGCCGCAAAAGCGGCATTGGCGTTGGCGCCTATCGAATCGGCTTGTGCCGCGCTGCTCATTGGTCGGCACCCAGTAGTTGTGCGCGCAGTTTGGCGTCCCGGCTGCGGGGGTCTAGCCAGATGGAGAAGAATGCTTTGGCGAATTCCGGATCGGGAATGTCTGCGATCCAATCCTTTTGGTTATAAAAACGGCAGCCCTGCGAGGGCAGAAAAACCCCGATCAAGCGGTCATCTGGCGAAACATCGCGAAATGCTTGAGACATGTCGTCACGCCAGTGCTGCAATGTGTCGCTCGGTAAGCTATCGCCGTACAGCCGCTTGATCTCATCGATACTGGTCTGAACCAGTCGCTCGCGGCTGATGGCCCGGTGATAGGTCAGCTCCAGTGCAAATGGCGCGGTGGCGTCGAAAGGCCGGCGCTCGCTCCAAAGCCTGGCGCTATAAATGCTAAAACCGTACCAGCGAAAGTCGCCGCTGCCTACTTCTTGGGCATGGGGCAATGCATCATGCCAGGTGTCGGCGTTTGCCCGTGCCGCAAACGCCAGCGTTGCGAACAACACCACAAGCAACAAGGCTTGTCGCATGTCACGCCTTGTGTAGGAGGAATTGGGCGACATTGGTTCTACCCTCATCGAATCCGGCTTCGCAATAGGTCAAATACAAATGCCATATGCGGACAAAGCGATCGTCAAAACCTTGTCTGGCAATGGCATCCCGTTCAAGTTGGAAAGCGCTGCGCCAACGGCGTAGCGTTTCAGCATAGTCAGGGCCAAAAAAATAGTGATCGAGCGTGTTCAATCCCGCTTTTTTTGCCTGCAAAATAAAGCGTTCTGGACTGGGGAGCATCCCGCCTGGGAAGATGTACTGTTGGATAAAGTCGGTGCTGCTGCGGTAGCGCTCGAAATAGTGCTCGTCGATGGTGATCGATTGAATCATCGCCCGCCCGCCCGCTTTAAGCCGGTTCGCCACCACGTTGAAGAACGTCGACCAGAAGCGCTCACCCACGGCTTCAAACATTTCGATCGATATGACAGCGTCAAATTGACCTTCCAAGTCCCGGTAGTCGCAAAGTTGCAGATCGGTCAGGTGCTGTAGGCCACACTCCGCCAACCTCTTCTGTGCGATATTGAGTTGCGACGGCGATATCGTCACGCCATGGACGTGAATCCCCTGGAGCGCCGCATATTCCGCAAAAGCGCCCCAGCCGCAGCCGATTTCCAACACCTTGTCTCCAGCTCGCAGGCCAAGCTGATCGATGATGCGTTGGTACTTCTTGCCCTGTGCTTGCTCCAGCGCTAGTGTGTAATCGCCGTCGAAAATAGCGCTAGAGTATGTCCAGCCCTGATCTAACCAAAGGTGGTAAAAATCGTTGCCGATGTCGTAATGTGCATGAATATTGCGGCGGCTGCCTTTTCGGGTGTTGGGTCGCAACCAGTGGCGTAGCCGATACCATAAGGTCGCCAAGCGGCCCCCGAAGGCCAGGCGATCGAGTGCCGCTTCATTACGTAAAGCCAGACGTAGAACGGCGGTCAAATCGGGTGAGTCGAGCCACTTTTTTTCGTAGCTTTCGGCAAAGCCGATATCGCCGGCCCTTAGTATGCGGTCACAGGCCCGCCAGTCGTTGATTTGCAGTGTCGCATTAGGCGGCTGATGCAAATCGCCGAACATCAAGCGACTACCTTCCGGTGTGATCAGTTGGAGATGTCCGAATTGCAGATGGTCCAATAGTTTGACAAACAACCTGGCCGAAGGCGGCATCTTGCCCGGCATCGAAGTAAATGCTCTGCTTCGGCTCATATCGAGCCCTCCTCTGGAATGCTGATAGCTTTAATCGGTGGCGCGGGTTTGCGGAAAATCGGTACGCGTTTGGCTGCCAGTTTTACGGCCTGCCAAAGAATGCGCGCCGAGATGCCGAAGGTTAATAACGGTTGCCGCAGGACTGCGCCGATGAGTTGATGCGCGCCCATGTTTTGCGCTCGACCGCCGACGGTTGTTTTGAGCAACAGACCATCGTCGTCGTGATAGTCGATGCCGACGAAGGTGCTGTTTTCGGTATCGCGAAAACGGAAGCGGTAAAAGCCGCGCACCGCGCAAAACGGCGAAACGTGAAAGTGCTTCTGACATTCCAGCGTCGTGTCAGCCTCGATGCATGAGTGATCTTTTGTCGCCAACAAATAGCGATGTGTTTCGCCAGAAGTGTTGTTGACCTCGGCCAGGACCGCACGCAGCTTTTCTTGTTTGTCGTAGCAATACCAGAAACTGACCGGATTAAATGCATACCCGAAAATGCGCGGAAAGGTTTGCAGCCAGATGTCGCCGTCAGCCGCGATGTCCGCATCCGCAAGCGTGGTTCGCATCCAGTGTGTCAGATTCGATCCGTCGCGCGGGCCGTAATCGCGGGTGCGCAACGAAACCGGGCGCCAGCGGTCGATGCCGAACCAGGGGACCTTGATCTCGTTGAGCCTTGACAGATTCAACCTTAAGTAAAAGACTGGGTAAACAAAGCGGTTGGATGTGGGCCGCAGACGCGCGTGCATCACTTGACCACGTATCAGAAAGGCGGGCGCGGTCGATTTCATGCTTTACACCTTGGCCCAGGACGGCGCGAGTCCAAAGTCGGACGCGATGCGCAATGCCGATTTCAAGCCATCTTCGTGAAAGCCGTAACCGGTCCAGGCGCCCGCAAACCACACGCGATTTTTGCCTTGAATAGCCGGCAATTTTTTCTGTGCGGCGATCGCGGCGTGGTCGAATATCGGATGCTCATAGTTGAATTGCGCAAGCACGGCGCTTGAGTCGGGAGGCGTGTATGGATTGAGCGTGACCATGACCTGCGTTTGAAAAGGCAAGTTTTGCAATTTATTCAGCCAATAACTCACGCACACGGGTCTTTGTTGGTCGACCTTCATGCCGCCAAGATAATTCCACGCTGACCAGACCTTGTGATGCCGCGGCATTAGACGTATATCGGTGTGCAATATCGCGGTATTGCGTTGATAGTGAATAGCGGACAAAATCGCGCGTTCGTCCTCATTGAGATCGGCCATCATCTGCAAGGTTTGCGGCGCGTGGGTCGCGCAAATCGCCGCATCGAATTTTTCGCGTCCTCGGTTGCTGGTCACCCATACACCTTCGTCAGTACGTTCAATACGCTGTACCGGTGCCAGGAGGCGGTATTCCGGCAAAGTGACGGCGATTTTGCGTACATATTCTCGCCCGCCACCGAGCACTGTCTGCCATTGTGGTCTGTCGTTCACTTGCAAAAGAGCGTGGTTCTGACAAAACCGCAGAAAAGTACTGGCTGGGAACTGCAAGATGTCGCGAGGTGAACTCGACCAGATGGCGGCTGCCATCGGCATTAAATAGGCGTCGCGGAACATGGCGCCATAGGCGCCGTTTTCCAGCAATTGTTCAAGCGACAGCGGGCTGATGTCGGCCAGCCGCAGGTTTTCGGCGGCGCGGGCGTTAAAGCGCAGGATGTCGCGCAGCATCGACACAAAAGAAGGCGAGAAAATGCGGCGGCGCTGCGCAAATACTGTGTCTAGGCTGGTACCTGCCCATTCAAGCGAGCCATTGTCGAGCGACACGCCGAAGGACATGTCGGTTGCATAACTTTTCACGCCCAGCTCCGCTAACAAGGCGATCAAATTGTGATAGGTGGCCTGATTGAATACCAAAAAGCCGGTATCGACCGGGTGAGTGATTCCATCAAGCGTTACGTCGACAGTGTTGGTATGCCCGCCTAAATAGGCGCTGGCTTCGAACAGCACGACCTCGTGCTTTCGAGCCAAAAAATAAGCACTGGCCAAGCCGGAAATTCCCGCCCCGATCACTGCTATGCGCTGCCGAGCCTCACTGCTCATGGGTTTACCTGTAGTTAATCGATAACGGATTCATGCTTGCAAACACTTCTATGCTAATATTAATACTGGTTAAACAAAAAAGCTACCAATCGGTAGCAAATATTTACTGATGAGTATTTTCGGCCAAATCAGCTTTAAGAAACAGGCGTTCAAGCTTAGGGAAGATGCCATCCTGGATGCCACCGCCGCCATCCTTGGCAGCAAAGGGTATGATTTGATGACAATGGATGATGTCGCCGCCGCAGTGGGTATCTCCAAGCCAAGCTTGTACAAGCATTTCAAATCGAAGGAGGCGCTGGTCGGGGAGGCTTTAATCCGTCTTATCGATGGGGCCAACGACTATCTTGCCCAAATCGACAATCAACTGAGTCCAACGCAAAAACTATCGGCGCTGTTGGAGTGGGCATTACGCGTGCGGCTGGACGGCGGTATGCCGTTCCTGCCGGCGACAAGCGCACATGTTCGCGACATGCTGATGCACAATATCAAATACGTGACGCGGGTCTTGATGTTGAACGGCAAATTGGAAAAACTCGTGGTGGCGGCGCAAAAGGTCGGTGAACTCAACCCTGAATTGCCCAGCGATGTGATTTTGTTTAGCTACTATGCGCGCACGTGCGACCCGGCGGTCGAGTATCTGATTAAATTCAGCAAAATGAATCATGACGACATCGTCGCGCATATGCTCCGCGTCGCATTTCACGGATTTAAACCATGACAGGCATGCGCTGAGATCGATTAATGCGCTGTCTGTCGATTGAATTTAACGTGCCAATACCCCAGCAGCAGCATTGCCGCCGTCGCCGCGCTCAGGCCGGCGGCAAACCAGAAACCGCTTGCTCCGGTCAGTGCGAGCGGCGCATTGCCCCACATATTGAAGCCTAAGCAGTAGCCGCCGCCCATGCCGACGCCCCAGAGCGACACTGCATAGATGAGGGTTGGCACAATGGCGATCTTATGCCCGCGCAACACAAAGGCGCTGACACATTGCAATGCATCCCAAGGATGAAGAAAGGCGACCAGCAGTAGTAGAGGCATGGCGGCGGCGGCGACTTCCGCGTCCGAAGTATAGGCGGCAATGATAAGCGGCCGGGCGCAGACTAGCACCAATGCATAAATCAAGGCCACGCCGACGGTCAGCAGAATGCCGTAACGCGAAACGCTGCGCGCGGCCAGCAGTTGTTTGGCGCCAAGGTGGTGGGCCGCCAAGGTCGAGGTGGCGATGCCGATCGACAGCGGTGTCATATAGAGCACTACACCGAGGTTCGCTGCGATCTGATGTCCCGCTAATTGCGTGGTGCCGAAGCGCGCAATAAACAAGGCCATAAATGCGTAGGCGGTAACCTCGATCAGAAACGATAAACCCATCGGTATGCCAAGCTTCAGGAGTTCTCTCTGCTGCGCCCAGGCTGGCCAGCTGAATTGTGCGAAGATGCCGAAACGCCGATAGTCCAGGTGGCGCATCATCAGCCCAAGCGCCAACAGACACGTACTCCAGTTAATCAGCGTGCTGGCCAGCGCGCAGCCGACGCCACCCAATGCGGGCACCCCCAGTCCGCCGAAAATAAACCAAGTATTCGCCGGAATCTTGAGCAGCAGCGCGCCAATCTGGATCGCCATCACGTTGCGTGGTTTGCCGATCGCGTTGGACAGTGCAGTGTAGATGCGAAACACTAAGCTGGCCGGCAGGCCTAATGACAGCATGCGCAGATAATCGAGCGTGCGGTCGGTCAGTTGCTGTGGAGCGTGGGTGAGGCGCAACAGCGGGCCGGGAAAATACAGCAGCAGCGAGCCGGCAAGGGTCAAGACCAGGGCCAGCCAACCTGCCTGTCTGACGGCATCGCCAATCTCGGTATAGCGCCTGGCGCCGTAGAGTTGCGCCGCGATAGGCTGCAGTGCCACGATGATGCCGGTCAGTGAAATATAGACCGACACGTAGATCGACGAACCCAAGCCCAAGGCCGCGAGATCCAGCGGAGAAACGCGGCCTACCATCGCGGTATCGATCACGCCGAAGGTCACGATGGCCAACTGGCCGATCAGAATCGGCCAAGCCAGCCCCACTATGCGGCGGATCTCTTGCATGGCGAGCCTATGCCTAACGGCGCTTGACCGGATGGCGCTCGGTGCGGGTGTATAAGCGGAAGCGTTCGTCGCGATCGGCCGGGCGGCGGCCTTCCCAGATCAGGGTCCAGGTGAACGGCGATTTCGAAGTGGGAGGGTCGTAATCTGCGGTGTCCTGGCGCAGGATCACGTCGCAGTCGTCGTCGCCGATGGACGCAAAGTGCATATTGCCGAAGTAGGCAAACGAGGCGAGTTGGGCGTCGCCGAGGCGAACCGGGGAGATGCAGCTGTAGTCGGCGGGCAGGTGGGTGGCAATCTGCGTGGCGACGTCACGGTAAGTGCGGCCATAATTCACAATGGGTAGCCACAGCGTCATTAATAGCACCCAGGTCAGGGTGCTGCCGGCACTGGACAACACCACGCTGCGCCACAGTACTTTCGGATGGCGCGCCAAGCGCCATTGAACCAGCAAGATCCAGCTCGCTGTAACCAGGAGTGCCGCAATGAGCGCGCCGATGCTGAATTCAAGTTTGAAGCCCGGCACCAGTCTGGCGAGATTGCGCGCAATCGAAGGCGGAAAGCCGGTGAGACCGGCAATCCATACCAGCCAGATAAACCCGCCTGCTATGGTGAAGCTCAGCAGTGCAAACCAGTCGATGGCGTTGACAGCACCTCGTTTAAGCGTCGGCAGGCCAAAGCTTGCCAGTACAGCAAGTGGCGGCAGTAGCAGCAGAAATAATAGATTGCTTTGGTGGCTTTGTAATACCACCAGCAGCAGCAGCATGGCTGCGACGCTGGCGGGAATTACGACATGAGGCGCACGGCGAAACCCCGGCCAGCTATAGAGCGACCAAGCAGCCAGCGGCCACGCGGGCCAAGTAAATAAGGGCAAATTTTTCAGGGCGTAGAAAAAGACCCCCGCAGCCGGTGTCCCGAGGTCATTAAAATGATCGAGCGCCCAGCTTTTTAAAAAGAGGGGGGCGTCAGCGGGGAATGCCTGCAACGCGGCCACAGGCCACAGCAGCGAGATCGCCAGCGCCAGTGGAATGCCGACTGCCAAGGTTTTGGCCGCATGCAGCTCGCGGCAATACAATGCGGTGATCAGTACCGCCATCAGCAGTGCGAGCACCATTAAAGGGCTGGCGCACAAGCCGATCAGGGCCAGCGCGATACCCCACCAGAGCGCGCCCTGGATCGGCTTGTCGATCGAGCGTATCAGGCCGTAGACCAGCATCGCGACGCAGGCCAACTGGCCGATTTCCGGGGTGGTTTCGTGGCCGCGCTCGGCCAAGCCGAAGCTGGCCAAAAGAATCAGCAGCGCGCCATCGGCGAGGGTGCGTCCGTAATCGCGGGGTTCGGGTTCGCCGCCAAATACAAATTTGAAGGGTTGGACCTCGGCGCGTCGACCTAATAGATAGCTGCCATACCAGACAAAAGCGCAGGTGCTGATAAGTAGCGCGCCGGTGACGATGCGCGATGCATTGCTGGGGTCGACCCAGCCATCCAGCAGGCGGATCGCGAGCGCACCTAACCAATAGACGAGCGGCCCGGAGCCCGCCATGACCTTGCCGAATAGATTGGGTAGCAGCCAGTCGTGAAGGCCGCCGTTGACCATGGTCCACATCACACCAAAGCCGATTGCATCCTCATTTTTCCAAGGGTCGCGGCCGAATAGCCCGGAGGCGGCGTAGATCACGCAGAGCGCGAGCAGTGCCGAGCGCGGCAGTGCGCGAGTGGCGGAAGCGGACAGGCGGACAACAGGTCTCATTGAATTCTATGCAAGTCAGCCATGCGGCTGCATTCTGAGGGCGTCGTGAATGGTGAGATAGCGGACAAGCTGCATTTTAGCCGGGTCGCGTGCTCAGTGCCATTTTGCAAGCTGATTTTGCTAGGTTGCGACGATATTGCAGAATAAACCTGCAGTGGAATAAAAAAGGACAGCCGAAGCTGTCCTTTTCGCGGCCAACACCTTTTTTTGCCCTGCTATCGCATCCAGCGCCAGAGCGCTACGCAAAAAGTGGGCGGAGGGTGCGGACTTGCCAGGTGCGAGGTGCTTACTCTGCAGCCTTTTCTTCGACCTTGACCTTGCCGTCGGCGCGGGAGCCGAATTTCTTGCGGAATTTGTCGATACGGCCGGCCGTATCCATAATCTTTTGTTGGCCGGTGTAGAAAGGATGTGATTCCGAGGAAATTTCGATCTTGGCCAGCGGGTACTCTTTGCCGTTGAATTCAGCGGTTTCGCGGGTTTGGATCGTCGAGCGGGTTACGAATTTGAAGTCCATCGAAACGTCGACGAACAGCACTTCGCGGTAATTGGGGTGAATGCCGTCTTTCATAATCTTTCCTAAGTTACGTTGGGTAGCCAACTCGCATGGGTTCTTGCACACTAGATGCGAGTCACTTGCCTGAGTGGTGGATGCTGCATTTAGCGCGGAATTATGCCATAAAATCGAGAATTTGGCGCGATTTTATGGCAATGTTTGCCGGCTTATTAGCCGCCGCGGCGCATCAGGTCGAAGAATTCGCCATTGCTCTTGGTCTGTTTGACCTTGTCGAGCAGGAATTCCATGGCTTCGACTTCATCCATGTCGTGGATAAACTTACGCAATATCCAGACTTTTTGCAGGATTTCCGGTTTGATCAGCAGCTCTTCGCGACGCGTGCCTGATTTATTCAGGTTGATCGACGGGTAGACGCGCTTTTCAGCCAAGCGACGTTCAAGGTGGACTTCCATGTTGCCGGTACCCTTGAACTCTTCGTAAATCACGTCGTCCATGCGGCTGCCGGTTTCAATCAGGGCGGTGCCGATAATCGTCAGCGAGCCGCCTTCTTCGATATTGCGCGCAGCGCCAAAGAAGCGTTTCGGGCGTTGTAATGCGTTGGCGTCAACACCACCCGTCAACACCTTGCCCGATGCCGGCACCACAGTGTTGTAGGCGCGTGCCAGACGGGTGATCGAGTCGAGCAGAATCACCACGTCGTGTTTCATTTCGACCAAGCGCTTGGCTTTCTCGATCACCATTTCGGCAACTTGGACGTGACGCGAGGCCGGTTCGTCGAAAGTTGAGGCGATCACTTCGCCGATCACCGAGCGCTGCATTTCGGTCACTTCTTCCGGGCGCTCATCGATCAGCAGCACGAACAGCGTGACATCGGGGTGGTTGGTTTTGATCGCGTGGGCGATATGTTGCAGCATGACCGTCTTGCCCGACTTCGGCGAGGCTACCAGCAGGCCGCGTTGGCCTTTGCCGATAGGGGAGATCATGTCAATGATGCGGCCCGTAATATTTTCTTCGCCGCGCGAGTCTCGCTCAAGCGCCAGCGGTTTGTTCGGGTGCAGCGGCGTCAGGTTCTCGAACATGATCTTATGTTTCGAGGCTTCTGGCGGCTCACCGTTGACTTTGTCAACCTTGACCAGGGCGAAGTAGCGTTCGCCATCTTTTGGGGTGCGAACTTCACCTTCGATGGTGTCGCCTGTATGCAAATTAAAGCGACGGATTTGCGAGGGGCTGATGTAAATGTCGTCGGTGCTGGCGAGATACGACGTCTCGGGCGAGCGCAAAAAGCCGAAGCCATCGGGTAGAACTTCAAGCGTCCCGTCCCCGAAAATGGTTTCGCCGGTTTTTGCCCGCTTTTTGAGGATCGCAAACATCAGTTCCTGCTTGCGCAGGCGGTTGGCGTTCTCGATATCGAGACCGTTGGCCATTTCGATCAATGCGGAGACGTGCTGAGACTTGAGCTCGGATAGATGCATACAGGGATCCCGCCGGGGAGAAAAGAGAGGCTACGAAAATGGAAGAGGGTGAGCGGACGCTCAGAGAGTTACGCGATTTCGCTTTTTATACTGCTTTTTTTGATTCTAGCACAGCCATTCGGAGCCGATGGAGGCATGTGCACTTAGTCTCATACTGCCTGTTGCAACACTGCAACAGGCAGTATCGTACCTGACTTACAGGTTGCTGTCGAGGAACGCGGTCAACTGCGATTTCGACAATGCGCCAACTTTTTGTGCCGCGACCGCGCCGTTCTTGAAGAGAATCAGGGTTGGGATGCCGCGCACGCCAAATTTGACCGGGGTCGACTGGTTTTCATCGACATTCAGCTTGGCGATTTGCAGGCGATCGCCATAATCCTTGGCGACTTCGTCAAGGATAGGGGCAATCATCTTGCACGGACCGCACCACTCAGCCCAGAAGTCCAGTAAAACGGGTTTATCTGCCTTGACGACGTCCTGCTCAAACGATGCGTCACTGATATGTTTGATATTTTCACTCATTATTAAAATACCTCGATGCCGTGGCCATGGCCGACAGCGTAAGAAGATCGTTCGGTACGATACATCAAAATCAATAAATTTGCCGGAGCAGGTCAGGCTAACTTCATCAGACAGCCAAATTGCCCGTTGCATCTTTTCATTCGGCTGTCATCTTAGCCCAAATCGCCGATGGTTGCCGGATGACTCTATATGTAGGCCGTTTGCACCTATTTCAATAGTCTTATTTTTCGTGATGACTTTTGCTTGCCGCCTCTCGCGATTCTCGGATAGCGGTGATAGAATGTTTCGTGACGGGCCTCCTCGCATGGTGGCGCGGTCAATCTGGTCAGGTCGGGAACGAAGCAGCCACAGCTGCTATCCGCCAGTGCCGAGGGTTGGGCTCGTCACCTCCATCTTAGTTGTTGTCTTGATTTTTCCCTCTTGCTTCGTATTGCCCCCTATTTGTCATTGTTCGACCCGGAAATTAACGGTGGCGTAATAATGGCTTGAAGCTATTGTCGGGCAATTTATCGGGTAGAGCTTGCGATGCACGAAGCAAGCATGCCGGTATCTGGTCGATTCGTCGGACTGGCCCGCGGTGGCCTACGTTACTGATACAATTTTGCAATGACCTATCAAGTACTCGCTCGCAAATGGCGCCCCCGCGATTTCGCCTCGCTGGTCGGGCAGGAGCACGTTGTACGTGCACTGACGCACGCGCTCGATCAAAAGCGCCTGCACCATGCCTATCTGTTTACCGGGACGCGCGGTGTCGGCAAGACAACGCTATCGCGCATTCTGGCTAAAGCGCTGAATTGCGAGACGGGTATCACCTCGAATCCGTGCGGGCAATGCAAAGCGTGCCGTGAAATCGACGAAGGCCGTTTTATCGACTACGTCGAAATGGATGCCGCGTCGAATCGCGGCGTCGATGAGATGGCGGCCTTGCTTGAGCGCGCCGTCTATGCGCCGGTCGATGCGCGCTTCAAGGTCTATATGATCGACGAAGTGCATATGCTGACCAATCATGCCTTCAATGCGATGTTGAAAACGCTTGAAGAGCCGCCGGCGCATGTGAAATTTATTCTGGCGACCACAGACCCGCAAAAAATCCCCGTGACGGTATTGTCACGCTGCCTGCAATTCAATTTGAAGCAGATGCCGGCGACGCATATTGTCAGCCATCTCGAACATGTCCTGGCCGATGAGCAGATTGCGTTTGAAGTCCAGGCCCTGCGTCTGCTTGCGCGGGCCGCTGACGGTAGTATGCGCGATGCGCTGTCGCTAACCGATCAGGCGATCGCCTACGCGGCGGGCACGGTCAGCGAAGAGGCGATACGCGGCATGCTGGGCGCGCTCGATCAAAGTTACCTGATTCGGCTGCTCGATGCGATTGCGCAAGCCGACGGCGCCGCCGTGCTGGCGATTGCTGACGAAATGGCTGCGCGCAGCTTGTCGTTTTCGGTCGCTTTGCAAGATTTATCCAGCCTCTTGCATCGAGTAGCCTGGGCGCAGTACGCACCTGCGTCGGTGCTTGAGGAATGGCCGGAGGCGGGCGATATTCGCCGCTTCGCGGAAACGCTCGCGCCGCGCGATATCCAACTCTACTACCAGATTGCCACCATAGGCCGCAGCGAATTGGGCGTAGCACCCGACGAATACGCCGGTTTTACGATGACCTTGTTGCGTATGCTGGCATTTCAGCCGGCCGGCGCCAATGAAGGACCGCCGAGTGGGCCGGTGTCTGCCGGCGGTACGGGCCGGCCGCCGATTGCCAAGGCGCCGGCTGCGCGCGCTCCTGTCCAGGTGGCCGAGTCGGCCGCCGTGAGATCGGCTGCCATTCGGCCAGCTGCGCCATTGGCTGCAATTTTGCCTCCGGCCCCGGCTGCTGCGCTTGAACCTGTCGTCGTGGAGCAAACATCTCCGCAAATTATTCCGGCTGCGCCTCAAGAGGTGCTGCAAGAAGTCGTGACGGCCACGCCTCAAGACGTGCCGCAGGAAGACGTGACGGCCACGCCTCAAGATGTGCCGCAGGAAGACGTGACGGCCACGCCTCAAGACGTGCCTCAGGAAGTCGTGACGGCTGCGCCTCAAGATGCGCCGCAGGAAGTCATTACGGCTGCGCCTCAAGACGTGCCTCAGGAAGTCGTGACGGCTGTGCCTCAAGATGTGCCTCAGGAAGTCGTGACGGCTGTGCCTCAAGATGTGCCGCAAGAAGTCATTACGGCTGCGCCTCAAGATGTGCCGCAAGAAGTCATTACGGCTGTGCCTCAAGACGTGCCTCAGGAAGTCGTGACGGCTGTGCCTCAAGATGCGCCGCAGGAAGTCATTACGGCTGTGCCTCAAGACGTGCCGCAAGAAGTCATTACGGCCGCGCCTCAAGACGTGCCGCAAGAAATTGTTGATGCCGCAAAGCCTCAAGAAGCGCTGCCGGAAGTCATTCAAGCTGTTTCTGCGGAAGCGCATAGCCCGGCGCGTGCTGCACTCGATGCCTTGCGTAGCGCGGGTTTGCGCATCTCTCCAGAGCGCAAGCGTGCGGAAGCCGCTGCGGTGCAACGTCCGCGACCAGCGCCGGCGGCGCCTGCGGTATTGAAAACCTATGGGCCGCGCACGCCGAAAGTGGAGCCTGTGCGTGAAACACCCACAGTGTCGGCAGACTCGGGTGTGCCGCCTTGGGAGGATATGCCGCCTGATGATTTTTATCCGGCTTCGGCCGGCTATGACACCGCTTCATTTGATGTTGGAGCCGGTGCCGATTTCGCCGGGCGTGACGCGGCGCAAGGCAATCAGTCGGTGGGGCGGGGCGCGGACACGTTCGGTTTCGGATCGAAAATCAGCGCAGCCCCGGTCGTTTCCCCCACTACGCCGCCCGTCGTCGACATACCGCCGCAAATTGATCTCGCGCCGCTCGGTTTTGCCGGCGATTGGCCTAAACTGGCGGCTTCTTTGCCGCTAAAAGGTTTGGCCCAGCAGCTCGCGTGTCAAAGTGAATTGATTGATTTGCAAGGCGACACGCTGAAATTGCGTGCTCCGGCGCCGTTAACGGACGCAGCCCAGGTTGCCAAACTCAAAACTGCGCTGGCCGAGCACCTTGGCCGGACAGTCAGCCTGAATGTCGAGGCAGGCGTCGCTCGCTGGTCGGCCGCCGCCGTGGCCGCCGCCGAGCGTGCACGTTTGCAGTGGGAAGCCGAACAAGCGATTGCACAGGATAGTTTTATCCAGGCTCTGGTTCGTGACTTCGATGCCAAGATTATCGCGGGTTCGATCAGGCCGATTCAGTAATCGCGAATCAGTCGTACTTAATTAACGAAGGAGTGTCACATGATGAAGGGCCAACTCGCCGGGCTGATGAAGCAAGCTCAGCAAATGCAGGAAAACATGAAGAAGATGCAAGATCAGCTCGCGCTGATCGAAGTCGAGGGCCAGTCGGGCGCCGGCTTGGTCAAAGTCTTGATGACCTGCAAGAACGATGTCCGCCGTGTCACCATCGACCCCAGCTTGCTGGCGGACGATAAAGATATGTTGGAGGATCTGGTCGCCGCGGCATTCAACGATGCCGTGCGTAAGGCGGAAGCCACGGCGCAAGAGAAAATGGGTGGCATGACAAGCGGCATGCCGTTGCCGCCAGGCTTCAAGCTGCCGTTCTAAAGCGCATACGTTTATATGAAAGCGCCTTCCGCCCTGGCCGCCTTGGTCGACGCATTGCGGATTTTGCCCGGAGTCGGACCCAAATCGGCGCAGCGGATGGCGTACCATCTGATGCAACACGACCGCGACGGCGCGGCGCGGCTCGGTGGCGCATTGCTGACGGCGACGCGCAGTTTGCGCCATTGCAGCTTGTGCAATACCTTCACCGAAGCCGATGTCTGCGAGACCTGCGAAGATTCGGAGCGCGACGCCGGTTTGTTGTGCGTGGTCGAAACGCCGGCCGATCAGATCATGCTCGAGCAGACCATGACTTATCACGGTATGTATTTCGTGCTGATGGGCCGCTTGAGCCCTTTGGATGGTATCGGGCCGCGCGAAATTCATTTCGATCGTTTGGTCAAGCGCGCGACCGACGGCATCGTCACCGAAGTCGTGCTGGCGACCAATTTCACCAATGAAGGCGAAGCCACGGCCCATTATCTTGGGCAGACCCTCAAGGCCCGCGGCTTGAAAGTCAGCCGCCTGGCGCGAGGCGTCCCGGTGGGCGGCGAGCTTGAGTATGTCGACGCGGGCACGATAGCGCGCGCAGTACTTGATCGACGCACTCTCTGAGCAATACATTTCTACGGGCGTATTTATGACAACTGCGAGCGGGCCGCTGGCCGGCGTTAAAGTACTTGAACTCGGAACCCTGATCGCCGGCCCTTTTGCAGCACGATTTCTGGCTGAATTTGGCGCGGAAGTGATCAAGATCGAAGACCCCAAGGGTGGCGATCCGCTGCGTAAATGGCGCAAGCTTTATCCCGAGGAGGGTGGCACCTCGCTGTGGTGGGCGGTGCAGGCCCGCAATAAAAAGTCGGTCACGATCAATTTGAAAACTGAAGCCGGCCGCGAGATCGTGCGCAAGCTCGCGGCGCGTGCCGATATCGTGATCGAGAATTTCCGTCCCGGGCTGCTCGAAAAACTCGGCCTCGGTTATGACGTCTTGTCCGCCAACAACCCCGGCTTGGTGATGGTGCGTTTATCTGGATACGGCCAGACGGGTCCCTATCGCGATCGTCCGGGTTTTGGTTCGATCGCCGAAGCTATGGGCGGGCTGCGGCATATCACCGGCTACCCTGATTTGCCGCCACCGCGCATCGGGATTTCCATTGGAGATTCGATCGCTTCCTTGCATGGCGTGATCGGAGCACTGATGGCGCTGCATCATCGCCAGGCCAATGGCGGTCGCGGTCAGGTGGTGGACGTCGCGCTGTATGAAGCGGTCTTCAACATGATGGAAAGCGTGGTGCCCGAGTATGGCGTGTATGGCATGGTGCGTGAGCGCACCGGCGCCTCGCTGCCGGGGATTGTGCCGTCCAATACCTACCATTGCAAGGATGGCAGCATCGTGATTGGTGGTAACAGCGATCCGATTTTCAAGCGCTTGATGATCGCCGTCGAGCGTCAGGATCTGGCCGACGATCCCACTTTGGCGCAGAACGACGGGCGCGTCGCGCGCACCGCTGAAATCGATGCGGCGATTGCGCACTGGCTGTCCAGCCGGACGCTGGATCAAGCTCTGACGGTATTGAATGCCGCCGACGTTCCGGTCGGGCGTATCTTCAGTGTGGCCGATATGTTTGCCGATCCGCAGTTTTTGGCGCGTGACATGATCAAACGCTTCAAGTTGCCGGACGGCCAGTCTATCGATCTGCCGGGTGTCACGCCCAAGCTCTCCGAGACCCCGGGCGGGACGCGTTGGTTGGGGCCTGAACTTGGGGAGCATACGGATGAAGTGCTGTTGTCTCTGGGGTATGGCGGCGACGAGATTGCCGGAATGCGTGCCGAGCAAATCATCTAAGGCGCGGCGCTTGCATAAAGCCCGGGCAGCGCATGCTGGCTAACCGCCTGGTCGCGTAAAAGAAGCCGTGGCAGCACCGCGACTGGCCGATTTCTGCGGCGTATCCTCGGTTACAATCATCGCATGCGTATCCTACTCAGTAACGACGACGGTTATCTTGCGCCCGGCTTGGCAGCGCTCTATGAGGCGCTGACGCCGCTGGGCGAGGTTGTCGTGGTTGCCCCCGAGCAAAATTGCAGCGGCGCGTCCAATTCGCTGACGCTGTCGCGACCGCTTACCGTCTACACAGCGGCCAACGGATTTCATTACGTCAATGGCACGCCGACCGATTGCGTGCATATCGCCTTGACGGGCTTGCTCGACTTCACACCCGATATTGTCGTTTCAGGCTTGAACAGCGGTCAGAATATGGGTGAAGACACGCTCTATTCTGGGACTGTTGCCGCAGCGACAGAAGGTTTCTTGTTTGGCGTGCCGTCGTTTGCGTTTTCGCAGGTTGACAAAGGGTGGGGCGAACTCGATGATGCCGCACAGGTGGCGCACGACGTCGTCGCGCATTACATCGCGCAACCGTTGGCCGGGCCGCTACTGCTGAATGTGAATATTCCGAATTTGCGCTATGGCGCATTGCAGAATTGGCGCACTACCCGTTTGGGCAAACGTCATCCTTCGCAACCCGTGGTGCGGCAGTTTAATCCGCGGGGCGAGCCTATCTATTGGGTTGGGCCGGCTGGCGATGCCCGCGATGCGAGCCCCGGCACCGATTTTCATGCAACGGCCAACGGCATCGTGTCGATTACGCCTTTGCAATTAGACCTGACCCACACGCAGCAGATGCCGGAGGTCAGCGCCTGGGCCGAACGGCGTGCTGAATCAGCCAAGACAGCGGCTAGCGACAGGTCCGGGGGCGCTTTATGACTCACGACCGCCCGAAACGTTTCCCTTTGGCGCTCGCCGACGTGGTGCGCGTCGACGGCAGCGCGCACGGCAGCCGAGCGGGGCACCCCAAGGCTTCACCCGCCCGTCCAGGTTCGGATAGTATGAAACGCCCCGGGTCCGTGGCGGCGCAAATGGCGAAGTCGAGCGGGCCAGCCGCGGCCAAGCAACAACTTAAGCCTGCACAGCCGTCATCGCAGCAAACTGGCGGCGCGCCCTCGAAGCCGCTTGCCGCGACGGAGTCTGCGGCGATTGTCAAGATCGGACCGTTAAAGCCGGCTTATGCCCGGCTTGCGTCCGCCAAACATGCTCCGGTTGTCAAGCCGCTTGGTCGTGCAGCGCTGCCCCAAAGTACTTTGAAAGCTGTCGCCATTAAGCCGCACGCCGTGCATCCGGCCAACACGATCAACCCCCTGGCCAAGCTTTCTGCTAAACATTCGCCTAAAACACAGCGTGAAGCGTCGAACAACAGCGGCCCGGTCAACGGTGTACTCAATTCAGACCGGGTGCGCGAGCGCATGGTCGAGCGTTTGCGTGCCGGCGGCATACGCGATAACCGCGTGCTTGATGCCATTGCTGCGGTTCCGCGCCACCAATTTGTTGATGCAGGCCTGGCTACCCAGGCCTATGAAGATGACGCTTTGCCCATCGGCCATCATCAAACAATCTCGAAACCGTCGGTGGTCGCAAGGATGATTGAACTTGCAGCTGCCGGACGCCCTCTTAATAAGGTGCTTGAAATTGGTACCGGTTGCGGTTATCAGGCGGCCGTGTTGAGTCAGGTCGCGCGTGAAGTCTATTCGATTGAGCGCATCAAGCCGCTGTTCGAGCGAGCCAAAAGCAATTTGCGGCCTCTGCGCATACCGAATATCCGCTTGCATTACGGAGACGGTCGTCAGGGTTTGCCCGGGGTCGCACCCTTCGATGCTATTGTGCTGGCGGCGGCGGGGCTGGAAGTGCCGCAGGCCTTGTTGGAGCAGCTTGAAATTGGCGGCCGGCTGGTCGCGCCCGTGGGCGGTGAAGAGCAGGTCCTGACACTGATTGAGCGGTTGACGCTAACGCAATGGCGTGAGTCCCGTCTTGGTCGAGTATTTTTTGTTCCTTTAAAATCCGGAGTGGTATGAGTCCGATGAATCTGTCGCGCAATGAAGCTGTGAGCATCCGTCTGACGATTTTGCAACGCGTCCTCTGCGTTGTAGTCTTGTCCGCGCTGAGTGCGTGTGCAACCCGTCTTGACAATGCGCCGGTGGTTGAGCGCTCGGTCAATCAAGTGCCGGCGCCGGGCAGCCCGGCCTTAGGCGTCGCACCCGCACCTGTTGGGCCGCCACCGCCCGGGTATTATCGGGTTAAACCCGGCGACACCCTGTATCGGATTGCGCTCAACAACAACCAGAACTACCGCGATATCGCGACTTGGAATAATCTGACCAATCCCAACCAGATCGAAGTCGATCAGTTGTTGAGAGTGGTGCCGCCGGGCAGCAATCCGCAGGCTTCGGTGCCGGGTGTATCGACTGCGCCGGTGATGGGCAATGGGGTCCAGTCGGCACCTTTGGTTAGCACGCCGGCCATGGGTTCGCTGGGCGCCAGTCCGGCCTCCTCGGCCGAGACCATTCCGCCGCAAAGCGCCGCAGTCGGTGCCCAAAGTCCAGCGGGGGCGGATGGTTTAACTATGATATGGCCTGCCCACGGGCCCATCGTCAATAACTTTGACGATGCCAAGAACAAGGGCGTCGATATCGGCGGCGCCTTGGGCGACCCGGTGGTGGCCGTGGCAGACGGCCGGGTGGTTTATGCCGGCAGCGGATTGCGAGGTTACGGCAATTTGATTATCGTGAAACACGACGCGACATTTCTGACCGCTTATGCTCATAATCAAGCCTTGTTGGTCAAGGAAGGCGATGCTGTTGTGAAAGGGCAAAAAATCGCGGTCATGGGAAATAGCGATGCAGATCGTGTCATGCTTCACTTTGAAGTGCGCAAGCAGGGAAAACCTGTTGATCCTATGAAATATCTACCCGCTCGTTAAATCTGGATCCGTGCCATGCCGAAACCGAAGCCAGAACTGAAGGCCAAGTCCGCAAGTAGCGTTCTGCCCAGTCATGAGGCTGGTGAAGCGGGTGTCGGCATGGTCGAGCAGCCGTTTGACGGGGGCCGGCTGGTAATGGTGTTGGCGGGTACTGCCGGCGACGACGTTGAGGGGGTGGCCGAAGCTGCGCTGGCCCGCGCGGCGGAGCGTGAAGAACAAGACGAAAGCGAAGAGAATCAAAACGAAGCGCCTGATGAATCGGACGAGCCCAATGAAGCCTCCGATGCCGATCGCATAGAACCCGTGCGCGAAGTCGAGCCGGACGATTTTCGGGCCTTGCTGCAGGCGGAACTGACGGCCGACACGATTCAATACTATCTGAATCGCATTAGCGTCAAGCCGCTTTTGACGGTGCAGGAGGAGCAGCATTATTCCACGCTTGCCCGCGAAGGCCAGTTTGAGGCGCGGCAGGTGATGATAGAGCGCAATCTGCGGCTGGTGGTCAGCATTGCCAAGAGCTATCTGAATCGGGGCGTGCCTTTGCTCGATCTGATCGAGGAAGGCAACCTGGGTTTGATGCACGCCATCGAAAAATTCGAGCCGGCCCGTGGTTTCCGATTCTCGACCTATGCCACCTGGTGGATACGGCAAAGCATCGAGCGCGCGATCATGAATCAGGCGCGTACGGTGCGCTTGCCGGTGCATGTGATACGCGAATTGAATCAAGTGCTGCGCGCCAAGCGTCACCTTGAAAAAAGTTCTGCCAATTCCGCGGAACAGGGCGAGCGGCGCGATGCTTCAATCGACGATATTGCTCACCTAACCAATAAAACCCCTGAGGAAGTTGCCGATATTCTCGCCCTCAACGAGCATACGGCCTCTCTTGACGCGCCGTTGGATCTCGATCCGACCAGCAGTTTGCTCGACCTGCTGTCGGATGATCATAGTGAATCGCCGGATGGCGAGGTTCAGCATCGCGAACTTGAAGTGCTGACTCGCGCATGGTTGTCGCGCCTGTCCGATAAGCACCGTCATGTGATCGAGCGGCGTTTCGGTCTGAATAATATCGAACCCGCCACGCTGGAGCAGCTCGCCGACGAAATGGGGCTGACCCGCGAACGGGTGAGGCAGATTCAACAAGAAGCGCTGGTGCGACTGAAACGTTATTTCGCCTCGAACGGGGTGCGCAAGGATGCCGTGTTGTGACGCCTGTATTGGTTTTTGATATTGAAACGATTCCCGACGTTGACGGCATCCGTAAGCTCGACGATTTGCCGGCCACGATGTCCGACGATGCGGTAGCCGAGCATGCCTTTGCCGCACGCCGTGAGAAAACCGGCTCGGATTTTTTGCCGCATCACCTGCAGCGTGTCGCGGCGATCTCCTGTGTGTTTCGCGATCAGGATGATTTTCGGGTGCGCTCGATCGGTCAAGCGGGCGACAGCGAAGCGAGCTTGATCCAATCGTTTTTCAAAGTGATCGAAAAATATACGCCGCAACTGGTGTCGTGGAACGGCGGCGGTTTCGATTTGCCGGTATTGCATTATCGCGCTCTGATTCATGGCGTGATGGCGCCACGCTACTGGGACATGGGCGAAGATGACCGTGAATTCAAGTGGAATAATTACATTAGCCGCTATCACAGCCGCCACACCGACTTGATGGATGTGCTGGCCGCTTATCAACCGCGCGCCAGTGCGCCGCTCGATGCGCTGGCCAAATTATGCGGTTTCCCAGGCAAGCTCGGTATGGACGGCAGCAAGGTCTGGGAAGCTTATAGGGCCGGGCGCTTGAACGAGATTCGCGCTTATTGCGAAACCGATGTGGTGAATACCTACTTGGTTTATTGCAAATATCAATTGATGCGCGGCGGTTTTGCCACCGATGATTACGCCGAAGAGCTGGCATTTGTCAAAGCGGCCCTGGCCAAGGACGACGCGCCGCACTGGGTCGAATACCTGGCCGCCTTCTCGGTCTGAATCTGCGGCGCTTGCCGCTTGCCGCTTGCGCGGTTTACGGCAGGGCGTGCACACCTTGGACTACAATCACGCCTTGTTCATTCTTTTGCATGGAACCGCGCAAGGTGTCTTCTAGCTCATCCCCAGTTTTGCAGGCGCCGGCGATCGATATCGACTCGCTGGATATGGACGCGCGCGGTGTTGGCCGTCAGCGCAATGAAGACGGCACGCCGGGCAAAGTGATTTTTGTCGAAGGGGCTTTGCCGGGCGAACGCGTAAGCTATTCGAGCTATCGTAAAAAACGCAGCTTCGAACAGGCGACCCTGGTGAATATCGAGCGCGAGAGCGCCTCGCGCGTCAAACCGCGGTGCCCCTATTTCGATACCTGCGGCGGTTGCTCGATGCAGCATCTCGACGAACGTGCGCAAATGTCGGTCAAGCAGCGGGTGTTGGAAGACAATCTTTGGCATCTCGGCAAGCTGCGTGCCGAGATGATATTCCGTCCTATCCTCGGCCCATCGTGGGGCTATCGTTTTCGCGCCCGTCTGGCTGTGCGTAAAGTGATCAAGATGGGCGGCTCGGTACTGGTCGGTTTTCACGAGCGGAAAAGCAAGTTTATTGTCGACATGACCTCATGCGATGTCTTGCCGCCGGCGATCTCGGCTTTGCTGACGCCAATGCGGGAGTTAGTGGACAGTTTGTCGATCTCGGAGCGCCTGCCGCAAATTGAGATTGCCCTTGGCTCCGAGGTGACGGCGTTGGTATTGCGTATATTGGAGCCCGTGACGCGCGCCGATGAAACGCTGCTACGTGCGTTTGCCGATCGCTATCAAGTTCAGCTGTGGCTCCAGCCGCATGGTCCCGATTCTGCCTTTCAGTTTTACCCGGCCAGTCCGGAATTGGCCTACACGCTGCCGGAATTCAATATCCGCATGCCGTTCAAGCCGACCGATTTCACCCAAGTGAATCATCAGATCAATCGAATTTTGGTGAGCCGCGCTTTGCGGCTGTTGGCGCCAGCGCCGACCGATCGGGTTCTTGACTTGTTTTGCGGTCTCGGCAATTTTACCTTACCCCTGGCGCGTCGAACGCGTGAGGTGATGGGTATCGAAGGCAGCGATACGCTGGTCGAGCGGGCTTTGGAGAATGCTCGCAAGAATGGCGTCGATGATCGCACCTCGTTTGCGGTCCGCAATCTATTCGAAATCACGGCCGACGATCTGCGTAGACTGGGCGCTTTTGATAAGTTCTTGATCGACCCACCGCGAGATGGGGCTTTTGCAGTGGTGCGGGCGCTGGCAGAGATCGCGCAATCGGGGCAGGGCCCGTTGCCGCAGCGCATCGTTTATATCTCGTGCAATCCGGCTACCCTGGCGCGCGACGCTGGCCTGCTGGTACATCAAGCTGGGTATCGCATGCTAGGGGCAGGGGTGGTCAATATGTTCCCGCATACCTCGCATGTTGAATCGATTGCGATTTTTGAGCGGGATGCAGGTATTGAGCGTTTGGCGGGTTTGGCTTAGCCAAACTAAAAAGCCCATGACAGAGTCACGGGCTTTTTAGTCGCAAACAAAGCTTGCTGCACAACGGTGATGCGCCTTTATGGGCACATCACCGCAGGCGCATTACTTCTTGGCGGTAGCGCGGGTGGTAGCTTGCGCTGCCTTCGTCGCTGCGCTGGTAGCGGCTGCGATATTGGTTTCTGCCAGTTCCACAGCTTGTTTGGTTGCCTTGTGGACGGTTTCATACGTCGTGTTCGCGGCGCTGATTGCCGACTTGAACACTGCCACTGCGGTTTCCGAACCTGCCGGTGCATTCTTTGCAACATTGTCGACCAGCGACAAGATCTTGCGATTGTGTTCTTCGAGCTGGGTTTCTGCAGCCTTCGTGAACTCAGATTGCGTAGCCTGCGCGATTTCATACAGGTGACGGCCATACGACAACACCTTTTCAGCAACCGGCTGCGACAGGCTGGCTTGCAACTGCAGCAGTTCCTGTGCATCTTTTACCGAAAATACTTTCTGTGCGTTGTCATGCGATTCGCTCAGGGTCGACTTAATGACTTGCAGATTCAATTCAACAAGCTTTTCTACGCCTTCGAATGCTTTGCTGGTTAGGCCAAACAGCGTTTCGAGGTTGGCTTTTTGCGCGGCGGCGATTTGTTCCGGGGTCAACAAGCTCATGTGATGCTCCTGATTTTCGACCCGCGAAGTCCTTATTTTGGACAGCGGCACAACGCGCGCTTGGCGGAGTCGGTGGTTAATTGCAAGTCAACGAGATCATCACGTTGACGAAACTTTTGTAGCGTTTATGTTGCGGTGCAACATGAGGCTATTTTAGGGCAAATAGAATGCGTGTCAAGCGAAATGTGAAACTTTTTTTAGAAGCTTGTTAAGCCGCTTCTGTCTCTCAAAATCAACAGCTTAGCGATTATTTGTGTCGCTCCAGTGACGTAATGATGTCATGTCAAACGGACTCTGACTAGTGAAATCGCCTGCTTTACAAAGCTGTCAAAAATTACTATTAATGTTGCACTCACATATAAGCCGGCGGGCGCTTGGTGCGAGCTATTTGAAAGCGGCCGGTTTGTCCTGCCGTCGCGAGCGGAGATCGTTTTTCGATCGCTTTTGGGCGTTGCACACCATGGTGGATCGTTTTCTGGATCCGCAAACCGTGCAGCGTGCCGCGGCTTATCGAGAAGATTCGACATGTCCCGATTTTAAGTGGATTGACATGCGGCCCCGCACCCGGCAAAGTCGCAGCTTCGCTTGAACTCCACCGCGCCTTCGCCTTATGGAACGACCTTCCCCCGAGCTTCGCGACGCTTATCCGCATTTTCTGGCGATACCCACGCGTTGGGCCGATAACGATGTCTATGGACACGTTAATAATACGGTTTATTACAGCTACTTTGATACCGTCGTGAACCAATACCTGATCGACGCACAAGTGCTCGATCCCGTGGCGGGCGAGGTGATTGGCTTAGTCGTCGAGACACACTGCAGCTACTTTGGCGAATTGGCGTTCCCGGATCTGGTTCATGCCGGCTTGCGGGTCGCCCACATTGGTCGCAGCAGCGTGCGTTATGAAATCGGTCTGTTTTGTAACGACGGCATACAAACAGCGGCCAAAGGATATTTCGTGCACGTTTATGTCGATCGGCAGACCCGCAGGCCGGTGCCGCTTCCCGCCCTACTGCAATCGGCTTTACTGCCGTTAATGAATAAGTCGATCCGAATGAGTGGACCTGAATAAATAGCTCCAGCCACAAACACCCTCCTAGGCGCGACGGCCGGGCAACTCGCAGAAAAGGGGCTGCACCGAACTGGTGCGTCCCGAGGCTTGAATTCAGAAAAAATAGATCAGATCGCAGTTTAAATAACAATCGTAAGTACTTAATATTGCTTATTTTTTGATGTTTTATTACACTTACGAAAATTGTAAGGTTGTACGCAGTAAACACTTCAAGCGAATTTTAATGAAAACCACCTATTTTTCGTCATTGCAGCGCTTCAGCCGGTACTTCGCTCGGGCTGCAAAGCCTGTGTTGGCGGGGCTTCTGCTAACTGGCCTGAGCGCGCCGTTCAGCGCGTTTTCCGCCACTGCAGCGGCCACGCCGGCAGCCACCACGCAGCCCGCGCAAAAAACCGTCCGTTCATCCAAGAAAAACCGAGCCGCGCTTAAGTCAGCAGAAAGAGTTGCAGCGCATAGGCGCGTGTCGGTTCAGATGGTGTCCAATATTCACGGCGGGCGCGTCAGCCGAATAGCATTTTCGCCCTCGCACGTCGAGCCATTCCGCTTGCGGGAGACGGATGGTCTGGTGGCTTTGCGCTCCAGTGCAGCTTTGGTGGTCGACCAGAACACCCAAGAACCGCTGTACGATAAAAATTCGCGCGCAGTCATGCCGATTGCGTCGATCAGCAAATTGATGACGGCCATGGTGGTGCTCGATTCCAAAGCCTCGTTGGATGAACCGATCGACGTCACCGATGCCGACCGCGACTACGAAAAGAACACCGGCTCACGCTTGTCGGTGGGTTCGCGCCTGTCGCGCGGAGATATGCTGCACATTGCCTTGATGGCATCCGAAAATCGCGCTGCTGCAGCGCTGTCGCGCTATTTCCCCGGCGGGCGTCCGGCGTTCGTTGTGGCGATGAATAAAAAAGCGCTTGAACTTGGCATGACCGACACGCATTTTCTTGACCCAACCGGCTTAAGTCCGAATACTTCGAGCGCGCGTGATTTGGTCAAGATGGTTAGTGCCGCCTATCAGTATCCGCAGATCCGCGATTTCTCGACCGACACGTCGTACGACGTATTCACGGGGCGGAAAACTATCCACTATGCGAGCACCAACGCTTTGGTGCGCAATCATAGTTGGCAGATCGGTCTGCAGAAAACCGGCTTTACCAACGAAGCCGGCGAGTGCATGGTGATGCAAACCATGGTCCATGACCGGCCCGTCATCATGGTACTGCTCGATTCGGTCGGCAAATATTCTCGCGTGGCCGATGCTCAGCGCTTACATACCTGGCTCGATAACGGTGGCGTGCAGCGCGTGACGAGTGCGGACACCGGCCATACAGGGACCTGATATAGGCCGGCCGGTTTCTTATGCGCGGGCCAGACGGCAAATGATACGCATCGCACCATGAAAAAACGCTCCAACTGGAGCGTTTTTTTCGGCTGATTGGATCCTGGTGCCACGGACCCGTATGCCTTTTGCACTTTAAACGTTGGGTGCCGGCGCGTGAGTGCTCAGTGTATAGCCCAGGGCCCGGGAGATCAGCAGCGCGGTTTCGCTGAGGTGCGCAAG
>Ga0302178_10000739_pt1 | contig 28834 bp, 26 predicted proteins | sample I_Palsa_E1_3_FD_198790 | JGI IMG/M metagenome (GOLD analysis project Ga0302178, IMG submission 198790) | Peat permafrost microbial communities from Stordalen Mire near Abisko, Sweden - I_Palsa_E1_3 | ecosystem: Environmental > Terrestrial > Soil > Palsa > Peat permafrost | place: Sweden... | reverse complement strand
GGACGCAGTGGTGCTGGCCACACCGGTCCCCACCCACGCGGCGCTGGCGATCCGGGTGGCGGAGGCGGGCAAGCACTGCTTCGTCGAGAAGCCGCTCGCAACCACCGCCGTTGACGCGCAGGACGCGGTTGCTGCCGCCGAGCGGGCCGGCCGGATCCTGATGGTTGGTCACCTGCTCGAGTACCACCCGGCCGTCGATCGGTTGAAGGAGCTACTCGACGACGGGGAGCTGGGTGGGCTGTACTACGTGTACGGCAACCGCCTGAACCTCGGGAAGCTGCGGGCGGAGGAGAACGCACTCTGGAGCCTCGGCGCGCACGACGTCTCGGTCGTCCTGCACTTGATCGGCGAGGAGCCAGTCGAGTGCTCGGCGCACGGCGAGTCCTACGTGCGCGAGGGTGTGCAGGACGTCGTCTTCTGCTATCTCCGCTTCCCCTCCGGCGTCGTCGCCCACCTGCACCTGTCGTGGCTCGACCCCCACAAGGAGCGCCGCCTGACGGTCGTCGGCGCGCGGCGGATGGCGACCTTCGACGACATGCTGCTCGATGGCAAGCTCACGGTCTACGACAAGGGCTTCGACGAGTCCGCCCACACCTGGGGCGAGTACATCGCGCGCTCGGGCGAGAGCTTCTCACCGCAGATCTCAAACGCCGAGCCGTTGCGGATCGAGTGCGAGCACTTCATTCAGTGCATCCGCTCTCAGACCACCCCGCGCTCGGACGGACACTCGGGGCTGCGCGTCGTGCGTGTCTTGGAGCGCCTGCAGCACTCACTCGACGCCTGAGCTCAGCGGGAGGGGGATCGGAAGCCCGCCCGCCCGGGCCTGCCCGGGGTCGGCGGGGTCATCAAACCTCAGCGAATGAGGATTGGCGCGCTGTAGTTCGAGACGTGCGCGCCGTCGTTCGTCACCTTGATCAGCGCGCGGTACAGCCCGGGGTGGCGCAGGCGCATGAAGCCGCTGAAGTTCGAGCTCGTCGTGGTCGCGGCTTTCACGACCGTGCCGCCCTGGTTGATCGAAGCGTGTCCGGGCTTCAGCAGCTGGAAGCCGACCAGCGCGCCGACCTCAGCCGGGGTGACCGTTCCGTACAGGCGCACGTAGCCGCGGCGCTTGGCTCTGCGCACGTGGAAGGTGGCCTGCACCGCGACGCTCTCGAGCACGACCGGGCTGATCACGACCGGCAGGCCCAGCGTGACCACGCGCAGCTGGGCGTTTTCGGTCAGGCCCAGGTAGGGAAAGGAGAAGCCGCCCGTCGAGCTCGTCAGCTCCGCGTTGCCGACCGTTTTGAAGCCGCCCACGTAGGGAAAGGGGTTGGCCTGCAGCACGATCGCGTGGTTCGCACCACCGGTTCCCGAAAGCGTGCCCTCGACGTAGAACGGATTGCCGAACACCACGGGGTTGGGGGTGCTGACGAGCGCGAGCGAGAGCGGGATCTTCGCCGTAGTGAAGCTGCGATCTTGGCCTGCCACCGTCCCGCCCGGACCAACCGCCACCAGCCGGTAGTGATAGCGCGTCGCGGCCTGCAGGCCTTTGATTTCCTGGTTGACCTTGACCGAGCTGCTCGAGCTGCCCGCCGGCGAGAGCGGCGACTGCGCCCCGTAGGCGCTCGTCGTGCCGTACTCGAAGTAGTAGTTCGTGGCCGAGCCCTCGGCATCAACGTAGCCATAGAGGGTCGCCGCGGAGTAACTCACGTTGGAGACGCCAGAGGTGGCTGCGGTGGGCGGCGTGGCCGCGGAGGCCGATCCGGCGAGCGCCAGCGACAGCGCGGCAATCGACGCCAAGGCGAGCACGAGGATCGAGCCCAGGCGGACCCGGGAGCGTCGAGGATCTGCGATGTAACGCCTCGTCATACCATCAACCTAACCCGACGCTCGGTGCATAGTTGTGGTCGAGCGCATGCGTCGCGGTTACCCGGGCGCGGTGGAACTCAAACGTTCAGGAGGCGGTGCGGGCGCGACGGTCGATCCCGTCGAACGCCCCCTTTTGCCGGCGCCCGCGACGGTCGGGGCGCAGGACGGGACCGCGGGAGTTGCCGATAACGCGCAGCACGAAAGCATCGCGGGTGGCGCTGTAGCGAAGCGCCAGCCTGAGCACGAGCAGCCAGTGCCTGGCTATGTATCGCCGTGGTCGTGCCGCAGAGCGCAAGGCTCCTCCTTTCGTCGTGCCGCGAATTGGGGACTCAATGTTTATTACGTCCACCGGCGGCGACTTCCTACATCAAGGCGCACGATTCGGAAGAGACACATTTCAATTCGAAAGAGACATATTTCGAGCCGCAAAGCGCACATTTCGAGCCGGTGCGCTGTGCGCGGCGAGCTCGGGCCCGGTCAGTGCTAGTGAGCCCCGGGCGCATGCACGATCACGACAGGCACCGTGGAGCGGCTGAGCACGCTCGAGGAGGAGCTGCCCATCAGCTTGGACTTGAAACCCTTCAGTCCGCGGGAGCCGATCACGATCGCGCCCGCGCCGCGCTCGGAGGCGGTCTCGAGGATCGTGTCGGCGATGTCGGCGGCGTCACGAACCGGGAGTGCCTCGGCCTGCAGACCGCCGGCCTGGGCGAGCTTCACTCCGTCCTGCGCGATGTCCCTCGCGTGGTCCTCGGCCGCCTTGTCGATTGCCTGGACGGTCGCGGGGTCGTAGGGCATCATCATCGTGCCGGTCCCCATCGTGTTGGGCATCAGCATGAAGTCGGCCATCCCGGGCTCCCACACGGTCAGGACGATCGCGTGACGCGATCCGAACAGCGCCGCGGCCTCGTTCACCGCCGCGCGGGCCGCATCGGATCCGTCATAGGCGATGACGATTGGCGAGACCTCGGGCATCGGAGCCTCAGGCTACTGGAAACACCGAGCGCCGGGGAGCCTCCAAATGCTGTGGAGCAGAGAAGCGCCGAAGGGCCTCAGACGTGCGGAGTGTGCACCAAGGCGGGGGTGGCTGCCTCAGCCCAGTTCTGCTGAAGGAACGCCTCGGTGGCAGCCACGTCGAGGGGACGGGCAAACAGGAAGCCCTGTCCTGAGTCGCAGTCCTGTTCCCTGAGCAGGGAGAGCTCCTGCTGCTGCTCGATGCCCTCGGCAAAGGTCTCGATCGAGAGCGCCTTGCCGAGCTGCACGAGAGTGTGCATGAGCGTCTCGCCCTCCTCGTTGTTGGTCAGCCCCGAGATGAACGACCGGTCGATCTTCAATGCGTCGACGGGGAATCGCTGCAGGTGAGCGAGCGAGGAGTAGCCGGTCCCGAAGTCGTCGATCGCGATCCGCACGCCGAGCGCCTTGATCGCGGTCAGCCGGCGAGCGGTTTCCTCGACGTTGCGCATCAGCGTCGTCTCGGTGATCTCGATCGTCAGTGCTCCCGGGTCCAGGTCGCTTTGGGAGAGCGCGCCTTCGATGTCGGTTACGAGCTGGTCGGTGTCGAGCTGGCGTCCGGAGACGTTGACAGCCATCCCGATCGGATATCCGGCCGCGCGCCATGCGGCGCCCTGAGAGCAGGCCTCCTCCAGTACCCACTTGCCGATTTCGACGATCAGCCCCGTCTCCTCGAGCAGCGGGATGAAGTCATCGGGCTGGACGACGCCGCGCACCGGGTGCTCCCAGCGGATCAGGGCCTCCACCCCGGTGGGGCTCATGTTGCTCAGGTCGATCGTGGGCTGATAGGCGAGGAAGAACTCGTCCTTCTCGAGCGCTTCGCGCAGGTCCATCTCGAGTTCCATGCGGTTCTGGAGGGTGTCCTGCATGCCGGTCTCAAACACGACGTAGCGATTCTTGCCGTCCCACTTCGCGCGGTACATCGCGATGTCGGCGTTGCGCAGGAGCTCCTCGGCTGAGGTGTGATCGCCCGCGGCGATTCCGACGCTCGCCGTCACGGTCAGTTGAGTCTCCTTGTCCGCCCCGAGTTGGAACGGATGCTTGAGCGCCTCGAGCAGGCGCTCGGCGACCAACTCGGGGCCCGCCGCCAGCGAGAGCTCCTCGGAGATCACGACGAACTCGTCGCCGCCGAGGCGCCCCAGCGCATCGGCGTCGCGGATCACGCCATTCAGCCGCGCGGCGACCGCTCGCAGGAGCTCATCGCCGACGCCGTGACCGAGCGTGTCGTTGATCGACTTGAAGTTATCCAGATCGACGAACAGCGCCGCCACCGGTGTCTGGCTGCGGCGCGAGCGCGCGAGCATCTGCTCCACACGGTCCAGGATCAATGTGCGGTTGGGGAGCCCGGTCAGCGCGTCGTGAGTCGCCAGGAAGGAAAGCTCCTCCTCGCGCCGCTCGAGCTCTTCATCGGTTCGCCGGCGCTCGATCTCGAAGCACTCGCACATCCGCACGAGGCTGAACTCGAGGCTCAGCTGCAGAATGCTCAATGCCTGGGAGAGCGCCTCGGGCGGAACGTCCAGTTGCGTCGCGCTCTCGTGCAGCACCTCAGCCATCACGTTGCGCCAGGAGAAACAGCGACTGGTCACCTCGTTCAGCGAGGCCGCGCGGTGAGCGGCCAGCTCGCCAAAGATCTCCCAGGTGTCTCGGCCGGCCTCGACCGCCACCTCGATACCCTCCCCCGCGATCCAGCGCGCCACCGCCATCGTGGAGCTCCTGCTGATCCGTTCGAAGCTGCCTTGAACCACGGCGTCGATCGCCTCGCCCGATCCCGCGGTTCGCGCGACCGTCAGGTGCAGCACATCCTCCGCTCGCGCCTTGAGCGTCTCGCCAAGGCGACAGAGATCCTCCGAGGGCTCCGCCATCAGAGCCGATGGCGGCGTCGGGACGAGCGTCCTGTCAACTTCCGAGCTCGAGTGTTGAACTGTCATCGCAGTCCCCAATCGGCAGCGCGAGGCGATTCTATAAGTTCGATCCCTCTGTACTAGACACTTGACGGCCGGCCGCTTGAAGCGTGTTGCGCGCCCTTCGCACGCCATCGGAGCCGCGAGCGTAGGAGCCGGTGGGCTTGTAGCCTTCGCGCTCGTGAGCACAACGCACAACGTCGACGCGATCGTGGTCGGGGCCGGTCTGGCCGGCATGGTCGCAACCGCCGAGCTGACCGACGCCGGGCGCCGGGTGATCCTGCTCGAGCAGGAGCCCGAGGTGTCTCTGGGCGGTCAGGCGTTCTGGTCGTTCGGGGGCCTGTTCCTCGTGGACAGCCCCGAGCAGCGCCGAATGGGGATTCACGACTCGCGTGAGCTGGCGTGGCAGGACTGGCAGGGCACGGCGGGGTTCGACCGTCCCGAGGACGAGTGGCCGCGCCGCTGGGCCGAGGCCTACGTCGACTTCGCCGCCGGCGAGAAGCGCGCATGGCTGCACGCCCAGGGCGTGCGCTTCGTGCCAAACGTCGGCTGGGCCGAGCGCGGCGGCTATCTCGCCACCGGCCACGGCAACTCGGTCCCGCGCTTCCACGTCACGTGGGGCACCGGCCCCGGGGTGATCGAGCCATTCGTGCGCCGGGTGCGCGAGGCCCAGCGGCGCGGGTTGGTCGAGCTGCGCTTTCGCCACCAGGTCGACGAGCTAGTCGTCACTGACGGCGCCGTCACCGGGGTCGCCGGGCATGTGCTCGAGGGGAGCTCGATCGCCCGCGGGCAGGCCAGCTCGCGGGTGCAGGTCGGCGAGTTCGAGCTGGAAGCGCAGGCGGTGATCGTCACCTCCGGCGGGATCGGCGCAAACCACGAGCTCGTGCGTAAGAACTGGCCGTCGCGGCTGGGCGAGGCGCCGAAGAACATGATCTGCGGCGTCCCCGACCACGTCGACGGACGAATGCTCGCGATCAGCGCGGCGGCCGGGGCCTCGATCATCAACCCCGACCGGATGTGGCACTACACCGAGGGGATCCGCAACTGGGACCCGATCTGGACCAAGCACGGGATCCGCATCCTGCCCGGGCCATCGCCGCTGTGGCTGGACGCGACCGGTGCGCGGCTGCCGGTGCCGTTGTTCCCGGGATTTGACACTTTGGGCACGCTCGAGCACATCATGCAGACCGGCCACGACTACACATGGTTCGTGCTGACACAGAAGATGATCGAGAAGGAGTTCGCGCTCTCGGGCTCAGAGCAGAATCCCGACCTGACGAGCAAGAGCGTCGTCGAGGTCCTGAAGTCCCGTGTCGGCAAGGGGGCGCCCGGCCCGGTGGAGGCGTTCAAGCAGAAAGGCGCGGACTTCGTCGTCGAGCGCGACCTTCTTTCGCTCGTGCGCGGGATGAACGCCTTGACCGATGAGCCGCTGCTCGACTTTGCCGACGTCGAGCGGGAGATCGTCGCGCGCGACCGTGAGATCGAGAATCCCTACACGAAGGATCTCCAGGTCACGGCGATCCGCGGCGCACGGCGCTACATCCCGGACCGGATCACGCGCGTCGCGGCGCCGCACCGGATCCTCGATGAGAAGGCAGGTCCATTGATCGCGGTTCGCCTGAACATCCTCACGCGCAAGACGCTCGGCGGCCTGCACACCGATCTCTCCAGCCGCGTGCTCAGAGCCGACGGCGAGTCGCTTCCCGGGCTCTATGCCGCCGGCGAGGTGGCGGGCTTCGGCGGCGGCGGCGTGCACGGCTACCGATCGCTGGAGGGCACGTTCCTCGGCGGCTGCCTGTTCTCCGGGCGCGTCGCCGGCCGCGCGGTCGCGGCGGCGCTCCGAGGCTCCTAAAGATCACGCTTGTTTTACACGTCGCGCGATCGATCGCGCTAAGGTCCCCCAGCATGGGCGAGCGCACGGGATATACGCCGGGGACCTTCAGCTGGACCGACCTGACGACGACCGATCAGGAGGGGGCAAAGGCCTTCTACGGTGGCCTCTTCGGCTGGGTCGCCGAGGACATGCCGGTCGGGGCGGGCGGGGATGAGTCCTACTACTCGATCCAGCGCAAGGACGGCAAGGACGTCGCCGCGATCTCACCCCAGCAGGAGGCACAGCGCGACGCGGGCGCACCCCCAACTTGGAACTCCTACGTTTCGGTGGAGAACGCCGACGCCGTGGCGGACCGTGCGCGGGAGCTGGGCGCCACGGTGCACGCACCGCCGTTCGATGTGATGGACGCCGGCCGGATGGCGGCGATCCAGGATCCGCAGGGCGCATATTTCCTGCTGTGGCAGCCCAACCAGCATTTCGGCGCGCAGCTCGTGAACGCGCCCGGCGCGCCGAGCTGGAACGAGCTCGCCTCGCCGGACCTCGACGCTTCGAGCGCGTTCTACTCATCCCTGTTCGGCTGGAGCGTCGAGCCGTTCGAGGGCAGCCCGGAGCCGTATCTGACGATCAAAAACGGGGATGTGACCAACGGCGGCATCCGCACGCTGAACTCACCGGGGCCGCCGCCACACTGGCTCGTGTACTTCGCGGTCGACTCTCTCGATGAGAGTCTCGTAAAGGTCGATGAGCTGGGCGGCGCCGTACACGCGGGCCCAATGGACATCGGCATCGCGCGGATCGCTGTCGTGGCCGACCCGCAGGGCGCGATGTTCGCGCTCTACGACGGCCGCCTCGATCCGTAGAGCGCCAATATGGCTGACCGGCTGAACGGCACCGTCGCGCTCGTCACAGGCGCGAGCAGCGGAATCGGCGAGGCCGCCGCCAGGGCCCTGGCCTCCCAGGGAGCAGCCGTCGCGATCGCCGCGCGGCGCAAGGACCGCCTCGACGAGCTGTCCGCGAGCATCGAACGGGACGGCGGTCGTGCGCTGGCGATCGAGACAGACGTCACCAACCGCGAGCAGGCCAATGCGGCGGTGCAGCGCACCGTGGCAGAGCTCGGTCGGCTGGACACGGTCATCAACAACGCCGGCGTGATGCTGCTCGGCCCGATCCAGGACGCGCCGATCGAGGAATGGGAGCAGATGATCGCTCTCAACCTCAACGGCCTGCTGTATGTCGCGCACGCGGCCCTGCCACATCTGCTGAAGGCCGCCGAGCAAGAGCCGCGCAGAGTCGCCGATCTGGTCAATATCAGCTCGGTGGCCGGACGCCAGGCTCGCCTCGGCTCGGGTGTTTACAACCTGACCAAGCATGGCGTGGGCGCATTCAGCGAGTCGGCGCGCCAGGAGTTCACCGAGCGTCACGTGCGCATCTCGCTGGTGGAGCCCGGCGCCGTGTCCACAGAGCTCTCCGACCATGTGCGCGAGGAGGTCCGCGAGCAGATGATGAAGCGATTTGCCGGCATCGAGCGCTTGGAGGCAGAGGACATCGCCGATGCCATCACCTACATCGTCACCCGCCCCCGGCACGTAGCAATCAACGAGCTGCTGATTCGCCCCACCCAGCAGACGGGCTAATCGCTCATCAGCGCGAGCGGAACCGTGAGCCCCGCCGAGCGGCGGAGCGTCGCGATCCGCCGGCCGGGCTGGACCGCGGGCCGTACCTCACTCACGTTCGAGCCGAGCAGTTGCACCGTCTCCTCGAGATCCTCCACACGCACCGCCATGCCCCAGAAACGCGCGGGATACTCAGGGCCGCCGGCACGCTGGATCGAGTCCTCGGGCTCCTGGATCAGCTCGAGGATCTCGGCGCCGAGACGAAAGAACGCCTGGCGTGGCGCACCGGCGGGAGTGGGCTGATCGCGAATCCGGCGCAAGTCCAGACCCGCGCGCTGAAGCGCGCGGACGCTGCGATCCAGGGAGGGTGAGGCCACGACGATGTGGTCGATCGCGACGACACCGTTGGGGTGGGCGGGCGCAAGCGCTCGTGGCGGATGCTCGGACACGGTCGTCGACAGCCCGTCGAGCTCCGTGGCGGCGAGGTCACGCAGCGTCCAGCCAAGGATGCCTCGTCCACTGCCCTCGCCGCGCAGAAACCGCAGTCGCACCCTGCCGATCTCACAGCACTTCTCAGAGACCGTGAAGCCGAGCTCCGCCCAGCGCGCGGCATCGTCGCCCACCAGCAACTCATCGATCGTCGGCCCGGTCATGAGGAGAAGGTAGCCCTCGGCGCCGTCCGCGAGCTCGCCTTACGCGCCGGCGCCCACCGGTATCGGCTGCTCTAAGACGCGCTCGCGTAGCCGCAGGTGCAGCCCGTGGGGAACCATCGTGAAGCTGAGCTGCTCCTTGACCGGCCCGCGCGAGTCGTCCAGCTCCACCTCGAAGTTGCGGGCGATCATCGCCATCGCGGTCTTCGACTCCAGAAACGCGAGGTTGCGCCCCGGGCAGAAACGGGGGCCGGCGCCGAAGGCGAGGAATGACTTCTGGTCGGGCGTCGCGAGCTCGCTGTCATCCAGCCAGCGCTCGGGTTCGTACTCGGCGCCGCTGCTGTGCAGCCCGGCGCGGCGAGTCAACAGCAGCAGGCGTGTCCCCGCGGGGATGCGGGTGCCGGCGATCGTCGTATCGGCGATCGGTTCGACGCCGAGGATCGGGGCGACCGCCTTCAGGCGCATCGACTCCCGCAGCACCGCCTCGCCGTACTCGAAAGACTCGACGATCTCGTGGCCGGCGGGATATGGCTGCTCACCCAGGACCGCCTGCGCCTCCCGCGCCCAGCGCGCCTGGATCTTGGGTCTACCGGAAAGGAACCAGAGTGTCCAGGCGATCGTGTGCGCGGTGGTGTCCTCGCCGGCGGACAGGAACGTGAGCGTGTTCCAGATGATTTCCTCGTCGGTGAACGTGCCTTCGGTCTCCTGCGCGGCGAGCATGCTCTCGAGAAAGTTCTCGGGCGTCTCCCGCAGCTCGGGTCGCTCGAGCATCCGCTTGCGGGCCTGCGCGATGAATCCTTCGACGGCCGCGTGGATCGCCGTGATCGAGCGCTCCGCCGCGCGGTCGGCGGGGAGCTTTACCCAACGCCAGTATGCAAACGGCGCCACGACGCGACGTCCGGCCGCCTCGAACAGCGTCTTGATGTGCCCCTGCAGCTCGTTGTCGCGACGCTCGAGCGTATTGAGGTCGTGACCGAACGCGAGCGCCGATGTGACATCCACGCTGAACGATGTGAGCTCGTCGGCGATGTCGAGTGCCCGCCCATCCCGGGCGGCCTCCTTCAACCTGCGATAGAGCCGCTCGGTCGCGGTATGGATGATGTGGAAGTAGCGATGCAGATGGTTGGAGTTCAGCGCTGTTACGGCCAGGCGCCGCTGACGCTTCCAATCCTCCCCCTCAGCCGAGAACACCCCATCGTTGCCCAACCCGGCGAGAATCGCCTTCAACTCCCGCCAACGGCGGTACCCCTCTGGACGTTCCCTGAGGATCGTGTTGATCACCTCTTGGTCGCCGATCGCGACAATGCGCCGCGGGCCGAGATCGAAGCGGAACATCGGCCCGTACCGCTCACACCACTCCTCGGACACCGAATGCAGGCAATCCGCGCGAACCCGATGTGCGTTACCCAGCAATGGCAACCCTGCCGGCCCCGGCAGATCGGCGATCGAGCGCGTGGCGCCAGCCTGATTCATCGGCGAAAGCTTAGACATCCGGCTCGAGCAGCGTAAGCTACCGCCCGCCGCGACAGATATGGAGTCATCGGAACAGAAAGTGGGCGGAACGCCGCGGCTGGGCCTGGCCGCGTTCGGCCTCGGCCTGATCGCCGACGTGCAACCCCCCGGCGCGTGGGAGGCGCGGCCGTTGCGCGAGCCGAGCCTGCAGATCCGGTCGTCCGTCACCGCTCAAGCGATCGAGGACAGCTGGTCTGGCCTTCAGGCGATCGGTTGGGAGGGTGTGATCGATGGCGCTCCGTTCGTCGTCGAGCGGGGCCTCGAAGGCGACCATCGCTTCGTGCACGGCGCACAACCGGACCAGAGCGGCACGTCCTTGGACGGAGGCGGCACACCCTCAAATGCGATCCGCGCGGTCCATCACCTCAGCGCTGACGCGAGCGTGCTGCAATGCGCGCCCGCTGACCCGGCCGAGCAGTCATGGTGGCGTGTGGTGCTCGACTCGGTGCTCTTCACCGTCGCGCTACTCCAGGGCTATGAGGCTCTGCACGCCGGCGCCCTCGCCACACCAGATGGCGTGATCGCGATCACGGCCGCCTCCGGCGGCGGCAAGAGCACCCTGCTGACTGAGCTCCTCGGACGTGGGCTTGCGCTGATGGCAGATGACGTGCTCGTCCTGGACTCGCGGGGCACAGCGCCCCCACTTGCCCATCCGGCGCCCCCCTTGATGACCGTCCCGACCGCGAGCATCCCAACCCTACGGGAGGCAGGTCCCCCGGAGACGATCTCCTCACTCGAGGATGAGCGTTGGATCGCGGTTCCCGTATATCCAGAGCCGCTCCCGTTGAAGGCGCTGGTGGTGCTTGACCGCCGGCCCGGGTCCCAACGATCTGGATCGCAGTCGTCTGGGTTTGCATCTATAGAGAAGATCGATGACCCACTGGCCCCGTTACTGGGTTCGCTCATGAACTTTCCCCGCTCCCCCGCGCGCGAGCGAGCGCGCTTTGAACTCGCGAGCGTGCTGGCCTGCACAACCACGTTATGGCGACTGACGGCCGACCTGGACACCCCGCCAGACGTGCTCGCGGACACGCTCTTGACAGGCGCCCTATGAAGCACCAACTTCTACGAGGCTAAGCCCGTATATGAGATTCCCCTGGCCGCAGGCTTCCCACGCCGTGCCTAAGCTCTCTTAGGACCCCAGCCGCTCGTCCGCGGCCTTCGCTCGTTGGGACGAGTTGAGTACCCACAAACCGCGAACAAATCAGACGAGAAGGAGATACACGATGACCATTACGACCGGTTCCGCACACCTACCGGCGCTCGGCGCGCACGAGCGAGAGGAGATCGGACTCGAGTTGCAAGCAACGCTGCTCGAGCTGATCGACCTGTCGCTGCTCGGCAAGCAGCTTCACTGGAGTATCGTCGGCCCGCTCTTCCGGCCATTGCACCTCTACCTGGACGAGTTGATCGACTCGTGGCGCGATCTCGGCGACACCGTCGCAGAGCGGGCGGTCGCGGTCGGCTTCTGGCCCGACGGTCAGGCGGATACGGTCGCGGCGGGCAGCGAGATTGCAAGGGTCGAGCGCGGAGCAGTCGAGGATCGTCATGTCCTGCGTGAGCTCGTCAAACGTGTCGCCGAAGTCGACGAGCGCACCAGGGAGCGCATGGATCGGCTCGCCGAGCTCGACTCAGCCTCCGAAGATGTCCTGGTTGGCGTCGTTCGTGCGCTCGAGGAGCAGCTCTGGATGATCCGTGCCCAACTGCCGCGGGAGGGCGGTGCTTAGTGGAATAGCGGAGCTGCCTACTCGCGGGGGTGGGTGAGGTCCTCAACCCCCTGCTACTTCCTCCTTCGCCCTTTGCGGTGGCGCAGGAGGTGCACTTCCTGCGCCGCGGCACGGGTCTTCAGCCGCTGCCCACAATAATGCTCGAGATGACGACGGCATCGGCACACGAGTTCTTCATGGGCTCCGCAAGCGTCGCGGGCGCCCTCATCGGCCTCCTGTTCGTGGCCATCTCCGTCGCTCCCGAGGGCGTCCTCGGCCCGAACGCGTCCGAGGTTCACAGTGTGCGTGCCGCAGCCACACGCTGACCGCGTTCACGAATGCTCTGGCGGTGGCGCTGTTCGGCCTCGTACCGGGCTTTAACGTCGGAGGCGCCGCCACGGCCGTCGCCGTCGTGGGCCTGCTGTTCATTGCCGGTTCGCTGATCCGCGTTGTTCCCGCTTGGCGCGCCAAGCGAATCAAGCTCAGTGACGTCAGCTTCCTGGTTGGACTGCTCGTCGTATTCGTGATCCAGCTGATCGTCGGGCTCGGACTCGACCGGCACGCTGAGCGCACCGACGACCTGCAAACCATCTGCGTGCTCGTGATCGTCTGCTTCCTGATCGGGATCGCGCGCGCGTGGGAGCTCGTCGGTGGCCCGAACGTGGGCCTGAGTCACCAGCTCCTCAAGATGTTCCAAGCGCGGCGCGCGGCGCAGAAACCCGACGACTCCAACGAATGACCTCCGGACACCCGCCTGCGGACTGCATAGCCAACGAGCATCTCTACACTGGCACGCGGGATCCAGACACCGCGAGAGGGAGCGTTGAATGACCACAAAGGCGGACTTCACAGAGCAGGAGTGGGAGGTAGTCCTAGAGGGACCGACGAGCGCCGGCATGATCGTGATCACGGCACAACGAGGAGGGACGCTGCGCGAGACCCTCTCGATGGCGAAGGCATACGCGCAGGCACGCCAACTACATGGCCAAAGCGAGCTGCTGGACGCGATCGTGGCGGCGAAGCCCAAGGTCGATCACGCTCGCTCTGGCTCGCTCGACGAGCTCAAGGAGCACTATCTCGGAGATCTACGCGACGCCGTCGCGCTACTCGATGGCAAGGCTACCCCGCAGGAGCTCGACGAGTACAAGCGCTTCGTCGTCAACCTCGCGGACCAGGTCGCTCACGCACACAGAGAGAGTGGTCGCGACGAGGATCCCGTGAGCGACACCGAGCGAGCGGCGATCGCCACGATTGAGCAAGCCCTCGGCTAAGGGCTCGGAGCTCACCAGGTCTGTCCTCCGCGTCATCTGACAGCCACTTGTACCGAGCTAACCGAGGACCGGTAAAGGCACCAAGAAGATCACTTGACGTGGGTGTCTTGGCAAGACTGTTGCGACACGTAGTATTTCGCCCGTGAGCACAGACCGCGAGCTCGATGTTGTCCTCTTCGGCGCCACGAGCTTCGTTGGTCGCCTGTGTGCCGAGTACCTCTCGCGCGCCGCGCCGCCTGAGGCGCGTATCGGGCTGGCGGCCCGTTCGCTCGCGCGGTTAAGCGACCTACAGGCCTCGCTCGGTGGACGCACCGCCACTTGGCCACTACTCGTCGCCGATGCGACCGACCGGCACTCCTTGAGCAAGCTCGCTCAGACGGCGCGTGTCGTGGCAACCACGGTCGGCCCGTACCGACGTTACGGGCTGGGAGTCCTCGAGGCGTGCGCGAGGACAGGCACGCATTACGCCGACCTCACCGGCGAGGTGCTGTTCATGCGCGATGCGATCGACCAATTCGATGCACTTGCAAAAGAGAGCGGTGCACGTGTTGTCCACAGCTGCGGCTTTGACTCGATCCCGTCCGACCTCGGCGTGCTGTTGCTGCACGAAGCGGTCAAGAGGGACGGCACCGGTCAACTGCAGGACACAACGCTCGTCGTTCGGGCAATGAAGGGCGGGCCAAGCGGTGGCACGATCGCGTCCTTGCAGGGTACGGTCGACGATGCCCGCAGGAGCCCCGAGCTGGCGCGAACACTCGCCGACCCCTACGCCCTGAGCCCGAACCGCGACGCCGAGCCACGCCTCGGGCCAGAGCCCGATCTGCGCGGCGTGCAAAACGATCACGAGCTCGGAATGTGGGTCGGCCCGTTCATCATGGGCTCGATCAACACACGTGCAGTCCGACGCAGCAACGCACTGCAAGACTGGGCTTACGGACCCCAGTTTCGCTACCGGGAGGTCATGGGCTTTGGGTCTGGTCCCCTTGCCGTGCTGCAGGCCGGCGCGGTTGCGGGCGGCGTCGGCGCACTGGCGGCCGGCCTGTCGATTAGGCCCGCGCGCACGGTGCTCGACCGGGTGCTGCCATCCCCCGGCGAGGGCCCGAGCGAGAAGCAGCGCGAGCGGGGCTTCTTCCGCATCGAGATCCACGCGCAGACGTCAGGCGGCGCGCGATACCTCTGCCGGGTCGCCGCCCAAGGCGACCCGGGGTATAAGGCGACGGCGGTCATGTTCGGTGAGAGCAGCCTTTCTCTCGCGCTCGACGGAGACCGGCTGCCGCAACGCGCCGGGGTGCTAACGCCGGCGACCGCGATCGGTAACACGTTGATCGAGCGACTGCGGATCGCCGGACAGACGCTCGAGGTCGAGCGGATCGGATAGGAGGGTCACAGTGCGCGTTGACGTCAACGGTGTGGGTATCGAGTATGAAATGATCGGCGAGGGCCGGCCGGTGGTGTTGCTGCATGGGTTTCCGGACTCGGGGCGGCTCTGGCGCCATCAGGTCCCGGCGCTGGCCGATGCGGGATTCAAGGTCATCGTCCCTGACTTGCGTGGTTACGGCCAATCGGAGAAGCCGGCGGAGGTGGCGGCCTACACGATGGACTTGCTCGTCGGTGACGTGCTGGCGGTGATGGACGCCGCCGGAGTCGGGCGAGCCGACGTCGTCGGCCACGACTGGGGCGCCGGCGTGGCGTGGGCCACCGCGTTGATGGCCGCCGAGCGCGTCGAGCGTCTCGTCGCGCTGTCGGTCGGGCATCCGGCGACGTTCTTCGCGGACGGTTTTGAGCAGTACGAGAAGTCGTGGTACATGCTCCTCTTCCAGTTCTCAGGGATCGCGGAGGAGTGGCTGTCGGGGAACGACTGGGCCAACTTCAGGGCGTGGGGCCACCACCCCGACATCGATGCGGCGATCGCCGAACTGGAGACAAACGGCTCACTGACCCCTGGCCTGAACTATTACCGAGCGAACATACCCCCCGCGCGCTTTCTGCCCTCCGGCATGAAGCCGCCACCAATACAGGCCCCGACCATGGGCGTGTGGAGCTCGGAGGATTTCGCGCTCACCGAGGGCCAGATGACCAGGTCGGCCGGTCACGTCGCCGGCCCGTGGCGCTACGAGCGCCTCGACGGCCCCGGGCACTGGATGCAACTCGACTCGCCCGGCGAGGTTAACCGGTTGCTGATCGATTTCTTGGGAGCGTAAGCCACTACCACGTTCGCTCACCGGGCAGCCCGCTTCGTGTCGAATCGGGTCGCTCTTGTTACGGGCGCGGCGAACGGCTTCGGTTGCACCCGCGACTGACTACCGCTCTTTCCTCGCGGCTCCTACGCAGCTCAGTCCAAGCACGCCGGCGGCCGCGCGCGCCGCAAGCAGCTCATCGTGCGGCGCCGCTCCAGCAAGTTCTATGGCGAGGCCCTCGATCGCCCCGAGGAACGCCAGCGCAACGGTTCTGGCCGGCGGGCCGGGGGGAATCGATCCAGCTTTGCGGCCGGCGTTGATCAGGCGGACGCAGCGCTTGGCCGCCGTTTCTGAAATCCGCTCGATCTCGCGCCCGACCGGATGGTCCTGACCGCTGAACTCGAGCCTCAGCGCCATGATGACGCGGGCGATGTCTCGCCGGCAGAAGACGGCATGGCCGCGCGCCAGCGCTATCAGCTCTGCGACCGGATCGGGCTGTTGCTTGGCTGGTGCACCCACCTCACGCAGCCAGGCTTCATCGACCCACTCGACCACCGCCAAGGCGAGATCCTCCTTGTCCTTGAACTGGTGATAGATCACGCCGCGGGTGTAGCCCGCATCCGCGGCGACCTGCTCGAGGATCAAGTTCCCGTAGCCATAGCGCGACAGGCCTCTCGCGGCCGACTCCAGCAGAGCACCACGAGAGAGCGCACGGCGCTCCGCCTGGGTGCGACGTGTTCGTGGCGGAGTGCGACGCGCTGATGACTGGGTGCGACGTGTTGGTGACTGAGGATTCGCGGTCGTCTTTGCTTGGGTCATCTTTGTCGGCCTAGCTTACATACATACATACATACATGCATGTATGTTACTTTGTCCGGAGGCAAAAACGCGCGCACGCAATCCGCACTCAATCCCTATGAAAGGTCGCGTCCCATGCATCCGTTCCGTGACGCCGTCGAGGCGCAAGACATCGAGGCCGCGATCGCGCTGCTGGCAGAGGACGTCGTGTTCCGCAGCCCGGTCGTATTCAAGCCCTACCATGGGCGCGAAGCCGTCGCGCCGCTCCTGCGGGCAGTCTCACGCGTGTTCGAGGACTTCCGCTACGAGTGCGAGATCGGCGCGGAGGGAGCCAGCGACCACGCCCTGGTTTTCAGCGCACGCGTCGGTGAGCGCAAGCTCGACGGGTGCGACTTCCTGCACACCAACGAGCACGGCCTGATCGACGATATGTGCGTGATGGTCAGGCCGCTGTCGGGTGCGCTCGCGCTGGCCGAGGCGATGAAGGCGGAGCTGCTCGCAGCCCAAGGAGACTGACATGAGGCTCCCGAACAGTGAGCACGAATCCCGCCCCTGGCGAATCCGTGAGATCGCGTCAGACTTCACTCTGGAGGATGTCTGGGCCCTGCCCGCGCACGGCGGCGCCGAGGACTTCCAGGCGCTGCTCGAGCTAATGGCTGCCGCCGATCCGGCCAACGCGGAATCCCTCCCGACTCGCGTCCTGTGGCGTGTCCGCGATCGCCTCGGCAGCTGGTTTGACCTCGGCAGGATCTCGGCCCCGGTCGACGGCAACCGGGATGGTGGGGCGGGCAAGCTGCCGATCCCGGGTAAGAACGAAACCTCACTGGCCGGCCGGCTGCCAGAGGACTTGCTGGGCACGGTGGCGGATCTGGATTTCGGCTCCCTACCGTTCGTGCCGCTCTATCGCACCAATGTCGAGTTTGCCGCGGAGATCTCAAACAAGACCGTGCACGGCGTGATGCACCTAGCCTGGGTCGATCAGGGCGAAGGCCGCTATCAAGGACAGATGGCCGTCTACGTCAAGCCACGCGGTCTGTTCGGGAAGGGATATATGGAGCTGATCAAGCCGTTCCGGTATTTGATTGTCTATCCCGCGCTGATGCGACAGACCGAACGGACCTGGAATAAACGCGCTCCTCGGTAGCGACTCCGGGCTCTCTCCGATTACCGGGGCAGGTGGAATGGCACTGTCGTGATGACGATTCCTTCGTAGGCGATCAGCGAGGCGCGTAGGCGTGTGGCGATGCGGTTATGCAGGATCCGCTGCCAGCGCTTGGCGACGACGATCTCGGGCACGACCAGCGTGAGGGTCACGTCGGGGCGTTGGCGGTGCAGCGCGGCGATGTAGTTGGCCAGCGGCGCGACCGTGGAGCGGTAGGGGGATACGACGACCTCGAGTGGAAGATGGTCGCCCCAGGCCTGCCACGCGCGGTGGAAGCGCTCGGCCTCCTCCTCGGTGGGGCTCATGTGCAGCGCGAGCACCGGCTGGGCGAGCGAGACGGCGTAGGCGAGGGCGTGCAGTGCCGCGAGATCGAGCACCGCGACGGGGACGACGGCGAAGCTGTGCACCTCGGACGGGTCATCCTGCGCCTCGGCCAGGCGCGCGGATGCCTCCGGCCGCAGCCGGGGCGGTGCCACGCGAGCCCTCCACCTTTTGCCGCCCCGGGCGGGTCGTGGCGCGTCGGGTCGTGGCGTGAGTGCCTCGCGGGCACTCACGTAGTGCGCGTGCACGCGCCCGCACGCCAAGACGATCAGCGGGACCAGCACCACCACGACCCAGGCGCCCTCGGTTAGCTTGGTGACCGCGGCGATCAGCACGACCAGCCCCGAGAGGACCGCGCCGAGCAGGTTGGTGGCGAGCGCTGAGCGCCACCCCCGCTCGCGGTGGCGCCACCAGTGCGCGACCATCCCGCTCTGGGCGAGCGTGAAGGCGAGGAACACGCCGATCGCGAACAGCGGGATCAGCGGGGCGGTCTGACCGCCGAAGGCCGCATAGATCACGGCCGCGGGCACGGCGAGCACGAGAATGCCGTTGCTGAACGCGAGACGATCGCCCATCCGTAGGAACAGCCGCGGGACGTACCCGTCACGGGCCATGAAATACAAAAGGCGCGGAAAACCGTTGAACGCGGAGTTGGCGGCGACCAGCAGCACGAGCGTGGTAGCCAGCTGCACGAAGCCGTAGGGAATACCGCCGCCAACGCTGTCGTGCGCGATCTGGGAGAGCACCGTCTGACTACCACCTGGGGAAGCGCCATCGAAGTGAGCGACGAGCACCACGCCGACGAACATCGAGATCAACAACGCCATCATCACCGTGAGGGTCTGGCGGGCGTGCCTGGCTTGCGGAGGGCGGAAGACCGGGACCGCGTTGGAGATCACCTCGATCCCGGTCATCGCGGTCGCCCCGGAGGCGAACGCGCGCAGCAAGAGCAGCACGCCGACCGCCTCGACCGCCCGGTGCGGCGGCACCACGGTCGCTGGGTGAAAATCGTGGGAGCCCGCCTTGATCAGGCCGGCGATCACGACCAGCGCAATCGCGGCCACGAACAGATAGGTCGGAGCGGCGAAGGCGGCGCCGGCGTCACGCACGCCGCGCAAGTTGCCGGCCACCAGCAGCACGATCACGACCAGGCCGATCACCACCCTCGCCGAGTCAAGCGTTGGGATCGCCGAGGTAACGGCTTCCACCCCAGCCGCAACCGACACCGCGACCGTAAGGATGTAGTCGACGATCAACCCAGCGCCCGCGAGCAGACCCCACTGGCGCCCCAGACTGTCGCTCGCGACGATGTAGGAACCCCCGCCATGCGGGTAGGCCCGGATCACCTGGCGGTAGCCAAGGCCGACAGAGAGCATCAGCACCGCGAGGGCCAAGCCGATCGGCAGCGAGAGCTTCAACTCGCCCGAGCCGGCGAGCACGAGGATCGCCATCATCGCTTCCGGCCCGTAGGCCACCGAGGACAGCGCGTCGGGCGAGAGCACGGCGAGGGCGAGCAGACGCCCCATCAACTCCTCCGCGATCGCGGTGCTACGTAGCGCCGGGCCGATCAGCACCCGCCGCGCCGCATAGGCCACGCGACCCGACCACGAATCGCCCTCGCCCGCCTCGGCTGTCGCTTCGAGCTCGTCGTCGTCGGCCTCGCTCCCCACGCTGCGGATGTGGACGAAGCGTCCGACGCGCGACTGTCGCGGATCGACGAAATCGAGGTGGCGATCGACGGGCAGCGCGCGCTCCCAGACCGCCCGCGCCGGCATACACCCCGCCCAGTCCCGGCCCACCTCGCCCAGCGCGGCAAGCGCACGCTCATCGAGCTCCGGCAGCTGCGCACTCGCCGTGACCGTCGCGCCCGACCCGTCCTCGCCCGGGCCACCGCTTGACCCACAGCGTGGCCGGTCACGCTCGCCCGTGCTGTCGGAGGGTGGGCTTGGCAAGGGCTAGCTGACGAGTCCGAAAGTTACGAGCCGTGCGCGTCTTCGATGCTGCCTTGCCTCTGCTGCTGCCGACGCCTCTTCTCGCTCATGATCCAGCAGCGTAAAGCCCCGCCAGCGGGAGCTCCGAGCACTTTCCCGCACGCTCCGGGAAAACGGAAACGAGCGAGACCGCTTAGCTGGTCGCGGCGGCGAAGAACTCGATCAGCAGCTGGTTGACTTGCTCGGGGGCGTCGTGCTGGACCCAGTGGGTAGCGTCGGGCAGGCGCTCGACGCGGACGTTGGGCACCCATCGTGGCAGCGGCTCGGCCAGCTCGCTGCCGAGATGCCGATCGCGCATGCCCCAGATCACCAGTGTCTCGGTCTGGATCGGCGCCAGTTCGGCCATGGCGGCGCGGGGAGAGCGGCGCAGGGCGGCGCGATAGTAGTTGACCATCCCGGTCAACGCTCCCGGCTGCGACCACGCCTGCGCATAGCGCTCCAGGTCTGAGTCGCTGAATGCAGCGGGCGAGTCAGCGCGCAGGGAGCGCTTGCCGAGAGAGAAGTCCTCGCGCGCCGCCAACCACTCCGGCAGCCACGGGATCTGGAAGAAAAACATGTACCAGCTCTTGCGCAGTTGGCGCAGGGTGCGCAAGCCACTCAACATCCGCTCGGGGTGGGGGACGTTGAGGATCGCCAGCTTCTCCAGCAGCTCGGGGTGGCGCATCGCGGTCGCGTAGGCGACGGCCGCGCCCCAATCATGTCCCACGAGGTACGCGCGCTCCTGCCCGAAGTGCCGGATGAGCCCGGCGATGTCGGCGGCAAGACGATCGGCGTCGTACTGACGCCAGTCATGCGGCTTCTCAGAGAGGTTGTAGCCGCGCATGTCGGGCGCGACCACGTGGAAGCCGGCCTGCGCGAGCGCGGGAATCTGGTGGCGCCAGGAGTACCAGAACTCGGGGAAGCCGTGCAGCAGAACGACCAGCGGCCCGTCCCCGGCCTCCACGTAATGCAGACGAATCCCGTTGACATCGGCGTAGGAGTCGCTGATCCCCGCCACCCCGGTGGTTTCCGCCACGGTGCTCACGCGGGCCTGGCTTTCGTCAGCGCCACGCGTGCGCTCACCCACCCGGCCCGCGCGAGCAAAGCCGGTGTGAAGATGCGCTGCGGCGTTGCCATCCGGCTGAGCAGCGCATGCACCGCTCGAGCGACATGCTGGTCGTGCGCTGCCGCCGTGAACAGCACATTCTCGAAGTGGTTCAGCGGCCGGCCGGTGGCGTAATCGCAGATCAGCCAGTGATGCGCGGCAAGCGCACGCCGGTGCTGGCGGCGATATCTGACCAATGCACGGTCGATCTCGCGGTCAGATCCAAACTTGCCCGCGAGCTCATTCGCGAGCCACTCGCCGCTCTGCAGCGCCCAGCCGCAGCCCACGCCAACGAGAGGATCTGTCGCTTGTGCGGCATCCCCAACAAGCGCAACCCCAGGGCCGGAGACGCGACGGCGGATATTCGACATGTCCAGGCGGCCCATGATCTTGCTCACACGCTGCCCCGCGGAAAGGTCAGGCCCGCCGGGTAGATCAGCGAAACACCGAACGTACGCACCCTCCAGGTCCTCGCGGAATGCCGGGAGCTGATCGTTATTGGGCGCACAACCCATCACGGTGATGCCGTCATCGTTGACGAACGCCGCGGCGGCACCCGGCTCCAGGGTCCAGAGCGTGATCGGCTTGCCGCTTGGAATCGTGAGGTCCTTGTAGTGGGCGAAATAAATGAACCGTCCGTTGGGCTTGACCTTCGCGGGCAGGCCCGCGAGCTCAGCGACCTTGGAGTCGCGTCCATCCGCGCCGATCACGACGCGGGCGTACACCTCACGCTCCTCACCGCCCACAGCTGCCCGCACGCCGCGGGGACGCCCCCCCTGGTCACGGATCAGCTCCGTGACCGTCGCGCCCGGCAGATAGTCGACGCCGTCGGTGCCGGCCGCAAGCGAGCGGATCATTGGGTCGAGGCGCTCACGGCGAATGTTGTAGCCGTAGGGCAGCTCCTTCGCACCAGCCCGCGGCCTTGGGCGGATCCACCCGCGACGCGTCCAGAAATCCGCGCTGTTACGCAGGCCACCCGCCGCCTCGATCTGCTCCACCAGACCAAGACGCTGCAACGTCCCGGTCGCGCACGCCGTGATCGCGTGCGTGCAGATGACCTTATACGCATCTTCTTTCGGCGAGCGCTCCAGCAGCGCAACCCGCGCACCCTGGCGTCCGAGAAACGCCGCCGCCGTGCACCCAGCGACGCTACCACCTACCACAACCGCGTCGTACTCATCCATCAGATGCCCTTCGCCTGATTTGTCTGCCGACACCCTATAAGACAACCGGCCCCTGTGGCCTATCAGAGCCGCACGCCGGAATCGTCCAGCTTGTCGAGCAGCGATGCGAGTCATGCGGTGTGGGTGCGCTCCAACAACCTGAGAACGACCCTTGCTTTTGTCTCAATAAATCTGATAGACTTTATGAGGAACTAGTCCCCAAGCACCCCCCCCGGAGCACCCAATGGTCCTTCTACTCGCCTTGCAAACGATCCAGCCGCGGGGGGTGCAGGAAGCGCGCAGCGAGGGTCTGCATCACGCGCTCGACGGCGGCTTGCACCGTCTCCTTGCTCGAATACAGCACCAGGTCGGGTTGCTCAGGGGGCTGGTAAGGGGCGTCGATACCCGTCATCCCCGTCATATCACCCGCGCGGGCGCGCGCGTAGAGACCCTTGGGGTCGCGCTGTTCGCAGACCTCGAGGGGAGCGTTGACGAACACCTCGATGAAGTGCAGATCGTGCGCGGCGTGCAGCCCGGATGCCACCTCACGGTCACAGCCGTAGGGGCTGACGAGGCTGACGAGCGCGATCGTGCCGGCCTCCGCGAACAATCTTGCGACGTGCGCGGTGCGGCGCACGTTCTCACAGCGCGCGTCCTCATCGAACCCAAGGTCGCCGTTGAGACCATGCCGCAGGTTGTCGCCATCGAGCAGGAATGCGGGACGCCCGGCCTGCACGAGGCGCTCCTCGACGGCGCCGGCAATCGTCGACTTGCCGGATCCCGGCAGCCCCGTGAACCAGACCGTGGCGCCGACATGCCCGAGCGACTCCCAACGCGCCCTGCGGGTCAACTCCGAGCGCTGCCACATCACGTTGGGGCTCTGCGTCGGGCGCGGCTCGAGCGCCGGCGCGTCCTCGATCTCGGTCTCGGTATCGAGGATCACCCCCGCCGCGACCGTCTCATTGGTTACCTCGTCGATCACGATCAAGCTACCCGTAACCTTGTTCCGCCGGTAGGAGTCGAACACCAACGGCGAGCTCAGCTCCATCCGAACACGGCCGAGATCGTTCAGCTCGAGCGTGCTCGCGGTCTCGTCACGGTGCAGCTCGTCGAGGTCGATCCGGTAACGCACGTCGATCGCGCTGACCGCCGCGGTGCGGGTCGTGTGCTTGACGAGGTAGCGCCTGTTCGGGTGCAGGGGTTGCTCGGACATCCAGCACAGCTGACACTCAAAGCTGCTCGAGACCGCCGGCTGGTTCTGCGCGCGGGCGATCGTACTCCCGCGGCTGACGTCGATGTCATCGCTCAGGCGCAGCGCAACCGACATCGGCGGAAACGCCTCCCGCACAGGTCCGTCGAACGTGTCGATCGCGGCGATCGTCGTCCGCCGGCCGCTCGGCAGCACGACGACCTCGTCGCCCGCCCGCAACACGCCGCCCGCGACCTGCCCCGCATACGCGCGGTAGTCCGTGCCACTCCCCGAGCGCGGACGGATCACCCACTGCACGGGAAAACGCACGTCGATCAGGTTCCTGTCGGAGGCGATATGCACGTGCTCGAGGTGGTAGAGCAGCGGCGGACCCTGATACCAGCCCATCGCCTGCGAGCGCTCGACGACGTTATCGCCCAGCAGCGCCGAGATCGGGATGAACGTAACGTCGGGCACATCGAGCTTCGCGGCGAAGGACTCGAATTCCTCGACGATCCCCCGGAAGACCGCCTCGTCGAAGTCGACCAAGTCCATCTTGTTCACGCACACCACCAAATGCGGGATCCGCAGCAGCGAGGCGATGAACGCGTGGCGGCGAGACTGAGCGAGCATCCCCTTGCGCGCGTCGATCAGCACGATCGCCAGGTCCGCGGTCGAGGCGCCGGTAACCATATTGCGCGTGTACTGCTCGTGCCCGGGCGTGTCGGCGATGATGAACCGCCGCCGCGCGGTCGCGAAGTAGCGATAGGCGACGTCGATCGTGATGCCCTGCTCACGCTCGGCGCGCAACCCATCGGTCAGCAATGACAGGTCGAGGAAGTCACTGCCCATCCGCTTGCTCGCCTGCTCGACGTGCTCCAGCTGGTCCGCCAACACCTGCTTGGAGTCGTACAACAACCTTCCGATCAGCGTGCTCTTGCCATCGTCGACCGACCCGGCCGTCGCGAAGCGCAGCAGTTCCGCGGGGCGCTCGGACAGCCGCGCGAAGATGTCGGCCGCCTGCCCCTCGACGCCCTCACCCGCGCGGGCATGCGATTTCTGGGCTGGGTCGTAGATCGCCATCAGAAGTAGCCCTTCCGCTTGCGGTCCTCCATCGCGGCCTCCGTCACCCGGTCATCGGCACGCGTCTGGCCGCGCTCGGTGACCTCGGTCGCAGCGATCTCGAGCACCACGTCCTGGAGCGTCGCCGCCCGCGACTCCACCGCCCCCGTACAAGTCATATCCCCCACAGTCCTATAGCGAACCGACGTCGTGAACGGCTGCTCATCCTCCCCGAGCCGCACATACGGACTCGTCGCGTACAGCATCCCGTCGCGCGCGAACACCTCGCGCTCATGGGCGAAGTAGATCGAGGGCACCTCCAAATCCTCCTCGGCGATGTACTGCCACACATCGAGCTCGGTCCAATTGGAGATCGGGAACACACGCACATGCTCGCCCCTCTTGATGCGGCCGTTGTAGAGGCTCCACAGCTCCGGCCGCTGACCCTTGGGCTCCCACTGGCCGAACTCGTCACGAAACGACAGGATCCGCTCCTTCGCACGCGCGCGCTCCTCATCACGGCGAGCGCCACCGAAGGCGGCGTCGAAGCCATGCGTAGCGATCGCATCGAGCAGCGTCACGGTCTGCAACCCATTACGCGAAGCCCGCGGACCCGTCTCATCAACAACCCTCCCCCGCTCAATCGACTCCTGCACCGAAGCGACGATCAGCCGCTCGCCGATCTCCGCGATCCGCCGGTCACGGAACTCAATCGCCTCGGGGAAGTTGTGCCCCGTATCCACGTGCATCACCGGGAACGGAAAGCCCCCCGGGCGAAACGCCTTCTCCGCCAACCGCAGCAGCACAATCGAGTCCTTGCCGCCGCTGAACAGCAACACAGGGCGCTCGAACTCCGCCGCGCTCTCGCGCAGCACATGCACCGCCTCGGCCTCCAGCGTGCGCAAATGAGATAGGTGATAGGTGGCCGGCATCCGTGCTTAAGACTCCTATTGCTCGATCGAGCTTCCAAACAGTAGACGGTTTAGCCTCCCCGTCCAATCTAGACAGATGTCTTCGGCGCGGCTTTAGACGGCTGGCCAATCATTGTGCCCCAGGATCCGCAGCCTGATCGACAAGGTCGACGATCCCGCCGCTCGTTCGTCAGCCCAGTACGCTGTTTCGATGGAGCCCGTGAGCACTGGCGAGCTCGTCAAGGTCGCCGGCGGCGGACCGGAGCGTGACGGGATCGTGTTCGACATACCGAGCAAATCGAAGGTCGTTGTGGCGGTAGTCGATCCAGGCCGCGGTCCGGTGCTCCGAACGGTTCATCCGAAGCTGTTGAGCGAGCGCTCTGAGGAGGGACCAGATGACCGGGCATTGCATCTTCTGATCCGTCGGACACCTTCACCACCGGCTCGCGGCGCAGCCGGTGGTGGAATGGCCACCGCCGGACGGGGAAGCGCCGGTCACGCACGCGGGACGATGCACCGCACGACCGGTAAGTAGCGCCACAGTCGAAAAGTACACCATCCGGCATTATCCTTATTGGGATGATGCTGATTGGTATAGTATGTGGTCGTGACAAGGAACCCATTCCACTACGGCACGCCCGCGGAGGGTGAGCACTTCGCTGGTCGCGAGACCGAGCTGGCGGCAATTCTGAGTCGCCTGCGCGCCGGCATCAACGTGGTTGTGGTCTCGCCTCGCCGGTATGGCAAGACGTCGTTGCTGCTGCGTGCCGAGCACGAACTCGAGGAGGAGGGCGCAGCGGTGATACATGCCAATGTGCTGCGCAGCCGCGACCTTGGATCGTTCGCCTCAGGGCTCGCCACGCAGGCGTTTCGTGCTCCGGGCGGGCGTTGGCATCGCGCTCGCCAGGCGGTGCCCGAGTTCCTCAGGCGACTGCGAGCCAGACCGGTCGTGACCTTCGAGGGCGAGCATCCGAAGTTTGGATTCGACACTGGGCTGAGCGCACCGGATGCCGATGGTGTACTTGCCGATATCTACGGTGTGCTGGCCGAGGTCGCCAGCCGTCGTCCCTCAGCTTTGGTGCTCGATGAGTTTCAGGCGATTGTTGGGCTCGGCGCTCATCTGCCGGCGCTGCTCAAGGCGCTGGCCGACGCGCATCCGGAGGTGTCGCTGGTGCTGGCCGGCTCCCGCCGGCACTTGATGGAACAACTCGTCTCCGCCGAAAGCGCGGCGCTGTACGGCATGGCCGAGCCCATCACTCTCGGCTCGCTGCCGGAGGACGTGATGGCCGCGCACCTGTGCTCCCGTGCGGCCACCGGGGGCAAGTCGATGAGCGATACCGTCGCCCGCCTGATCGTGGCGCTCTCAGGGCCCGTCCCCAACGACATTCAGCGCCTGGCTTACGAGACCTACGACACAGCCGGCGCCACCATCGATGAGCCCGCCGTCCACGCCGGCTTGGCGGCGGCCACCGCCCACGATGCGGCGAGTTATGCCGAACGCTACGAGATCCTGTCTCCCGGTCAGCGCCGCGTCCTGTCCGCCCTCGCCGAGGCGCCAACAGAACATCCGGCAAGCGCCGCCTTCCTCGCCCAAACCGCTCTGGCAAATTCCTCCTCTGTCAAGAAGGCTCTGGGTGTCCTCGAAGAAGCCGAGCTCGTCGCCCGCCGAGGAGCAATCCTCGTAGTGGCCGACCCCTTCTTCGCCGCCTGGCTTCGCGGCTGAACCCCACAAAACGTTGTATAGGAGTGGCTACGCGCGTTGAGTGAGTTAGCACGACCGACCTACGGGCGGGTTAGGTTAGGCTGAATGACAACGCCGATCCCAGCTCAGTTCGGTGAGGGAAACACGTGGCTGGGCCAGGGATTCGGGCTCGCCCTGCGCGGCTCCTATCCGGTCCACGGCCTGGCCGCGCGGGACGCAAGCTCGCGAGCGATCCCGACCGCGCTGCTGCTGGAGGAGGATGCCCGGGCGCCGATCTCGCCGCCCGCGGGCGAGCGCCTGCGCGAGATGCGCTATCCGGACGGCCGGCTGGGGATGGTGATCGAAGACCACCACGAGCTGGGGTATGAGATCTTCGCCGAGGACTTCGGCGATCACCGCATCAGCGCGGACGGAATGATGGTCCGCTCGCGCCCGACCGCCGGGTTGCCGCGATGGCGCTGGCAGCGACTGCTGATCGCTCAGGTGCTGCCGCTGGTGGCAGCCCTCCGGGGGTTGGAGGTCCTGCACGCGAGCGCGATAGCGCGGGGCGGAGAGGCATTCGCACTGGCCGGAGACTCCGGCGCAGGCAAGTCCACGCTCGCGGCGCACATGGCGCTTGCGGGCAATCAGCTGCTGGCCGAGGATGTCCTGGCCGTCTCACTCGGCGCGGACGGGCAACCACAGGCCCACCCTGGCAGCACGGCGATGTCGCTTCGTCCCGAGCAGGCGTCGCTCGCTTCGCGGCTGACGCGGGCCGGCCTTGCGAAGGAGGTCGGCTGCGATGACAAGGAGCACATTCTGCTCGACACAGCCAAGGAGAGCCTGCCGCTGCGCGCCATGTATCACCTGAGGCTCGACGGCGGCAGCGGTCAGACGATCGCGGCCCCGCGGAGCCCCTCGATCTCCGATCTGATGAGCTGCAGCTACGTGAAATACCTGCGGACGAGCGCCAGGCTCACGGCTCAACTCGAAGTGCAAGCAGCGATCGCGCGCGCGGTCCCGATCGTGCCGGTGACTGTCGCGAGAGATCTGACTCCCGAGCTGCTGGCGGCAGAGCTCGAAGCGCACATGGCCAGCATTGGCGGGCCGTAGAGCCGATCCCGCCGGCCGCGGAAGGCTTGCGCTGCTTACTAGATACTCAAACTTTTCTCCACCTTGCGCTACCCGATACCAAAACGTAGAATCTCATCTCGTCAGCCACTTTTGAGGAGGAGGCAAGGGGAATGATGCCCAAGACGAACACAACACCCGGGACATGTGATCAAGACAAGGATCGTCTAGCGGAGGATCCTTCGGCGCAGTACACGGAGCCGAGGATCTCAGATTACGGCGATCTGGTAGAGGTGACCGCTGGGCTGTCCAGTGGTGTAAGCAGCCCGCCGTGACCGGTCGGTGCGGGCGAGCTGCTTTCGCAGAGGCGACTCGCCCGCGGCCCCCCGCCTGAAACGTAAGCAGCACTGTGGTCAAGCTCGAAACGAGCTTATCCCCGAGGAACACGGTAGGCGAGAACCCCATGTAGCCATGCGGGCATATGCCTGCCCAAATGGAGTTCGCTTGACCGGAGTTCGCTTGAAGCGAACTTTGCCGCCTTGCCTCGTGATCGACGAGCTTCCCCGGCTCTCAGAGCAGGAGCCGAGCATCGAAGGTTGCCGCAGACAGGCGAGCGAGAATCTTTGGGTCGGCGTCAGGGCGCCGCAACACGGAAACCGGACTCGCGGACTCGTCTATTCGGCTACTTGCCTTGACCGCGGTCGTGCCAGCTGATTAGAGTCGCCGGCTCTCGATGGTGCCTGGAAGGAACCAGGGAGCAAAGAGAGATCCGGAAGGAGCCGGTACTCCCGTTTTACGGGCGCATGTGTCGGGCGAGAACCGCAAGCACTCGCCGGGATCACAAAACAAGGATGTGGACATGGACCGCACGGATGGTGGAC
>Ga0302178_10000734_pt1 | contig 28904 bp, 25 predicted proteins | sample I_Palsa_E1_3_FD_198790 | JGI IMG/M metagenome (GOLD analysis project Ga0302178, IMG submission 198790) | Peat permafrost microbial communities from Stordalen Mire near Abisko, Sweden - I_Palsa_E1_3 | ecosystem: Environmental > Terrestrial > Soil > Palsa > Peat permafrost | place: Sweden... | reverse complement strand
GCTTGCTCTTTGAATTCGACTGAATACGTTTGCTTTTGCTTCAACATGCACCTCTGACTTCTTTAATTTAAGAAAATTCAGAGGCGACAACTAGTCTGACACAGGGGGATGCTGTGCTGACCGCGCCGGTCGTCTTTCAAGACTTCAAGCCGCTTATTATAAAAAGTTCAGACGGACTTGTGCCGTCAATCCTTTTTTCTTGTACGCTGCTTACTCATACAGACCATCCAATAGATCAAGGAGTCAGCATGAGCGAGCACGACCGCGAAGCGGGCAAGGCCCGTCGCACCGAGGTGATGGGGGAGATTTTTGTAGATCGTGCGATGAGCCATCTGGACGGATTCTCGCGCCCGCTGCAGGACTGGCTGAACGAGCATGCCTGGGGCAGTACCTGGCTGCGCGAAGGGATCGATCTGAAAACGCGCAGCTTGGTCACCTGTGCAATGCTGGCGGCACTAGGTCGTGGCAACGAGCTCAAAGGCCATATTCGTGGCGCCATCAACAATGGTGCAAGCCTGGTGGAGATTCGTGAAGTGCTACTGCATAGCGCCATTTATGGCGGCGCACCGGCGGCGATCGAAGCGTTTCGTAGTGCGCGTGAGGTTTTAAGCGAACTGGGACTAAGCCTGCCTGATTAGGCCGGCTACCGATCATGAGCCAAACTAGCCAAAAAATCCGCTTCTTCCGATCGCGCATCCCGTCGTTCGAATGCATCCCAGGATGCCACGACTGCTGCGGCCCTGTGACGACATCCACCGAAGAAATCTCGCGGCTGCCGCTGAAGAGCGATGAACAGCACGCGGCCGCTCTGGCCGATCTAAGCTGCCCGCACTTGGGTCAGAAGGGATGTCAGGTCTATCTGGAGCGCCCCTTGATTTGCCGTCTGTTTGGCACCACGCCGAGCCTGGCCTGTCCGCATGGCAGGCGACCGGAGATGATGATCGATGTGGAGATCGAGCAGAAGATCTATGGCTTTTTCAAGGAAGTGCGCCATGTCTTGGTCTGATTCACTTGCCAGTGCAAGATCGCCTGGGGCTGATGTTTCTCGCTGACGGCGCCGCTTGAAGGAAACGGCGCCGCTACACGCTACCGCGTATTAACCGTGAGTGCCGGTTGCCTTGGGGAGCGCGTCGCCATGCTCGCCGCCCAATACATTGACTAGATCATCGAGCATCTGCGCGAGCTCACCCGTCATCAGCATAAAATCGGAGTCGAAGCGTTCTTCGTCATTGTGTGCGGTGGGGTCTGCCATGTCCTTGATTACGTCTTGCGGCGACACGCGTTTAATCACCAGCGACGGCGTCAGCACGAACGACACGCGTTCTTTCCAAGTCAGCGCCAAGCGCATGCACTGCTTGCCGGCTTCGACATGGCGGCGCACTTCTTGGTCGTCGAGTGCATGCCCGACGTAGCGCACGGTGGCATTGCCTTCGCCATTCGAGCGCAGTTCGGTTTCCTGATCGATGGTGAAGTCGCTCAGTTCCGTGTCGGACAGCAGCCACCCGGTCATCGCGGATACGGGCGATTGCGTGACGCGCAAATTGCTTAAGGGCAGCGGATCGATCGATTTGATCAGCAGGGCGCGGACCTCGTCGGCCACCGCCTGCGAAGCCGCGTCAATGATCAGCCAGCCGTGCTGGGTGTCGATCCACACCCGCGTATCGCGGCGGATGCTGAAGGCGCGCGGCAGTAGCTCGTCGGTAATCTGCTCTTTGAGTTCGCGCAGTTGTTTGCGGCCGGGTTTGAAGCCTTGCTGATCTTCGAGTTCGAGGGCGCGGGCTTTAACGAATTGGGTGACAACCGATGCCGGCAGTAATTTCTTTTCGGCGCGAAACGTCAACAGCAACTGACCATTGAGCGCGTGCGCTAATAAACCATTATCGCGCGGCGAGGCCCAACCTTGGGCTTGCATGGCCATGGTGCCGCCAGCTTCGAAGGCGTGCGCCGCGAGGCTTTGTTCCAATTGATCCTGGGTAATGGCCCAAGGCGCGGAGAGACGATGAATCTGGAGATTTTTAAACCACATAGGAGCACGCGCAAAAGCGATCCATTGTATAGGACCGCTCTATCGCGCGACAGCGTTTACTGTTGTGGCCCCGTTGGGTGCGCCTTGATCCATCATTCATTGTCCGAGTAGCACTTCCCGGGTCAGCGACGCTTGTACATTGTCGATCACCAATTGCAACGAAAGCGCCGCGGGCAAGACATCGGTGCGGTGGTCGAAGATCGAGCCGGGGTGCATTTCAAGCGCTTCGATGCGCTGCCGCGCTAAGCGGTCTTGGGTCCAGCCGAACTGCGGTAACCATATTTGCCAGACGATGCGCTGCACAGGGCTCACCAGGGCGAAATGTGTCAGTTGCGTTGGCTTGGGCGAGGTCAAGATCGAGGCGCTTGGCGTTTCGGGCCGGGAAGGGTCTTGATGTTCCAGTGTCTGCATGGCACGGTGTAGTGCCGCGCTGTCATGCAATGGAGGCGAGGCGCTACGCCAAAGTACTTGAGACGCCAATTGATAGCTGACCACCTGGAACGCATAACCGTTCGCGGCGCTGTCTAAGTGGCGTACCAGTATCAGACGTTCGTCTGAGAGCAAGAGCGGATCGAAACCTATTTCAGTGGGGGTGGCGATGGCTGCCGCATCTAATTTTAGCTGCGTCATGGCGCGAGTCATGAGCTGGGTGCGATCGAGTGTTTGTTCGATATGCGCGCTACCCCGGCTGACGGCCGTCAAGCCGCGCCATGCCAGTAGTGCGATGATTGCCATGACGGCTAATACGATCATGATTTCCAGCAAGGTAAAACCTGCGCTATGGTGCGCCTGCGCAACCCGGCATGGTGCGCGCCTAGCTAGGTGGGCATCGATATGCGGGACAGGGTTGCGCGTCGCGTCATCGGTCCTTCGTACCGGCAAAAGTTCGCGAGGGCCGGAAGGGTAGTTGGCGAGGCGTTGAGTCATTCGATACGCCGTGTATTTTCGACCACAACCGTGGTGGAAATACGGTGCAGCAAGGCGCGGCTGGCGCGTTCGGCTTGACCGTCGCGTACGCGGGTGAGCACCGAGTAATAAGACGAGCGGACGCCCAGCGAGGCGTTGTTTGCCTGTCCGGGGATGCCGGCCGCGCTAAATTGTGTCGAAAAATCGGCTAGCGTAACAAAAGGGTGTTCCGTGCGGCGGCTCAATACAGCCTCGGCCTGCTCCAGCGACAGTCCTTTGATGACGGCGGCCAATACCAGCGGTGTGGCGGTGTTGACGTTTAATGTGCTTGCGCCGGGCAACACGGTGACATAGCGCCGCAAGCGTTCGAGTACCTGTGGTGTGTAGCCAGGCACCGATCGCAAACTGTCGAAATTGTCGAGTGCTGTGCGCTCGGCCGTACAACAGTAGATGCCATGCGCTTTCGCTTGTGCCTGCCTTAACAGTATGTCGGCGGTGACTCCGGCAAGCGCGGGGTCGAGCGATAATAGATTGAGCAAACGGCGATAGATGGCGAGCGCTTCCTGCGCTACGTAGGGGGCGGCATCTTGCTGCTGCGGGGTGGTAATCAGGGTGTTTAAATTGAACTTGGCTTGTTCATCGCTAATGCGTTGCGATACCCGTATGCCGTCCAGCGGGCCGGCGTCGCGAATGCCCAGAAATCGGGACCAACTCACGTCGTCGACGGCGCGTGCCCACGGTTGGTTGAGCGCGTCGTAGCCGGTGGTCTGGCGGTTTGTCGCAAGTCGGGCTCGTGCGACATCAAGTGCGGCATGCAAAGCCCATTGCTGATTGGCCTGCATGGCTAGGTTGCCGGTCAGCCGGGTACCGATGTCGATCGAGGCAAACAATTGTAATGACAGCGCCACGCTTAACGTGACGACCAGCAAAGCGGTAATGATAGGCATCGCGGCGTATATTCCCGGCGGCGTGCGGCGTGCGGCGTGCGGCGTGCGGCGCGTGACACGAGGCACGCAGGCCGGCGTTGGTTGTGGCGCATACACCGGCATACAGTGGCTTAGATTCGCGCGTATGCCGGAATCGTCATGGGCCATAGACCCCTGCGGGATTAGTTTATTTCTGTGTCACTTGGAGCCATTGGCCGTAATTCTTACCCGGATATTCGCCGGGATTGACGTACCATTGATTGACCCAATCCAGATTTTGATAGCTTACCTCAGTACCTTTCGTCGGATAGGTCAGCACCGGATTGTAAAGCGGTACGCCGCCGGGGCCGTAATGCACGGTTACGTCGGTCCACACGCCATTCACGCCATCGTTTTTGTCCGGCTCAACATCCTTATTATTCCAATTTGCCCGGTAAGTATCGCCGCCTTTCAACTTGCCGTCGGGATTATAGGTAACTTGGGCGCCGCCGTCATAAGAGGTTTTTGGATTCCATGGAAGCACTTTGGGCGGCGGCTGGTTCGGGTCCAAAGCCCACGCGCTTGAGTTAGTCGGTGCGTCGCCACAGGTCCAGTATTTGGCGGTGTAATGCGAACCCAGGTAGGTCACTTTTGTGGCGCTGCCGGCACTCGGGTTATAGATCAATGCCGAGCTCCAGCGTTCGCCATCCTTGCTCGCATTGTCAGCACAACCGTTAACCGGCGGCACCAGCGATTGGTAATTCGGGTCTTTGGTCACGCCTGGACCGCCGTTAATCGATGTGCCGTAGGGCGCAACGATATCGGTGTATTGATAGTTGGCGGTTTGATCGGGGCTCTCTGAACAAGCGTATAGGCCCTTGGAGTTACAGTTGATTAAATCGCGATTTAGCGACCAGAATGACATTTCGCCGAGGCCATTACTTTGGGCATATGCCATGACCTTGTTGGCGTCAGCCACCGTATAGACTGAGCCATTGTCGTTGACGCCGATCATCGGCGTGACACCGACCATAGCGGCGGCATCGGCGGGCGTAACCGTGATCTGATATTTCTGATAGGTGGCGATGATTTGCGCTTGGATAGCGGCCGCGGCGGTCTCTGCATTTTTAGCCATATCGCTGGAATCGTAGGTGGAACCATAGTCCATCGTCATACCATTGACACGCGACAGAACCACGCCGTATTTGATTGCCGAATCGAGCACGCCCAAACCGTTGGCGTCCAAGCCATCCGGGTTGGTTGGCAAGGTCAAGGTGATATCGATCGGCGGCTCATGCTGGGCCAAGGCGGCTTGCTGTAGTGCAGCGATGGCTTGCGAACGGAGGTCGATATGATTCGCCGGATCGTTGACTTCGTCGTATGACTGTTCGATATCGAAATCGAGATGACGCACGCCATATGTTTTGACCACCGTGTCCAAGGCATTCTGCATGTCAGCTATGCTGTTGCAGGCCGGGGCGAGCGACCCTTCGGCGCCGCCGAACGATATCAGCACATCGCCGCCATGCTTTTGATAGGCTTCGATCGATCGTTTAATATACAGCGATGTCGCATTCCCATGTTTGGCGTCCAAAGGATTCTCGATGGGTAAAGTGCTCTGCCCACCCCAGACCGGAGAGCATACTGGCGTGGTTTTACCGTTGCTGGAGGTGGAGCTGCTGGTGACAAACCCCAGGGTAATTTGGTTTAGGCCATTCTGAATGCCGAGCGTATCGATAGACGGCGTCGGGTAGGCGACCATATCCGTGAATGGCGCCGCAATCGGCGGTTGAATCAGTGGTCGCTGCGAAGTGCTTGAAGTTTGAGCCAGCGCGTAACTACTGGAGAAAGCAGTGAATACTGCCATACCTATAATGCTTAGCTTAACTAAATTCATTAAAAGTCCTCTCGTGATTTAAATATTATTTTTTTAAAATATGCTGAAGCATCGCCCGATTTATTTGGACGGGATAGAGCCGTCGATAGATTAAGGCTCGGCAGGAAATAATTTTTGAATGCCGCAATAAATCGGACGGTTCTACTAAAAATAGGGTTGCATCATCATGCGGTGCACTAGGCTGTGTTCAGAGTGCCGGGGGAGCGTCATCAAATCAAGACGCGCCCGGATGGTGTGGTGCGGGTTGGTGTTAGGTCGGAGACGTCAGCGCGGCATGTGATGGTGCGAGCAGTGAATCCGTCTCATTTGTGTGGTTTCCTGCGCCGTATCTGAGAGACCGTTTTATTATAAAAAGTTGTCGGACGGTAAGCAGTTTCTGGTCAATTAATCAATCAAATAAATCTTTCGTATGACCCGCTTATGGCTGCTTCCAGAAGCATGTCTGTCTGGTGTGAATATGGATTCGGTCACTATTAACTCATGAAATTATCCTCTCTGGCGTCGCACCGCTCCGGTGTAGTACGCAGTCTGTTGCTTGCCGTTATATTGTCGTCCAGCGCTGCTCGGGCGGCCGGGCATGAAGCTGCAGCGGGCCAAAACGTTGATGCTGCCGATAGTATTCCGGTCGCGCTGAATTTCACCAATACGGATATTGCCTTGGTCGCCAAGGCGCTTGGTGCAGCACTTGGGCAGACGATTCTGGTCGATCCGCGGGTCAAAGGGCAGTTGACGCTGCTGGCCGAACATCCCGTGCCTCAGGCGCAAGCGCTGAAAACGCTGGAGGCGGCGTTGCGCATGCAAGGTTATGCGCTACTCGACGACCATGGCGTGCTGAAGGTCGTGCCCGAATCGGATGCCAAGTTGCAAGGCGTTGCCGCCTATGTCGGCAATCGGCCGGTAGCGCGCGGTGAGCAAGTCATCACGCAGGTATTCCAGTTGCACCACAGTTCTGCGCAAAGTTTGCTGCCGGTGCTGCGGCCGCTCATTTCGCAGAATAACCAGATCGCGGCCTACGCGGCGAATAACACATTGGTAGTGACCGACTATGCCGACAATGTCCGTCGCATTGCCGCGATTGTGGCCGGCATCGAGGGCGATGACGGCAGCGTCCAGCGGCGCGCGGCCGTCGTGCCGGTGCAAAACGCCAATGTGCTGGATTTGGCGCCCATGCTGCAGAAACTCCTGGATGCGTCGAACATCGGCGACGCCGACGCCACTATGAAAGTTGATGTGATTGCCGACCCTCGAACGAATTCAATCGGCCTGCGCGCGAGCGATCCGAGTCGGATCGCATTGGCGCGCGCTTTGATCGCGCAACTCGATCAGGCCACCCAGGCGCCCGGCAATATTCATGTGGTGTCGCTAAAAAATGCCGATGCGCTCAAGCTAGCGCGTATCTTGCGCGCGCTGATGGGCGATAGTTCGGGAGACAGCGATAGTGATGGCGGTGGCGGAACGTTGGGCCGCGGTGGTCTCAGCCATGGCAGCGGTTCGTCGTCAAGCAGCACGGGTGGCAGCGGCGGCTCCGGCGCGGCGGGGTCATCGGGGCTCGGCGGCTCCGGCGGTGGCTCCGGAGGGGGCGGCTCAGGCGGTGGTTCGTTCGGCAGTGGAGGGTTTGGCGGAGGCGTTCCGCCGTTACCGGGTGGTATGGCGGGCGGCGGCCGTGGTATTGGCAGCGGTATGTCGAGCGGTTCCGGTGACGACGACCAAGACGGCAGCGGTAGCACCAACACCATGGTGCAGGCAGACCCAGCCACCAACTCCTTGATTATTGTGGCGGCTGAGCCGGTCTACCGCAATCTGCGCATGGTGATCGATCAGCTTGATGTGCGCCGGGCGCAGATTTATCTCGAAGCCCTGATCCTTGAGGTGAGTGCCGACAAGGCCGAGAGTCTCGGCGTGCAATGGCAGGGCATGGTGAGTTCGGGCGGCAATATCAATAGCTTGTTTGCGGGCACGAATTTCGACAACGCCAACCACGCTAACATTGTTTCGCAATCGATCGGCACCCGCGTCGCGGGTGGGCTGCTTCCCAAAACCGCCTCGACCATGCAAAACGGTTTCAATATCGGCTGGATGCATCGGTATGGCAACGGCCAAACCCTGGGCGCCTTGCTGCAAGCGGTCGAGACGAACAATGATGTGAAAGTGCTGTCGACCCCCAATTTGATTACGCTCGATAACGAAGAGGCGCAAATCTTGGTGGGGCAAAATGTGCCCGTTCCGACCGGCACGGCGGCTCCCGCTCCGGGGGTTCAGCAGTTCAATTCTTTTGGCCGGCAGAATGTCGGCATTTCTTTGCATGTGCGGCCGCAAATTACCGAAGACGGCGTGATCAAGTTGCTTATCTACCAAGAAGACTCTGCCGTCGATCATTCGGTGCCGACGCCGGCCGACGGTTCAGGGCCGACTTTCGATACCCGTTCGATACGCTCGACGGTGCTGGCTGATAATGGCGAGATCATTGTGTTGGGCGGCTTGATACAAGACAAATATAACAGTAGCCAAAGTAAAGTTCCCTTGCTCGGCGATATACCCTGGATCGGCGGGCTGTTTCGCTACGAAACCAAAACCCGTGACAGGAGCAACTTAATGGTGTTCCTGCGGCCGGTTATTTTGCCCGATGCACATACGAGTCAGACCGTCTCGCTGAACCGCTACAACGAGATGCGCGCGCTCACCGAAAACTACCAATCGCCTAATCACACGGTGCGCGATCTAGATACACCAGCGCTGCCGCCGGCGCCGCCGGGACCCGATGCCGGCGTGCCGGCGGAGCAGGGGCTGTTTGATTTGCGACAGATGCGGCAAGGGGCCGCGGGTAGCTCGGCCGGGCAAAGCGCCGTTCCGGCGACACCGCCGGCCAGCCAAGCGGGTGATGTGCTCGGTGGCAAAGGTTGATCATGGCGCACGAAGAACCGGCCCCTAACCCCGCTGTGGTCCATCGCCTCCCTTATAGCTTTGCCCGTGGGGCGAGGCTACTGGCGGCCCATCAACATACCGATCATATCGAGGTCTGGATCTGCGATGCGACGCCGTTGCAGGCGCTGGCGGAAGCCGGGCGTACTCTGGGTGCATTGAGCTTGCGCCGCGTGGCCCCGGATTTGCTGATGCAACATATCAACCAGGCGTATGCCCGACAGGATGGCGGCGCGGCGCAAGTGGTCGGGGAAGTCGAGGATGAGGTTGATCTGTCGCAGCTGATGCAGGAGATTCCGGAGATCGAGGATCTACTCGACTCGCAGGATGATGCGCCGGTGATACGTATGATTAATGCCTTGCTGGCGGAAGCTGCGCGTGAACAAGCGTCCGATATTCATATCGAATCGTTTGAGCATGCCTCGGTGGTGCGGTTTCGCGTCGACGGTACCTTGCGCGACGTGGTGCGTCCCAAGCAGGCTTTGCATAGCGCCTTGATTTCACGTATCAAGATCATGGCGCAGATTGATATCGCCGAGAAACGCTTGCCGCAGGACGGCCGCATTACATTGCGAGTCGGTGGTCGCGCGGTCGACGTACGCGTTTCAACTTTGCCGACCGGGCATGGCGAGCGGGCAGTATTGCGCTTACTAGAAAAAGATTCGCAGCGGCTCAACCTGCAAGCGCTCGGCATGTCTCAGGAAATGCAGCGGCGTTTCGATAGTTTGATCGCCCGGCCGCATGGCATTGTGCTCGTGACCGGTCCGACCGGTTCCGGAAAAACCACCACCTTATATGCCGCACTGGCCAGGCTGGAAGCCGCGACCAGCAATATCATGACGGTCGAGGACCCGATCGAATACGATCTACCGGGCGTCGGTCAGACGCAAGTTAACGACCGCATCGGCATGAGTTTCGCACGCGCGTTGCGCGCTATCTTGCGGCAAGATCCCGATGTCATCATGATCGGCGAAATCCGTGATCTCGAAACGGCGCAGATCGCCGTGCAGGCCTCTTTGACCGGGCATTTGGTCCTCGCCACCTTGCATACCAACGACGCTGCATCGGCCGTCACTCGCTTGGCCGATATGGGCATTGAGCCTTACCTGTTGGCGTCGAGTCTGCTTGGGGTGTTGGCGCAACGGCTAGTTCGTAGTTTGTGTATGAGCTGCCGCGCCAGGGGGGATGAGCCGGGCCGCTATCGGGCGGTCGGCTGCGAGCGCTGCAGGCACACAGGCTATCAGGGGCGCCGCGGTATCTATGAGTTATTGCTGGTGGATGCGGCCTTGCAGGAGATGATTCACGCGCGACGCCCCGATGCCGAGTTGCTGCTCTGTGCGCGAAGCGCCGGCATGCTGACTTTGCGTGAAGATGCGCAGCGCTGGCTTGAGAGTGGTGTCACCACGCTGGAAGAAGTCATGCGGGTGACGGGCCACTAACCATGCCGACTTTCCAATTTGAAGCGGTCGATTCAAATGGCCGGTCGCAACGGGGCGTGATTGAAGCCGAAAGTGCGCGGGCCGCGCGTAGCCAGCTGCGCGGCCGCGGGCTGCTGCCGCTGCAGGTCGAGCTGGATCGACGCACTACGCACCCGTGGCGTGTTTTGGCTCGCAAGCTCGGCGGACGTGAGCAGGCGGTTGTCACGCGGCAGTTGGCGAGCCTATTGACGGCAGGCTTACCGCTTGCCGAGGGTTTGTCTGTCTTGAGCCAACAAGCTGAGCATCGCTATGTCCGCGATCTGCTGGCGGCCGTACGCACGGAAATTCTCGGTGGTCAGTCTCTGGCCCGGGCTTTGAGTCAGCACCCACGCGATTTCCCGGAAATCTATCGGGCGATAGTCGCCGCCGGCGAGCACACCGGTAAGCTAGGCATGGTGCTGTCGCGTCTGGCGGACTATATCGAGCAGCGCCAGGCCCTGCAGCAGAAAGTCCAACTCGCCTTTGTCTATCCCGCGGTGGTGACACTAATTGCCTTCGGGATCGTCAGCTTTTTGCTCAGTTATGTGGTGCCGCAAGTCGTCGGTGCGTTTGCCGGTAACCGGCAAGCATTGCCGACGCTGACGGTGGCGATGCTGGCGCTGTCCGGTTTTGTGCGGCACTGGGGTGGGCTGGCTGCCTTGTGTTGCTCAGCCTTGGGATATGGTCTGGCGCAACTCTTGCGCCGTCATGGTCCACGACTTGCGTTCGACCGCTGGCTGTTGCGTGTTCCGCTCCTAGGCCGGCTGGTACGTGGCTACAACACCGTGCGCTTTGCCAGCACGATGGCGATCCTGAGCGCGGCCGGCGTACCCATTTTACGTGCGCTTCAGGCTTCCGGCGAGACGCTTGGCAGCTTGGTGATGCGCGACGCGGTGGCCGCTGCCATCCTGCAAGTCCGTGAAGGTGTCACGCTATCGCGCGCGCTCGATAGCGGCCGCCATTTCCCGCCCATGCTGGTGCATCTGATTCGCTCGGGAGAGGCGACCGGGGACGTCACGACGATGCTGGAGCGTGCCGCGGCCAGCGAGGCTAACGAGTTGGAACGTCGCACGCTGTTTCTCACCAATCTGCTTGAGCCTCTGCTGATTTTAGCGATGGGAGGCATAGTACTGATCATCGTGATGGCTGTGATGTTGCCTATCATCGACTTGAATAATCTTGTGCAATAAGTACGTCTGGTCGCCGGGTGCGGCGCCGCCAAAGTACGCCGGGCGTCGGTCTCCCATTTTGCGGCTAGCGCAGCCATCCCTGGGCCGGCTGCGGGCTCGGCGATAGCCGAATTTCGTGCGTTTGGCCGGCGCTGCGTACCAGGATGGCGCTTTGTTGCACCTGTTCCAGGATGACGCCAGGCATAAGGGTTGCGCCTGGCGCGACAATCACGGGGGCGGCGTTGCTGACTCGCACCACGGCCACTGCCTGCCAACTGCCGGCGGTGCTCTGCTTGGCCCCCAGCACACCGGTTAGCCGTATCGTCGCCAATGGATCGAAAGGGCTGTCGCCGAATAAGCGTGCGGCAGCCCGGCCGATCTCGCGGTGCGGGGATTGCATCGACGCGGGAATAACCGGGCGCGTTAGCGGCTGAGCGAACATGCGCAGCCAATAGACCCCGCTACCGCACAGGGCTGCAAGTGCAGCCAGCGACAAAAGCGGTATCAGGCTGTGAGTGAAGGTAATTGACGAGAAAGAGGGTAAGCGTTTCATAACGGATTATTTTGGGGCCTTGTTTCGCGAAATCGATGGCATGCGGAAATAATCAGTGGTTTGGCAGGTCTGTGCTTCGCTCAGCCACTGAATAGGAGAATTCGCATGTTGTGTTTCACGCCCGCTAGCCGCTTGCCGATTTTGCCCCTGCGTTGGACGCTACTCGATAAAATGCGTGTCCCGCAGCGCAACACAATGCGCGGCGTGCAGCGCGGTTTTACCTTGATCGAAATGATGGTCGTGATTGCCATCATCGGGATTCTCGCGGCTTTGATCGCCCCCAAAATCATGAGTCGCCCGGACGAGGCACGTGCAGTTGCGGCCAAACAAGATATCGCCACCTTGATGCAGGCGCTTAACCTGTACCGGCTTGACAACGGCCGTTACCCCACCACGGCTCAAGGTTTGGAGGCCCTGGTGAAATGTCCGACGATCAGTCCGGTGCCGAATAATTGCAAAGCCGATGGCTATCTGGATCGCTTACCGACCGATCCTTGGGGCGCGCAATATCAATATCTGAATCCGGGTACGCATGGCGAGATCGATATTTTCAGCTTTGGCAAAGACGGCAAACCTGAGGGTAATCAGCCTTTGCATGCTATCGGTTCTTGGCAATAAATGAACTACACCGCTTGCGTGGCATGGCCGAAGCGATGTTTATTCGGCCTGCGGGCTCGATCGCGTTGGCCGACTCAATTGGGACTACAGTCGGGGCCGGCAATGCGCGGCGCGGCCGGTTTTACCTTGATCGAAATGATGGTGGTCATCGCCATTGCGGGCATCGTTGCCGCACTGGCCACCTTGCAGCTGACAGGCAATCCGCGTCGTGAATTGTTCGAACAGTCGCGCCATCTGGCCGCGCAATTCGAAGCCGCCGGCGATCAAGCGGCTTTGCGCTCGAAACTTGTCGCCTGGCGGCCCACACCAAGCGGCTATGGCTTCGAGATCCGCGATGCGAGTCGCCGCTGGGTCCCGTTACACGATGCGGTATTGGGCGATGCTCGCTGGCAGGTGTCTGTCACCGGGGTCGAGATCCGCGAGTTCGGGCGCGCGGATCCTATACCCCGTGTGGTATTTGGGATTGAGCCGCTTGGCTTGCCGGTGCGAGTGATACTTCATTCGACGCTGGGCAATATTTTAATTTCAGGGGCCGGCGACGGCCGTTTCCATGCAGAACAACTGCCTTAGCGTGCGGCGTCGCGCGTGCAGCTTGGCCGCGAATTGCCGTCCGCGGTGTTGCCAGCGTGGCATGACTTTGATCGAAGTCCTGGTAGCGCTGGCAATAATCGCCATTGCCCTGGCCGCTATCCTGGGCGTGCTCGGCCATCAAGCGAATACCACTGCTGAGCTTGACCGCCGCCTATTGGCCGGCTGGAGCGCCGAGAACGCGCTGACTTGGCAAACGGTGACACGGCCTTTCCCTGAATTAGGTACACGGACCAGCTCTTGCCCGCAGGGTAATTTCAAATTTATCTGCAGTGAAACTGTCACGGCGACAGATGACCGCCAATTCCGTCTTATCACCGTGACGGTGCGGCTGCCCGATAACCCGACTCGGCTTGCCAGCCTGAGCACTTTGGCCGCAAATGCCGGCCCCCTATAAGGACAGTCTTTCGCATGACTCACGCCCCGCCTGTTGTCGAGCGCATCCCGTTTTACGAAGGGGTGTTCGAATGACGCGCACTCTGGTTGTCAAACTGCCATGCCGCGAGCCCGACGGCGAAGTGGCTAAGCAATTGCTGTCGTCTTTACCATTCGTCGTGTTCGAGGCGCAAGGCCACATCTCGGACTGCGGTCGGGCGCCGCCCTCTGCGTGGCCGCAGGTGCAAGAGACCGTGCTGATGGTGGCGGCGCCCGACGTGCTGCTGGTGTCGGCAAAATTGCCGCCGCTACGGGGAGGGCGTTTAAGACAAGCCTTGCCGCATGCGATTGAAGAGCAATTGTTGCAGGAGCCGCAGCAGTGTCATATCGCACTTGACCCGGCGCCTGGCGCCGATGGTCTACGCATGCTCGGGGTGCTTGATCGAGCCTGGCTGAAGTCGGTGCTCGATGTGTTTGCGCAGCTCGGTCACGGGCGGGTCAGGGTTGTGCCGGTGGCGCGCTGTCTGCCGCCGGGTTTGTCCGCGATGCCGTCCGAGTCGGGTGACGGCGGTGACGCTCGGGGCGAGCCTCAGGACGACACGCAGTGCGTCTTGCCAAACCGGCGTCTTGTGCTATTTCCGGGCTCGGACACGCTTGACGATGGCCTCGGTTTCCCTCGCGTCACTGAGCGCCAGATTGAACTGCTGCGTATCGATGTCGAACAGCCGCTGCTTGGCGCCGGCTGGCGTATCCCCTCGTCGATGCTGCCAACCACGCTGGCCGCGTTGACGTCATCTGCAAAAGCGCACAGCACCCTCATTCAACATGTCGTATTGCCGGGCGATAGCGGCATGGATATTGCCGGTCATGGGCCTAACGGTGCGCCCCTGGCAAGTACGACGCTGGCTTTCACGGAGATCGCGCAGCAAGCGCTGACCTGTCGGTTCGATTTGTGTCAGTTCGAGTTTTCGCGTGGTCCCTGGTCGGGCCTGGGCAAGCTGCAAAAGTACCGCCGTTTGCCGCTGGTGCTGTTGACGGCGGCGCTGGTATTGAATCTCCTCGGTGCTAATCTGCGTTGGGCATGGCTGCACCATCAGCGCGACACATTACTGCAGCAACAAGCGGAATTACTACGACAGACTTTTCCCGACGCGTCCACGGAACCGGACGCGCCCTCACAGATGGCCCGTCAGCTCGCAGCGTGGCGTAGCCGGGCCGGCGAGCCGGCGCCCAACGGCTTACTTGCGCTGTGCGACGCGCTAAGTCAAGGCCTTGGGCCGATTCCCGCGCAGGCCATGCGCCAGCTCGACTATCGCGAGTCGCAATTGACCGTGAGTTTTCGTGACGGAACCTCGATAGATCGAGGCTTGACTGAACGGCTCAAAAGGGTCGGCGTGCAAGCCGATCCGTTGGCCGCCGATGCTCAGGGCGGCGCTGATGAGGCTGGGGGAGCTGTCGGGGGGGACGCTGCCGCAGATGCTGACGCGAGCGGTGATGATGCACCCGGTACTGCGCCATTACGCTGGGTTTTGCGGAGTCTGTCTTGAAAATATCGATCCCAGCCTTGACGACCAGGGTGCATCTTGTCTGGATGCAGCGTACGGCACGCGAGCGGGTGTTGCTGGGGGCCTGCGCCGCGGCTCTTACGATAACGCTGATACTGCAATGTTTATGGTTGCCGGCGCAGGAGGGCAGTGCCGCGCTGAGCCAGCAAATTCCCCAACTGCAACAGCAACTGGCAGTGATGCGGGAACAGGCACGCACCGCGGCTTATCTCGCGCCACAAGTGCATAGTCCGGCGCCGCAGGGAGCTGCCTTGCAAGGCGCTTTGCAGAGTAGCTTGGCTGCGCAGGGTTGGATCGGCGCAACGGTCGCAGTGCTCGGCCCAAGCGTGCATTTAAGTGTACCGCGCACGTCCTTCGCAAGCTGGAGCGCATGGTTGATCAAGGTGCAGCGGCTTGACAAGATACGGCTCGATACGGCTCGCGTTACAGCGCTCGAACCGCCAGGTCAGGTGACCATCGAGGCTGTGTTCAGCCGTCAACCATAAGGCGGCGCGCCGGCGTGGGACGCCGCGTTAAACTAAGCTACGCTTGCGATCCCGGCCGCAAGCCGCATAATGTGTCAGCCGCTTAAACGTACGAATTCCGCCGGGATTTGTCCCCAGTTTATTTCGCAGTCATGGAACATTTATTAGATGAAGACACAGCTCAAATATGCGACCGCTTTAGCATTGGCTTTGAGCTTGGCCGGAACCGCCATCGCCAAGACGGATCAGGCTGAAGTCACCCGCGCCACGCTCGACAACGGCTTGCGCGTGGTGATCGTGCATGATGCGCTGGCGCCGGTAGTGGCCACCGAGGTCAATTATCTGGTCGGCTCCGACGAGGCGCCGCAAGGTTTTCCGGGCACGGCGCATGCGCTCGAACATATGATGTTCCGCGGCAGCCCCGGGTTGTCGAAAGATCAATTGGCCGCAATCGTTGCGAACCTCGGTGGCGCGTTTAACGCCGATACCACGCAAGGAGTGACGCAATATCATTTTGTGGCGCCGGCGCAGGACCTGAGCGTGGTGCTGCATACCGAGGCGCTGCGCATGCGCGGCCTCGATATTGACGATGCGCAATGGGCTAAAGAGCGCGGCGCGATTGAGCAGGAGGTGTCGCGCGATTTATCGAGTCCCGACTTCAAGTTCTATACGCAATTGGTGGCGCAGTTATTCGACGGCACACCCTATGAACACACGCCGCTGGGCACGCGCGATTCCTTCGATAAAACCACTGGAGCGTTATTGCGCGCTTTCCACGACACTTGGTATGCGCCCAACAACGCTATTTTGGTGGTGGTCGGCGATGTCGATCCGGCAAGCACCTTGGCCGAAGTCAAGGCGCAGTTCGGCGATATTCCGCGCAAGAATTTGCCCGCGCGGCCTAGCTTCAATTTCAAACCGGCACGTGCTCTGACGGTGCAACTGCCGACCGATAGTCCTTACGGCTCAGTCTATTTGGGGTATCGCATGCCGGGCATGCAAGACCCGGACTATGCGACCGCGCTGGTGCTGAGCGAAGCTCTAGGTTCGCAGCGCGCCGGACTGTTCGGCATGGGTATGGATGGCCGCGCATTGTTCGGCGGCTTCTTCGGCGACTCGCTGCCGCATGCCGGCGTAGGGATGGCCGTGGGTATCTTTGCCCGTGGCGGCGACTCGGCAAGTGTGTTGACGAATATGCAATCGATTCTTGCCGAAACCCTCGCCAAAGGGGTAGACCCGGCATTGGTCGAAGCGGCCAAGCGTAAAGTCGTGGCCGACATGGAGCTGAAGAAAAATTCAATTGAAGGCTTGGCCGGCGCCTGGTCGCAAGCCTTGGCATTCCAGCAAATGGACTCACCCCAGGCCATGAGGCAGGCGATTCTCGCGGTCACGCCGGATGCGGTCAACGCCCTGGCCAAACGGACCCTGGCCCCTGATCAGGCGATTACCGCGATTCTTACCCCGGAAAGTTCAGGTAAGCCCATTTCCGGCAAAGGCTTTGGCGGCGCCGAAAGTCTGGCTTCCAGTCCGGCCCAATCGGTGACATTGCCGGACTGGGCAGCACAAGCCTTCGAGAAACTCGAATTACCCCGGTCCACGCTGCAACCGCTGTCGACGACCCTGGCAAACGGTATGCACCTGATCGTGCAGCCCGAAACCTCAAGCGACACCGTGCAAGTCTTCGGCCGCGTCCATACCAACGAAGATCTGCAGACGGCTAAGGGCGAGGAGGGTGTGTCCGATGTGCTTGACGGCCTGTTCTCGTTCGGCACCACAAGCCTGGACCGCCTGACATTTCAGCGCGCATTGGATGACCTCAGCGCTCAAGAAAGCGCCGGTTCCAGTTTCTCGCTCACGGTACCGGCCGAGCATTTTGCGGCCGGCATCAAGCTGCTGGCTGACAATGAACTGCATCCGGCATTGCCGGCCCAGGCGTTTTCGGTGGTGCAGAAACAAATCGCCGGCATTACCGCCGGCCAGGTCCAGTCGCCGGCGTTCCTGGCGCGTTTGGGCTTGTATAAGGCGCTGTTGCCCGATGGCGATGTGCAGTTGCGCCATCCTACGCCGCAAAGCGTGAGCGGCCTGAGTCTGGACGAAGTGAAGCGCTACTATGCGCAAACCTTCCGCCCGGATATGACGACGCTGGTGATCGTCGGCAACGTCGATCCGGCGCAAGCCCGGCAAGTGGTGGAGCAGGCTTTTGGCGGGTGGACCGCCACCGGCGCCAAGCCCGAGGTGGAATATCGCGCCGTGCCGCCGAACCCGCCTAGTCAGTTGCATGTGCCTGATTCCAGTTCAGTGCAGGACAGCGTGAAGCTGGCGCAGACTATCAGCGTGACGCGCGACGATCAGGCGCGCTATGCGCTCTACCTCGGCAATGAAGTGCTGGGCGGTGGTTTCTATGCCTCGCGCCTGTATCGCGACTTGCGCGATCAGCGAGGGCTAGTCTACACCGTGGACACCCGCTTCAATCTGGGCAAGCATCGCAGCACTTACGCAGTGTCGTTCGGCAGCGACCCGAGCAACGTCGCGGCGGCGAGCGCACTGGTGGTGCAGGATCTGAAGCAGATGCAACAGGAGCCGGTGTCGGACGAGGATCTGAAACGCGCCAAGGGTATTTTGCTGCGCCATATCCCGCTGGGCGAATCGAGTTACGACCAGATAGGCGGACAGTTGCTGACCCTATCGATCGAAGACCGTCCCTTGGACGCCTTGACGATTGCCGGCGAACACTATCTGCAACTGAGCGCGTTGGAAGTGCAGCAGGCCTATGCCAGCTATATTCGCCCGGAGGGCTTTGTCACCGCGGTGAAGGGGCCGGTCGCGAAATAATCAAGGTGAGCGTTCGCGGAGCCCAGTTCAAGCCGAGTATCATGGCTTGACAGGCTGGTTTCCGCGAACGGGAGGGGTGCCATGCGCTATGGCTGCTTGATGGCGGGAGCGATGCTGGTGTCGGCACTTTGCCATGCGCAAGGAGTTGGCAAGCCCATGGTCAGGATCTGCGATGACGCCGCCGAGTGGCCCCCCTATAGCTATTATGTTCGGAAAAACCACGAGAAAACGCTCGAATTGACAGGGTATTCGGTCGACGTTATCAAAGTCATTCTGACTAAACATGCGATCCCTTACACGATCGAGTTGGTGCCTTGGAAACGCTGCCTGGCCGAGTTGGATGCCGGGGATAAATACGTGATGGCATTGAGCGCCAGTGAAAACCCGGACAGAGACAAGCAATTTTGGTTTTCGAATAGCTACTATAAAACTCATTACTACGTGTTTTACTCGACGGACAGCCACCCTGATGGCGTGGCGGTGCATGGGCAAGCCGACTTGAATCGTTATCGGCTTGGAGGCATCAAAGGCTATGCTTACTCATCGCTGACCGCTGTCAACAAAGACAATATGGTGTTAACCGGGGACTACGTCGAGCTGGTCAAAATGTTGCATGCCGGGCGTTTTGACATTTTCGCCGAAGACTACGAAGTGCTGGCAGGGATGAGCGAGGTCGGCAGTTATGACTTTATGGGCGACCCCAAGCTGGGGCGGATGCCGTTGCCCGGCGTGCCGCCCAATGAATTTCATATGATCTTTACCCGAAAAAATCCACAGGGCTTGCAGTTGATGAGGCTGGTCAATAAAGAGCTCGAGTCGATGAAAAAATCAGGTGAACTCGATCATCTGCTGAATATATATGTTCCCAAGTAGCGTTGAACCGCCGGTTGAACAAGCCGGGCTAAAACCAGCTTAGTTTTTCGCTTAGAACTCGACGTCGAGCTCGTCGATATCCTCGGTTTCCTGCTGCGCAGCGGCAATCCACTCGCGCATTTCGGGCAAATCGAGGATGCGGCGGCAGTAAGCGACGATATCTGGATCCAGATGCACATCGTAAGTGACAAAGCGGGTGACCACCGGCGCATACATTGCGTCGGCCGCGCTGAGTTTTCCGAATAGATAGGGACCGCCATAGGTAGCCAGGCATTCGCGCCAGATCTCAACGATACGTTCGATGTCGGCTTGGGCGCGCGACCAAATTTTGAAATTGGGGAAATGCGCGCGCAGATTCATCGGTAACGCGGAACGCAGGGAGCTGAAGCCCGAATGCATTTCACCGCAGATCGAACGGCAATGGGCGCGCGCCGGGATGGTTGCCGGTAGCAGGCCGGCTTTGGGCCGCAGTTCATTGAGATATTCGGTAATCGCCAGCGTATCCCATACTTTGATTTCGCCATGATTGAGGCAAGGTACTAGAATGGACGGTGACAGCAGCAGAATCTCGGCGCGCGCTGCCGCGTCGTCGGGCGATACCACGATGGTTTCGAATTCAAGGCCGCTGAAACGGGTCACCAGCCAGCCACGCAGTGACCATGACGAGTAATTTTTACTGCTGATCGTCAGCGTGGTGTGGGTGTTCATGGCTGGATCTCCTGGCATATACTTAAAAACGGCCCTCGGCAACTACGTTTGGATACCTAAGGGTTGTTCCTGCACGTTTTGGGTGCAATCCGCACCATAATGATAACGCTAACGCATGATGCCAACACGGTATGTTCCAGACGGCCCGCAGTTTTACCGTCGGCATGCCGCGATAGCTGCCTATATGCGTTATGGGAAGTTAGTGCGCAATATATGTGCCAATCGCGTGTGCCGCGTGTTCAGTGAGCGACAGGCAAACCCTGAAAAGGCGACGCTCTGGCATGCGTATTGCGTCCATTCCGGTTAATTACTTTCTCCGGGTCGGCCATGAATCTTTTCTCGTATCCGACATATCAGGCCGTGGCCGATATGATGCGGCCGCTGCGTACCCTGGCAGATTTTCATCGCGTCTCGCTCAATGCGTGGCCGGATCTGGCCGCCAGCCCGTTTGGCCGGAATACTCAGGCGGCCTGCGAGCTGATTAGCTTGGGCGGCTTGACACATCACCGCCCCCCATTTGGGATCGAATCGGTCGACGATACGGCTCACGGCCCCGTGACGGTGACGGAAGAGCTTGCCTATCAAACCCCATTTTGCTCGCTGCTGCACTTTAAAAAAAATCTGGATGTGGTGCAACCTCGGGTGTTGATGATCGCGCCGATGTCGGGTCATTTTGCGACCTTGTTACGCGGTACGGTGCGTACCATGTTGGCTGATCACGACGTCTACATTACCGATTGGCACAATCCGCGCGATATCTCGCTCGAGCACGGACGCTTCGGTTTTGATGAGTATGTAGCGCACGTGATGGCCTGCATAGAAACCATCGGACCAGGGGCGCACGTCATGGCGATTTGCCAGCCGACGGTGGCGGCGCTGGCTGCCGTGTCGCTGATGGCCGCGCACAATGATCCTGCTCAGCCTAGCAGTATGACCTTGATGGCGGGTCCGATCGATACCCGAGTCAATCCGAGCGGAGTGAATCACCTGGCCAAGAGCAAACCGATTGAATGGTTCGAAGCGAAATTGATCAGTGCGGTACCGGCAGGTTTTGCCGGGGCGCATCGGCGTGTCTACCCGGGGTTTGTGCAGCTTGCGGCGTTTATGGCGATGAATCACGAACGCCACAAGGAATCTCTGATGGACATGGTGCGGGAGCGGGCCAAAGGGGATCCGGAAAAAGCCAAAGCTGTGCGTATGTTTTACGAAGAGTACTTTGCGACGATGGATTTAACGGCGGAGTTTTATCTTGAAACCGTCGAAACGATTTTCCAGAAGCATTCCTTGCCGCTCGGGGAGTTGATGGTTTTTGGGGAAAAAGTCGACCCGTCAGCGATACGCCGTACCGCCTTGCTGACGGTCGAAGGGGAGAAAGACGATATCTGCTCAGTCGGTCAGACGCTGGCGGCCCAGGATATGTGCAGCCGCCTGCGGCCGTATATGAAAACCCATCACGTTCAGACTGGCGTGGGTCACTATGGCGTGTTTAATGGCCGTCGCTGGGAAAATCAGATCTATCCGCGGGTACGAGCGATGATTTACGAAAACGATGTCAATGCGGTACCCGCACAAGTGCGCACGCGCCCGGCCAGCGGCTTGCACGAATATATGTTGGCGACGCGCTAGGCACGGCAGCCGTGTCCACACACTGCGGGGCGTCCGGGCGCAACTAGACCGAAGTTTCCACCCAATTTCCCACCGGGTTAATGGGCGAGACGGGCGTAACCTGGACCGGGATATTTTGCGCCAAGGCTTGCACAAAGCTTTGCAAGGTCGGGGAGGCCGAGTTGGCGGCTGCGGCCAACTGGCTATTGACGTCCGATGCGGTATTCAGCAAATCCTCAAAGTTGGCCTGCAAGGTTGCGAGTGCGCTGTTTTCCGTCGTTGGCGTTGTGTTGGCGCTGGCCGTCGCGCTGGCGGTCGTTGTAGCGCTGGGATTACTCTCGATCTGCTGCAAAACCGAGGTCAGGTCGAATGTCGTCCCGGTGTAAGCGGCTTGTGCTTCTGCCGCAGTATTGGCCGCCGCGGCGGCTGCCGCATTGACGGTACTTTGGCTGGCCGTGGTGCTGGCCGTGGTTGTTGCCACCGTGTTGGCGGTGTTCTGGCTCGCGGCCGTAGCAGCGGCCGCAGCGGCTACATTACTTGCCACGTTTTGGCTGGCCGTCGTGGTGGCCGTTTCGACTAAAGTCTGCGTTGCTGCTTGATAGAGGGCGCCAAGAAAATTTTGCGTCGCTTGTGCGCTGTTGGCGCCGTTGTTGGCAGCATCGCCGACCGCTGTCGTCGAATTAGTATTGGTGCCGAATGCGGTCTCCGGTGCGTTGGCGGTAGCCGGCGCGGCCGTTGTAAGCCCGTACTCAAGCAAAGTCTGATTGAGCGCATTGACTAGTGGGCTGGGGGGCGGCGATGTCGGCACGGCCGGCGCTTGCGCTAGACCCTCGGTGACGGTAGGGGCAGATACGATCGTACTGTTGCCAAGTGCAAAAGGCTGTTGTACTGCTTGCAACTCCGCAAGCGTCGTGTAGGGTGTAATGGTGCTGACGGACATTTCTCGCTCCTTATTGAAAGCGAAACCTAGTGCTGGCTGAACCCACCGCGCAGTCACAGATTTGATTAAAGATTAGTGCATGAGTTCGATTTTTAAAATGGGGATGATGCGATTGTCGCGGACCTCCTGCTGGATAAGGCGAGCAGGTTGGGCAGATTCGATCTTTACAACGCTTATCCAACACGCTACGGTGCATTTTTGTTTAATATGATGATCCGCGTCATATAAACCCTCGATGGTCCTTGGTTGATCCCTTTGGTTTCCGGTCATTCACAAGCATGCTATTTTGCTGATGTGATCCATCTACCTTGATGTGCGTATGCACATAAAATATTGCGGGAGTCTTGAATGAAAATTCTTGTTGTCGGTGCCGGAGCAGTAGGCGGGTATTTTGGTGGCCGGCTCGTGCAGGCCGGGCGGGACGTGACGTTTCTGGTGCGTCCGAAGCGCGCGGCGGAGTTAAAGCAAGCGGGCCTGATCATTAAAAGTCCGCTGGGCAATGCCACATTCACGGATGTCAAGACGGTTCAGGACGAGCAATTGAGCTCGCATTACGACTTGATTTTACTGAGCTGCAAGGCCTACGACCTCGATAGCGCGATCGCTTCTTTTGCACCGGCGGTGGGTGAGGGGACACTGATTTTGCCGTTGTTGAACGGCATGCAGCATATGGATATTCTGCAACAGCGCTTCGGCGCTGAGCGCGTGCTGGGTGGCGTCTGCCTGATTGCCGCAACGCTCGATAACGAGCGCGCGATTGTGCACTTGAACGATCTCGCCGCGATTTCGTTCGGCATGCCGGGCAACCTCAATCCGGCGCGTGTCGAAGCGGTAGCGAGTGCACTGCAAGGCGCCCAGTTCGACGCCAAGGATAGTGATGCAATCTTGCAATTGATGTGGGAAAAATGGGTTTTTCTGGCTTCTTTGGCGGGCAGCACCTGCCTGTTCCGGGCCGCTATCGGCGATATTCTCAAGGCGCCCGACGGCCTGCAATTAATTGCCGGCTTGTTGGACGAGTGCCAGGCTATTGCCGCGCGAAATGGCTATCCGGTCCGTCCGGCATTTATCGAACGCACGCACAAAATGTTGTTTGCAACAGGCTCAAGGTTGACGGCCTCGATGCTGCGCGACGTGGAAAATAACGCCCATACCGAAGCGGAGCCGATTCTGGGAGATCTAATCCGTCGCGCGGCGTATACAAGCCATGACAACGCCCGGCAATCGTTGCTGCGGATTGCGTATAACCACTTGAAGGCCTATGAGGCACGACGCAATCGCTCTTGACATTGTGCGTATGCACATATAGAGTGCTTCCTATGGCTAAACCACCGATTCCCGATGAATGTAATTGCTTTGCGCTGCGGCAGGCGGCGCGCTATGTGACGCAAATTTATGAGCGTCATATGGCGCAACTCCATTTGTCTGCCGCGCAATTTACCATCCTGGTTAAACTGGATCGCCTACCGGGTTCGACCATGCTTGAGCTTGCCGACTCCATGGTGATGGATCGCACCACGCTGGTCCGTGCGCTCAAGCCATTGCAACGCGATGGGTTAATTGTTACCGCGGCTTCACCAACGGATGCCCGCGCTTTTGTGTTCAATTTGTCGGAAAGCGGTCAAAGCAAGCTTGAGGCGGCCTGTATTGCATGGCAAGCAGCGCAAAACGAGTTCGAAACGGGTTTTGGCCGAGATCGCGCAAAAGCGCTGCGCACTGAATTATTCAGTGTGCGTGCGGCATAGCGTTGCTTGGCTGGGTTTTTTTTAACTAAACTGTGCATATACACACATTATGACTACTTCAACGACTATGCCGGCTCAAGCCGGTGTCTCAGGCGCGGAGCAGGCGGCTCGCACCCCCTGGATGTTATTCGGGATCATTGCCGTGTTGGTGGTCCTGTCCGCCGCCGGCGGATATTGGCTGGTCGCTGGACGCTTTATCGAGTCAACTGACGATGCTTATGTGGGCGGAGATGCCACCGTGATCGCACCCAGGGTTAGTGGCTTCGTCACTGAGTTGCTGGTTCAAGATAATCAGCACGTGACCGCAAATCAGGTCTTAATGCGTTTGGACGCACGCGATTACGACGCGCGTTTGGCTCAGGCAACGGCCGAAGTAGCGAGTGCACAGGCGGCGGTCAGCGAACTCAATGCCAAACAGTCGTTACAGCTCGCGTTGATCAACGAGCAAGATGCCGAGTTACATGGCGCAGGCGCCGAATACACGCGTACCAGCGCCGACCAGAATCGCTATCGCCAGTTGGTTAAAGACGATGCGGTTTCCAATCAATTGGTCGAGCGTGCCGATGCGGATTTGAGCAAGGCTCGCGCGGCCGTCGACCATGGCAATGCTGCTTTGCTGGCCGCTAAGCGCGAATTAACCGTGCTTCAAGCACAAACCGCCGATGCCCAGGCGCAGGTCGCCCGCGCCCAGGCTAATCAGCGCTTTGCAGCGCTTAACGTCGAATACACGACCCTACGCTCGCCGATTGACGGCTATATAGGCAATCGCAGCGCACGCGTCGGTCTGCTCGCCGGCACGGGCGTTGCTCTGCTGACCGTGGTGCCGTCTCAAGGCCTTTGGGTTGACGCGAATTTTAAGGAAGACCAGCTGAAAAAAATGCGCGTCGGCGACTCGGTCGAAGTGACGCTCGATGCCTTGAGTGAGCCTTTAAGCGGCCTGGTCGAAAGTATTGCACCGGCCACGGGGGCGACGTTTAGCATTTTGCCGGCTGAAAATGCCACCGGAAATTTCACGAAAATCGTCCAGCGGGTGCCGGTACGGATACGTCTGCAGGTGCCTGCCGCTTTGCAAGGTAGCTTGCGCCCGGGGCTGTCGGCAACCGTCAAAGTGCATTTGAACGCCGTTAGCGGCAACCGCGCTTAACGCCTCGCACGGTAGCCACTTATGAATCCGCACAGTACGCTGCACCCATCGCAACAGCCCATGCGCGCCAAAGTGTTTGCGTTCGGCTTGATGTGTCTGGGGTTTTTTATGGCGACGCTCGATATCCAGATTGTCGCGTCGTCGCTAAGGGATATCGGCGGCGGCTTATCGGCTAGCCAGGATGAATTGTCCTGGATACAAACCTCGTATCTGATCGCCGAGATTTTGGTGATCCCGATGTCGGGCTGGTTAAGCCGTGTCTTTTCGACGCGCTGGTTGTTCACGGCGTCGGCCATCGGCTTCACGATCACCAGCATGATGTGCGGTATGGCGTGGGATATGAATTCGATGATTCTATTCCGAGCGCTGCAAGGCGCCTTGGGCGCGGCGATGATACCGACTGTTTTCACCACGGCATTTGTGCTGTTTCCCGGCAAACAACGCGTGATTGCCTCGGCCAGTATCGGTGCGCTGGCATCGCTTGCGCCGACCATCGGACCGGTCATCGGCGGCTGGATTACCTCGCAGTGGTCCTGGCACTGGCTGTTTTTCCTGAATTTGGCGCCGGGCTTGGCGGTATCCATTCTGGTGCCGAAGTTTGTGCATGTCGATGAAGCCGATCCGTCCTTGCTGAAAAAAGGCGACTACCTGGGCATTGTGCTGATGTCGGGTTTTCTGGGCTGCCTTGAATACGTCCTTGAGGAGGGCCCACGCAAGAATTGGCTGACCGATGACGTGATCATGACGTGCACCTGGATTTCGGCGATCTGCGGGTTTTTATTCTTGATTCATGCCTTTACCGCTAAAGACCCAATCGTCGATTTACGCGCACTGGCGATTCGCAATTTTGCGATCGGCAGTCTGCTGTCCTTTATCACCGGGATAGGCATTTTTTGCACCGTGTTTCTGACGCCGCTGTTCCTGTCCCGTGTGCGCAATTTGGATTCCTTGCAAATCGGCATCGCTTTGTTGTCGACCGGTGTCTTTCAATTGATGGCACTGGTGGTGTATTCCAGTCTGGCGCGCTTTTTCGACTTACGAAAATTAATGGTATTCGGACTCCTCTGTTTTGGCTTAGGTTGTTATCTCTATGTACCGCTGACGAATGACTGGGGCTGGCAGCAGTTATTGTTGCCGCAAGCCTTGCGCGGTATAGGGCAGCAATTTTCGATTGCACCTATCGTTACCATGGCGCTCGGCTCTTTGCCGCCTTCACGATTGAAGTCGGCCAGTGGTTTATTCAATTTGATGCGAAATTTGGGCGGCGCGATCGGCATCGCGGTGGTCAATACCATGTTGAACGATCGTCTGAATCTCCATTATCTGCGGCTTGACGAGCAATTGACCGCAGGCCGACCGATGGTCGAAGCCTTGCTGGCCGGCCAGGCAGCACACCTTGCGGCCGCGGGCGGGAACGTACTGAACGCCGCCGGCGCCGGGCTGAATTTACTGCATGCCTTGGCGCTGCGCGAAGCCTTGGTGCTGACGTTTTCCGATGCTTATCTGGCGGTTGCGGCCTGTTTTATTGTCGGTCTGGCGTTACTGCTTTTCTCAACACCGCTTCCCACTGCCGCGGCCGCGCCGCCTGCGGATGCGCATTAAATAAGGCTGATTTCGAATGAAAGCGATCATGATCGAATTGATGGCGTGCATGGTACTCACTGCATGCGCAGTGCAACCGGCTAGCCACGGCTCGCTACCTGAAACTGTCCGGCAGTTGGCGCCATCGGACTGGCGTGTCGGCGCCCCGCGCACGGGGCCGAGCGCAGTCGATGCCGACCGTTGGTGGTTGCAATTTAATGATCCTATGATGCAGCAGCTAGTCACGGCCGTGCTGCAGCAGAATCTCGACGTCAAGGCCGCCGTCGAACGCGTCCGGCAAGCCGAGGCGGTGGCGACAATCGCGCATGCAGCCTTGCTGCCTGAACTGAACCTCGGCGCCACCGCGGGTGACGCGCGCCAGAACCTGCCGCCGCCAGCGGGTGAGGTGCGGCAAGCCGGGATTGGTGTCACCGCGAGTTGGGCGCCCGACATATTCGGCGGTCGGCATCTTAAAGTATTGGCGGCGCAGGCACAGTTAAGCGGCAGCAATCAGGCCCTCAATACATTGCGTTTAGCGCTTGCGGCCAATACCGCGTCGGCTTATATCGACTTGCGCTGGGCGCAATCGGAACTGAAGATCCTGCAGGACAATGCCAAGATACGCAGCGATGCGCTACGCTTGACGGAAAAGCGCAAAGCATTCGGTCTATCGACCCAGCTCGATGTGGCGCGGGCGCAAAATCAGCTCAGCGAATTGCAGGCCAGAATCCCCGGCGTGCAATCCATCGTTCAACATCAGCTGAGCTTGATCGCCATCTACTCGGGCCGTACGCCGGAAAGTGTCGATCAACTGCTGGCAACGCCCGGCGCAATTCCGATTCCGGGCGCAACTTTGCCCCAGACGCTGCCATCGCAAGCCTTGTTACGCCGTCCCGATGTCGGCGAAGCCTACGCCATGGTTGAATTGCGTGCGGCCCAAGTCGGCGTTTCGCAAGCCGAGCGTTATCCGCAATTTTCCTTGAGCTTGAGCGACGGGGTGTTGGCTGCATCCTATCTGGGCTTGCCGACCCTGACCGATAATGTATTCAACTTGGCGTTGAATGCGACCAGTCCCATCTTCAATGCCGGCCGCATCGACGCCGATATCGCCGGCAGCGAAAGCCGGATGCGTGAGTCCGAGCTCAAATTACACCAGACCCTGCTGCTTGCCCTAAAAGATATCGAAGATAGTCGCTGCGATCTGCTCAATGCTTCGCTGCAACTGGACCAACGCAATCGTGCGCTTGATGCTTCGGGGCAGGCATTGCGCTTGTCCAATGAACTCTATAAAGGCGGTGCTTCGAGCTTTCTGGATGTGCTCGCGGCGCAAGAAAGCTATTTGAGCGATGCCGATGCAGTGAATCAAGCCCAGCGCGAACAAGCCTTGTTTGCAGTGAATGTGTATCGGGCGCTGGGCGGCGGGTCGGACGCTGCAGACGCCGCGCCGACTTGAACCGTGGCACGATAACGATGGCGGATTCCTTTCCCTTGGTCCGATATAAATTCGGGATAGCGGAGTAGTGGGTAAATCGGCGTCTCATAAGAGATATCTTCTCTCAACGAGGCATTCACGATGACTTCCCATCTGTTCAGAACACTCCGTGCGGGCGCACTCGTTTGTCTGTCGGCCGCCACCCTGTCGGCGCACGCTGCCGATACCGAGTTGAATATTTACAATTGGTCGAACTATATCGCCCAGGAGACGATACCCACTTTTGAAAAGCAGACGGGCATCAAGGTCAAGTACGATAATTACGACAGCGATGACGCGCTGCAGGGCAAATTGATGGCCGGCAGCACCGGTTACGATATCGTGGTGCCGACGTCCTCGTATATGGCAAAACAAATCCAAGCCGGCATGTACCAGAAGCTCGATAAGTCCAAACTCCCCAATCTGGTCAATCTCGACCCGGCCTTGATGAAGATCGTGTCCGCGGTCGATCCGGGCAATCAGTATGGCGTGCCGTGGGCCGTGGGCACCAACGGCCTTGGTTACAACGCCAACAAAATCAAGGCTATTCTCGGCGACAACGCCCC